>WNFG01001645.1_pt1 | contig 25560 bp, 24 predicted proteins | sample 5400431 | NCBI WGS metagenome assembly WNFG01 (sample SAMN13153346, study PRJNA577476) | soil metagenome | isolation source: 120 cm saprolite under Douglas fir tree site 2 hole 3 replicate 2 | place: USA:California | collected 2015-04-18 | reverse complement strand
GCGAAAACGACCGAGGCGGCCTCGCGGAGGCTCATGGTCCGGGAGCGGCGCCGATTCTTCCCCATGGTGTCCTTACCTTAGCAAGGATGCCGGATTTAACGAATCTTTTGGATCTCGACCGCGACCAGTCGGCCCGGCTCCTGGCGGACAGTGAGACGGACCCGGTCGCCGCGATGCAGGTCGGCGCCATCCAGCAGCGCAGTGGACTCAGCGAAGAGCGCCATCGACTCCATCTCGTCCATGAATCCCGGCACCTTGTCGTGACGGACCAGCAGCAGGGTGGGCCCGCCGCGCGCCTCGAAGATCCCGGTGACCCGGTAGAGCCCGGGACCCGGAAAGGCGGCCCGATAAGTCCCCCAGATGCCGGCCGCGAAGCCGGCCAAGAGGAGCAGGAACAGCGCGGGAACGGCCGCGCGCCGGAACGGGATCGCGCTTACTCGATCTCGTCCCTGGGAGGAATCTTGCCCGCCACGTGTTCGGGCGTCAGGATCCAGGTGCCGCCGCAGCCTTCCTTGAAGGTGGAGACCGCGGCGCGGTAGGCGCTGCCCAGCGTGATGAGCATCACCCCGACGCTGACGACGGTGCCGAGGCCGCAGACGATGGCCTTGCCGGGCACGTAGCCCACGTTCAGGAACCCGGCGCCGACCCGGTCCGCGTCGGAGACCTCGACGTCGGCGGCGGTCGACGAGAGCTCGGCCGCCTGGACCACGGCCGCCCGCGACAGCAGCGGGCCCATCAGCGCCATCAGCGCGACGAGCAGCCCGCACAGCCACTTCCTGGCATCCCGCATGATGTGTCTCCTCCTCCCGGCGTGGTGTGTATCTGTCGTACGCACCCTCGTACGGATCTAAGGTACACGAATTGATTATCCGCACCTAGATGCGCGGGCCTTCCGGGTGGCCGGGCCCCCGCCCGCCTTCCCGGGCGGCCCGATCGGGGAGACGAGCCAGAACTTCTTTTCAGATCAATAGCTTGCCCGGCATGGCCGGCCCCTCGACATCGCTCCGCGAGGGTCGTAGACTCTCGGGTGCCGGCCCTCGCCGCGCGTCACAACCTTTCTAAGGAGATACGCCCATGAAGATCGTCCGCTTCTCCCAGAATGGTCACGCTCCCCGGCTCGGCTGCTTCCTCGGCCAGGACCGCATCGCCGATCTCGAAGCCAGCGCGGCCGCGTTCCTCGCGTCCCGCGGTGTGGTGCGCGCGTCCGTCATCGCGGCGGCGCTCTTTCCGCACGACAGCACCCGCGGCTTCCTCGAGGGCGGCAGCGCGAGCCAGGACATGCTGACCGCCATGCTGGACGCGGCGCGCGGCGGGAAGTTCCAGCCGGTGGCCCACTCGCTGTCCTCGGTGCGGCTGCACGCGCCGATCGCGGACCCGGGGAAGTTCATCTGCATCGGCCTCAATTACAAGGACCACGCGGCCGAGACGAACAACCCGGCGCCCAAGCAGCCGCCGGTGTTTCCCAAGTGGGCCAACGGAATCCAGGATCCGGGCGAGCCGGTCCTGCGGCCGCGCGGCGAGAAGACGCTGGACTGGGAGGTCGAGCTCGGCGTGGTGATCGGGCGCACCGCGCGCTTCGTGAAGAAGGAGCAGGCGCTCGACTACGTGTACGGCTACACCATCATCAACGACGTGAGCGCGCGCGATTTCCAGTTCCACACCACCCAGTGGAGCGCGGGCAAGGTGGGCGACACCCTCGCCCCGGTGGGCCCCTACATCGCGGATCGCACCGAGATCCCGGATCCCCACGTGCTCGACCTGAAGGCGTGGGTCAACGGCCAGCTCATGCAGGACGGCTCCACGCGCAACTTCATCTTCGACATCCGCTACATCATCGAGTACCTCACCAACATCATGACGCTCTCGCCGGGCGACCTCATCGCCACCGGCACGCCCGCGGGCGTGGGCTTCTCGCGCAAGCCTCAGGTCACGCTGCAGCCGGGCGACAGCATGAAGCTCGAGATCACCGGGCTCGGCTCGCTCGAGAACAGCGTGAAGGACGCCTGAGGGCGGAGCGCGTCGCCATGGCGGTCCGCTCGTTTCTCCACTACGCGCTGGAAGTGCCCGACCAGGCGGTCGGGCAGCGGTTCTACGAGAACTTCGGTCTGGTGGACGGCACCGGCTCGAGCAACGCGGTGCGCCTGCGGCCCGAGCGCCTCGGGCGCGACACCGTGCTCCTCTACGGGGGCCCGCGCAAGCGCCTCCATCACCTCTGCTACGGCGCCCCCGGCGAGGACTTCGCGCGGGTGCGCGAGGCCCTCCGGAGCGCGCGGGTTGCCGAGATGAACGCGCCCGCCGGCGCCCCCGAGGGCGGCATCTGGTTCCGCGATCCGGACGGCAACGCAGTGAACGTCCGCGACGAGGCCGCGCCCGCGCCTCCGGTCGACCCGCCGGTGACGCTCAACGGCCCCGGCTACACGCAGCGCGAGGCCGCGCGCGGCTATCCCGAGCGCGGCCTGCGCGTGGCCCCGCGCAAGCTCGGCCACGTCCTGCTCTTCACGCCCGACATGGAGCGCCTCATGCGCTTCTACACCGGGACGCTCGGCATGAAGCTCTCCGACCGCTCGCGGGGGATCATCGCCTTCCTGCGCTGCAACACCGATCACCACACCCTGGCCCTGCTCTCCTCGCGCGCGCCGGGCTTCCACCACGCTTCGTTCCAGGTGGGCAGCGTGGACGAGATCGCGATGGGCGCGGTGCGCATGGCCGAGCGGGGCTGGCAGCCCGGCTTGGGGCTCGGGCGGCACGTGATCGGCTCCAACTTCTTCTTCTACCTGCGTGACCCGTGGGGCAGCTTCAGCGAGTACTACTTCGACCTCGACTACATCCCGGAGGGCTGCGCGTGGGAGCCACGTGACTTCCCGCCCGAGGATTCCCTCTACGTATGGGGCCCCCCGTGCCCGGCCGACTTCGGCGAGAACAAGGAAGCGTGGACCTAGAGTTCCTGCACGCGCTCGTCCAGCCCGCCACCACCAAGATCGTGCTCTGCTCGCTCGACGGCCTGGGCGGCCTGCCGCGGCCCGCGACGGGCAAGAGCGAGCTGGAGACCGCGCGCATCTCCACCCTGCACGCGCTCGCCGGCCGTGCCGCCTGCGGGCTGCTCCGCCACGTGGGCCCCGGCATCACCCCGGGCAGCGGGCCCGGCCATCTCGGCCTCTTCGGCTACGATCCCCTGCGCTATCCGGTGGGCCGGGGCGTGCTCGAGGCCCTCGGCATCGATTTCGAGCTGCAGGCGGGCGACGTGGCCGCGCGCGGGAACTTCTGCACGGTGGACGCCCGCGGCCACATCACCGACCGTCGGGCCGGGCGCATCAGCACCGACGTCTGCGTCCGTCTCGTCGAGCGGCTGCGCGCGATCCGCCTCGACGGCGTGGAGGTCCTCATCGAGCCGGTGAAGGAGCACCGCTTCGTGCTCGTCCTCCGCGGCGGCCACCTGTCGGGCCGGCTCTCCGAGACGGATCCGCAGCAGCTCGGCGTCCCCCCGCTGCCCGTCCGGGCCCTCGCGCCCGAGGCGGACAAGACCGCCGCGCTCGTGAACGCCTTCGTGGAAGCCGCGCGCCCCCTGCTGCGCGACGCGGCGCCCGCCAACATGCTCCTGCTACGCGGCTTCGACCAGCAGCCGCGCCTGCCCCTCTTCCCCGAGACGTTCGGACTGCGGGCCGCCGCCATCGCGGCGTATCCGATGTACCGCGGGCTCGCCCGCCTCGTCGGCATGGAGGTCCTCAAGACGGGCGGGACGTTCGCGGAGGAGATCGAGACGCTCGAGCGGCAGTGGGAGCATCACGACTTCTTCTTCCTGCACTACAAGGACACCGACAAGGCGGGCGAGGACGGCGACTTCGACGCGAAGGTCGCGGCGCTGGAGCGCTTCGACGCGCTGCTGCCGCGCGTGCTCGCACTCCGGCCCGACGTCCTTGCCATCTCGGGCGATCACGCGACCCCGTCCATCCTCAAGGGCCACGGCTGGCAGGGCGTGCCCGCGCTCCTGGCGAGCCCCTACTGCGGAGGCGACCCGGTGAGCCGCTTCACCGAGCGGGACTGCGCGGGCGGCTCCCTCGGGGTCATTCCCGCCCAGGACCTGATGCCGCTCGTGATGGCCAACGCGCTCCGCTTCACCAAGTACGGGGCCTAGCGGGGCACTCGCGGTATCCTGCCGGAAAGACCATGAGGCGCTCCTACTGCCTCCTGTCCGCCGCCGTCCTGCTCGCCCTGGGGGTGATCGGCGTCGCCGTGCCCACGCGCGAGCCCGCGCCACCCGCGGTGACCGACGCCCCCGCGGCCGCCCCGGATCCTCAGCCCCCCGAGCCGGTCGAGATCGTGCTGAAGCGGGGCGAGACGCTCGAGACGGCACTGCGCCGGACCGGGGTGGAGCGCGGCGAGGCGGCGGCGATCGTGGCCGCGCTGCGCGGCAGCGTCAACATGCGACGGCTGGCCCCCGGGGAGCGCCTCGTCGTGCAGCTCGGCTCCGACGGGAAGCCCGCCGAGATCAGCTACGCCCGCTCCCCCGCCGAGCGCTACGAGATCCGGCCGGGCGGCGACGGGCAGTGGGCGGTCACCGCGGTGCGGCCAGACGTGGACACGCGCGTGGTCGCGATCACCGGGGAGGTGCGGGATTCGCTCTTCGCGAGCATGGAGCGGCTCGGGGAGACCGCGGGCCTCACCGCGCGGCTCGTCAACCTCTTCGAGTGGGACTTCGACTTCGCGGCCGATTCGCTGCCCGGCGACCAGTTCCGCCTCCTGGTGGAGAAGCGTTACGTCGGCGACGTCTTCCTGGGCTACGGCGACGTGCTGGTCGCGCAGTACGCGAGCGTCGGACGCTCGCCGCTCACCAGCGTGAGCTTCGACGACACCGCCGGCCGCCGTGAGTACTACGACGCGAGCGGGCGCTCGGTGAAGAAGATGTTCCTGCGGGCCCCGCTCGACTTCACGCGCGTCACCTCCGGCTTCTCGCACGCGCGCTTTCACCCGGTGCTGGGCGGGTATCGGCCGCACCTCGCGGTGGACTACGGGGCGCCGATCGGCACGCCGGTGCGGGCGGTAGCCGACGCGGTGGTCACCCAGGCGGGCTGGAACGGCGGCTACGGGATCTCCATCACGCTGCGCCACGGCCGCGGCTACGAAACCATGTACAACCATCTCTCCAAGATCGACGTCCGCCCGGGCGAGCGGGTGCGCCAGCGCCAGGTCATCGGCCGGGTCGGCAGCACCGGACTGTCCACCGCCCCGCATCTCGACTACCGCGTCCGCAAGGGCGGGGTCCTGGTCAACCCGCTGGGCGAGAAGTTCATCCCCGGCTCGCCCGTGCCCGCCCACCGCCGCGAGGCGTTCGCGGTGCACGTCGGCGCCCTCCTGGAGCGGCTCGACGCGCAGGCTCCGTTCCCCGCGCGTCCACCGGGGCGCTCCTGAGGCAGCGCACCGGCTCGAGCCTCTGCTACTCCTGCGGCAAGCTGAATCGCGTGGACGCCACGGTCTGCTTCTACTGCGGGGCGCGGCGGCCCGGGCTGTGGGGCTTCGGCCCGCTCGCCGCCCGCCTGATCGGCCGGCTCGATTTCGCGCGCGCGGTCACGATCGTGTGCGTGGCGGCCTACGTCGCGTCCATCCTGCTCGACCCACGGGCCGCGATGACCGTCCCTCGGAGTCCGTTCGACCTGCTCTCCCCGGGATTCGGCGCGCTCGTGACGCTCGGCATGACCGGCGAGCCGGCGTGGAGGGCGGGCTGGTGGTGGACGCTCCTCACCGCGATCTATCTCCACGGTAACCTGCTCCACCTCGTCTTCAACCTCCTGTGGGTGCGCCAGCTCGCTCCCGCGGTCGAGGAGCTCTTCGGTCCGGCCCGGCTCGTGGTCATCTTCACGGCGGGCGGGGTGGCGGGCTTCGTCCTCTCCAACGTGGTCAGCGGAGCCTGGACGATAGGCGCCTCGGGCGCGGTGTTCGGCCTCCTCGGCGCGATGGTCGCGTACGGTCGCACCCGCGGCGGCACCTTCGGCCTGGCCGTGTTTCGGCAGTACGGCCAGTGGGCGGTGCTGATGTTCATCTTCGGGTACTTCATGACCGGCGTGAACAACTGGGGTCACGCGGGCGGCTTCGTGGGCGGCTATCTCGCCGCGCTCGCGCTGGGCCACCACGAGGGCCGGACTGAGCGGGGCCTCGACCGGGTGGCCGCGCTGGCCACGGTGGGGGTGACCCTCGTGGCCTTCGCGCTGGCGCTCTGGAACGGCTTCCTGCGGTAGGAGAGCGCCGATAAGGGCCCATCTGCTTCGTTGGCGCCCTCGGCCGCCCGCTCAACGTACAGGAAGTACGCCTCGCGGGCGGCTCTTCGGGCGCCGCCTCGCAGCTGGACCCTTCTCGGCGCTCTCCCGCTCAGACGGCGCGGCCGGCCTCGCGGCGGAACGCCTCGACCTGCTCGGGAAGCCCGAAGACACGCAGCCGGTCGCCCGGACGCAGCCGCGTATCCGCGGAGGGATTCATCACAACTTCGCCGTCGGGCCGCCCCACCGACACCACCGTCACGCCGAAGCGCTCGCGAACCCGCGCCTCGCCGAGCGAGAGGTCGGCGAGCGCGCCGGCGCCCAGCGTGACCTCGTGCAAGTCGGGCAGCGCCTCCGCGGCACCGAGCCCGCCGCGCGCGTCGGCCCCGGCCGGGTTCATGGCGCCGCGGAAACGCGTGAGATAGTCGAGCACCCGCTGCTGCGGCAGCGCGAGCTCGCGGAGCGCGTGGCGAATCAGCGTGGCCGCCGCTTCCAGCTCGGGCTGAATCACCTCGGTGGCGCCCGAGTCGGCCAGCCCGTCGCGGCCCGAGGCGCTGTGCGCGCGCGCCAGGATCGGCACGCGCGGGTTCAGCGCGCGGACACCACGTACGACGAGCTGGGCCCGATCCATCTCGGGCAGCGCCACCACCACGAGCGACGACCGCGCCGACCCGGCCTCCTCGAGGAGGCGCGGCTGCGCGGCATCGCCGAACAGACACGGCACGGCGCGGGAGCGCAGCCCCCGCACGATGTCCGGATCCCGCTCGATGACGACGAAGAGGATGCCGAAGGTCTCGAGCGCCTCGCCCACCGCGCTGCCGACGCGGCCGAAGCCGCAGAGCACGACGTGCTCGGTCACCGCCCGCTCCACGCCGGTCGGGGCGTGCCGCTCCTCGACGCCACGGTAACGGGCGATCCAGCCGGGGACGGTGCGCACGAGCACCGCGTTGATCAGGATGGAGATGAGCGAGGCCGCGAGGGTGGCGTTGTAGATCTCGGCGCCCACGTGCTGAGCGTTGCGCGCGACCTGCACCAGGATGAAGGAGAACTCGCCGATCTGGGTCAGCCCGACCCCGACCAGCAGCGCGGTCCAGAAGGGCTGGCGGAAGAGCCACACGACGAGGGTCCACAGCACCAGCTTCCCCAGCACGATGAGCGCCACCATGATCGCGAGGAGCGGGATGTTCTGGACGAGGCTCTGCGGGTCGATCAGCGCGCCGATGGTGACGAAGAAGAGCGCGACGAAGACGTCGCGCAGCGGCAGGAGCCGGGCCAGGGTCTCGTGCGCGTACTCCGACCCGTTGATGATGAGCCCGGCCAGGAAGGCCCCGAGCGCGAGCGAGAGCCCGGCCGCCTGGCTGAGGGCCGCGGTGCCGAGCCCCACCGCTAAAGCCACGAGCAGGAACATCTCGTCGCTGTGCAACCGGGCCACCCGGGTCATCAGGGGCGGGACGACCTTGGCGGCCACGTAGATCGCCGGGATCAGGATCAGCAGCGACTTGCCGAGGGCCATCGCGATCGTGAGCAGCCGGCCCGGCTCGAGCGTGCCGAGTGCCGGGATGAGCACGATCAGGATCACCACCGCGAGATCCTCGACCAGGGTGATGCCGATCATGATGCGGCCGTGTCGCGAGTGCAGCTCGCCCCGGTCCATGAGCAGCCGTGCCAGGACCATGGTACTGGCCACCGAGATCACGATGCCCACGATGGCGCCCTGCAGGAGGGGCCATCCCAGCAGGGCGGCCACGCCCAGCCCCATCCCCACCGAGAGCGCGATACCGAGCGGACCGCCCAGGACCGCCACCCACTTCACGCGCAGGAGATCGCGCAGCGAGAATTCGATGCCGATCGAGAACATCAGCAGGATCACGCCGATCTCGGCGAACAACTCGAACGCGTGGAGATCCGAGACCGAGGGCCCCGGCGTGAGCGGGCTGATGAAGACGCCGCCCAGCACGTAGCCCAGGATCAGGGGCTGGCCGGCAAGCCGGGCGACCGCGCCACCCGCGACCGCGGCCATGAGCACGTACGCCAGATCCCGAAAGAAGATGGATTCGGTAACCACGGCCAAGTTTCGCATTGGCGACGCGGGCCGCCAAGCCTCGTTTGCGCGGCGACGCGGCGGCGTATACTGCTCGCCGGAGGTTTACCCCCATGACCGAGCGACGGAGAGCGCCCGCGGCCGGGCCGCAGGCCAAGATCAAGCAGCTCGAAGCCCGGCTGGCCCAGGTCGAGGCGGACCTCGGGCGCGTGCGGAGCACGGCGGCTCGGGGTGGCCTCACTCGGGTGCGCCTGGCCGGCATCGAGAAGGCGATGGCGGAGCACGTGGCCCGCGCCCAGGCCGGCCTCAAGGACTCGGTGAACCGGCTCAGCCGGACGCTGCTCAGCGCGCGCTCGCGCAAGGAGGCGGCGCAGCAGATCGCGCAGGCGCGCCAGAGCGTCAAGGAGTCGCTCGATCGCCTCGGCCGGACGCTCGGCGAGTCCCAGAAGAAGATCACGCGCGAGGTGGGCCTGCTGACGCGGGGCCTCAAGGCGGGCGTCAAGGCCGGCCGCGCCGCCTACCGGGGCCCCCGCCGCTGACCGGATTTTCGCTTGGCGGCCCCCGCGGGTGGGCCGACAATAAGAAGGCCGGGGTCCGAGCGCCCCGAGCGAGGCCGACATGCGACCGGTGCTGATCTGTCCGGATGATCTCCTCGAACACGTGGTCACGGCCGCCGCCTTCCCGGGCGAACGGCCGCTGTACCTCGTATCGCGGGCGAGCCTGCGCGCGCGGCTCGCCCGACGGGGCGACCGGGCGATGGCCGGCAAGGTGACGAACGCGACCTTCCTTCACGAGGCCCTCAAGGGCGGGCGCGGTCCGGTGGTGGTGGCGGCTCCCGCCGGCCAGCTCGCGCGGGTGATCGCGGCGGTCAAGGAGGCGGTCCCCGACGCCCCGCTCCTGGTGCTGCGGGACGACGACCGGCCGGTGTCGAACGCGACGGTGGTGCCGCTGTCGGCCTTCGGCGAGCGCATCGTCCAGCCCGCCCTCGAGCGCGCCGCGCAGCGCGCCCGCGCCGAGCGGCTCCGCGCCCACTTCTACGACGCCGAGCGCGTGCTGATCCTCATGCAGGACGACCCGGATCCCGACGCCATCGCCTCGGCGCTAGCGCTGAAGACCCTCCTCGGCCGCACCCGCGCCTCCGCTCCCATGTGCACCTTCGGCACCATCACGCGGCCCGAGAACGTCGCCATGTGCAAGATCCTCGAGATCGAGGTGGAGGCGATCGACGCGGCGGCGCTCGACCAGTTCGACCGCGTGGCCATGGTGGACGTGCAACCCTCGTTCCTGGAGGAGGAGAAGCACTTCGGCGAGGTGGACCTGGTGATCGATCATCATCCGGTCGAGCAGCCGATCCGGGCGCGCATCAAGGACGTCCGGCCGTCCTACGGGGCGACGTCCACCATCATGGTCGAGTACCTGCGCGCGGCGGACGTGAAGATCACCCAGCGGCTGGCCACCGCCCTGCTCTACGGCATCAAGTCGGACACCCTGGGCCTCGAGCGCGGCGGGACCAAGGCCGACCTCGAAGCCTTCTCGTATCTCTACCTGCTGGCCAACCACAACGCGCTCCGGCGCATCGAGCGGCCGGAGCTGTCCCCGGAGGCCCTGGACGTCCTCGCCCGGGGCCTCGCGAAGCGGCGCGTGGTCCAGGGCGTGTTCTTCTCGCACCTGGGCCGGGTCGCCACCGTGGATCTCATTCCTCAGTTCGCCGACTTCGGGCTGCAGGCCGAGGGGGTCCAGTGGTCCGTGGTCTCCGGGGTGGTGGACGACGACGTGCACGTCTCCGTCCGCAACGTCGGCTACGTGCGGAGCGCGGGCGACGTCACCCGCGCGGCGTTCGGCGAGCTCGGCATGGCGGGCGGGCACCGGACCATGGCCAAGGCGGTGTTCCCGCTGCGTCAGCTCGGCCGCGGGGCGGGCGAGCCGGCGGCGAGCGGCGCCTGCCAGGAGCGCATCATCGAGCGCTTCGTGCGGGCGCTCGGCGGCAACGCCAAATCCTCGGAGGCCAGCCCGTCATGATCATCATCTACCTGCTGATGGCACTGCTGGGGAGCATGGCGACGATCTTCGCGCTGCAGAACAGCGGGACGGTCGATATCTCGTTCCTGTCCTGGAGCGTGAAGGGTATGCCGGTGGCCCTCGTGATCCTTCTCTCGCTGCTGCTCGGCATCGTCTTCGCCTCGCTGACCGGGGTGATGAAGATCCTGAAGCTCAGGTACCGGATCCGCCAGCTCGAGGCCCAGGTCTCGCAGCTCATCGCCGCGCAGACGCCTCCGCCTCCCGCTCCTCGCGCGCCCCAGGGCCCCTCGCTCCCCGCGTAGGCGCCCGCCTAGACAAGAGTCATGGCCGAAGACTCTCGCTTCACCGACACCGTCCGCGATCTCCTGGAGGCGGGGCGGCGCGAGCGCCTGAGCCAGGTGCTCGAGGATGCCCACGCCGCGGACATCGCGGCGGCCCTGCGGGACCTCACCCTGCCCGACCAGGTGACGCTCTTCCGGCTGCTCGGGCGCGAGTCGGCCGGCGCGGTCCTGGCCGAGCTGGACGACCAGCCGCTGCACGAGCTGGCCCGCGCCCTGGACGAGGGGGAGATCTCGAGCATCCTCGACCGCATGAGGCCGGACGACGCGGCCCAGGTCCTCGAGGATCTGCCCGCGGAGCAGGTCGAGAAGGTGCTGGACCTCATGAAGGAGGAGAAGTCCGAAGAGGTCCAGGAGATCCTGGAGCACGGGGAGAAGACCGCGGGCCGGCTCATGTCGCCGGACTTCCTCGCGGTCCCCGAGCACCTCACGGTGGCCCAGGCTGTCGAGCAGGTCCGGAAATCGCCGGTGGCCGAGACCGCCTCGACGCTCTACGTGGTGGACGACCACGACCACCTGGTCGGCAGCCTGCCCTGGCGTCGCCTGGTCACCGCCGACCCGGCCGCGCCCGTCCGCTTCCTCCGCCAGGACGAGCCGGTCCGGGTGACCCCCGACATGGACCAGGAGGAGGTGGCCCGGCTGGTGGCCAAGTACGACCTGGTGGCCGTCCCGGTGGTGAGCGCCGACCACCGCCTGCTGGGGGTCATCACGGTCGATGACGTCATCGACGTCATCCGCGAGGAGGCCACGGAGGACATCCAGCGCCTCGGCGGGGCGGCCGGCGATGAGACCGTGCTCGACCCCGCCCGGACCGTCTTCCCCAAGCGCCTGGTCTGGCTCCTGATCAACCTGGCCACCGCCATCTTGGCGGCTTCCGTCATCGGCGTCTTCGAGGACTCCATCCGGGAGCTGGCCCTCCTGGCCATCTTCATGCCCATCGTGGCCTCGATGGGCGGGATCGGCACCACCCAGACCGCGACCGTCGTGGTGCGGGGCCTGGCCCTCGGAGACATGACCGCGGCGCACCTCTGGCGGGTGGTCCGCAAGGAGACCACCCTCGCCTTGACCATCGGGCTGGCCAATGGGCTGGCCATGGCCGGGATCGCCTACGTCTGGAAGGGGCAGGCCCTCCTGGCCGGCATCATCGCCGTGGCCATGACCCTCAACATGGTGGTGGCAGCCATCGTCGGGGTGGTCGTCCCCGTCCTGCTCAAGAGCTCCCGCGTGGACCCGGCCATCGCCTCCAGCGTCATCATCACCACCTTCACCGACGTGTTCGGCTTCTTCTGTTTCCTCGGCCTAGCCACCCTCCTGATGCGCTTCCTGCTCTAGCCGGCCGGACGGCCGGGTAACTCTTACCCTCCGGTCGTGTAAAAACGAAGCAAACCGCTACTCTCCGCAGGCCCCGCAAGAGTTTCCGCCCCCGGACTAGCTGAAAAATCACGACTTCTGATACAGTAGGCGTCCCCCGTTGATGATGCGCCCTGGCATGGCGGTTGCCTTGGCCTCTCGGTGGAGAATGCCAGTGGTTTCAGGCACCTCCGTTCCCGACGCTCGGCGCGGATCGCTCCCCAGCTCCTCGGCGTTATCGCTACGGGCGCAACCCATCGAGTGTCTCGACGTGAACACAACTATGGCCCCCTCACTCTGGGGGTGTCCAAGGAGGATTGCGACCGTGAGGCTCGACACGAGGTCGCGCGCCATCCGGCGCGCGCAGCCCGCCGGCTCCCGTGCTCGGCTGGAAGTCCGCGGGAAGTTCTTCTTCGCTGGTGATGACAAGGTTCCGCTCCGGGGGGTCACCTATGGCCCGTTTGTGCCGGACGCGGATGGCTATAGATACCCCGCTCCCAAGGTCGTCGAGCGGGACCTCGCCCTGATCACCGAGCTGGGGGCCAACTGCCTCCGGCTCTTCACCCCCCCGCCCCGCTGGCTGCTCGACATGGCCGGCGAGCGCAACCTCTGGGTGCTCGTCGGGATCCCGTGGGCGGAGCATGTCTGCTTCCTCGACTCGGAGGAGATCACCGACACCGTCCGGCGCGCGGTCACGGACGTGGTGGAGGCCTGCCGGGATCACCCGGCGGTCGGTGCCTTCCTGGTCGGCAACGAGATCCCGCCGGACATCGTCCGTTGGTACGGCGCCCAGCGCATCAGCGGGTTTCTGCGCGAGCTGGTCGGTCTGATCAAGCAGGTCGAGCCCAATGCGCTGGTCGGCTACGCCAACTTCCCCTCCACCGAGTATCTCGAGACCGACTTCACCGATTTCCTCGCCTTCAACGTCTACCTGCACTCGGAGCCCGAATTCCGGAAGTACCTCTCGCGGCTGCACACCCTGGCGGGCGATCGGCCGCTGGTCCTCACCGAGTTCGGGATCGACTCGATCCGCGAGGGGGAGGTCGTCCAGGCCTCCACCCTGTCGTGGCAGGTGCGCACCGCGATCGAGATGGGCGCGGCGGGCACCGTGGTCTTCTCGTTTACCGACGAGTGGCATACCGGCGGCTGCGATATCGCCAGATGGGCCTTCGGTCTCGTGGACCGCGAGCGGCGCAAGAAGCCGGCCTTCAAGGCGGTGCAGCGCTGGTACGCCACGCCGGGGCTGCCCGCGCTCGCCGAGTATCCCAAGGTCTCGGTGGTCATCTGCGCCTACAACGCCGAGCCCACCATGGAGGCCTGTCTAGAATCCCTGCGCAACCTCCGCTATCCCGCCTTCGAGGTCGTGGTGGTCGACGACGGCTCCAAGGACCGGACCGGCGCCATCGCGGACAGCTTCGAGGGCATCCACGTCATCCATCAGGAGAACAAGGGGCTCAGCGCCGCGCGCAATGTCGGCATCGCGGCGTCGCTCGGTGAGATCGTCGCCTTCACCGACTCCGACTGCGTGGTGGATCCGGACTGGCTGCACTACCTGGTCGCGACGTTTCTACAGACCGGGCTCCCTGCGGTGGGTGGGCCCAACCTGCCGCCGCCGGAGGACTCGGTGGTGGCCGCGTGCGTGGCCGCTTCGCCGGGCGGGCCGCTGCACGTGCTGCTCGACGACGTGGAGGCCGAGCACATCCCCGGCTGCAACATGGCCTTCCGCCGTGAGGTGCTGGACGAGATCGGCGGCTTCGATCCGATCTACCGCTCGGCGGGCGACGACGTGGACGTGTGCTGGCGGCTTCAAGATTGCGGCTACCGCATCGGCTTCAGCCCGGCCGCCATGGTCTGGCACTTCCGGCGCAATACCATGCAGGCCTACATCGGCCAGCAGAAGGGCTATGGCAAGGCGGAGGCGCTGCTCTACTTCCGTCACCCCCAGCGTTTCAACGCGCTCGGTTACTCGCGCTGGCGCGGGCGGATCTACGGCGGCATCTCCGCCCTCTTCTCCCTGCGCCGACCCATCATCTACGGCGGCGTCTTCGGCCGCGGCCTCTTCCAGACGCTCTACCAGCCGCCGTCCACCATGCTCTCCTACCTGCCCTTCACGCTCGAGTGGAACCTGGTCGGAGCCCTCCTCCTGGCCTACGGCGCCTGGCACGGCGGCTGGGCGTGGCTGGGTGCGGCGCCGGTCGCGCTCTCGTGGGCCTGCTGCCTCTGGGCCGCCATGCGGGCGCGGGTGGACGCGCTGGCGGGCGGCGTGCGGGGGCGCCTGCTGATCGCGGTCCTCACCTACTTCGGGCCGCTCCTGCGCTCGCTCGAGCGCTATCGCTGGTGGGTGCGCGGGCTCACCGCGGCTCAGCCCTCGGACTCCGAGCGCCCGGTGCAGACCCTGCCCTGGTCGTGGCGGACGCGCGCGTTCTCGGCCGCGTTCTGGACCGAGGACGGGCTCGAGAAAGAGACGATCCTGCACGGCCTCGTCGACGTGCTGGCGCGGCGGAAGTACTTCGTGCTGGTGGACCAGGGCTGGAGCGAGTGGGACCTCGAGGCGCACGGCGGCGTCTGGTCGCGCGGCCGGATCAAGGTGTGCACCGAGAACCACGGCGGCGAGCGGCGCGTGCTGCGGGTGAAGTGCGCGCTCCGGACCTCGCGCCTGGCGCGCGGCGTGCTCGTGGGCGCGGCGGTGATGGCGGGCCTCGGCCTGCAGCTCGGGCTGCCCGCGCTGGCCGCGGCGGGGGTGGCCGCCGGCGTGGGGACGGGCGCGGGCCTGCTCCGCGAGGCGATCGGGCTCGGGCGGATGCTCTACGACGCGCTCCAGGGCGTGGCGCGGCGCGCGCGGCTACACTATGCGCCGCCGCTCGACGTGCATGACGCCCAGGTGAAGTGAGCAAACGCCTCGTCGTCCTGCACCTGGCCGGCCGCTATCCCCTCGGGGGCATCGGCTGGCAGGCGGTGCACTACGTGCTGGGGCTCGCCCGGCTCGGCCACGACGTCTACTACGTGGAGGACTCGGGCGCGCATCCGTATGACCCGCGCGTCAAGAGCGTGGTGGGGGACTCGAGCTACAGCGTGGCCTTCCTGGCGGACGTGATGGCGCGCTTCGGCCTCGCGGACCGCTGGGCCTACGTGGACGGGGTGACCGGCGCCTGCCACGGGCTCTCCCGGGAGCGGCTCCGGGACATCTACCGGGACGCGGCCGGCCTCCTGAACGTCTGTGGAGCCACCCAGCTCAAGGAAGAGCACCTCCGGTGCCCGGTCCGCGTCTACGTCGAGACCGATCCAGTCTTCGAGCAGATTCGGGTCGCCGAGGGCGATCGCCGGGCCATCGAGGCGCTCGAGGAGCACACCCACCACTTCACGTACGGAGAGAACCTGGGCCAGCCCGACTGCCCCATCCCGCTGGAGAAGTTCGCCTGGCGCCCCACCCGGCCGCCGGTGATCCCCGACCTGTGGGACCCCCGCGTGAACCCCGCCGCTGAGCGCTTCACGACCGTGGCCACCTGGAAGAACGTGGGCAAGGACGTCCGGTTCCGGGGCGAGACCTACTACTGGTCCAAGCACATGAACTTTCTGCGGGTGGCCGATCTGCCGAGCCGGACCCGCCAGCCGCTGGAGCTGGCGCTCGAGGTGGACGACGAGGCGACGCGGGACCTGCTCGCCCGGAACGGCTGGCTGATCACCGACGCGTTCGAGGCGTCACGCGACGTCACCGCCTACCAGCGCCACATCGAGCGCTCCCGGGGCGAGTTCACGGTGTCCAAGGACCTGGTGGTCCGAACGCGGAGCGGGTGGTTCAGCGACCGCAGCGTCTGTTACCTGGCCGCGGGTAAACCGGTCGTCACCCAGGACACCGGCTTCGGCAAGTTCGTGCCCACCGGCGAGGGTCTGCTCACCTTCAGTACCGTCGAGGAGGCCGCGGCGGCGCTCGACGAGGTCAATCGCGACTACGCGCGGCATTGCCGGGCCGCGCGTGGGATCGCCGAGGAATACTTCGCCGCCGACCGGGTGCTGGGCCAGCTCTGCCGCGAGGCCGATCTCTAGCCCACTCGGGCCTCAACCCGGTGCTGACGGCTGGGGTGGCTGATGTTTTCCCCTTGCAGATCAATAGGTCAGAAAGCACTTGGCAACTTGCTTCACCCTATGCTACAAGGGCGAAGGCTGAGCAATCCGCGACGACTTTGGAGGAATGCCAGATTGGACGCAGCGCTGGAGAAGAGGCAGGTCAAGCGGGCCTACAAGCTGTACGCCCCCGCGTATGACTTCGTCTTCGACTGGATCTTCCACCCGGGTCGTGAAGCCGCCATCCGTCTGCTCGACATCAAGCCGGGGGACAACGTTCTCGAGGTCGGCATCGGCACGGGGCTGAATCTGCCCCTCTACCCGACGCACTGCCGGCTCACCGGGATCGACCTCTCCGAGGAGATGCTCGAGAAGGCGCAGGACAAGGTGGTGGAGCTGGGGCTGGGCAACGTGACGCTCAAAACCATGGACGCCACCGTCATGGACTTCGGCCAGGGCGAGTTCGACTCGGCTGTGGCCACCTATACCATCAGCGCGGTGCCCGACCCGGTGGGCGTCCTGCGCGAGATGAAGCGGGTGGTCAAGCCGGAGGGCAATATCGTGATCCTGAACCACTTCCGGAGCGAGCGGCCCGTGGTCGGACGCCTGGAGGATCTGGTCGCCCCGGTTTGCACGAGGCTCGGGTGGAAGTCGAACCTCCCACTCGAGCCCCTGCTGCGTCAGGTGGGCCTCAGCCCCGAGATCACCACCAAGGTCAATCTCTTCAACGGCTGGCGCCTCATCAAGTGCGTGAATCCTAGGTAGCGGCCGGCCGGCGCTACTTCTCCGGACTCTCCAGCTCCTGCCAGCCGCGCCGCAGCACGACGATCTTCTGGATCTGCCCGTGCGGGGCCTCAACCCCGATGACGTCCCCCGGCTTCAGCAGCGCCAGGCCGGCCCCCTGCGTCTCCTCGGTCACCACCAGCGTTCCCTTGCTCACTTCCGACACGCGCACCTGACCCGTGCCCGTCAGCGAGAGGAAACGTCGAGCGGCGGGATCGACGTTCAGGACGGTCTGCCGGCCCATCTGAACGGCACCGCTCAGCTGGGCGGAGCTCGGGCCGGGCTCCTCCCGGATCTCCAAGTCCGCGAGATACGCGGGCGATGAGTCCGGCCGACCGTCGGGCGCGCGCTGGGCGGTCGTGGATGCGAGATCGACGCGAACCCGCTCGCTCAGGACCTCGAGAGCACCGATGCCCAGGAGACAGGCGGCCACCACGATACCAATCAGAACCCGGACCGTAGTCGTGAGCATGTCGTGTCCTCCTCTGCCCGGAGGAAGAGCATCGGGAGTGCCACGAGTTAACTAGCTGGAATTGCTGCTCGTGCGACCGTCTCCTCCGATTCGAATGGGCATCCTGCCTGAAGCTCCGGTGGAAGAATGCCCGGCGGGAGGGTTGCGCTCGGCCCGGCGAGTTCAGATCATGGGCGCGTGGCTGAAACACCCGGACGCGACGCCTCGCCGTTGAGCGCCGCCGGCCGCCTCGCCCTCGCCGTGCTGCTCGCAATCCCGTTCCTCGCGAGCGCGTCGACGCTAATCCTGACCACGTCGTTCCTCGTCGAGTTCCTCGGCCAGGGCCGATGGCGGCCGCTCTCGGTGCTGACCCGGGAACCCCTCATCCGGCCCCTACCCGTGTTCCTCCCCGTGTCCGCGGGGGCGCGCCCGGTGCCGGTGGATCTCTACACCCGCACGGGCCTGCGCCCCGCGCCCGGCCTCGTTCTCGTCCATGGCGTCGCGCCCGAGGGAAAGAACGATGCGCGACTGCGCGAGGCCGCCGCACTGCTCGCGCGGTCGGGCTTCACGGTGGCGGTGCCGACCGTGGAGGGCCTCACCGCGCTGCGCCTGCGACCCGAGGATGCGGACGCCGTGAGCGCCGGCGTGAAGGCGCTGCACTCGGCCGGGTACCGACGCGTGGCCGTGCTCGGCATCAGCCTGGGCGCCGGCCCGGCCCTGCTCGCGGCCTCGGATCCCACGGTGGCCTCCGGGCTCTCCGCCGTGCTCGCGCTCGGCGGGTACGCCTCGGCGGTGGAGCTGCTGCGCTACACGCTCACCGGCGCCTATGCCTTCGGCGGCGTGACCGGCCGGGCCGCGACCGTGCTGGAGTCGGCGATCGCCCAGTTCGCCCGCGCCAATGCCGAGCTGCTCGACGACGCAGGCCGGCGCCTCATGGACAATCGCGACCCGGCCGCGGTGGACGAGCGGGTGCGGGCGCTGCCGCAGAGCACGCGGGATCTGCTGGAGGCCCTCTCACCCGGCCGGACGATCGGAAGCCTGCGCGCCCCGCTCTTCCTGATCCACGGCCGGCACGACCCGGCTGTGCCGTTCACGGAAAGCCTGCGGCTCGACGCGGCGGCGCAAGCGGCGGGACGGCCGGTGCGCACCGCAATCGTGGGGGCGGTCGGTCACGTCGAGGCCGACCTGGGCGCCGGGCTGTTGGACCTGCTGCGGCTCTGGACGACCTTCTACGCGTTCCGGCGCGCCGCCGAGGGCTAGGCAGGCCCTACTTCGGCGGGTTCAGGTTCATGATCTGCATGGCGTCACTGGAGAGCAGCGCGCGCTTGAGCTTGGCCGCCGTCTCCTCGGGCACGCCCGGGCGCACGCAGATGCCCGCCTCCGGGATCTCGGGCGTCTCCCCCACGAAGCCGATCTGGGCGATCAGCGCGGGATCCTTCAGGTGCAGCTCGGGCGCCTTGTCGAACGAGGCCGCCGCGTCCACCCGCCCGTGGAGCACCGCCTGGAGCGCGGCCTCGTGCGTACCGGCGAAGAGCGCGTCCTTGAAGAAGGTCTTCGGATCGCGCTCGCGCACCAGGCCCTGCTTGATCAGCAGCACCATCGGGTAGATGTAGCCCGAGGACGACGCGGGATCCACGAAGGCCACCGTCTTGCCCCGCAGGTCCTCGACCCGCCGGATGCCGCGGTCCTTCCGCACGTAGAAGCGGGCGGTATACGCGGTCTTGCCTCCCCAGATGTCGCGCACCAGGATCCGGCACCCCGCCTCACGATTCGCCAGCACGTATCCCACCGGGTGCACGAAGGCCAAATCAACCCGCCGGCTGCGGAGCGCCTCGATCACGCCCGCGTAGTCCGAGGCCACGAGGGCGCGCACCGGCACGCCCGAGATCTCGGCCAGCGTCTTGGCGAAGGCATCACCCGCCTCCTTGAGCGCGGTCGGATCGCGCGAGGGGGTGAAGACGAGGGTGAGCGGCGCGCCCTGGGCCCGCGCCGGGATGACATCGCCGGCGAGGCCTAGCAGCAGCGCGGCCGCGAGCGTCGAGATGGCGCGCGTGAGAGGGCACATTCGCGGTCGAAGGTAGCACGCGCCGCGAGGCGGCCGCAATCGACGGTGAACAGCCAGGGCGCCGGGCACGAAGGCTGGGGCCACCCGAACGTCCGCGCGAGCTCCGCGACCTCCTGGCACGACGCCTCGGGCCCGGAAACCGGCAACCCGGGGCGGAAGGCGCCGCGCGAGCCCCCATCCGACCGTGAGAACGCGAACCGCCTCGGCGTTCGCCGCCCGCTCGCATTCAAACGCGCGGCCCGGGCAATTGGCGCCCAGCAGCCAGTGGACGAGCTCGCGCGCCAGGTCCGACCGAGGCTCCGAAGGTCCAGAATTTTTCCCCAAGCGGGTGCTCTCTGGTTAGAGTGGTGTCCTTACTCGGTAGAGCACTGAACAGCTCACAGGGGGGACTGCGATGCCCAGGACGACCCAGCTCACGCTCAGCCTCGTGTCACGACCCGGAACGCTCGCCACGCTGACCCGCACGCTCGCCGACGCGGGCGTCAACATCACGGCACTCAGCGCCGCCGAGGTGTCCGGCCGCGGGAAGATCCGGCTCCTGGTCAATGACGCGGTCCGGGCCAAGCGGGCGCTCCGCAAGGCCAAGTACCGGGCCACCGAGGAGCCCGCATTCGCGTTGCGGCTCCGGAACAAGCCGGGCGCGCTCGCCCGGGTCACGGCCCGGCTCGCGAAGGAACGGATCAACGTCCGATCGATCTACGCCACCACGGCGGGCCGTGGCTCCGCCGTGGTCGTCCTGACCGTGGGAGGCAACGCACGCAAGGCGCGCCGGGTACTGGGCCGCTGAGCCCGCCGGCGGCTCACACGAGTCCGATCGACGTGCACGTGCCCCGGGGCACCGCGGAGGGGCAGTGCGGTGCACTCGGAGCTTCGGCCTGATACGACCGGGAACTGCCAGGAACGCTCTAGAACCACGACGCGATGACGCTGCGTACGGTCATCAGCAAGAGGACGACGATGTAGGCGACGACCAGGAATCCGAAGAATAATCCGAGATGGTAAAGTGCCCGCGAGGGGAGTGGATGGCGAACACCGCGGACTCGGTGTCGTGCCAATGGATGGAGTATGACTGATGTCTTCTCCTCAAGCCGCCGCCGTGATCGTCGTTTCCACGATGCTTCGATCACGCCCCCGAGAATGCTGAAGGCGAGTGCCGCCAGAACGACGAGGGCGACCGTTTCCACGCTTCTTACCTTGGCTTCTGCCCGGACGCACGAGTAGCCGCCGGCGACGTTGATCCGCAGTACCACACAGGACCCTGGAGCCCCCTTTCGTCCGTAGGTGCGTCAGAGCCCAAGCTTGCTCATCCGTTCCAAGGTCAGCACGACATTGGGGATCTCATGTTCGGTGTCGCTACGGAGCGCGGCGACCGCTTCTTCAATACGTTCCGCCGGGATCGTCGCACCCCAGAGAAAGGCACGGAGACCGTCCTCGGTCTTAATGCGAAACTCGCCATTGCCGGTAGGGGCGAACATGACGTCATATGCCATGCCCGTTCGTCGGATCCAAATGCGGCCCACTCGGTGAGTCACGGCACGTCTCCGCTCGCTATCCTGCCCGCCTCCTCGTACCACGCCTCACCGGAAGACCGGCGCACGGCTCGTAGGCGGAAGCGGAACATTCCGTCCTTGAACTTCGATTCAGTCCGGAGCACGACTTGGCGTGGGGGCGGGTCTCCGAGCATGTTATCGAACCGCAGGGAGCACCCGTCGGCGTAAATGAAGATCGCGGCGAGGCGTTTCTTCAACGGGAATCCCGCTTGCGCCGTGCGCGAGCGGCCCGCGCGAACCGCGCCCAGATAACGCCGACCACCAAGAGGATGCCTCCGAGCAGGACGAATGCGGCCGGGTCGTTCCAGGAGCCCGCGATCATAGCGGCACTTGGGTCAGACGGGTGATGCGGCGCTCCCGATCCCCGTCATCGCCACGCAATGCCCGTGCTGGGACCCATCGAATCATGCAGGCGGGCACGCTCCTCTGGGGTGGGGTGCGCCAAGATCGCCCACATGAATAGGACGGTCGCCGCCAGCAACAGGGTCAATGTCTCAACGGCTCGCACGATCGACCCTCGCCAGACCGCGTCTCAGTGGCTTCCTCGCTACCCCCCGCGTTGGAGACGAACACGCTCGTGGCGCCCTGGTCCGAGGGCTTATCCGGTCGCGCCTGCCGTAGCGGTCGTAGCGCATCATCAGCGCCCCCCGAAGAGCCACGCCACGACAAGCGGCCCCATCGGGATCACGAAGCCCGACGTCGCGCCAGTTACGCCGTCAACGAGATATCCGGCCGCGGCCCCGAGCAGCGGACTAACCATGAAGGCGACCAGTTGCACGATACCCATGACACCCAACACAGCAAGCCGCGTTCCAGGGGGCATCCGTGTGACTTCTCGCGGCCTTGCGCGCGGCGAGACGCGCGGTGCACGGTAACCGATTACCCAGGTGCGGCTATGGCGTCAACTAGTCGCGGTGCCACCCGCACCTGAAAAAGCTGCACGAGGCAAGCTGGCCTTGCCGGACGCGCGGCGAGCGGCGCCCTAGCTTCGCCCGGAGGGGAACGCGGTTCGGGAGGCGTCTCGCGAAGGAACGGATCAACGTCCGATCGATCTACGCCACCACGGCGGGCCGTAGCGCAGCCAGGGTCGTCCTGACCATGGGCGGCAACGCAAGCAACGCGCCCAGGGTGCAGGCCCGCTGAGCCCGCCGGCTCAGGCGCTGCTCACACGACCCCAAGGATGCCGCGTAGTGCACGTGCCCCGAGGCCGTGGGAAGCCAAGAAGACGAGGGGGAGACGCCGACTCACGCACCGCGGAGACGGAAGCCCTTCTCCGTCACGCCGGGTCGCCACCCCCCGCCACCGGCCTTACGCTGATGCCCGGCTGGCCGCGGCGGAAGCCCCACGCGGCCAGCCGCGCGATCAGCGTATTGCGGTGCACGCCGAGCCCGCGCGCGGCGCGGCTCTGGTTCCAGTCCTCGCGCTCCAGCGCCCGCAGCACGTAGGCCTGCTCGAAGCGGTCGCGCGCCTCCTTGAGGGTGAGCGGGACCTCGCCCTCGCCGCGGCCCGGGGCCACCTCGTTCATGGCCAGGTCGAGCGGCAGGTCGTCGAGCCCGATGACCGGGCGGGTGGCGAGGGCCACGCTGCGCTCGATGATGTTCTCGAGCTCGCGCACGTTGCCCGGCCAGTCGTAGCCGTCCAGCGCCAGCAGCGCGCCCCGCGAGAGCCCGCGGACGTCCTTCTTGAAATCCTGCGAGTACTTCCGGACGAAGTGGGCGGCCAGGTCCGGGAGGTCGCTCTTGCGCTCGCGCAGCGGGGGGATGCCGATCGGCACCACGTGGAGGCGGTAGTAGAGATCCTCGCGGAAGGCGCGGGCCCGGATGGCCTGGCGCAGGTCGGTATTGGTGGCCGCAATAATCCGCACGTCCACCTGGATGGTGCGGGTGCCGCCGAGCCGCTCGATCTCACGCTGCTGGAGTGCGCGCAGCAGCTTGGCCTGGAGATCGACCCGCAGGCTGCCGACCTCGTCGAGGAAGAGCGTGCCTCCGTGGGCCAGCTCGAACTTGCCGAGCTTGCGCGAGTACGCGCCGGTGAAGGCGCCCTTCTCGTGGCCGAACAGCTCGGACTCGAGCAAGGTATCGGGAATCGCGGCCAGGTTCACGGCCACGAAGGGCTGGGCGCGCCGCGGGCTCTGGTTGTGGATGGCGCGGGCCACCAGCTCCTTGCCGGTGCCGCTCTCCGCGGAGACGAGCACGGTGGCGTGGGTCTGCGCCACCTGGGCGATCAGCTCGTAGAGCCGCACCATCTTCGGGTGCCGCCCCACGAGCTGGTCGAAGCCGTGGGTGCGATCGAACTCGGCGCGCAGGTAGCGCAGCTCCCGCTCCATCCCGCGCTGCCGGGCCGCCTCACGCACCAGGCTCAGGATCTCGTCCACGTCCCAGGGCTTGGCCAGGTAGTCGTACGCGCCCGCCTTCATGGCGTCCACCGCCATGCGCAGGTGCGGATCCGCGGTGATCAGGATGACCGGGATGGACTCGTCGATCGCCAGGATCCGGGGCAGCACCTTCGACCCGGGCTCGCCGGGCATCCGCACGTCGAGCAGCGCCACGTCCACCCGGCGGGCGGCGAGGATCGCGAGGGCGGCGGCTCCGTCGGGCGCCTCCAGCACCTCGAACTCATCCTGCAGGATGAGCTGCAGCGACTCCCGCACACCCGGCTCGTCGTCGATGGCGAGCACAACGGGGCGGGGCCGATAGACCGCTGGGCCATCACCTGTCCCGTCGGTCTCCTTCCGGATACACTCCTGAGTCCTCACGCGCGCGTCCCTCCGTCCCGGGCGAAGTGAGCGGCACGTTAGGGATCGGCGCCCCAACTGTCAAGCGGATTCCTACCCTTACTGGGTGAGGACGCGATCACGGCCGCGGCGCGGTGAGCATCACGTACTCGTTGGCCCCCCCGCCCCGCTGGAGATACACCGGCACCGACTCGCCCGGCCTGAGACCGGCCACCGCCTGGCGGAAGGCGGCCGCGTCGCCGACGGGCCCCCGGTTCACCTCGAGGATGGCGTCGCCGGGCCGGATGCCGGCGGCCGCGCCCGCGCTGCCCGGGGCCACCTCGGTCACCAGCAGCCCGCTGCGGGCCGCCAGACGGTTCTGCCGAGCCGTCTCGGGGGTGAGCGGCTCCACCGTGAGGCCCAGGATCTCGTCGCCGGCCTCGGCCTCCATCGCGTCGTCGGGCGGCTGCTCGCCGATCTTGACGCTCAGGGTGACGGTCTTCTGCTCCCGCATCACCGTGACCGGCGCGGCGCGGCCGGGCTCCACCGCCGCCACGCGCTTCTGCAGATCGGGCACGTCCTTGATCGCCGCCCCGCCGAACTCCACGATGACGTCGCCGGGCCTGAGCCCGGCGGCGGCGGCGGGGCCGTCCTTCATCACGGCGGCCACCAGCGCGCCCGCGTCCTCCTTCACCCCGAGGCTCGCGGCCAGCTCGGGGCTCAGATCCTGGATGGCCACGCCGAGCCAGCCGCGCACCACCTTCCCGCGGTTGATGAGCTGGGTCATGATGTCGCGCGCCATGTTGATCGGGATCGCGAAGCCGATGCCCTGCCCGCTGGAGACGATGGCGGTGTTGATCCCCACCACGCGGCCGTCCAGGTTCAGCAATGGGCCACCGGAGTTGCCAGGATTGATGGACGCGTCGGTCTGGATGAAGGCCTCGTAGGTGGCCACGCCCACGTGGGTGCGGCCGGTCGCCGAGATGATCCCGACGGTCACGGTGCGGTCGAGGCCGAAGGGATTACCGATGGCGATGGCCCACTGCCCCACCCGCAGCCGGTCCGAGTCGCCCAGGTCGGCCACCGGCAGTGGCCCCGCCGGGTTCTCGATCTTGAGCACCGCCAGGTCCGTGCGCCCGTCGCGGCCCACGAGCGCCGCTTTGAACTTGCGGTCGTCGGAGAGGCGCACCTCGATCTCGGTCGCGTTCTCCACCACGTGGTTGTTGGTCAGGATGTAGCCGCGCGGATCCACCATGACGCCCGAGCCCGCGGCCCGGCCTTCGTCCCGCGGCGCCTGTCGGCGGAAGAAGCGCTCGAAGAGCTCGGGGCCGAAGAACTCGCGGAAGCGCTCCTCCATCTCCGGCGACGCGCCGCTCTCCGGCCTCGCCTCGCGCTTGACCTTGACGCTCACGTTCACCACCGAGGGCGTGGCGCGATCCGCGACGGAGACGAACGCGTCCTCGAGGGCGCGCAGGAGCCGCTGCGAGTCGGGCGCGGGCACCGCCGGGCGCGGCGGCTGGGGCGCGCGGGACTGGGCCAGGGCCGGCGGCGCGAGCGCGCCCAGGACCACGAGGAGGAGCGGGGCGGAGCGCGAGGGAATCGAGCGCCAGCTCGAGGATCCGCGTGGTGGCGGCGGTCACCGGCGCGATGGAGCCGCGGCGGATGCCCGCGACCCAGATGATCTCGCCCCCCGCCTCGACGAGCGGGGTCCGCGCGCGCTGCCACCGCGGGACGCCCGCGTCGATCAGGAACGATTTGAGCCTCCGCAGCGCGGGCGCGCCGAACGGCGAGAAGAGGTCGCCGCGCCGGCGGGCGCGCACCGCCAGGGCGGACGGGAGCGCGTCGGCGTCGAAGGCGGCGCGGCCGGGCTCGGGCGGGATCGCGTAGTCGCCGGCGCGCGCGACGATGCGGGCGCCGAGCCGCACGCCGATCTCGGGCAG
>WNFG01004695.1_pt1 | contig 25561 bp, 21 predicted proteins | sample 5400431 | NCBI WGS metagenome assembly WNFG01 (sample SAMN13153346, study PRJNA577476) | soil metagenome | isolation source: 120 cm saprolite under Douglas fir tree site 2 hole 3 replicate 2 | place: USA:California | collected 2015-04-18 | reverse complement strand
GGCGGTTTTTCTCCCAAGCCGCCGCGCAAGAAAAAATGAAGAAAAGCGTTCCCTCTTCGAGCCGTTCGGTGTCTGTTTCGAGTACAAAGGTTACTTCCGAAGGGGGCGAGAATGCGTAAAAGACTGTTTTGTGCCTTGCTGGCGCTGGCCGCTACCTTGGCCAATGCCACCGAACCAACCACCGAGAAGCTTCCGGTGCGCCGTGTGGTGCTCTACAAGAACGGCGTTGGCTATTTCGAACACACCGGCCGCGTGACCGGCAACCAGGAGCTCAAAATCGACTTCACCAGCTCGCAGCTCAACGATGTATTGAAGTCGCTGACCGTGCTGGACCTGAATGGCGGACGCATCTCCGGCGTCGGCTATAACTCCGTTGCTCCTATCTCGGAACAGCTCAAATCGCTGCGCCTTCCTCTGGAAGAGTCTACGACGCTCTTGGATTTTCTCTCCGCTTTGCGCGGCGCCCGCGTGCAGGTGCATAGTGGACCCGCGGTCGTCGCCGGCCGGCTTCTGACTGTCACAGAGAAAACGACGAAAAAGGGCCCGGACGACAAGCCGGAAGAAACCAAGTCCCTGGAAATCGCCGTTGTCACCGATACGGGCGACGTCCGAAACTTCCCGTTGACTTCCGCATTGGGCCTTCACGTTGCCGACCGCGATCTGAGCGAAGAGATCTCCAAATATCTCAATCTGGTCAGTTCGGCGCGCGACCAGGACCTGCGCCAGATGAATATCTCCACTTCCGGCGCCGGCGACCGCAGGATATTCGTCAGCTACATCAGCGAAGTGCCGGTCTGGAAGAGCACTTACCGCATTCTGCTGCCGACAAAGCCGGGATCCAAGCCGCTGCTTCAGGGTTGGGCGATAGTAGACAACACAGTCGGCGAAGATTGGAAGGACGTTGAACTGTCGCTTGTCGCCGGTGCTCCGCAATCGTTTGTTCAGGAGCTTTCCAAGCCGTATTACACGCGGCGTCCGGAGGTCGCGCTGCCGGAAACTGCCATGCTGACGCCGCAAACTCATGAAGGAACCATGGCTGATGTAGTCAACGGACCCCTGGCTGCGCCTTCGCCAGCGCCGCCGCCAGCCAAGCCTTCGATGGGAGTGGTAGGAGGCGTACCTGGAGGCGCTGTAGGCGGTGTTCTTGGAAGAACGTCGGCCAAGACCGGTTCGTTCGGGACGCTGGCATACGACGGTGCAAACAACAATGAACCCGTGTCGCTGGCCGAAGCCGCCGAGAGCGAGATTGCCGGCGCCAGAGGACAAGAGCTCGGCGATCTCTTCGAGTACAACCTGAAAGAGAAGGTCACGATCCTGAAGAACCACTCGGCGCTGGTTCCGATCATCAACTCCCATATTGACGCGGAAAAAGTCACTCTCTGGAGCAGCGCGTCCCGGCGTGCGTTGCGTGCTCTGTGGATCAAGAACACCAGCGGGCTCACGCTCGATAGCGGCACCTTCAACATCATCGAAAATGACTCCTTTGCCGGAGAAGGTCTGGTCGATTCCCTCAAGCCGGACGAAAAGCGGCTGCTTTCGTACGCCGTGGACCAGGGCGTCCGTGTCGAGCAAAAGCACGAAGCCGAAATGAAGCCGATCACGCGCATCAAGATCATTCACGGCGTGATGTACCAGACGCGCGAAGAGCGGGATCATCAGGTTTACTCCATCCGCAACGCCAATACTGACGCGCGGCAAATCATCATTGAGCATCCGGTGCGTCGCGGCTGGAAGCTGACGAACGGCGCGAAGCCGGAAGAGAGTTCGGCGTCCTACTATCGGTTCCGTGTGCAAGCAGATCCGAACACCACCACCGAGCTCAAGGTCGACGAAGTTCAGCCCATTCAGAGCACCATCGCGCTTTCCAACCTCAGCGACGAGTACATCAAGATACTGGTCAGCGGGACCACGCTGAAACCGGAAACCATACAAGCGTTGCAAAAAATCGTGCAGCAGAAAAATGAAATCGCCGGCCTCGACCGCCAGATCAAGGACCGCCAGACCCAGATCAGCAACATCGATCAGGACCAGGGACGCCTTCGCGAAAACATGAAGGCGCTGAAAGGCAGCGCGGAAGAAAAAGCCCTGCTGCAACGCTACACCCGCGAACTGAACGACCAGGAAGACAAACTGCAAGCGGTGCGCACGGAGATGGCGTCATTGGAGCAGCGGCGCTCGCAAAGCCGCGAGCAGCTCGACAAAATGATGCAGGAGCTGACGCTCGACGAAACCATGTAATAGTTAATGCATTACTTTAAGTATCGAGGCGAAATAATGACCAGGAAACTCCTTTCTCTGTTGCTTGCATTTTCGACCGTGACTGCCAATGCCGCGGATGTCACCACGGAAAAGCTCCCGGTACGCCGGGTTGTTCTCTACAAAAACGGTATTGGTTACTTCGAGCATACGGGCCGCGTGGTGGGGAATCAGGCGTTGAAAATTGATTTCACCAGCGCGCAGCTCAATGATGTGCTGAAGTCGCTGACCGTGGTTGATCTGAACGGCGGACAGATCGCCGGCGTCGGCTACAACTCGATTGCGCCGATTGACGAACAGCTCAAGTCGCTCCGCTTGCCGCTGGGACAAAGCGCCTCGCTGTCCAACTTTCTCAACGCTCTGCGCGGGTCGCGCGTGCAGGTGAGGAACGGAGCGGCGCTGACTTCCGGACGATTGCTCAGCGTCGAAGAGAAGACCATCGAGCGCGCGAAGGGCGAAACTGCCAAAGCGCTGGAACTCTCGGTCGTCACCGATAGCGGCGAAGTGCGGACTTTCCCGGTCACGCCGACCCTTGGCGTTCGCGTCGCCGACCGCGATCTGACAAGCGAGATCACCAAGTACATGAACCTGGTAAGTTCCACGCGCGATCAGGACCTGCGTCAGATGACTATTTCCACCACAGGCGCTGGCGCGCGCAACGTGTTCGTGAGCTACATCAGTGAAGTCCCGGTGTGGAAGAGCACCTATCGCATTCTGCTTCCTAATAAAACGGACGCCAAGCCTGTGCTCCAGGGCTGGGCCATCGTGGACAACACGGTGGGAGAAGACTGGACCAATGTGGAGTTGTCGCTCGTGGCCGGAGCGCCGCAGTCTTTCATTCAGGAGCTGTCGCGTCCGTTGTATACCCGACGTCCGGTCGTCGCGCTGCCGCAAGCTGCCATGCTCACGCCGCAGACGCACGAAGGCACACAGTTTGACCGCCTGGAGAGCTACGCCAAGCTGCCGTCGGCGCCTGCCAGCGGCGTTGGTTCCGGTTCCGGACAGGGTGTGGGAGCAGGAAGCGCTGGCGGGTACGGCGACGGTGTGTACAGTGTGAACGGTAATCTCGCTGGCAAGTTCACCGGCGTGATGGGCCACGTTACCGACCCAATGGGAGCCGTTGTTGCCAATGCGCATATCATGGCGACCAACAGCCGTGGCGAAAGCCGCACGGCTTATTCCGACTCTGACGGTAACTTTCATTTGGAACTCGCTCCAGAGCAATACAAGATCCGAATTGAGTCGCCCGGGTTCAAAGCAAGCGTCCAGAACATAACGGTCATACCAGGCCATCCCTCAACAGTCAGCGCTCGTTTAGACGTTGGCGCAACGACTGAAGCGGTCGAGATAACCAGCGCGCAAATCGAGGCCAGCGTTGAGCCAGAAGCCAATGGCGAAGAGCTGGGCGATCTTTTCGAGTACAAGCTCAAGGAAAAAGTCACGATCCTTAAGAACCATTCGGCCTTGGTGCCGATCATCAATTCGCACATCGACGCGGAGAAAGTCACTTTGTGGAGCAGCTCGTCCGGGCGTCCGTTGCGCGCAATCTGGATCACCAACAGCAGCGGCCTCACGCTGGATGGCGGCACCTTCAACGTGATGGAAGACAACGCATTTTCCGGCGAAGGTTTGATCGATCCTCTCAAACCCGCCGAACGACGTTTGCTTTCTTACGCCGTGGACCAGGCGGTGAGAGTTAAATATGACGCCGACGAGAACACGCTGCCGGTCACGCACATCAAGATTGCCAAAGGCGTTATGATCGAAACCCGCGAGCAGCGAGACCATGCGACTTACACCATCCGCAACTCTGACACGCAGTCGCGCGACGTGATCATCGAACATCCGCTGCGTGAAGGATGGAAGCTCGCCAGCGAGGCCAAGCCGGAGGAAACGTCGGCGTCCTTCTATCGTTTCCGCGTCAAAGTGCCGGCGAACCAGACCGCGGAACTCAAGCTCGATGAAGTTGAACCGTTGGAGAGCACGATCGCGCTCTCGTCCATCACTGATGACCAGATCAAGCTTCTTTTCACCGAGAAGGCCATTAAGCCGGAAGTTGAGCAGGCGCTGCGCAAGATCATTCAGCAGAAAAATGAGATCGCGGCTCTCGACCAGCAAATACAGACAAGGGAATCGCAGATCAGCCAGATCAATCAGGACCAGCAGCGCTTGCGCGAGAACATGAAAGCGTTGAAAGGCAGCGAAGAAGAAAAAGCCCTGCTGCAGCGTTACACGCGCCAACTCAACGACCAGGAAGACAGGCTGGACGCTGTGCATGCGGAAATTGCCAAGTTGGAGCTGGGCCGCACCGGAAAGCGCCAGCAACTCGACACCATGCTTCAGGAACTGGCTTTGGACGAGAACATCTGATCTCAGCGAGAGTCCCTGATCTTGAAGTAAATCGGCGAGATCAGGGCGCTTAGCAGAAACGCGAGCAGGGCAAAACGATATGCGGCCGCAGGCGCCATGCCCAGCTCCCGATGCGTGATAAACAAACCATAAAGCAGGGCCAGCGTCGCCAAGCCGATGGCAGTGCTTACGGCTAGACACTTCAGCAGCATGGAGCCCGTCTCGGTCAATGGATGATACCGTCGCTTTCACGCACATCTTATAATTGCACCTGCCATGACGCAAAGCGCTCCGGCACGAAGGCCGCTCAAGTCGCGCGACACAGGATGGGCCAGGACCCTGGCCGGCGTTCTTGTGCGTCTGCGAGTTTCGCCCAATGCCATTTCTGTCGGCAGTATCTTTTTTGCTTTGGCGGCGGGAGCGGCGTTTTGGTATGCGCCTTCCGATCAGCCTTCGCGTTACGCGCTGATGCTGGTGCTCGCCGCGGTTGCCATTCAGGCACGCTTGCTGTGCAATCTGCTGGACGGCATGGTTGCCGTGGAAGGCGGACGCAAAACAAAGTCGGGCGAGGTCTACAACGACCTGCCGGACAGGATCGCCGACTCGCTGATCTTTATTGGTGCCGGTCACGCGGTGCATACTCTTCCTTACGGCATGGAACTGGGATGGAGCGCGGCGCTGCTTGCCGTCTTCACCGCATACGTTCGCATGCTGGGCGGAGCGGCCGGACTGGCGCAAAGTTTCATCGGTCCGATGGCCAAGCAGCAACGCATGGCGTTGATGACCGGCGCTTGTTTGCTCTCGATCTTCGAGAGCAGGTTTCTGCGCACCGGCAGGCTGCTCTGGATAGCGCTCATCATTGTTGTTGCAGGCTCCATCGTGACTATTGCGCGGCGGACCATCAACATTGTCCGCGGACTGGAAGCCCGTTGAGTCATCCACTGCTGGCCAGCGCGATCGCCGGAGGAGCGCGAATGCTCACCGGTGCTACCGTGCGCTGGATCGGCTCGAAACCGGAATCGCGGCAACGCGTCTATTTCGCCAACCACACCAGCCATCTTGACTTCGTAGTGCTGTGGTCGGTCTTGCCCAAAGAATTGCGGAGATTCACGCGTCCGGTCGCGGCCAAAGATTATTGGCAATCCGGACTGCGCAACAGGATTGCCGTAGGCGTCTTTCGCGCTGTGCTGGTCGAGCGGGCGGCTGCGCACAACGGCCAGAGTCAGCTTGAGTCCGCGCGCCACGCGCTCGACGTGCTGCTGCATGCGCTGGGCCGGCGGCACTCGCTCATCATCTTTCCTGAAGGCACGCGCGGCAGTGGAGAAAACATCGCCACTTTCAAGAGCGGCATTTACCATCTGTGGTGCAAACGACCCGACGTGGAGTTTGTGCCGGTATATCTTTCCAACTTGAATCGGATCCTGCCCAAAGGAGAATTCCTGCCTGTGCCGGTGATCAGTCATGTGGTTTTCGGACCTCCGTTGCAACTGGAGCAGCATGAAAGCAAAGAGTCATTCTTGACCAAGGCGTATCAGGCGCTCGCCGCATTGGGACACGTATGAAGTTCAAACTGGACCAACAGATGTTATGGATAGCGAACGGCGTCTTCATCGGACTGCTCGCGGCCACGCTCGCCGGTTTTGTTCTCGCCCGCCGCGCGAAATCGGATTCCGGTCGAGCTACCGTCGAGAACCTGAACGCACGCATCCGCTCCTGGTGGATCATGATCTGCATCTTCGCGCTGTCATTCATGATCGGCCCCGGCGGATCGATGTTGCTGTTTGCTTTCATATCGCTGCTGGCCCTGCGTGAGTACGTCAGCCTGATCGCGCCGGTACGCGCCGACCATCGCACACTCTTTTGGTCGTTCTTTGTGTTCACTCCGGTGCAGTACCTGTTCTGGTATGTCGGCTGGCAGGGTCTCGCCGTCATACTGATTCCCGTTTACGCGTTTCTTTTCGTGCCTACGCGGCTGGTGCTGGCGGGCGAGACAGCCGGCTTTCTCGATCGCGCGGCACGCATCCACTGGGGCCTGATGGTGTGTGTCTACTGCATCAGCTACGCTCCGGCGCTGCTTACGCTGAACATCCCTGGATACCAAAAGCAAAACGCCAAGCTGCTGCTCTTCCTGGTGATGATCGTGCAACTGAGTGACGTGTTTCAGTACATCTGGGGCAAGCTTCTCGGCAAACATAAGATCGCTCCCACGATTTCTCCCAACAAAACCTGGGAAGGCTTCGTTGGCGGCGTTGCGACCGCGTGCGCGCTGGGAACGGGACTCTGGTGGATGACTCCGTTTACTCCGCTGCAAGCATTGTTCATGTCGCTGGCGATCACCATCATGGGATTCGCCGGCGGCCTGACCATGTCCGCGATCAAACGTGACCGCGGCGTGAAAGACTTTGGCGCGACTATTGAAGGCCATGGCGGCATTCTCGATCGCATGGATTCCATCTGCTTTTCCGCGCCGTTGTTTTTTCATCTCACGCGCTGGCTCTTTATCTCGCCTCATTTCCTGCTGTTTCCCCAATGACACTTTTGGTCCGCAGCCACAGCAACGTTGCTTTCGGCGTGGGTTTACACTACTCTGCGACTGTAAGCGTCAAACGCAATAATGAAGACCATATCGACTTTCGCCGCCCTGATGGCGTGGACCGTACTCGCCGGAGCACAGAGTCGCGATTGCGCCACCTTGTCTCACAGCCTGCTTCAGGTCAGCGGCTTTGCACTCGCGCTGGACGACTTCTCGCGCACCGCAAACTCTGACGAGTTCATGAAGCAGCTGCCGGGCGTCGCGCAAAACGATTCCAAGTTCCTGGCCGTGTTCAAGCCGATTGTCGCGAAACAATTTGGCGGCGATCTCATGAAGAAGGCGGTCGAAACGCGGCTGCGCGCCAGGTGCAAGCCGGCGCAGATGAGCGAGGCGCTGGCCAGGCTGCGCACTCCGTCTATTGGCCGCATGCTTGCCCTGGAAGCGGAGGCGACCACTCCCGCGGGCAAAGACAAAATCAGGAAATATGCGCAGATTTATCAGATTGCGCCACCTCCGGAGGACCGTCTTGACGCAGTTAGTGCGCTGGACCAGAGCAGCGGCCTCACCGACTTTACCGTGGATTCCATCATTGCTGTCATGCGCGGCATGTTGAGCGGTTCCATTGGCGACTCCGAACTCGCAGAGCAATTGCAGGACTACCGCACTTCAATGCGGACACAAGTACAGACGGGCGTCCAACTCTCGCTGCTGGCTACGTATCACGGCGTCACCAAGGCCGACCTGCGCCAATACGCCAGGGAACTAAACTCGGAGCCGCTCAAAACCGTCTATGCGCAGATGAAGCAGAGCATGCTCGAAGTATTCGAAGAGCGGGCCCGAGCCGCGGGCGAAGACCTGCGGGTCCAAACTGCACCTAAATCCGACTAGCCGCGAAAGAAATCCTTGATCGCCTGCTTTACGACCTCGCGGCCGGTGTCGGCGATGGCTTTCGTCAGTGGAATATCTTTGGGGCAGACCTCAACGCAGTTTTGCGCAAAGCCACACTCCTGAATTCCACCATCACCCATCAGGGCCTGTAGGCGTTCGTGTTTCAGCGCTTTACCCGTGGGATGCTGGTTGAACAGCCGGACCTGCGCGATGGTCGCCGCGCCGACAAACCCGGTGCTCTCATTGAACTGCGGACACGCCTCCATGCAGCAGCAGCAGGAAATGCAGCGCGACAATGGGTATGCCTCTTCCTGCTCCGTGGGATACATGCGCGGACCGGCGCCGAGATCGTAGGTTCCATCCACCGGGACCCAGGCCTTCACGCGCTTCAGGTTCTCAAAGAGCACGCTGCGGTCGACCGCGAGATCGCGCACAAGGGGAAACTTGCTCAGGGGCTCAACGCTGATGGGCTGCTCCAGTTTGTCCACCAGGGAAGAGCACGCCATGCGCGCGCGGCCGTTGATCAGCATGGAGCACGAGCCGCAGACCTCTTCCAGACAATTGGAGTCGTAGGCAACCGGCGTGGTGGGCTTGCCGTCACGCGTGACCGGATTGGCGGCAATCTCCATCATGGCGGAGATCACGTTCATGCCCGGCTTCCACGTCAATTCAAATTCGTCCCAGTGTGACTCCGCATCGGGATTGGCCTGGCGCTTGATTTTGAGGACTACAGTCTTAGACATTATCGTTCTGCCCGCGTACCGTCAGATATTTGAGTACCGTCATGAGTGCATTGATCAAAGTGATGATGGCCATGGCCCAGAAGAACCACTGATGCCGGGTGGCCGCGGCGTAAAACAAAACGCCGCTGATTACGACGAATGCGATTGCGACCGTTCTGTAGAACTCCGGCTTGTTGTTGCGCTGGTCCATAAGTACTACATCCCGAAGCGTAGCGAGGGATCCATATGACTACGAAATACTAAAGGTGAACCCGTTCCTTGTCGTCACTATATAGGTCCCTCACCCGCAAAACCCGCGGGATTCGGGATTTCAGAAAAAAGCAAAGCCTATTTCGCCATGTCATATCGTCGCGGCCGCGGTGGCAGCAGCGAGATGTCCACCGGCTCGAACTCAAATCTGGGCTCATCGGCGTCCGCGGCGAAGTAGGCCTTGGTTGTCTTGAGCCAGTTTTTGTCGTCACGGTCGGGGAAATCCGGCTTGTAGTGCGCTCCGCGCGACTCGTCGCGCATGGCCGCGCCCTGGGCGATTACGCGTGAGAGTTGAAGCATGTTGTAAAGCTGCCGCGTGAAAGCGAACGATGTGTTGGCCCACATGCTTTTGTCGCTCAGATTGATGTCGCCGAAACGCTCCAGCAGCTCTACGAGTTTGCCATCTGTCTGCTGCAAATTCTTGTTGTAGCGGATGACGGTGCAGTTCTTGGTCATCAACTCGCCCAGCTCGCGCCATATGCGGAACGGGTTTTCCGTCCCGCTGGAGTTCATCAGGCGGCCATTGAAATCGTCCTGCCGCTTTTTCTCGGAGTCAAAAGCCGTGCTGGAGACGCCGTCTGTCGCTTTAGCGCTGTTCTTCGCGTACTGCACTGCCTGCGGACCGGCGACAAAGCCGCCGAAGATACATGACACCAGCGAGTTCGCGCCCAAGCGGTTGGCGCCGTGATAGTTGTATTCGCACTCGCCCGCGGCGAAGATGCCTTTGATGTTGGTGGACTGGTTGTAATCCACCCAGAGTCCGCCCATGGTGTAGTGCATGCCAGGGAATATCTTCATGGGAACTTCGCGCGGATCGTCGCCGACAAACTTTTCGTAGATCTCAAGGATGCCTTCGAGCTTGCGGTCGAGCGTGGCGCGGTCAATGTGCGTGAGGTCCAGATAGACCATCGGCTGGCCGTCAATGCCGAGCTCGTTTTCGTAAACGATCTTATGAATGGCACGGGTGGCCACGTCACGCGGCACATGCTCTTCCAATCTCGCTTGTCGCCTTTCTTGCGCGGCACCCATACACGTCCGCCTTCACCGCGGGCTGACTCAGACATCAGGCGCAGCTTGTCTTCTCCGGGGATTGATGTGGGGTGCACCTGTATGAATTCGCCGTTGGCGTAAAAGCATCCCTGCTGGTAAAGCGCGGACTGCGCGGAGCCAGTGCAGACCACCGAGTTGGTCGACTTGCCAAAGATTGCACCGATGCCACCGGTGGCCATGATCAGAGCATCGCCGGGGAAGGTGCGGACTTCCATGGTGCGCAGGTCCATGGCGCATATGCCACGACAGGTCTTGTCGTTGTCGAGGACTGCGCTCAGGAATTCCCAGTGCTCGTATTTCTTGACGCGACCTTCCGATTCGTAACGCCTGACTTGCTCATCAAGCGCATAGAGAAGCTGCTGGCCGGTGGTGGCGCCGGCAAAAGCCGTGCGATGGTACAACGTGCCGCCGAAGCGACGAAAATCGAGCAGGCCTTCCGGCGTGCGATTGAAGGTAACGCCCATGCGGTCGAGCAGGTCAATGATGGCGGGCGCAGCCTCACACATGGCCTTCACCGGCGGCTGGTTGGCCAGGAAGTCACCGCCGTAAATGGTGTCGTCAAGGTGCTTCCATGTGGTGTCGCCTTCGCCCTTCAGGTTTTTCGCGGCGTTGATACCGCCCTGTGCGCAGACCGAGTGTGAACGTTTTACAGGCACAATAGAGAACAGGTCCACGTTGCCGCCGGCTTCGGCGATCTTGATGACCGCGGCCAGGCCTGCCAACCCGCCGCCCACTACGATGATTCTAGGATTTGTCGCTGCCATTGTTCTCCATCTATTTGGTAATTGTGTAATTTTGTAATTGTGTGATTGCAAAACTGGATACAGAAACGGTTGCGCTGTTCCAATTTACCCATTTACCAAATTACCCAATTACAAAATGTTTTTACCGTGAGCTGCTTTCCACTGTCTGCTGCGGAGGCAAAACTGCCGGAGTATTTCTCCACTGTGGCTTGAAGAAAGCGCCCAGCGTTACAAAGCCCACCACGATGAACAGAATCGCAATGCCCGTGCAGACGTAGCCGAATGCCTTGCGCGACCTGTCACTCACCGTAATGCCCCACTTGGCCGCAAAGAGAAACAATCCGTAGGCAAAGTGCCATGATGCCGCAATGATGCCGAGCAGATAGAAACTTGCCATCCACGGATTCTGCAACTCGACCTGTACCTTATGAAACGCCGCCTGATTCTCGGTGAGCAGGTGGATTCCAGTGAAGCGCATGGTGTACGTGTGCCAGGCGATATAGATAAAGGTGATGGCGCCCGTCCAGCGCTGGGCGGCATACATGAAATTGCCCTGCCAGGGGTAATCCGTGAGGTTGGACTTGCCGCGTCCCCATATATAGAAGCCATACAGGGAGTGGTAGAGCAGCGGCAGGTAAATGCCAAAGAATTCCAGGAAGGGAACAAAGGGCAGCCCGCTCAGGAACTTCACCTGTTCAGCATAGGCATGCGGCCCGTTGGTGGCGAAGGCGTTGGAGATGAAGTGCTCCACCAGAAACAGCCCCACCGGGACAATGCCGCTGAGTGAATGCAGGCGGCGCCAGAAGAATGAATGACCTTGACCAGCGCGTAGGGGAGGTACGCCGCGCGCCACGGGAGAAACAACAGTAGCCATCAGACTGCTCTCCGTTCTCTGCGGTAATCAATGATGAGTGGCAAACTTTTTATTATGCGACGATGCGCGGAGAAGGTCAAACCGAAATGAGATGAGAGTGAGGCTGCGGTGTGATGGCGACGCGGAGTTTTGTTACCGCACAAAAGGGCAGCGTCGAACTGGTCCCCTCAAACCTGTCATCCTGACCGAAGCTGAGCGACGCAAGTCGTGAGGCTGAGTGGAAGGATCCCGAGGATGTATTTCCTTCCATGCTGATACAGGGAGTTCTCCCAGTATGACTTTGCTCCGAGCCCGCAGGGGTTAAAACCCCGTCGAAGTAGATCGCGTGCGGCACGGCTGAAGCCCGTGCCCTGATACGAACCTGAACGTAGAGTCCTTCAACTGCATCGTCACTCACGAGTCGGAGCCCATGATCAGGTTTCTCCAGCTTGTTTATTGGACGTTTAGCCCGCGAAAAATGGATCAGGTGCACGGTCGACAAACTAGTTGCGTTCACGCCAATAAGAAACTGTTTTCTTTTTCCGCCCCACCCTTTATCTTTGTTGCCCCGGAGAAACTATGTTTAAACGCCAACGCCTGTTCGCCTTTGTGTGCCTGTTTGCCATTTCCGCCGTTGCTCAATCTATTGACGCCAACATCAATGACAAAATCCGTGCGGAAGAGAAAGACCATTCCCAGATCATGCACACCATGCACTATCTGGCTGATGTGTATGGCCCCAGGCTGACGGGATCGCCCAACCACAAAGCAGCGGCTGACTGGGCGGTGAAAGAGATGACGAGCTGGGGATTTGCCAACGCGCATCTTGAGTCCTGGGATTTCGGGCATCCGGGATGGGTGAATGAGCGCGCCAGCGGCTACGCTCTCGCGCCGTTCCATGATCAACTGACCTTCAAAGTGTTGGCCTGGACTCCGAGTACGAACGGCACGGTCACTGGGCAGGTCTGGCAGCTCATCGCTCCGGAGAAGCCGAATAAGGAGCAACTCACCGCGTTTCTGGATTCGGTGAAGGACAAGGTTAAGGCTAAGATCGTTCTGGTCGGAAAGGCAGAGGTTGTCCCGGTGGTGCTGGAGCCTGCAGCTCGCCGGATGGATGATAAAGCTGCGGCCGAGCGCTTTGATCCCAAAAATCCCAATGCCGGACAGTTTGGTCCGCGCAACGCTGCGCAGCAGACGCCCGATCCTCCGGGGACGCTGACGCCTGCGCAGATCAACCAGCAGATTGACGAATTTCTGCTGGCGAATGGCGCGTTGCTCCGCGCCAACGACGCGCGCATGGGCAACGGACGCATACGGGCGTTTCAAAATCGTACGTATGACCCAGCGAAAGTTGTTCCGACGGTTGTGCTCCGAAATGAAGACTTTGGACGTATCACCCGCGTACTGGCCGACGGCGCTCCCGTAGAGCTTGAGTTCAATATCCAGAACAAGATTTATCCGGAAGGCAAAACTTCCTTCAATACGGTTGCGGAAATTCCCGGGACTGACAAAAAAGATGAAGTGATCATGCTGGGCGGTCATCTTGACTCGTGGCACTCAGCCACCGGCGCCACGGACAACGCCATTGGCTGCGCCATCATGATGGAAGCAGCGCGCATTTTGAAATCCATCGGCGTAAAGCCGCGGCGCACGATTCGCGTGGCGCTGTGGAGCGGCGAAGAAGAAGGACTGCTCGGTTCACAGGCATACGTGAAACAACACTTCGGAACGTTTGAAGATCCCAAGCCTGAGTACGCCAAGTTTGACGGCTATTTCAATATCGATTCCGGCACCGGACGCGTACGCGGTCTAGGCGTCTTTGGTCCGCCAGAAGACGGTGACGTTTTGCGGGCTGCGGTTGCACCGTTCGCCGATCTCGGTGTGGCGGGAGCCATCGCCAACAAGAGCCGCCGCCTTGGCGGCATTGACAGCACGTCATTCGCGCAGGCTGGACTGCCGGGTATCGGCATGGGTCAGGACCCGATTGAGTATTTCACTGACACATGGCACACCAACATCGATACTTACGAGCGCATTATTCCGGAAGACGCACAGAAAGCCGCGATCGTAGCTGCCGCGGCGATCTATCAATTGGCAATGCGCGATGAGATGCTGCCAAGTTTTGCCAAAGCTGATATGCCGCCGGTGCCTCCGCCTGACCAGCCGGGACAGCCGGCCGCAGCGCCAGCCCGGGCTGCCCGTGAAGCGGCGAAGCCAGGTAACGTGCCTGCCGCAACGGATAAAGCTGCCACGCCAGCAGCGACTGGAAGCGGCCAGCCAGTGGCGCCGAAGCAGTAAATTGACACAGAGCTGAGGAGATTGCCTGCTGATTTGTCACAATTGTGTTCGCGATCGAGACAAGTGTCAGGGCACGAGTTCACTCGGGCAGTCGGAGCGGATGCGACGACGCAGTCGAGGATCAGCGTGCTGCATTCGGGGAGAACACCCTGTATCGGCATGGTGCAGGATACATTCTCGGGATCCTTCCACTCAGCCTCACGACTTGCGTCGCTCGTCTTCGGTCAGGATGACAGGGTTTGAGAGAATGGCATGAATCGTACGACATTTGACGTGGGCATGTGCCCGCTAAACTAAGGAGCCCTGATGAAATCTTCCCGCCGCAGTTTCCTGCAGAACGCCGGTATCGCTACTACGCTGGCTGTCGCCCAGCCTGGGGCCATATTCGCCCAACAGGAACAAGAAAGTGCGCCAGAAAAACCGCTGCCTGCGCCGATCGCAAGATTGAAATCACGCAAAAGCGAAGCCCTTCCTATCACGATGGAAGAGCGGCTGTTGCGACTTGAACGCGCACAGCAGTTGATGCGGGACAACAAGCTGGACGCCATCATGATGATTGGCGGCACCTCTCTGAACTATTTCACCGGCATACGCTGGTGGCTGAGCGAGCGTCTGTTTGCCATGATCGTGCCGGCCAAGGGCAATCCATTTTATGTGAGCCCGGCCTTTGAAGAAGACCGTGCCCGCGAACAGATCATGATGAACATGGGTGATGCCAAGGCCGACGTACGCATATGGCAGGAAGATGAGAGCCCTTACCAACTCATTGCCAACGGGATGAAGGAGCGTGGCATTGCGGCAGGGAAGATCGGCATGGAAGAGACGGTGCATTACGTCTTCAGCTCAGGAGTAGGCAACGCCGCTCCTACAGTGCAGATCACCAGCGCTACACCCGTGACGGCGGGCTGCCGAATGATGAAGAGCGACCATGAATTGAAATTAATGACGCTGGCGAATCAGGTCACGCTGGCGGCTTATGAAGCGGCATACCTCTCCACGAAAGAAGGCTTGACGCAGCAGGATTTTGCCCAGATGGTCTCGGCGGCACATGCACGCCAGGGATTTCAGGGCGGTGCGGGAGTGCAGGTGGGCGAGAATTCCGCTCTACCGCACGGATCGGCCAAGCCCCAGGTGATCAAAGAAGGCACCATTCTGCTGATGGACGGTGGATGCAAGGTGGAAGGCTACGAGTCTGACATCAGCCGCACCGTTGTTCTGGGCAAGCCGACGGACAAGATGAAAAAAGTTTTTGAGATCGTGCACAAAGCGCAATCCACCGCGCTGGCCACGGCGAAACCGGGCGTTCCATGCGAAGCTGTGGATGCGACTGCCCGCAAGGTGATCGCCGATGCAGGATACGGACCGGACTACGCCCACTTCGGACATCGCGTAGGCCATGGCATTGGCATGGACGGTCACGAATGGCCCTATCTCGTTCGCGGCAACAAGCTGCCGCTGGCAGCGCGCATGTGTTTCAGTGATGAGCCGGGTGTTTACATCCGCGGCGAGTTCGGTGTTCGCCTGGAAGATGATATGCACATCACAGACAACGGCGCTGAACTGTTCACGCCGCAGAGCCCGAGTTTGGAAGATCCGTTTGGGAAGGTTTAGTTTTTTGTCCCGAGCAAAGCGAGGGAACCCTATAGCCACCAGGCTGAGAATGGTAATGATCAGAGCGCGCGCGCTTAATTTTTTGATACTGCTGGGGTATGGAAAGATAAGGTCCACGAGACGGTAGGGATCCCTCGCTACGCTCGGGATGAACAAACCGCTACGCTCGGGATGTACAAGCACATGCCTTCTTGCCCTTTTCCGTTCCCCCAGATAAACTCACGTGTTTTCCATATACCCGTCTAACTGGCTGGAGACCAATTTCAATGACCTTGCGCCGTGCCCTGCCGCTGTACCTGTGTCTTGTCTTTACCCTTTCTCTTTGTGCCGTCGCTCAGCGCAACCGTGAAGACCGTGCCTCTACGCCTCCGGCCTCTGCTGACACTGCCAAGTCCGCGACCACTGACTCCAAGGCCGCCGACGCTAAAGCCGAGCCAAAGAAGGATGTATCGGATGCTCCGCCCGTGGTGACACATCATGAGGCCCATGTTGGCGGCAAGCTTCTGCGTTACACCGCCACCACGGGCACGCTGCCGCTTAAAAACGTTGAAACCGGCGAGGTCGAAGCTCATATCTTCTTCATCGCCTACACGCTGGATGGCCAGCAGCCGGCGCAGCGTCCGCTCACGTTTTCTTTCAACGGCGGTCCGGGATCGGCATCTGTCTGGCTGCATCTCGGAGCCATTGGTCCAAAGCGTGTGAAGATGCAGTCCGACGGCATGATGCCCGCGCCACCCTACCAACTTGTGGACAACGAATATTCCTGGCTCGACCAGACGGACCTGGTCTTCATCGACCCGGTCGGCACCGGCTACAGCCGCGCCGTGAAACGCGACCAGACCAGGAAATTCCTCGGCCTCAAGGGCGACATCGAATCGGTGGGGGAATTTATTCGTCTTTATCTCGGACGCTATGAGCGCTGGTCATCACCGCTGTTCATGGTTGGCGAAAGCTATGGCACCACGCGTGCCGCCGGGCTCTCCGGATATCTCTTCGAACACGGCGTGGCCTTTAACGGCGTCATGCTGATCTCCAGCATCCTGAATTTTCAGACCACGGACTTCACCGTCGGCAACGATCTGCCTTACATCATCTTCCTGCCCACATATGCTGACGCCGCGTGGTATCACAAAAAGCTTTCGCCTGACCTGCAGCAGGACTTTCCCAAACTGCGGGCTGAAGTTGAACAGTGGGCCGCCACCGGTTATGCGGAAGCGCTGGCCAAGGGCGATCGGCTTACCCCGCAGGAACGTTCTGCTGTCGCCGAGAAACTGGCGCGTTACACGGGTCTGAGCAAAGCTTACGTCGAGCAGAATAATCTCCGCATTGATGAAGGCCACTTCACCAAGGCCCTGATGCGCGATCAGGGAAAGATCGTGGGCCGCCTGGATAGCCGTTTCCTGGGCAACGAACGCAGCACGCCGCTGGAGACCGCGGCATCCGATCCCAGCATGAACGCCATTCGTCCTCCTTACACCGCCATGTTCAACCAGTACGTGCGCACCGAACTCGGCTACAAATCTGATCTTGAGTACTACATCCTGGGCGGCGGCTTCCGCTTTGACGAATGGGATTGGGGCGTTCAACGGGGCGGCTTCCCTGACACCGCTCAGGCGCTCAAAGACGCCTTCGATAAGAATCCATTCATGAAGCTCTTTGTTGGATCAGGTTACTTCGATCTGGCCACGCCATACTTCGGGACCCAGTACACGCTCAACCACATGGGCCTGGACGCTGACGAACACAAGCGCGTTTCGCTTGGCTATTACGGCGCCGGACACATGATGTATATACAGGACCAGTCGCTGGGCGAATTGAAGAAGGATGTGGGCAGCTTTATGGGTAGTGCGCTGAAATAAAGATCATTTGGTAATTGGGTAATTTGGTAATTGGGTAATTGAAATCGAAATCTGATTTACTCAGTACGCAATTACTCAATTTCCCGATTACGCAATTACCAAATCTCGATCAATTGCGTTGATGAGTATTGGCGGGTGGATTGGCATTCCCCGGGGCGACGCTGTTGCGATGAATGAGAAAGACCAGAATGATCAGAATCACGACCAGGGCAAGTGCACACAGGGAGAAGCGCCTGCCAGGTTCGGGTCGTTTTGTCGGGAGCACTGCCATTGTATTTAGGATGCCATTGTATTTAGGATGCCATCGAAATCGAAAAGGGCAGCAGATCAGAGAAGCGATTACTCTTCCTAACCTGCGGCCCTCATGAAATTGCCCTCATAAAATCAATGAGTCGGTACTTGAAGGTCGCGTTCCAGGCGGACTTCAAGCTGTGTGCCTTTATCCAGTTTCATATCGCCACCCTTAAAGAGCAGACTGGTTCCGGTGCCGAGCCCGCCACCAACCGCTGCTCCAATGGCAGCGCCTTTGCCGCCGCCAAGCACTGAACCGCTCACCGCGCCAATACCGGCGCCAATGGCTGCGTTTTCAATTACGCGCTTCTTGTCCGGACCTTTCTTTGCCAGTTCGCCTTCGTCGCCGACCGACTTGACGGAAGCATCGCCGGGGACGCCAGTGACCGTAGCGATCAGCGGCACCCAGCCGTGGCGGGTTTCAATCTCATCCATCGCCAACATAATGCGCGCGCCGGTAAAGCCATGCTCGTAGCGGGCCACATGGCCTTTCACGTTGCGTCCGCGAGGAATGATGAGGCCGCTGGGCGTGGTCAGGTCTTCGCGCAATTCGGCCTTAAAGTGTTTTCCCTCTGACAGTTTTTTGGTGTCCAGCGTGTCTTTTAATTTCACAATAAAGCGCTGGCCCTCCGGAATAACGTTCGGCGGCGCGCCATAAACAGGATTGGGGTGGTAGCCACCAGCTTGCGGAGGCGGTCCGGGATAAGCGTCCTGTGGACGTGTTTTCAAAACCGGGCTGTCTTGTGAGTTTGAGCTTCCGTTGTCCTGGGCCGCGGCGCTCATGGCGAGCGTTATTCCCAAAGCACAAACGGAGGCGATCCACTTTGGCTGCATGGCTTGCACCTCTTGGGGTCAATCTGAAGCAGTTGACCTGAATTTTAGTGACAGTTGCTCAACGTGAGATGCAGGATGGCTACCCGAGAGCTGCTCTCCGGCATCTCAGTTACTTACTCTGATAGCGTTAAACCCAGGGCGATAGGTGTTGTTGCGGTGGGAAAAAGTTCATTACTGAAGTAACTGTACAATCGGACACATCTTTAGCATGCTGATTACATCTTAACACCTAGGCAATAGGCCTATATCGGTCGGGTGACTATGAAGAATTGGTTCATACCTGTAGCGGTGGTGGGGTTGAGTGGGCTGGGACTGATGGTTGCCAGCGAACGGGGACGGGAAAAGCTTCGCCATGCCTTTGATCGTCTGGTGGAGCACAGCGACCCGTTGGGCGAGTTCAACAATTTTCTGGATGATCAGCTCACTTCCATCCAGCGCGCCCTGGATAATCTGGCGGCGGCCCTGGAAGAGCAGGCCTGATCTTTATACCTGATCTTTATTCCTGATCAACCCGCGATGGCATTGATTCTTTCCGCCATGCGCACGTCCCTTTCCGTGACTCCCCCTGAGTCATGGGACACCAGAGACACTTTCACCTTGTTATAGCGAATGTCGATGTCAGGATGATGGTTGGCCGCTTCAGCAGCCTCAGCGATCTTGTTCACAAACGCCATCGCCAGTTTGAAGTCGGCAAACTCAAAGGTCCGCTCAATCGCCAATCCGTTGCGCTTCCATCCTGGAAGCTTGCCTAGAGCCGCTTGAATCGCAGAATCAGTTAATACAGCCATCGCTCTCACCTTCACGCGCGGTTTTAACTGCCGCCAATACGCGCGACAGTTCGATATTCATTGTAATCGCGGGATTGGGTTGTGGAGCGCAGACACTCCTGCATGCGGGGAATTGAGCTCAGCGGATGGCGACGGTATTTCTATGTGACTTTGGCGGCGACGGCGGGCAGTTTGATGGCGTAATTGAATTTCTGGGAGTTAATTTCCTTACGCAGGTCTTCCCATATGGTGTCTGGCATGTCCATGAAGACGCGGACTACTTCGGGGTCAAACTGGCGTCCGGACCAGCGCAGGACTTCTTCGCGAGCGGCTGAGATGGTCTGGGCAGCACGGTAAGGGCGGTCTGACGTGATGGCGTCCAGCGTATCGGCAATGGAAAAGATGCGCGCGCCCATGGGTATCTCTTCCGCACGCAGTCCACGTGGATAGCCGGTGCCATCGTATTTCTCCTGGTGCGAATAAACGATCTCAGCGGCCCGCGAGAGGAACGGTATCTTCTTAAGCATCTGGTAGCCGCGGAAGCAATGCTCGCGCATGATCTCAGTTTCTTCCGGTGTCAGGGCCCCAGGTTTGCGGAGAATCGCGTCTGGTATGGCCATCTTGCCGATATCATGCAGGAAAGCGCCACGCGCAATAATCTTAATATCTTCGCCGGAAAGACTCATGGCCCGGGCAATGGCGATGGTAAAGGCCGTAACACGCTTGGAGTGTCCTTCAGTCTCGGCATCTTTCAGGTCGAGCGCGTCGCCTAACGCTTCAAGGGTTACGTCATAAGAACGCTCCAACTCCGTCATGGCATGGCGAAGTTGTTCGGTGCGGGCTGCCACCAGCGATTCCAGATTCGATTGATAAGCCCGGTTTTCCATCCGCAAGCGACGCGTTTCCAGGGCCCGGCGAACCATGGCCAGAAGCTGTTCACGCTCGAAAGGCTTAAGCAGGTAATCGTAGGCGCCGTTACGGATGGCGGCCAGCGCGACTGAGATATCATGCACAGCAGTGACCATGATCACCGGCATGTCAGGAAACTTCTCTTTGGAACGTTCCAGAAGGGCGATGCCGTCCATTTCCGGCATCATCAGATCAGAAAGCATCAGCTCAAACTCACCGGAAGCATTCAGGATGGCAAGGGCTTCAACGGCTGAACTGGCAGAGCGGGTTTTGTACCCCGCGGCACTCAGCATCGACGATATGATTTCACGTATTGATTCTTCGTCGTCAACGACTAGAATGCGATCTGTATTCATGAAGGATTTCCTGCCGGGGGGAAGTTTAATCTAACGCAGACTACACGGAAATACAATGGCCTAATGTACAAAATATCTGAGTCATGAAGGGTTTATGATATATAACATTTCCCCTACCTCAAAACACTGGTGATCATGGATCTGGTTCTGCAATCAGCCTTCCTTGCGAAAGGCTCGACTCTTCTCATTCTTCTGGCTGGGGCAGTACTGTTGTACCGCAGCTTCCGGGAGAAATACCTGGTCCCGTGGATCGCAGGGTGGATTGCTTATAGCGCATCCAAGCTTCTCTCCATCAGCCAGTTAGATCAGAACTCAATCGTGCTCACGGTGTTGACGTGGGCGTGCTTTTTGCTGGCAATAGGGCTGTTCTCCAGTGCCGTCCTGCTATACACCGATGAAAAACGGCTGATTCTTCCCACTGGGGTCGTTCTGGGCGCCGCAATGGTGCTGATTGTGCTTCACGCCGTGTGGTTCCCGCGCGTGGAGACCCTGAACACGGCTTTTGCTGGGCTATGGCGGTTGGGGGCCCTCATCGCTTCCATACAACTGCTGCGCCTGGCCTGGGGGCGGCCGAACGTTGGACGCTGGCTTCTGGCCGCAATGCTTCCTATTCTTCACCTTCATCTATCGCAGAGCCCCACCACGGAACTGTGGCATGACTTCCTGGTGGACCTGGCCCTTGGCATCAGCATGATGACTATCGTCCTGGATGATTCGCGCGTGCAGATTCAGCGGCTGGACGTGCTTAACACGATTACCCACAAGATTTCCGAATCGCAGGGTTTTGAAGCCACGGTAAATCTGGTGTTGACCCACCTCATGAAGATCACGCGCGCCAATGCGGCGTGGTTCCGATTGCTGGAGGGCGACAAGCTGGTCATGGTCTCGCACAGCGGACTCTCTGAGGCCTTCCAGCAACAGGATTTTATTCTCGACGTGAATGAAAGCGTAGGCGGCCTGGCGCTACGCGACAGCACGGTGTGCGTGGTACGTGCGGCGGATTCCAATCCCCCGGAGGTGGCCAAAGCGCTGGGAAGCGAAGGCATCCACCACATACTGCTGGTGCCCGTGGAAGGGAAGAATTCTCGCATTGGGGTGCTGGTCCTGGGGATTGACAGTTTCCGTGCCCATCGCGGTGACGAGCGGGCGTTCTTGAAAGCGGCGGCCAAGCAGTTGGGTCTGGCCGTGGAAAATCACAGACTCGCTGATCGAGTGGAGCAGTCACGCAGTGAGTGGGCGGGCACCTTTGATTCCATTCCGGATTCAATTCTGGTGCATGACAGTGACTATCGCATCCTGCGGGCCAATCAGGCGCTGTTGCGGCGTCTCGAAATGCCATTCGTTGACGTTACTGGCCAGTTGTGCGAGAGCATCATGCCGGGCGCAGGGATGAACTGGAGCAACTGTCCGTATTGCGCGCACGCAGAGTGTTCGGGTGAAGAAGATCCCTGCTTTGGGGGCTACTCAGTGGTGTCAACCTCGCCCTACACGAATGAGGAAATGACCCGCGCAGGCACCGTGCACGTGATCAAGGACATCACGGAGGCCAAAGCTTCTGAGGAGCGCTACACCTCCCTGTTTAATCACATGCATGAAGGAGTTTTCGCGTCCACGCCCAATGGCAAGCTGGTGGATTGCAATGAAGCCTTTGTTCGCATGCTGGGCTACTCGCATAAAGAGGAAGTGCTTGGGCTGGATGTGCTCCAGTCTCTCTACGTTGACAACGAAGACCGCAAGAAATTTCTCAGCGAGATCAGCCGCCAGGGCTTTGTTAGAAATTTTGAATACCGGCTGCGGCGCAAAGATGGCAATGAAATTTATGTGATTGAAAGCAGCTTTGCCACGCGTGATCCTGGCGGGCGCGTGGAGCGCTATCAGGGCGTGGTGATGGATGTGACGGAGATGAAGCACGCGGAGGATGAGATCCGCCGCCGCAATCGCGAGCTTTATGTCCTGAACAACATTGCCGTTACCTTCAACCAGTCGTTTGACCTGGATGAAATTCTTCAGCTCATCATGCTGCAGATTGTTGAGCTGCTGGCCACCGATACGGCTTCGGTTTACCTGTTTGACGATCAAACCAACGCGCTGTTGAAGAAAGCCTCTTACGGCCATCGCAGCTCCATCATCGCCGATAATGACGTGTTTCTTCTGCCGGCGGACTTTGTGGAAGCTCTGCGCGCCAACCATACAGAGATTGTTGATCACCAGAGCAAAGACAAACTTCCGGACATAATCACCAGCATCATCGCCAACGAGGGGCTGCACGCGTGGATGTGGGTGGTGCTGTGGCGCAAAGAAAAGATTCTGGGCGTGCTGGCCACCAGCAGCCGCGTAGTGCGCAATTTCAACCGATCAGAAGAAGGCGTGCTCATTGCCGTGGGGCGGCAGCTGGCCACCACGATTGAAAAAATCCAGCTTTACCATGAGACGCGTCGTGCGTATGAAGACCTGCGGCGCACGCAGGAACAACTGCTGCAAAGCGAAAAAATGTCCGCGGTTGGCCAGTTAATTTCCGGCGTGGCCCATGAGTTGAATAACCCGCTCACGGCCATTCTGGGCTATGCACAGTTGCTGGAAAGTGAAAAGCTGGAGCCACGCGTCCAGGAGTTTATTCAGAAGCTGTACAAACAGGCGCAGCGAACCCAGAAGATCGTGCAGAACCTGCTTTCATTTGCGCGCCAGCATAAACCCCAACGCGTGCACGTGGACCTGCGCAGCGTGATGGAAGATACCATCGCTTTGCGCGATTATGACCTGAAGGTCAACAACATTAACGTGCAGCGTGAGTTCGAAGCTGTGTTGCCGTCAGTGATCGTGGATCCGCACCAGCTTGAACAGGTGTACCTGAACATCATCAATAACGCGGCGGACGCCATGCTCGATGGCCGCAATGGCGGCGTCCTGCGCATCAAGATTTTCAGCGACAACGGAAATGTGGTCTGCGAATTCCACGACTCCGGCCCGGGCCTGAATGATCCCAAACATGTGTTTGATCCGTTCTACACGACGAAGAGCGTAGGCAAGGGGACCGGTCTGGGGTTGAGCATCTGTTATGGAATCGTGAAAGAGCATGGCGGAGAAATTGCCGCCAGGAACCATCCCTCTGGCGGCGCTTTGATTCAGGTCCGCCTGCCGGTGGCCGTGGGCGAAAAGCCGCTGAGCGAGCGCGAGCGCATCGTGGCCCGGCGCGAATCGCGTCTTGAAGGCCAGGTTCTGCTGGTGGATGACGAAGAAGCGGTGCTTGATTTTGAGCGTGAAGTGCTCACCGCCGCCGGCTTGACCATTCTGACCGCTAACTCCGGCGCCCAGGCCATTGAGTATCTGTCGCATGAAGTGATTGACGCTGTCTTCCTCGACAGCAAGATTCCCGGCGACTGGTCGAGTGAAGACGTGTACCGCTACATGGAGAAACATTCACCGGACCTGGTGCGCAAGACCATCCTCGTGCTCTCCAATGTCTCTGATCCCTCCGTGCGCACGTTTGTGGATGCCACGCAGATTTTCTGCCTGGTGAAGCCCTTTGAAGTAGCTGATCTGCTGGCCGTGGCAAGACGTGTTCTGCGCCGCACGCAGGTGGCCGCGCATAGCGGTTAGATCTGGTCTTTGTTCTTCATCCCGAGCACAGCGAGGGATCCCTACCTTTACGAAAAATTTTCGCGGCAGTAGGGATCCCTCGCTACGCTCGGGACTTTAAAACAGTAGCTACCTGCTATCCTCGTGCCCTTGTCTCCCGCACAATCATCCTGCCTATCATTTCATTGCCTGCCAGCCTGATGATGCCGGCGCGCAGCCATGCCGGCGCTGCAAGCAGCTTTCGTATGCGCGAGGCGTTCCGCAAAGCCGGCGCAAGCTGCCGGAAATAGGCCGTGCGATACGCCGCGTGTGCCTGGGCAAGGGAAGCCCTTTGCTGGAGAAAGGGAACAAGCGCCTGCGCAGCCATGACTCCGCCATGCAGCGCTAGTGAGATACCGTCTCCCGCGAACGGATCGATGAATGCAGCGGCGTCACCTGCGAGTAGCATGCCGCGGTCTTCTGTTCGGGGGTCCCGAAAGCGTAAGCCTGAAGTGGTGACCGTGGGGAATTGCTGCTGCCAGTTGCGACTGCGCCGCTGAAGCTCAGGGTGAAGCGCAAAGACTTCCTCCAGCGATCGAGCGACGCTCGCCAGCACCATGGCGCAGGTGTTGACGGCATTCGGATCAATGGGTTGAACCCCGCAATATCCTCCCGGAAAAAAATAGAGATCCACAGAGTTCGGCGGCAACGCTTCATTGAAGTGGGCTTTCAGGCCAATTAATTTTGTCTTGTCCTGGCTTCTCTTATTCAAAGCCTCGCGCTGTGTGAGCTGTGACCATCGTCCAGTGGAGTTAACAACGGCCTTTGCCTTGAATGTTCCGATCGAAGTGGCAATGGTAAATGGCGATTCGATTTTGTTGCTGACATCGCGCACAAGTGCTTCTTCGCGCACATCCACGCCGGCACTTCTCGCTGCTCGCAGCAACGCAGCATCCAGATCATAGCGGGGAATACTGGACGCCGCCGGTTCCACGGGTATGGTGATCTGGCGGGAATCGAGAAACACGCGTGATGATGTGATCTTTGGTCTCGCGGCAAATTCATGATCGTTGTCCAGTAAGGAATCGACCAGTTGCAGGGATTCAGAGGAGACAAATTCGCCGCACACCTTGTGGCGAGGAAAACTGCCTCTATCCAGCAGTAGTACACGGGCGCCGCTTCGTGCAGCCGTGATTGCGCATGCTGAACCCGCGGGGCCGGCGCCCACCACGATTAAATCGTATTCGTGCCCGGATGCTTCCACGCGATCACTCCCATGCGCAGTAGAAAATACGTTTCAGTTTCAACCTCAGCAGCGCCAGCTTCTCTAAGCATTTCGTTCATTTCGTCCAGCGTGTAAGCCCGCTTTACAGAAGCCGGCGCGTCATGCCGTGTGAGGCGGCTGCGATACAGCGGG
>WNFG01000846.1_pt1 | contig 25566 bp, 26 predicted proteins | sample 5400431 | NCBI WGS metagenome assembly WNFG01 (sample SAMN13153346, study PRJNA577476) | soil metagenome | isolation source: 120 cm saprolite under Douglas fir tree site 2 hole 3 replicate 2 | place: USA:California | collected 2015-04-18 | reverse complement strand
CCCGCTGACCTTGATGGACTCGCGTCACCCCCGCGCCCACCGAGAGGACGATGCCGGCAACCTCATGCCCCGGGCTGAAGGGGAGGGGCGGCTTCATCTGATACTTGCCCTGGACGATCAGGATGTCGGGGAAATTGCAACCGATGGCTTTGACGTCGATCAACACCTGGCCGGGCCCCGCCGTCGGATCCGCAACCTCGGCGTACTGCATCCCGGATGGCTCGCCCCACTGCGTCGCGATCATGGCTTTCATGTTCACCGATCATACTATGAGGGGACGCCATGACCGGGAGAGGCGGCCGCGACGGGCGCGTCGCCATCGTCATGGGGGCGTCCGCGGAGCCGCCTCACGATGTCTTGACGTGGCGGATGGTGGCGTAGAGCCAGAGATCGTAGACGATCTTGAGCCCTCCGCCGAGGAAGAAGGGCGCCATCAGCCACGCTCCCTGCATCACGAGGCCCGTGAGGGCGGGACTCACCGACTGGGCCAGCGTCCGGCTCATGTTCGTGAGGGACGCGGCGTGCTCGCGCTCGTGGTCGCGGACGGCGAGCATCAGGAAGGTCTGCCGCGTCGGCACGTCCATCTGGGAGAGGGCGTGGCGGGCGAGCAGGAAGGCGACGGCGAGCCACGCCACGGGAGCGAGGGCCACCCCGATGAGGAGGACATTGGACATCAGGTGGGAGAACACCATGGTGTTCACGAGCCCGAGCCTCGGCGCCACGCGGGCGGCCAGGAGGAGCGACAGTCCGGAGAGGATCTGCACTCCGAAGAAGATCCACCCCAGGGCCTCGAGCCCCAGTCCGAAGCGCGTGTAAAACCAGTAGGCGATGAGGCTCTGCACCACGAAGCCGCCCGCGAAGGAGTCGAGGGCGAAGATGACGGCCAGGCGCCTGACGAAAGGCCGCGACGGCGTCCCCGCGGCCAGCCGGGCCGCGGAATGCCGAGGCGGCTCTCGCCGCATGAGCCCGTAGGCCACGAGCTGGATGAGGCCGCTCATCAGGAACACGGCGAAGAGCGGCTGATGCGACGCGCCGAGCCGCGCGACCGCGGCGGCGCCGAGGCCGGCCGCCGCATAGCCGATCAGATTGTAGTAGCTCAGGGTGGTCGTGAGGCGCTCGCGAACCGCGTCGCGGGCGACGATGACCTGCTCGAGAGAGAGAAAGGGCCCCGTTTCCCCGGTCCCCACGGCCACGTTCCCGGCCATGGCCGCGGCCACCACCACCCAGGGCTGTCGAGTGAGCAGGAAGACGATGGCCGACACCACGATGAGAGAGGCCTGGGCCATGAGGGCGGCGCGCGGTCCCCAGCGCTCGGCCGGCCACCGGACCATGAAGGTCATGGCGGTGCTGGCGAGCAGCGTGAGGGTGACCGCCACGCCGAGCTGCCGGGCGTCGAAGCCCAGCTCGGTCAGGTAGACGGGCAGCAGGACGCCCAGGGCGCCGTAGCAGAAGGTCCGGGCGGACTTGGCGACGAAGACGAGCCGCGCGTTATGCCCCACGCGCGAGCCGGCCCCCGATGAAGCGCGCGATGAGCGAGGGACAGGCGATGCGGTCCACGCGGGCCTTGGCACGGGCCCCCCACTTCATGGTCTCCTCCACTCCTCGAGCAGCGCCTCGAGATGCGCATGGATCGCGGCCCGGGCCGCGGGCAGGCCGTCGCTCACCGCGGGCACATCCGCCCACTGGTCGATCTTGACACCGGCGGGGACGGGGACGCCGAGATCGCAGCCAAAGGCCACGATGCGGTCCGCGCGGGCCACGTCCTCGCGCGTCACGAGGCGGGGCTTTTTCCCGCCGAGGTCCACGCCGTCGGCGCGAAGGGCGGCGGCGACCTTGGGGGCGATGTCGGCATCGGGCTCCGTGCCCGCGAAGTCGGCCGTGACGCGGAGCCCGCGCGCGGCGGCCAGCCGTTCGCAGTCGGCGGCGGCGAGCACGCTCTTGGCCGCGCCGTGAAGACAGACGAACAGGATGCGGGAATGATCGGTCATGATTTGTCTCCATGTTGAGGGCGCTCGAATTCCGTCACGCTGTCGGCCTTGGACCAGATGCCGACCTTGCCCGCCTCCGCAAAGGTGTCGTCTCGCACGGAGAAGAGCCGCTGTCCATCGCAGACCACCGTGAACTCGGAGCCGGAGAAGTCGACGCGCAGGGTGTGCCAGGCGCCGCTCGCCACCTTGGTCTTGACGCCGTAGGTGCCGGCGGGTGTCCCCACGGGGGCGAGGGCGGTGCGGCGCCCGGCCACGACCTTGTATGCGACCACGTTGTCTTCGAGGGCATTGGCGCGGGCGACATAGTAGTTGTCGGCGTCGCGCCACCGCCACACCACGCCGCCCGCCTGATCCTCTCGACCGGCGATCGGCTTGAAGCGCACCTGCACGAAGCCGTCGCGCAGGGAGGACTCGGGCAGCACGGCCCAGCCAAAGGCCGCCCCGCCTCGATACGTCAGACCCGCGCCATCCTCCGTCCAGCGAGCGGTGCCGCGCCCCGTCGCTCCGAGGAGCCAGCGGCCGGGAGGCTGAGCGGCGACGATTCCCACCGCGACGAGCAGGAAGCCGGCCATCAAGAGCGATCTCATGGCGTGCCGCCCAGCCAGAACACCGCGAGACTGCTCAGATAGAGGAAGTAGCGCAAGAGACTCCAGGTGGTCCGCGTCTCCCTCATCGGCGCTCTCCAATCGTGGCGTAGAGACCATCGAACAGGATCAGGCCCTGGGCCAGCGCCTCGTGATCGTCCTTGACGGCGGCGAGAAGGCCGCGCAGCACGAGGTCGAGGCCACGCGCTTCGTCGCGCTGGAACTTGCCGTCGCGGAGATCGGCCTCGTGAACGATCTCCGCGATGGCGAAGAGGCGACGGTCCCGCATTCCCGAGCGGTGCAGAAGGGTCTCGAAGGTGCAGTGATCCCCGTGATGGCCGAGCTCCACGCCGGCCATGTCGTAGGGGATGCCATCGTCCGGCAGCTCGTCGGGCGCGGTGAAGACGAATTCCGCCCCGGGATCGAGAAAGCGCTTGATCAGCCAGGCCGAGGCGATCCGATCCACGTGCGGGCGCGGCCGCGTGGCCCACCGGCGATTCTTCAGCGCCTCGAGGTCGAGGCGTCCGGCGGGGCGGGCGCCGGGCTTCGTGGGGCCGGCCACGCGGCGCTCCGCCTGCTCGCGAGCGCGGACGGTTTGCTGACGGCCCGAGGCATCGAAGAAGTCGATCTCGCCCAGCCTGTCCATCTCGCGGGCCAGGCGCGCCAGCTCCCCGGCCGCGCGTGGCCGCTTGGCCGCGCCGAGCTTGCGGTAGCGGTCGGTGAGGGCGGCGTAGTCGGCGTTCCTCGCTTCCTGGAAGAGGCGGACCACGTCGGCCGGCTTCATGTTCTCCACCCGATCCACCTTGAGCAGAGTCGCCTCGCCCCGGTCCTTCTGGACTTCCTGGGCGAGCCATTGAAACTGCTCGTAGCGATCCGGTGAGAACGGAAGGAGATAGGCGCCGCTCTTGAGGGCGACGGCGCCGAGCGCGCGAAGCTTGCGCCAGGTCCGCACGCGGAGGCTCGACGGCTTCGGCGGGAGGCTGAGGAGGAGGAGGAGCCAGGGTTGAAACATATGTTGCATACTACAACAGGTGTTCTATCTGTCAAGAGGCTCTTGAGACTGGCCTGTGTTGCCGGTCTGAACATTCGGCAGGGCGATGGCTTGACATACCACTCCTCAGATGTTTAGTATAGGAGTCCGCCTTACGATGGAAGGGGAAGGGGGACGACACACATGAATCCGCTAGACCGGTTGCTCCGCGATGAGATGAATCGGCTGCTCGACAGGCTCGGTGCCTCGACCAAGAGAGGCGTGGGCACGGCCTCTGCGCGCCACCTGCCGGAGGTACGTGAGCGATTGGACGCGGCCGAAGCGAGGCTGACGGCAGCTCGCCAGGCGTTGCTCGCGCAATACGAAGAGTGGCAGGGCGCCCTCGGTGCCTGCGAAGACCTCTGGGCCCTCGCGCAGCTCGAGCTTGACGAAACGCCGTCAGGGAGTCTCCGCGCCGCCTAGCTTCCGAAGAGCCGCTTGAGCAGCCCCGCCGGGGGTGGCGGCGCCGAGAGCCGCGCGGTGGCGTGGGCCGCGCGATGCCCCTCGAATCGCTGCCAGTAGTCGGGCAGCTGCTTCGCAAGAAAGACCTGACCGCGCAGCGCCCGGTCCCGCTCGCCGCTTCCTCCAGCCTCGGCCCGCGCCAAGGCCGCGCGGCCCTCGGCGGGCATCTCCGCGGTGAACGCCTCGCGCAGATATCCCAGCAAGTCCGCGCTCAGAAGCTGGAATTCCGCGCGATCGGCCTGGCTATCGCTCGCGGGGGCCGCGCGCTGGTGCCGCTTGCGGAGCTCGACCAGCAGTTCCAGCGCCGCCATCTCGACTGCTTCCTCGATTCGCTCCGCAAGCTGCGCCTCGATGCGCTCGAGGAGGCCGCGGGGATCATTCGCCCCGTGGCGAAGACCCTTGGTGTGAAAGGGGTTATCCATTCACTGCGATGGAAACATGCGCTTGAGCCCGGCCGCGAGCGACTCGGGGGCGATGCCAAAGTCGGTGTAGAAGCGCATGGGATCGGTGATGTTGTCCTCGCCGAGCATGATGAGCTGATCCGTCGTGACGGGAAAGAACGGGAGCCAGCCGAGGGCACGCGTGGCCGCGCCCACGAGGCCCAGAGGGACATGGACCTTGCGCACCCGCGGCCGACCGATGGCGGCGCCGATGAGGTCGAGCAGCTCGACGAAGCGATAGGCTGCGGGCCCGGCGGCCTCGTAGGTTTGGCCCACCGCCACGGGAGTCCGGAGGGCGCGGACAAACCCCTCGGCGACGTGCTCGACGGCGACCGGCTGCAATCGCGTCTCGCCGCTGCCCAGGACGGGCACCACGGGGGCTCGCCGCACGAGGCGGGAAAGCATCGAGACGAGCTCATCGCCCGCGCCGTAGATGAGCGAGGGACGGAAGATGGTCCACTCGAGCGCGCTCGCGCGCACGACCTCCTCCGCTTCCCACTTGGTGCGGTGGTACCGCGCGCGCGCGTCCGCCCGAGTGCCGAGCGCGCTCATGTGCACGTAGCGCTTGACGCCCGCTTCGTGAGCCACCCCCAGCATGTTGGCGGTGGCCAGGGTATGGAGGCGCTCGAAGGTGATGCCGCGTGTCCTGTGCTCGCGGATGATGCCGACGAGATGGATGACGGCCGCGCATCCTTCGACGGCCTCGGCGAGTCCCTCGGGCTTGAGGACGTCGCCGGGTACCCGGTCGATCGATTCGAATCCACGCAGCTCCGCCTCGGAGCCCCGGCGGACGAGACAGCGGACGAGGAAGCCGTGCTGCAGGAGCGCGCGCACCACTGCGTGGCCCACGAAGCCCGTCGCGCCGGTGACGAAAATGCGTTGCATCAGGGACGAATCGTAGCACGCGCCCGTCCGATTTTCTCCTCGGGCGACGCGCCGGGGCCGCTATCATGGTGTCCATGGGGCGACGCGCCGCCGTGATTCTGCTCGTCGTGCTCCTCTGGCCGGGCCTGGCCTCCTCCCAGAGCCTCGACTGGTCCGATCTCGATCGGGCGATACGCGACACCGTTGCCGCGGGGGATGCTCCAGGCGCCGTTGTCCTCGTCGGGCAGGGTGATCGCGTGCTCTATCGCAAGGCCATCGGCTCGCGTGCCCTCGTGCCCGCGGTGGAGCCCATGACGCCCGACACCATCTTCGATATCGCATCCCTGACCAAGCCCGTGGTGACGGCGCCCGCCGTGATGGCGCTCGTGGACGCGGGCAAGATCGATCTTGATGCTCCCCTCGGGCGCTACCTCAAGGAGTTCAAGGCCCCCCGATATGCCTGGCTCACCGTGCGTCGTGTCCTCACGCACACTGCGGGATTCGCCGACGTGCCGCCGGGCGACGTCGTCGCCAAGGGTTTTCCTGAGGCGATGGCCGCCCTGGCCGCCACGGCGTGGGAGCCGTCGCCCACCGCGCCGTTCCGCTACAGCGACACCGGCTTCATCGTGCTGGGCGAGCTCGTGCGCCGGGTCAGCGGCAAGCCGCTCGACCGCTTCGCGCGCGAGCGCATCTTCCAGCCGCTCAGCATGCGCGATACCACCTTCGACCCGCCCGCGGCTTGGCGCGCGCGCATCGCGCCCACCGAGCAGGTCAACGGCACCATGCTCCGCGGCGTCGTCCATGATCCGAACGCCCGCCTGCTCAAGGGGGTGGCTGGGCACGCGGGCGCCTTCTCGACGGTGGACGACCTCGGCCGCTTCTGCCGCATGCTCCTCAACGGCGGCACCCTCGCCGGGCGACACGTGCTCTCCGCGACCTCCGTCCAGGCCATGTTCGCGCCCACTGCCGCGGGTGAGGCCACCCGTGCCCTCGGCTGGGACATGGCCTCGGGCTTCTCGCGGCCCCTGGGTTCGTTCTTTCCAACGGGCTCCGTCGGCCATACCGGATTTACGGGCACCTCCATCTGGATGGATCCCCCGAGCAAGACCTACGTGATCATCCTCTCGAACCGCGTGCATCCCATCGGCAAGGGCTCGGCCATCGAGCTCCGCCGCCGCGTCCACGCGGTCGTGGGTGCCAAGCTCTTCGTGCCGGACGGGGAGCCCGTGACCACGGCCGTGGACGCGCCGGTGCTCGGCCAGGCGGCCACGGGAGAGGCCCCGAGCGGACGCACGCGCACCGGACTCGATCGGCTCGCGGCCGCGGGCTGGGCGCCGCTGGCCGGCAGGTCCGTGGGGCTCGCCACCAACCAGACCGGCGTGGATGCCCAGGGGCGGCGCGGCGTCGACTTGATGGCGGCCGCCGGTGTCTTCAAGCTGCGCGCGCTCTTTTCCCCCGAGCACGGCCTCGACGGCACGCTGGATGCCACGGTGCCCAACAGCGTGCACGGGACCACGGGGCTGACGGTGTGGAGCCTCTACGGCAGTGACCGCCGTCCCACGCCGGCCATGCTCAGGGATCTCGACGTCATCGTCTTCGACATCCAGGACGTGGGCGTGCGCTTCTACACGTATCTGACGACGCTGGTCTACATCATGGAGGAAGCGGCGCGCAGAGGCGTCGAGGTCATGGTGCTCGATCGGCCCAATCCCTTGACGGGGCGGATCGTGGAAGGTCCGGTGATGGACCCCGACCTGCGCTCGTTCACGGCGCCCCACACCATCCCCGTGCGCACGGGGATGACCATGGGTGAGTTCGCGAGGATGGTGGTCGCGGAGCGCAAGATCCCCGTCAAGCTCTCGGTGGTGGAGATGGATGGCTGGGAGCGCTCCATGTGGTTCGACCAGACGGGGCTGCCGTGGGTCAACCCCTCGCCCAACATCCGCTCTCCGCTCGAGGCGCTCCTCTACTCGGGCGTGGGGCTGCTCGAGGCGACGAATCTTTCGGTGGGGCGGGGCACCGACACGCCCTTCGAGGTCGTGGGAGCGCCCTGGATCACCAATCCGGCCGGCCTCGCGGACGCGCTCAACTCGCTCGGGCTGGCGGGCGTGCTCTTCCAGCCCGTGAATTTCCAGCCAACCGCGAGTGTCTATGCCGGGCAGATGGTGGGCGGGGTGCGGCTCGTCGTGACCGACCGCGAGGCCATCCGGCCCGTCTCAGTGGGCCTGACCCTGGGGCGGATGCTCCTCGATCGCTATCCGGCTCAGTTCCGGCCGGCGGCCATCCAGAACCTTCTCGTGAACCGCTCGACCATGTGGAGCTTCCTGCGGGGAGATTCCCTGACGCGCTTGCAGAAGTGGGCGGAAGCGGACCGAGCCAGCTTTCTCCAGCGGCGCGCGTCATATCTCATCTACAAGTAGTTCCCCCTTTGGCGACTAGGGACGCTCCGCGACCTTGACGGCATCTGATCGCCTCACTTTGTCCCCACTGCCCTTGGGAACGGTGATGAGCTCCGGGTTGCCGTCGCTCACATAGCGCTCCTGAGGATTCCGATCGAAGTAGGAGAGCCAGCGTGCCAGCTCGCTCTCCACGGCCTGGATGCGTGGCAGGTGATAGGGATCGAAGGTCCGCGCGAAGGGCGACGACGCTGCGCCCCCCGCCACCATGAGGATGGCATCGTGGCGGTAGCTGTTCTGCCCTTCCGCCCCCTCGATCGTCCAGCGAATGTTCGACGGGTAGGAGCCCATGGGCAAGGCGAGCGTCCGGATGCGATAGGAGGGGACGTGCCGCTGGATCCACTCCTGGGCCGTGGCGATCTGCTGACGCACCACGCGCTCGGGATACTTGGCGAGATTCGCGTGCCAGAGCGTGTGATTGCCGATCTCGTAGCCTCGGCTGGCCAGGTACTGGAGCTTGCGCGTGGCCAGCTCCTTCTGGTTGAAGAGACGGTTGGGCGGATCGGCGCCTGGGAGCACGAAGAAGGTTGCCGCGTGGCCGAACTCCGGGTGCCGTCGCTCGAAGGCCTCGAGGATCCCCACCGCGCAATCCGGATCCACGATCCACTCTCCGTTCTTCTCGATCAGCTTGAACTGTCCCGGAGAGGAATCATCGAAGGTGAGGATGACGGGCGTCGTGCCTCGGGGGATCGCGACCTTGCGATCGAGGAAGGCGTTCAGCGCCACCAGCCGGTAACCCCGCTCCCAGAGACGCTCGAGGTCGCGACGGAAATTGTCCGGCGTGCGGGTCCAGCGCTCCTCGGGCTGGTCGATCTTGTGGTACTCGAGGATCATCACGCGCCCGAGCTCATTCGGCGGGAGCTCTCCGGCCGCGACGGCGGCCGGCCAGGCGAGGGCACAGGCGAGCAGGCAGGCGCGGAGAGAGCGGGTCACGGGCTGGGTGTAGCCCTCGCGGTGGACGTCGCCTTGGGCGGCAGGGCTGAGCCCGTGTAGTCGTTTTTCGGGTTCCAGAGCATGTAGCCGACGGCCCCGCCGTCCTTGGCCCCGCGGAGCTGGGCCTTGATCTCGGCAACGCCGAAGATGCGCTTGTCGAAGGCGTAGTCCTTGAAGTCCTGCAGCCACGGCCGCACCACGGTCGGCGCGGGCGCGGCGCGCTTGCGCGTCAGCCGCACGCTCTCCTTGACGATCTCGTACGGCTGGGCGACCGGGTTGCGCACACCCGGGATACCGCGATGGTAGCCCGAGGGATAGACCATGGGGCAGATATAGTCGAGATGCGCGGCCAGCTCCTCGACGCGCTGGCCGATATCAGTGTCGTTCTCGTTGAAAGCGGTATAGCCGAAGACGTCGGCGGCGACGAAGACGCCCAGGGGGGCGAGCTCGCGACGGGCCCGGGCGAGGAAGGCCGCGATGGCAGGCAGCCGCGTCTGCGAATTGTTCGCCTGCGAGTACTTGGCCGCCGAGAGCTTGCCATCGGTGGGGAAGCGGACGTAGTCGAACTGCACCTCGTCGAAGCCCTTGGCGGCCGCTTCCTTGGCCACGGCGATGGCGTAGTCCCACACCTCTTCGCGGAAGGGATCCACCCAGGCGAGCTTCTCGTTGTCGATCCAGGGCTTGCCCGTCCGCGTGTCGATGATGGCCAGGTCGGGACGGTGCTGGGCGAGGATGTTGTCCTTGAAGGTGACGATCCGGGCGATGGTGTAGATGCCGCGCGACTTGAAGCCCGCGATCATGCCGTCGAAGTCCTTGATGATGACGGGCCCCTGCGCCCCCGCCTCCAGGGCCAGGGGCACCTCGGTGCGGTACGGGATGAGGCCCCGATCGCCCTTGACGTCGATGACGACGGCGTTGAGCTCCGTGCGTGCCACCAGCTCGAGGACCCGCTCGCGAATGCTCTTGTCCCCGATCCCGTAGTAGGTGAGATAGGCGGCGCGGACAACCTTGGGAGCGAGGGTGACAGTCATTTCTCCCTCGCCCGCCGGAAGCCGGCGGGCCGCGTAGCCCGGTGTCTTGATGATCACGGCGGAGCCCGGCTTGATTGGCTCGGTCGTGAAGCGCCCTTCCTCGTCGGTGAGAGTCTCGGTGCCGGCCGCCCAGACGGAGACGCCACGAAGCGGAATGCCCGTTTCCCCGTCGCGCACCCGACCTTGCACTCGGCGCGCGGGGGATTCGGGGGCCGGCGGGGGGTTGAGCTTCGCGGGCTGCACCGGCGCGTCAGACGCGGGCCGCGGCATCGACTCCGTGGGTTGGGTGGTCCCGGCGGCGACCTGGCGACGGAGGGGCGGGGAGGGGGAGAGAACGACCCAGCCCGCGGCGGCGACCACGGCGAGTGTTCCCGTCACGAGCGCTCCGTACAGGAGGGGACGCCGTCTGCGCTCGAGGGGCACCGGAGTGAGATCCATTTCCTATCTCCGAATCTAAGGGGCGAAGGCGATCAGCTCAAAGCTTTTTCTGTATGCCGCGCTACAATGCCCGCCATGACCTCTCGACCTGGTTACATCTGTGACGCGGCGGTGCAGCGCTCATTCATGGTTAACGGCATCTCCCTTCACGCTCTGGAGTGGGGCCAGCCTGGTCGCCCCGCCCTCTGCTTCCTCCACGGCGGCTCCGCCCACGCTCACTGGTTTGACGCAGTCGTCCCGGCCTTCGTTGACAGGTTTCACGTCATCTCCCTCGACCAGCGGGGACATGGGGAGAGTGGCTGGGCTCCCGACGGCAAGTACGGGACCGAACAGTTCGCCTCCGACCTGCGGGGAGTCATGGATGCCATGGGGTGGGGTCGCATGGTCGTGGTCGGCCACTCCATGGGCGGCCACAACGCCATGGGCTTCTCCGCCTGGTACCCGGAGCGCGTGCGGGGGCTATGCGTGGTGGACAGTCGGCCCTCGCTGCCCGCGGAGCGCCTCGAGGCCATGCACCGGCGAGGACATCGCGGCCCGCGCAGGCACGAGACGCTGGCCGCGGCCCTCGCGAGCTTCCGGCTCCTCCCCGCCGAGACAACCGCCGCGCCCGAGCTCCTGGCGCATCTGGGCCGCCAGGGCATCGCCGAGCGCGATGGGCGATTCCTCTACCGCTTCGATCCCAACGCCAATGGCGCGAGGCGTCCCGTGGATGGCTGGGCCCTACTGCCCAGAATCCAGGCGCCCACCCTGCTCGTGCGCGGTGGGCTCTCGCCCATCATGCCCGCCGAGATGGCCGACCGGATGGTCACGACCATTCGGAACGCCAAGCTCGTGACCATCCCCGGCGCCTATCATCACCTGGTGCTCGACGCCCCCGAGGCCTTCACCCGTCTCCTCGACGACTTCCTGCGGGGGCTGCCCGACTAAGTAGCTCGGAGGGGGTCGCGGCGCGGGAGCTCGGCGGGCTAGACCTTTTCGAGGCGCACGGCGCAGACCTTGTATTCGGGGATCTTCGACGAGGGGTCGTGAGCGGAATTGGTCAGGAAGTTCGCGGCGGAGTCGGACAGCTTGACGAAGGGGACGAAGATGGCGCCGGGCCGCACCGCCTCCGTGACATGCGCGAAGCCCTGGAGCTCGCCACGACGGGAGACCACACGGAGCGCCCCGCCTTCGCCCATGCCCATCCGGCGGGCGTCCGCCGGATTGATCGCGATCTCCAGGCGCGGCGCCAGCTCGAGGAGCCCCTGCACCCGCCGCGTCAGCGTGCCGCCGTGCCAGTGATAGAGGAGCCGGCCCGTGTTCAGCACGAACGGGAACTCTGGATCGGGGAGCTCGGCCGCCGTCGCCCCCTGGCTCACCGGGACGAACCGGGCGCGACCGGTCGGGAAATCCTCCGCGTAGAGAAAGCGTGTCCCGAGATGATCCGGAGTAGGGCAGGGCCACTGGATCCCCCCTGACTCGAGCCGGGGATAGCTGAGGCCGGCGATGGCCGGCCAGAGCCGCGCCATCTCGTCGAAGATCTCCGAGGGATGGGCGAAGTCGAAGCCCATGACAGGGACGCCAAGCCTTCTCGCCACCCGCTTGGCAAGCTCGCAGCTGATCCACCAGTCAGGTCGTGCCTGCCCTGGCGCGTCGATGGCCTTGCGCACCCGCTGCACCCGTCGCTCGGAATTGGTGAAGGTGCCGTCCTTCTCGGCGAAGGCCGCGGCGGGCAGAAAGACATGGGCGAGCTCGGCCGTCTCGTGCATGAACAGATCCTGGACCACCAGGCAGTCGAGCTGGCGCAGGGCCTTGTCGGTATGGTGGAGATCGGGCTCGGTCAGCATGGGGTTCTCGCCCACCACGTACATGGCGCGGATGGTGCCGTCGAGGCAGCCCTCGGTCATCTCGGTGACGACGAGCCCGGTCTTGCCCGGCGGCCGGACGCCCCACACGCGCTCGAAGCGCGAGAGGCTCGCCGGCGAGTAGTCGGCATAGCCCGGCAGATTGGTGGGGACGGCGCCCGCGTCGCCGCAGCCCTGGACATTGTTCTGGCCGCGCAGCGGCGAGATGCCGGAGCCCGCGAAGCCCATCTGGCCGGCGGCCAGCGCGAGATTGAGCAGCGCGTGCGCATTGGCTGTCCCGTTCGTGTGCTGGGTGATGCCCATGCCCCAGATCAAGCACGAGCCCGAGAAGGCCGGCCGCGCATACCAGCGCGCCGCCCGCGCGATATCCTCGCGCGGCACGCCGGTGATCTCCTCCGCGTGCTCGAGCGTGTAGGGGGCGAGGGAGGCGGCCCAGGCCTCGAACCCTTCGGTGCGCGAGCGGATGAAGTCGAGCCGGGCCAGCTCCTCGTCGAGGATGAGCTTGGCCATGGCGTTGAAGAGGGCCACGTCCGTGCCAGGGCGCTCCTGGAGCCAGAGGTCGGCCTGGTCGCACAGCTCGATCCGCTTGGGATTGATCACGATGAGCCGCGCGCCCCGGCTGACGGCCTTGCGGAGCCGGATGGCGATGACGGGGTGGTTGGCCGAGGCGTCGGCGCCCACCACCATGAGACAGCCCGCCTCCTCGTAGTCCTGATAGGAGTTGGACGTGGCCCCGGAGCCCATGGAGGTCAGCATGGCCTCGACGGAAGGGGAGTGGCAGAGCCGCGTGCAGTGGTCGACGTTGTTGGTGCCCATCATCACTCGCGCGAGCTTCTGGATGATGTAGCCGTCCTCGTTGGTGGCCTTGGCCGAGGCGAAGGCCCCGAAGCGCTCGCGATTGCGGGCCAGGCCATCGGCGGTGGCCTCGAGGGCCTCGTCCCAGCTGACCTCGCGCCACGCGCCGTCACGCTTGACCATGGGCACGGTGATGCGGTCGCGCGAGTGGACGAAGCCCGTGCCGAAGCGGCCCTTCACGCACAGCGTGCCGAGGCTCGAGTGATTCTCGGGCACGTCGTCGGCCATCACGGCCAGCCGGCCGTCCTCCCGTACCCTGAGCCGAATCCCGCACCCGACGCCGCAATAGGGGCACGTGGTCTCGATCTCGCGCGTGATGGGCGCGGGGATTTCCTTGGGGCGGAGCGCTCCGGTGGGGCAGGTCGCCACGCACTGGCCGCACGACGTGCAGATGGAGGATGACATGAGGCCGTCCGCCGCCACGCCCACTCGCGCGTCGTGTCCGCGACCCACGAGCGAGATGGCGCCGATGTGCTGAACCTCGGCACAGGCGGTGGTGCAGCGGCCGCAGAGGATGCAGGCCTCGCGATCCAGCACGAAGAAGCTCTTGGAGTCGTCCACCGCAAACTGATGTCGCGCAGCCGCGCTCGGCCGGGCGAGCGCGTGACGTGAGGCGGCCTCGCCGAGCTGGCCGAAGCCGTCCCGCTCTCGGCTCGGTGTCAGCATGGACCAGGTCAGATCGAGCACGGCCCGCCGCGTCCTGACGGCCTCGGGGTGCTGGGTGTCCACGATCATCCCGTCGCGCGCGGGCAGATGGCAGGCGGCGGGCAGGCCACGCTGGCCTTCGACGTGGACGAGGCAGGTGCGGCAGGCGCCCAGGGGCGGCCGATCCGGATCCTTGCAGAGCTGGGGCAAAGCGAGTCCCAGGCGATTCACGGCGTCCAGCACCGTGGCGCCCGTGGGAACTTCGATCGGCGTGCCGTCGATAGTGAGGCGGAGGCTCATGGGGATCCCATCAATCCCGAGTGCGCACTATCATACCGCGCGCGCCGGGCGAGGCCGCGTCAGTCCCTGATCCAGGACTCCGCGAGGGGAATGTCGTCCGGCGATACGCCGACGGAGGCTCGCTCGGCACGCTCCCCGGAGGACGCGGACAGCCGGAGGAGGTCCTCGACTTCGGCCCGCCGGTAAAGCCGCTGGCGCTTGATGCCCTGGCGATAGCTCTTGAGGTACCCGCGGCTGACATAGGCGTAGAGAGTCTCGCGCTTGATCCCCAGCAGGGCCGCCGCCTCTTCGCCCGTCAGGTACTGCTCGCCGTCCAGGTCGACCATGGCCCCGCCATCGTAGCAGGCTCGAACCGTCCCCATCTAGTATTGTCCGGTTGAATCAATATAAATCAAGTATAATGCAGGCCAGGCAACTATAGGGTCTCTCGACCACAAGGGAGCAAGGAGGACGGACATGGACGCGACCTGGAAGGCGGGACTCGAGGATGTGATCGCCGCGCGCTCGGCCATATGCCGCGTGGACGGGGAAGCGGGCCGGCTCTACTATCGCGGCTACGAGATCGGGGATCTCGCCGCCGGGGCCAGCTTCGACGATGTCACGCATCTTCTCTGGTTTGGCGAGCTGCCCACCGCCTCGCAGCAGACGGAATTTGCGGCCGGGCTGGAGCAGGCTCGCGGGCTCGGCCCTGACATCGTCGCACTCCTTCGATCGCTGCCCCCCACGTGCCACCCGCTCGATGCCCTCCGCACGGCCGTTTCCCTGGCCGCCGCGCGCGATCCCGACGTCGGCTCGAGCGAGCCCGACGCCAACCTCCGGAAGGCGCGGCGCCTGATGGTGCTGATACCGGAAACCGTGGCGGCCTGGCAGCGCATCCGGACGAAGCGTGAGCCCGTGCCTTCCCGCCGAGGGGGCTCGCACGCGGCCTACTTCTACTACCTGCTGGAAGGGCGGGAGCCGTCGCCCGAGCTCGCGCGAGTCCTCGACGTCGTCCTGACGCTCCACGCTGACCACGAGTTCAACGCCTCCACCTTCGCCGCTCGCGTCGCCGTGGCAACCTTGGCCGATCTCCACGCCGCGATCGTCTCGGCCATCGCCACCCTGAAGGGGCCTCGCCACGGCGGGGCCAACGAGGACGTCCTGTCCATGCTGCTCGAGATCGAGGACCCGGCCCGAGCGGAAGCCTTCGTCGAGAGTCGCCTGGGCGCTCGGTCCGGACTGTCCAAGCACGAGCGGGCCAATCCCAAGGCGCGCATGCCCGGCTTCGGCCACCGCGTGTACAAGGTGGACGACGCTCGGGCCCGTGTCCTGCGGGGGATGGCCAAGAGCATGGCGGAGGCGACGGGGCGAGAGCGCCTCTTCGAGGTCGCCGAGCGTCTCTACGACGCCATGCGGGCGCGGACCGCGCTGCCCGTCAACGTGGACTTCTTCTCGGCCGTCGTGTACGACGCCCTCGGCATCCCGCCCGATCTCTGCACGTCCATCTTCGCGGTGGGACGGGTGGCGGGCTGGTGCGCGCATGCGCTCGAGCAGTACGCGGACAACCGGCTCATCCGACCCCGCGCCGACTACACGGGCCTGGCGCCTCGCCCGCTCGCAGGCGGCTGAAAAAGGCCCATCTGCTTCGTTGGCGCCCTCGGCCGCAGGTTCAACGTACAGGGAGTACGCCTCACCTGTGGCCTTCCGGCGCCGCCTCGCATCTGGACCTTTTTGAGCCGCCTGCCGGCTTCTGAGAGACAGCTAGGCGAGGTCGTCGGGATAGTCGCGGAGCGCGGAGAGGATCGACAGGGGAGCGGCCTGACCGAGGCCGCACAGGGAGGCCACGCGCACGACCTCCGAAAGCTCGGCGATGGCGGCGTGATCGAGCGCGCCCGGCCGGTCCAGCATGTCGCGAAGGCGGGCCGTCCCCTCGCGGCAGGGGGTGCACTTGCCGCAGGATTCGCGCGTGTTGAAGTCGAGCAGGGTGCGAATCACGTCGCGGATCGAGACGGTGTCGTCGAGCGCGACCAACCCTCCCGTGCCCGGATTGACTCGCCCGCCGGGCAGAAGCGGCTCGTCGAGATCGCGCGGCGGCACGATGGTGCCCGAGGGACCGCCCACCACCACACCCCGGAGGGCGGGTCCGCCGGGGACGCCGCCGCCGAGACGCTCCACGAGATCGCGGAGCGTGCTGCCCATCTCGACCTCGACCACGCCCGGTCGCGCGACGTGACCGGAGAGGCCGAAGCACTTGGTGCCATGGCCTCGCCCGAGGCCGGCCCACCACTTCTCGCCGCGGGCCGCGATGAGGGGCACGGCAAAGAGCGTCTCCACGTTGTTGATGGCGGTGGGCTTGCCGAAGAGGCCCGCCTCGGTGGGAAAGGGCGGCTTGGGCCGAGGCATGGCGCGGCGGCCCTCGAGCGACTCCATGAGCGCTGTCTCTTCGCCCAGGACGAAGCCGCCGGCCCCGCGCCGTATCTCCACCTCGACCGAGAAGTCGCTTCCGAGGACGCGCTCGCCGACGAACCCCCAGGCCCGCGCAGACTCGACGGCGTCCTTCATGCGCTCTGCGGAGAGGTGGGCTTCACCATGGATATAGAGAATGATCCGGCTCGCTCCCGAGGCGTAGGCGGCGAGAAGCGCCCCTTCGAGGAGCCGGTGAGGATCGCCCTCCATGAGGTGGCGGTCCTTGAAGATGCCGGGCTCTCCCTCTTCGGCGTTGACGATGAGGTATTTTGGCGAGCCAGGCGCCCGGAGCGCCCCCTCCCACTTGGTCGCCGCCGCGAAATAGGCTCCGCCGCGACCGCGGAGTCCCGCCGCCTTCACGGTCTCGGTGATGTGCTCGGGGCTCCGTCCGGCGAGCGCTTCGGCCAGCGCGGCGTAGGAGCCACGCCGTATCGCGTCGGCGATGTCATACGGGTTCACGACGCCGCAGCGCGAGGTCAGCTCGCGTCGCTGGCGACGGAGGAAGTCGGTGACGCCGGGATCCGGCTCGACGCGCTTGGCGAGGGCGGCGTCGAGGAGGGCGGGAATCCGGTCGGCGGTGGCGTGGGGCAGGAGCTGCATGGTCCCGTCCGGATGGATGACCGTCAGCATGGGCGCCGCCCAGCAGAGCCCCGAGCATCCCGCCGGCAGGACGGGCGCCCGCAGGCCCCGGCGATCCACTTCGGACTTCAACGCGTGCAGGCTCTCCCCCGCACCCACCGAGAGGCTGCACGACCCTACGCCAACGATGAACGCCAGACCGCGATGGGCGCGGCTCTGCGCCTGGCCGGCCAGCTCGAAATACGATGAGCCGTCCGCCGTCTGCGGGCCATCGATCGTGGGAAAGCTGAGTTCAGGAGCGGAGGCGTTCAGCGCCGACTCCAGGTCCCGGATACCGACGCGCCCGCGAGGGTGGTGGTCAACCTCGATGACTGGGGCCATCGAGCAGTTGAACGCGCAGTCGAACGGCTCGAGGGTTGCCGAGCCGTCGGCGCTCGTCGCCGGTGCGCTCACTCCCAGTCGCCGCTCGAGCTCCGCGAGGCATTCAAGCCCGCCCCTGATCCGGCATGACACGCCCGTGCAGACACGTATGACACGCTTTCCCGGCTCGCTCAGCCTGAACTCCGGATAGTGCGTGGCGACGCCGTAGACTTCGCTCGCCGGCACACGAAGGTGCGCGGCCACAGCGGCCAGGGCATCGGAGGGAATCCATCGAAGATCGTGCTGGACCGCGTGGAGCGCAGGGAGGAGCCAGGTCCGCTCTCTCGGCAAGGCGTCCAGCGCCGCGCGCCAGTCGCTCACGGGAGCGGCATCACCTCGCGGAAGGAACGGGATCGGCGAGGCGCGCCTCGGCAAAGCCCTTCTTGCGAAGCAGGCAGGAGTCGCAGAGCCCGCAGGCGCGGCCATCGGGCTCCGGAGCGTAGCAGGACCAGGTCAGCGAGAGGTCGACGTTCAGCTCGTACGCCCGCGCGACGATCTGGGCCTTGCTGAGCTCGATGAGCGGGGTGTGGACGCGGAAGCGACTCCTGCCCTCGACGCCGGCCTGGGTCGCGAGGTTGGCCAGCTTCTCGAACGCCTCGATGAACTCCGGGCGGCAATCGGGATAGCCGGAGTAGTCGAGAAAATTTACTCCGATGAAGACATCCTCGGCGCCCAGGACTTCCGCCCAGGCGAGGGCATGGGAGAGGAAGATCGTGTTCCGCGCCGGCACATAGGTCACGGGAATGCCGGCGCTCATGGCCTCGTCACTCCGGCCCTTGGGCACCTCGATATCCGCCGTGAGGGCCGAGCCGCCGATGGCGCGGAGATCGAGACGGAGCGTCAGATGCTGGACCGCGCCCAGCGCCGCCGCCACCTTCTTCGCCGACTCGAGCTCGCACACATGGCGCTGGCCATAGTCGAACGAGAGCGCGTGGCATTCGTACCCCTCGGCGCGCGCGATGGCAAGCGTGGTCGCCGAGTCGAGCCCACCCGAAAGGAGGACGACGGCCCTGGTCGCCATCAGACGCCTCGCTTGGCGCCCCAGACAAGCACGTGCAGACGCGGGGAGAAGCCGAAGCCGTGGCGCTTGCACGCCTCGACCACCCACGGGGAGCGCTCGAGGAGATCCTCGCGGCGCACGGCCTCGGGCTGGAGCAGGATGCGCGCCCGTGGCAGGGCGAAGCGCTCGGCCAGCTTCAAGACCTCGGCGACATCGGCGTCGTCCGTGATCACGAACTTCCACCACGCGTCCTGGGCGAGAAAGCCGCGTATGGCCTCGGGCTGGATGCGTCGGGATTCGGCGACGCCGGAGCCGCCGAGCTTGATCGAGACATTCCACTGGACGGCGCGGCCGACGCGAGGCGGAGGCAGGATGCCGGAGGTCTCGACCTCGAAGACGAAGCCGCGCTCACCGAGGCTGCGGAGGAGCGGCACGAAGAGCGGGGACTCCAGTGGCTCGCCACCGGTGACCACGGCGCGCCGGCACGGGAAGGCCGCGGCCTCGTCCACGAGCGCCTCCAGATCGACTGTTCGTCCGGCTTCGGGGTCCCACGAGTACTTGGTGTCGCACCAGGCGCATCCGACCGAGCAGCCCTGGAGGCGCACGAACACCGCCGGCATCCCGGCCGTCACGCCCTCGCCCTGGATGGAGTAGAAGACCTCGGCGACGCGCCCGGCCAGCGCCCGGCTGCTCACGTGAGCGGCCGCGAGATCGCGCTGCCGCAGCTGGGCGTCTCGCGAATCGCGACACGCTCCAGCGTGATGCCCGCGGGCAGCTGTCGCTCGAGCCGCGTCCAGGCCTCGCGCGTGAGCACCTCGGCCGTGGGCTGGCCGCCCTCGAGGAGCACAACCCGGTCCGGTGCCTGGTGCTGGACCGCGCGAATGGCAGGGCCTAGCGGATCGTCGGCGGCCAGCAGAGTCGCGTGGTCCCACAGATCGAGCACGGCCTTCTTCACGACATCGCGCAGATCGTCGAAGTCCATGACCATCCCGAGCGGATTGAGGCTGGGGGCACTGACCGTCAGCTCGAGGTTGTACGTATGGCCGTGAAGCCAGGCGCACTTACCGGGGTGCCCGGCGATCCTGTGCGCCGCGTCAAAGACGTAGTTCGTCGTCAAGTCCATAAGTCTCTGGAAATCCTAGCATGAGAAACGTCTTGCGGCTCCCGGGAGCGGGGTGCTATTTAATGATACCGACTCGAAAGGGGGGTGCCCATGGCTATGAGCCTGACCGACTCGCTCAAGCACAATCGCTATAGCGTCGTGGCGGTGGACGCAGCCGCGGGCCGCCTGCGAGTCCGGAGCGAAGCCGAGCTGTGCACGGATTTCGCGTGCGGCGAGGCCGAGGTGGTCACCGACGAGGGCCGCTCCCACGCTCTGGCGGACATCAATCCGGGCGACATCGTCACCCTCGAGCACAAGGACGGCCACGCCAGCGAGATCCGCGTGGTGCGCCGGGTCTTCGACGAGTACTCCAGCCCCGAGTGGTGAGTCGGCTCTAGCCACGACCTGAATGCTTCAAGGCCCCGGGTTCATCCGCCGGGGCCTTTCATTTTCCCCTGATCTACTCAGCCCTCGCCTCAGGGCTTCGCCCTTCAGCTCGAACTGCGGCCCTCTCCCCAGAGGGGAGAGGGTTTCTCTTATGGAATCCCTCTCCCAAATTAGGAGAGGTCTCTTGTCTGATCCCTCTCCCCCATCGGGGGAGAGGGCAGGGTGAGGGGGGGCTTAGGCGACCCCGGTGTGAATGGTCACCGTGCCGAAGCCGAGGCGACGGTACTTGACGGCGCGCAGGCCCACGTCCGTCATCAGGGCGGCGAGGGCGGGGGGGCCGAGGAAGCGCTCCACTGACTGAGGCAGGTACGTGTACGCCTCGCGATCGCCGCCCACGAGGGCGCCGACGCGCGGGACGACATGATGGAAGTACATGCGGAAGAGGGGCGCCCAGCCCGGAAGATCCGCCTGCGTGATCTCGAGCGCCACCACGCGGCCGCCCGGCCGCAGCACGCGTCGCATCTCCGCGAGCCCCTGCTTCAGGTCGGCCAGGTTGCGCAGCAGGAAGGCCGAGGTGACGAACGCGAACGTGCGCGACTCGAATGGCAGCTCGAGGGCATCGGCCTCGAGGAGGGAGAGGCGGCCCCCGCTCTCGACCTCGCGACCCTTCGCCTCCGCCACCTGCAGCATGCCATGGGCGAAGTCGGCGCCCACGATGAGCCGGTGCCGGTGGATCTCGCACAGCTCGAAGGCGAGGTCGCCCGTGCCCGTGGCCAGATCGAGCCCCGGCCCCTCGGGGGAGGCGATGGTCTCGCGCGCCGCCGCCCGGCGCCATGAATGGTGCATGCCGAAAGTCATGAGGCCGTTCATGAGATCGTAGCGCTCCGCGATACGCGTGAACATGCCGCGCACGAAGCGCGCCTTGCCCGGCCCTTCGCCGAGTCCGGTGCTCATGCGAGCCGCCCACCCACGACCGCGGCGAAGAGAATGATGGCGATGTAGCCGTTGACGTTGAAGAAGGCGATATCGAGCCGCGAGAGGTCGTCGGGCGACACGAGCGAGTGCTCATAGATGAGCAACCCCGCCACCACGACCACGCCGACCCAGTAGATCCAGCCGAGCCCCGTCATCACGCCGAGGGCGGCAAATGCGGCGACGGTCAGCACGTGGCAGGCCTGGGCCGCGCGGAGGGCGGCCGCGATGCCGAATCGCGCGGGAAAAGACTTGAGACCCGCGCGCCGATCGACCTCCACGTCCTGACAGGCGTAGAGGAGGTCGAAGCCCGCGATCCAGACCGTCAAGGCGAACCACAGCACGAAGGCCCGAGGATCGAAGGCTCCGCGCACGGCGATCCACCCGCCCGCCGCCGCGATGCCGTCCGTGAAGCCGAGGATCCAGTGACTCGCCCAGGTGAAGCGCTTCGTGTACGAGTAGCCGATCAGAAAGAGGGCGGCCCAGGGCGCCAGCTTGAAGCAGAGGGGGTTGAGCTTCCAGGCCGAGAGGGCGAGAAGCGCCGTGGAGAGAATGGCGGCGGCGAGCATGTGCCAGGGCTTGAGGAGCCCCTGCGGCAAGTGTCTGCTCGCCGTCCGGGGATTGTCCGCGTCGATCAGCCGGTCGGCGAAGCGGTTGACGCTCATGGCGAGGGTGCGGGCGCCCGCCATGGCCAGGGTCACCCAGATCGCCACGCGCCAGCCCGGCCAGCCATCGGCCGCCAGCACCATGGCGACATAGGCGAAGGGCAGGGCGAAGACGGTGTGCTCGAACTTGATCGCGTCGAGGAAGTGTCTGACGGTGCCGGACACTACAGGCCGTACTCTTGCCAGCGCCTCGTCACGAGCGCGCGAATGTCGTCGCTCATCACGATCTCCTCGGGCCAGGGCTGGCCGATGGCGTCCATGTCCGACTTCTCGGTGGCGTCGATGCCCATCTTGCCCCCGAAGCGGTGGCGGACGGACGCGTGATCGAGATCGTCCGACGGCCCGTCCACGATGAGAAGGTCGCGCGTCGGATCGATATTGCCCGTGGCCCGCCAGGCCACCTCCGAGAGGTTGTGGACGTCGACGTGCTCGGAGACCACGATGATGTTCTTGGCCAGCATCATGAGCCCGAGCCCCCAGAGCGCGTACATGACCTTGCGGGCCTGCCCGGGATACCGCTTCTTGATCGAGACGATCACCAGGTTGTGGAAGACGCCCTCGGCCGGCATGTTCATGTCGACCACTTCGGGCAGGAGGAGACGGATGATGGGCAGGAAGATGCGCTCCGTGGCCTTGCCCAGCCAGTAGTCCTCTTGCGGGGGGCGCCCCACGATCGTGGTCGGATAGATCGGCTGTTTGCGTCGGGTGATCGCCTTGAGGTGGAACACGGGATACTCGCGGGCCAGCGAGTAGTAGCCCGTGTGATCACCGAACGGCCCTTCCAGACGCCTCTCGGCGGGATCGACGTGACCCTCGAGCACGATCTCCGCCTCGGCCGGCACCTCGAGATCGACCGTCTTGCAGGCGACCATGGGCACCCCGGACCCGCGCAGCCAGCCCGCGAACACCATCTCGTCGATGCCGGGCGGCAAGGGAGCCGAGCCGGAGTAGATCGAGACAGGATCGCCGCCGAGCGCGATGGCGACCTCCATCGGCTTGCCCTGCTCCTGCGCGACCCGCTCGTGCTCGGCCGAGCCCTTGTGCGTCTGCCAGTGCATGCCGAGGGTCCGCTCGTCGTGGACCTGCAGGCGGTACATGCCGACGTTGCGCGCGCCCGTGATCGGATCGCGCGTGAACACGAGGGGCAGCGTGATGTACCTTCCTGCGTCCCCCGGCCAGCAGCGCAGGATGGGCAGCGATGCCAGGCTCGGCTGATCCGTCTCCACGACTTCCTGGCAGGGGGCGCTGCGCACGCGCTTGGGCCCGGCCTTGGCGACGTCGAAGAGGTCGCCCAGCTTTCGCAGCTTGTCGAAGAAGGACCCGGGCATGCGCAGATCGAGCAGCTTGGCCACGCGCGCCGAGAGATCGGACAAGTGCTCGACGCCCAGCGCCGCGGCCATCCGCTCGGGCGAGCCGAAGGCATTGATGAGCACGGGCACGTCGAACCCCTCGACCTGCTCGAAGAGGAGGGCCTGATTGCTCTCGCCCCGCCCCTTGGAGACGCGGTCCGTGATCTCCGCGATCTCCAGGTCGCGCGAGACGCGGGCCCGCACGCGCCGGAGCTGTCCGTGCTTCTCGAGATGGGCGACGAACTCGCGGAGGTCGTCGAAGGCCACGCGGCTACTCGTGGTAGTAGACCTTGACGAGCCAGCCCGCGAGGATGGGGAAGGCGAGGCTCGACACCGCCCGCACCATGACGAAGTGCCAACCCATCAACGGCGCCTCCCAGGCAATGATGCGCTGGATGCCGAAGAGCGACCAGGAGGTCATGTAGGCCACGAGCGGTCCGAGGGCCATGCCCGAGTTGGCGAGGACGACGAGGAGGGGCACGCTGACCATGGGCCCGCCCGGCGTGAGGAGGCCCGCCACCGAGGCGAGGATGATGGCGGACATGCCGGACTTCTGTCCGAAGTAGCGGGCCACCGTCTCCTGGGGGATGAGGACCTGGAGCATACCGGCCAGAATCAGGGCTGGGATGAGCCGCGGCAGGATGAACCAGATCAACTTGAAGCCTGTCTTGGCGCCGAGGACGGGAAGGCTGGGATCCTTCCAGTAGGCGATGCTGGTGGCGAGGAGGGCCAAGACAAGGAGAACGACGTTGGAAAGCTCCAGGGGGCTGCGCTGCATGCGGGCATTATACGACACCCCTTGGGCTATACTACTTTAGAGGCAGTTCGCTGCGCTCATTCATGCGCCTGACGATTCGATCGAAGCTCTCCATTCTCGTGCTGGCGGTGCTGCTGCCGCTTCTCGTGGTGGCCGCGTCGAAGTTCTGGCGCGACCTCGAAGAGGGCCGGCGCTCAGCGCAGCAGGAGCAGGTTGACACCGCGCGGCTCGTCGCCCGCCAGCTCGACGAGGTCATCGCGGGCCAGGTCGAGAACCTCCTGGCCATCGCGGCCGTCCACAGCTTCGGGCGCGTCCAGGATTCCGCTCTCGCGACGCTGGCCGTTCGGGTCCGCGACCGCCATCCTTTCGTGCTCCGCTTCTACACCACCGACCCCGCCGGCCGCCTGCTCGCCTCGAGCGACGGACGCGTGACGGGGCCGACCAATGCTCCCCTGAATCGCGAGACCATCGAATCAGCGCTGCAGAGTGGGGCGGCGCGCGTCGGCCCGCCCGTGGTCGCATCGCTCTCGAGCGGCGGGCCAGCCTCCGGGGGCGCGCCGGCAAGCGATAGCTCGGTGGTGACCATCGTCGTGCCCGTCCACGATCGGCAGGGCGCGCCCGTCGGACTGGTGGCGGCCGAGCTGGACCTCCAGAAGCTGTCCTTCTACCTCAACATGCTTCCCCTCGGCCGTGATCAGATCTTGGCCATCGCCTCGACGGGGGGCGCCATTCTCGCGCGCACGGGAGATCCCGGTAGATTCCTGCGCCGGGATCTGGGCACGGTGCCGGAGGCGAGCGCGATGCTCCGTCGTGGCGGCGGTATCGCGGAGTGGCGATCGAGGGAGGGCGTCCCCCTCCTCGCCGGCGCGGCCAGCATGAGCGGAGCGCCGTGGCTCGTGGTCTCCGGGGTCCCCTCGGAATCGGCGTACGGGCCGGCCGCCGCCCGATTCAAGCGCGATCTGTTCGGGCTCGCCACCGCCATGGTGCTGGCCCTGCTCGTGGCGTGGCTGATCGGCAACCGGATGCACCGCTCCGTGCGTGCGCTCATGCGCGGCACGCGCGAGCTGGCCGCCGATGCGGGGCCGCCCATCACCGTGCCGACGAAGGACGAGCTGGCCGAGCTGGCCGAGCAGTTCAACCGCGCCATCGACGATCGCCGCCGCACTGCGGCTGCTCTCGAGGCGCGGCAGCGGCGGCTCAGGGCGCTGGCCGATATCAACGTGGCGCTCTCGCAGCAGCTCGACCTGGAGCCCCTCCTCCAGCAGATCACGCTCACGCTGTCCTCGCTCACGGGCGCGCGGACCGTGGTCTTCTGGATGGCCGACACGGCTCGGGGCTGCCTCACCCGTCGCGCGTGGGCCGCCGACGTTGCGGTTGACTCCGTGGACCTGCCCACCGAGGTCACGTTCGATCAGGGCGCGGTGGGGTGGATCGCCCGAGAGGGCCGCGCGCTCTTCATCGAGGACGTGACCCGGGACCCGCGCATCATGGTCACGGACTGGGCCGTGCGCCACGGGCTCTACGCCTTCGCCGGCGTGCCCGTGGTGGCGAGCGGCGAGCTCCTCGGCGTGCTGACCCTGAACCTCCGACGCGAAGATCTTCTCAGGGATGACGACGAGTCGCTGCTCGTGTCCTTCGCCTCCCAGGCCGCGGTGGCCGTGCGCAACGCGGGGCTCTTCGCGGAGACGGAGGAAAGGCGCAAGGCGGCCGAGACCCTGGCCGGCCTCTCGCGGGCCCTCGCCGAGGCCCTCGACACCGAGGTCATCTCCCAGAAGATCTCGGACAGCTTGAGCGCGCTCCTCCACACGGGGACGGCGGGCTTCTTCCGAGTTGACCCGGCCACCGGGGACGTGCGCGCGGTCGCCCTGACCGGCTCATTCGGGACGCTCAAGCCCGGCGATCTCTGGTTTCCGGCCGGCATGGGCGCCGCCGGCCTTGCCGTGCGCGAGCGGCGGCTCATCACCACCCCCGACTTCCTCGCGGATCCGCGGATCAGGCTGAGCGACGAGATCCGGGCCCG
>WNFG01002487.1_pt1 | contig 25575 bp, 23 predicted proteins | sample 5400431 | NCBI WGS metagenome assembly WNFG01 (sample SAMN13153346, study PRJNA577476) | soil metagenome | isolation source: 120 cm saprolite under Douglas fir tree site 2 hole 3 replicate 2 | place: USA:California | collected 2015-04-18 | reverse complement strand
GCGTGGGCGGCCGCGTCGGGGGCTGTCAGGCTGAGCACCGGCAGGACGTAGGTCTCGGTATCCCAGAAGGCGTGCCCGTCGTACCCGGGCCCGGTCAGCCCCTTCGTGGGGATCGGCCGGTTCTCGCTCCGGGCGCCGGCCTGCAGGACGTGGAACAGCGCGAAGCGCACCGCCTGCTGCACCTCGGTGTCCCCGTCTACCTCCACGTCGGCGCGGTCCCAGAAGTCATCAAGGTACGCGCGCTGCTCGGCGAGCAGCCCGTCCCAGCCGCTCTGCCGGGCCGCGCTCAGCGCCGCCCATACCTGATCGCGCACGCCTTGCAGGGATCTCGCCCCTGACCAGCCATACGCGACGAACTTGATCACGCGCAGCCGCTGCCCCGGCTGCAGGACGGTCGTCGCCGTGACCACGCCACCATCGACGAACGCCCGCGACTCGACCTGCGTGTCGGCCGGCCCGTCGATCACATGATCCATCGACGTGCCGACCCGCAGCCCGCTCTGCCTGGTCTTATGCACCAGCACGACGAGGGTCCCGTCGGCGGCATAGTACTCGCTGACCAGCGGGTTCTCGAGCACCACGGCGACGCGGGGATCGCCGCCCGGCGGCGGGAGCTGCTCGTTCGCCAGCAGCTCGGACTGCACCGCGATCCGTGCCGGGCCATCCAGCGGCTCCACCTCGTAGCTGATCGCTCCGATCGCCCGCTGCGTGAACGACACCAGCCGGGACGAGGAGACCCGGATCGTCCGCCCGGCCGGCGACACCCACTCGGCGCGGCGGCTGAGCACGCCCGCGCGGAAGTCCAGCAGCCGCTCGTGCGCGAGCAGCTCGCCGTACCGGACATCGAACGGCTCGTCGTCGACAAACAGCCGGATCAGCTTGCCGTCGGTCACGTTGATGACCGTCTGCCCGGATTCCGGCAGGCCGTACTGAGCCTCGGCGTAGGGCAGCGGCCGCACCTCGTAGACCCCGTTGAGATAGCTGCCCGGCAGTGCGTGCGGCTCGCCCTCGTCCAGGTTGGCGCGCCAGCCCAGGTGACCGTTGGACAGCGCGAACACCGATTCTGTCTGGGCCAGCAGGTCCAGGTCCAGCGTGGCCTCCCGGAGGGACCACGGCTCGACCGTGAACGCCGCCTGCCGTATCACGGCCGGTCCAGCAACTCGGCGAGATCGGCCACGACGATGTCGGCCCCGTGGGCTTTCAGCGCCTCGGCCTGCCCGGCGCGGTCCACCCCCACCACATAGCCGAACCCGCCCGCCCGCCCGGCCGCCACGCCGGCCAGCGCGTCCTCGAAGACCGCCGCGGCCGGCGGTTCCAGCCCGAGGGCGCGCGCCCCGGCCAGGAAGGTGTCCGGGGCCGGCTTTCCGCGCAGATGCTCCCGCTCGGCGACCACACCGTCGATCCGCGCCTCGAACAGGTCCTCGATGCCCGCCGCGACGAGGACGTCGTGGCAGTTGGCGCTGGACGACACCACGGCGCGGCGCAGCCCCGCGTCCCGGGCCGCCCGGACATATCGGACCGAGCCCTCGTACGCTTCCACCCCGTCCTCCCGGATCCGCCGCAGCACGATCTCGTTCTTGCCGTTACTGAGGCCGTAGACAGTCGGTGTGCCCGGAGGATCGTCCGGGCTGCCCTCCGGCAGCTCGATGCCGCGGGACGCCAGGAAGGAGCGGGTCCCGTCGGCCCGGGGCTTGCCGTCGACATACTCGTCGTAGTCCTTGACCGGGTCGAACGGCACGAACGGCGGGCCGGTCTGCCGCGCCCGCTCGCGCAGGAAGCTGTCGAACATCTCCTTCCACGCGGCGTCGTGCACCTTGGCGGTCTTGGTGAGGACACCGTCCAGGTCGAAGAGACATCCACGTATCGCATCCGGGAGTCCGAGCACGCCTCAAGCGTATGAGAACCCCCCTCCACCGGTCCGACCGGACACCCCCCGACCGGGCCACGCCGATCAGCACGGGGTCACGTCGGCGTCACCATCCGTAGATACGTACCGGAAGCTCATGCAACGGCGCCTCATCCGGGCCCGGATAAGTGATCATCAGGACGATGTCGTCCGGGTCGCGGCCCTCCACCACCATGACTCCTCCGCTGCCGCGGGTCTCCCGGTGGGCCGAGCGCTCCCGCAGCACGCGCTCGCACCGCTCCAGGCCCTCCTTCCCGTCCGCGGTCCAGATGACGTACTGGACTCCCACGCTCCCGAGCGCATGGGAGGCGTTGCTGCCCATGGCACGCAAGATCAACTGCGATCCGTCGCCGCTGATGAGCAGCGCCGCGGTCGGGCTCTGATCGGCGACCTCCAGGGCGAGGACATCCAGGTAGAAGCTCACCGACCGGTCCAGGTTCTGGACGAACATGACCACTGAGCCGAGCCGGGCGCCGTGCGCCATCTGCTGACCCTCCAATCCCGGTAGATGCGCGGGCCGCTACCGCGGCCAGCACCAGTGCGGGCCACCAGGGCGGCGGCCAGCACCAGTCTCGCGTGCCCGCGGCCTGGAAATTCAAGCGCCCCAGCGGCCACCTGGGAGGGCCGGGTCCCGGCCTTGGTGACGCATTGCTATGGCGCCGCCTGCCCAGCGCCGTCCTGCAGATCGGCCTGGTTCTCGTATTCCAGGCCAAGGATCTCAGCGCCACCGGATGACGGGACCATCTCGCTCTTATCGTGGTTGCCTATCTCGGCCCGGACGCTCATCCGTTTTTCAGTGACATGATCCCAGAGCTCCAGGCGCGCCTTCATTGGCTCCGCGAGCTTGTCGAAGTAGTACTCAGGTATTTCGTAGACAAGCTGCCCGCTGACCGTTTCGCCCGGTGACAGCGTGAAGGGCATGCTAATCGGGTTCAGGTTCAGCGACGGAGGCAGGGCCCAGTCTGGCGGCGGGCAGATGGCTTCCCCTACACGTCCCCACGATCCAGGGACCAAGGTGACGTAGAGCAGCACCGTCAGGTTCGCCTTCTGCTCCGCCTCCGTGTTGGTGAGGCGCACATTGAACGACCGCAGGTGGGCTGGCCCGACGAGGCCGGAGCCGGTCTCACGTTCCGTGTCCATGGAGCCAGTGCCATAGATTTCAACCTTGATACTGGGAAACTCTGGCTTCGCCAGCGGCGGGAAAGGCCAGACCCTGACGGCCCCGAAGAAACTGGTGAACGCGGCCACGAACGACACGCCCGCTCCCAGCATCCACCAGTTCCCGAGGAGGGAGTAGTGAGGTTCTTTTACAAAATACGCAATGGCAATGGCCGTCAGGAACGCGAAGAGCGTCAGAAGCAGCCCGCCGAGCCAGAGCCAGAGTTCGCGGTAGGATCGCACGGCCGGGATTCTACGCTGATCAGGGCAAAGGGCGCGCCCCAGTCAGCCCAGCAGACCCACCGCGCTGCTCCCGGAGCGAGCCTGCCTGGACGTCTTGCTACGCTCGGGGGGACGGAGAGGCAGGCAGCATGATCAACTGGGTGATATCGGGCGTCCTCCTGATCATCATCGTGTCCACGCTGGTCACGCTGAAGAGGGCTGAGCGCCGCCGCGGTCGTTAGCTCACTCTGGGTGACCGCCAGCACGGCATCCGGTGTCATCGCGCGGGCAATTCCGGGCGATCCGGTCAGCCGGACCCGAAGCAGACGAAGGGGCTGAATGGCTCCGCCATGGCCGCGCCAGCCAGCGCCTCAGCCGGCCTGGCCCCCACCGTGAGCGCGCGGTGGTACGCGGTCATCACGCCCACGGTGGCGTCGTCGGGGACCCGGGTGACGCTGGAGATCACGGAGGCCGTCCCGGCGTAGAGCAGTGCCGCGGTGAAGCCAAGAAGCTCGTCGCCCGGGCGCACGATGGCCCGCCCGACATCGCAGGCCGAGAGGATCACCTGACGGGGAGCGGCCGTGAGCCGCTGGATGTCGTAGGCCATCAGCGGGCCATCCGCCAGGTCGAGCCGGGAGAACAGGACATTCTGGCGGTCGTGGTGCCCGTGCGCCGCCAGGTGCGCGATCGGGGCGCCGTCGAGTGCGTGCAGCGTGGCGTCCACGGTGGCCGCCTTCGCGAGCAGCGGCCGGCAGCCGGGATAGACCTTCGCTATCTCAACGATTTCCCGTGGCGCGTGCCGTAGGTCGGGTCCAGCGACCAGGGTCGGCGGCCTCGTCCCCACCTCGCCCGCGGCGTCCTGGCCGCGCCGCCACGCCGCCAGCCACGCGGACGCGGACGGGCAGACCGTGACCGGGCGGCCACGCAGGTCGGGCAGCAGGTTCCAGGGGATGCTCGCCAGCGCGCCCGCCGGGACCACCACGACGCCGTCCTCGCCCAGCCAGTGCCGCAGCGGCGCCGTGATCTCGGCGGTCAGCAGCTCGGTCTGGTTCCGGATCGACTCCCTGATCACGGCCTCAAGACGGGCGGGCAGCCGCCGGCCAGCGAGCGTGTCCAGATCGGCGCTCAGCCGCCTGGCCGCCTCCGCGGCCGCTTCGAAGTCGCCCAGCTCGATGAGCCGCGCGGACTTCTTGCTCACAGCGACCCCGAGCAGGCGGCCGCCCTGGGCCAGGAGGCTGACCAGGCTCTGCCCGCTCTCGCTGAGGGCCGCGGTCACCTCGCCGAGGCTGGCCTGGGCGCTGGTCTGGCCGTCACCGTCGGCCTGCCAGCTGTGTTCCCTGAGCCCGCGCTGCAGCTCGGCACGCCTGGCGACGCTGGCCGGGTCGCGACGGCCGTTCATCTCAGCGCTCCGGATCAGGTGGCTGAGCTGGCGCAGCTCGGCCACCGCTGCGGCGGCCCGCGGGTCGGTGGGCGGCCGCACCGGCCGGATCCGGAACGCCTGCGCACGGGAGCGTTCCAGCCAGGCGAACACCAGCGGCGCGGATCCGCGGTCCAGCGCCAGCCGCAGGCCCGCGGCGGCCAGCTCAGCGCCCCGGGCCGCGGCGCCGGTCTGCAGGTCAAGACTGCCCAGCCGGCCACGGCGGGCATGCACGGTGGCCAGACCCGCCCGAAGCTCGGCCAGCGCCGCCCCGGTCCGCCCGCTACGCTCCGCAAGTTCGGCCCGGGCGAGCCGGCGCAGCAGGCTGACATCCAGCGATACCGCCTGCCCGCGGCACCGCACCGCCGCTATCCGGCTATCCGCCTCGCGGCTGCGGCCCGCCGCGAGCATCCCTCGGGCGGCGATCAGCTCGGCCACGGCCGCGTCGTCGCTGAGCCCGCAGCCACGCAGCCGTCCGGCCAGACGTACCGCCTCGGCCGCGGTGCTCCCGGGCCGCCCGGCCGATGCGGACCTGGCCCGCAGCCGGGTGAGTTCGGCCACGGCGGCCCAGGCGTCGTTGCCACGGCGGCGAAAGCGGCGCCCGGCGGTGGCCGCCCAGCGGCGCGCGGCGGCATGGTCGCCCGCGCCCAGCGCCGCCTGGGACCGGGCCAGTTCCGCCTCGGCCTGATCCTGTTCGAGCCGCTGGCGCCGGAACGAGCTGATCGCGCTGTCCAGCTCGGTTGCGGCGTCGGCGGCCAGTCCGGCCGCGAGTAGCGCGCGGGCCCGGTCCATGGCCAGCACGGGCAGGCACCCGGGTGCGTTCTGCCGGTACGCATCGGCGGCGGCGCTGAACAGATGCAGCGCACCGGGAATGTCCCCGGCCAGCAGATCGCAGTAGCCCTGGTTGTGCATGGCCTTGGCCGCGATCAGGTCGAGGCCGTCATCCGTGGCGATGCGCTGGCACGAGCGGAGGTCGGCGCGCGCGCGCCGGACGTGACCGGTGGTGAGCTGCAGGACCCCGCGGTTGAGCAGCACCCGGGCCAGGACGGCCGGCTCCGCGTAGTCCGCCAGCAGCGGCACCGCCTCGTCGAGCATTCTCAGCGCGTCAGCGCCGCGCCCTGTCCGCATCAGCAGCAGGCCGCGCTGGGAGAGCAGGACCCCCCGGTCATCCGCCGCCGCCAGGGCCTCGGCCTGGTCCAGCAGCCGCAGGCCGTAGTCCGTGCGGCCCTGCTCGGCCTCGAGGTGGGCCAGGCTCATCAGCAGCCTCGCGGCCAGGGCGTGGTGACCCTCGCGTAGTTGCTGTGCGCCGGGCGCCTCCTCCTGCTTCGCCTGCTTCGCCTGCACCGTCTGCTTTGCCTGCACCGTCTGCACCGTCTGCTTCGTCTGCGCTGCCTGCTCTAGCCAGCCCAGCTCGCGAAGCCCGGCGCGCAGGTGGCGGGCGCCGGCCGCGGGATGGCCGGCGGCGCCCGCCCGCAGCCCGTGGTGATGGGCGTCGCGAGCGCGGTTCTCGGCCTGGGCGGCCGATCCGCCTGACTGGGCCGATCGCCGCTCAGCACGGAACATCGGCCGGCGCCTGGTCAGAGGATCAGCGCCGGGGTTACCACGGATCGCCCGGAGTCGCCCGGCCCGTCTCCGGCTGGCCGGACAACCAGCTGGGCGGTTCCGCGTGGTACCTGGCCGAAGGCGAAGCGTCCCTGCTCATCCGCGACCGCGGTGAGCGACCCGGCCGGGAGCTTCATCTCGACCGTGCGGCTGCGCGGCGGCGCCAGCCAGCCGTCGACACGTGCCGTACCGTCGCTGTTCGAGTCGATCCGGATCATGATGGTCAGGCTGTCGCTGTCGAAGGTGATCATCCGGCTCTGCTCGTCGCCGCGGGCGGCCGGCACCCGCTGGTCCTCGTCGGCGACCAGGCGGGCCACCTCGACCTCCAGGTCGCGGAGGGCGAGCGAGAACCGGATCCGCTCCGGCAGGTCAGCGGGCATCGGGTCGACCGCCTGGAACACTTCGCGGATGCCGTCCAGGATCGCGAGATCGACCTCATCCAACGCCCCGTCGGCCGCTGGCCGGCCGCCTGCGTCCGGGGGATTCATGACGGGCTTCCCTCCAGGTCACTGGGCAGTATGGCGCGGAGCTTGGCCAGGCAGCGGCCCCGGGTCGGGCCGATGCTGCCGCGAGGGATGCCGAGCACGCCCGCTATCGCCTCATAGTCGGGCCGGGGCACGAAGGCGACGATCCGCAGCAGTTCCTGGCAGCGCGGGGAGAGCTTGCCGAAGGCGGCCCACAGCGTGCGCTGCTGATCGTCGACGATGACACGGTCCTCGGAGCCCGGCCCGGGGTCTGGCACCGCGGTGAGCCAGTCCTGTTCTGCCGGAAGCTGCCGGCGGCCCGCGGCGCGCACCCGCCATGCCTCCCGCCTGGTCGTGGTGACCAGCCACGCGGCGAGCGCCGCCGACGTGTGGATGCCGTCCAGATGAGACAGCAGCTGGACCCAGGCCGTCTGCAGCACGTCCTCGGCGTCGCCGCAGGTCAGCCCGGCCGCCCGGGCCACCTGCCAGAGCAGGGGGCTAAGCTCCCCCACGATCTCGGCTATCGCTTCGTCGCGGCCGTCCCTCGCGGCGTTCAGCAGGCTCGCGATCCGGGCATGGCGGTCCGGCCGGCTAGGCGTCGGCTGGACCGTGGAAGATCTGCGGCGATCCACAGTTGTCAGGCCTGCCAGCCCAGGCTCCGCAAGGCTTGCGTCACCCGGTAGGCGGCCGCCTGCGCCCCGGGCCGGTCCAGCCGTAGCGCCGGATCGGCCGCTGCCCCCGCGAGCAGCGACCTGGCGATCTGCGCGGCCAGTTGGGGAGCCGAGAACGAGGTGCCGCTCCAGACCGCGAAGCCGCTGGAGAAGTCGTCGGGATCGAGCGCTTCCCGTTCGGCGGGCAGCGAGAGTCCGGCTGGGACCGTGTTGGCGGGGTGCGCGGGCATGCTGATCTCGGGATCGCGGCTGCCGTTGACGTCAGTCGGGAATGTGCTGATCATGGCCGCCCCCGCGGCCCAGGCCGTTATCCATCGGCCGCCATCGCTGAAAAGTGCCTTCGAGCCGTTCGGGTTGAGCGCGCCCACACTGATCAAAGGCGCGTGATCAGCCGTGCTGCCCTGGCCCGCGAACGCCGCGGGGTAGAACCGCCGGCTCGTTGCGTAGTTGCCCGCCGCGGCCACGACCACGACGCCCATCCCGAGCAGCGTGTCGATCACCTGCCACAGCCCGGAGCCGTAGGCCACGTCCGCCGCGGACTCGCTGAAGTAGCCGAGTGAGAGCGACACCACGTCAACCATCGCAGCCAGGTCGCCGGCCTCGGCGGCCGCGATCCGGCCGGCCAGCAGGCGCAAGGCGCACATGAGATCGCCCTCGTAGACGATGCCGTCGCTGTGCATGATCCTTAGTGATAGGACCTGGGCATCGGGCACGACCTGGCGCACGATCCCGGCGATGAACGTGCCGTGGCCGGTGTGCGTGTCCAGTTCCCCGATCAGCGGCTCCGCCGTGACCGGCGTGTCCCAGGGGTGCTTGATCGGCCGGCGCGGGTGGTCGCCCGACCCGGCCGCCCGCTGGCTGTCCGCATGGATGGCGTCCTGCATGCCCTGATCAACCGCGACGAAGCCGTCATTGACCGTCACGTAACCGCCGGGAGCCTGCGGGTCCGCGAGCACGTCCAGCCACGGGTGGGTGCGGACGCCGGTGTCCAGCACGGCGACGACCGGACGCCGGCCCCACAGCGGCTGGCACCGCGCCGTCGGCACGCGGGCTGGCGCGTCAAGCAAGACCTCGACCGGGGTCCGGCCGTCACCGCCGCTGTACAGGTAGGAGTCGGCACCGCCGGATCCGGTGACTGGGTTGCCCTCGGTGATCGGGTTCCCTTCTGTGATGGGATTCCCCTCGGTGATCGGGGTCCCGGTGATCGCCGAACCGATCAGCAGGTGCTCCAGGGAGATCCGGCGGACGGCCCGGGTATCCATCGCGGCGTCCTCCCGCGCGCTGGCGGCCGCGCGCAGCATCTGCAGCGCGACCCACGCGTCGACGACCACGGGAGGCGCCGCCACGCCGTCCGCCGCGGCGGACGGCACCAGTACCGCGGTGCGGGGCAACTGCTGAAGGACGTCGGGGGAGGGCCCCCGCCCGTTCGGGGTGCCGCCAGGCGCCGGGTCATCGCCCGCGCCATTGCGGCCCGCCGTGTCACCATCCGGCTCGGGCGGGATCATTCTCATGCCGACACGGGCCAGCGCCCTGTTCATCACGGCGAAGGTTGGCTCCTGCAAGAGGTCGCCAGGGACCATCAGCGTCCTGGCCCGGTACACCGTCGACCGGGGTGCCGGCCAGCCAGGAACCGCCGCCGCGTCGGCGGGGTGGAGGACCCGGGCGCCGTGCCGCTGCAGCAGCGCCGTCGGCAGCCCATCGAGACCTGGCGCCGAGTCATCATCGCCGTGCCCGGCCCGGTCATCGTCACGACGCGATTCGAAAAAGCTACTCACGCTAGCGCCCCCCATTCGCCATGCCATCTCATGCTGTGTCCGTTGACCGGAAACGTCCGGTCAACGGGCTGACGCCGCCACAGTTGTCAAGAGCTTTCCCAGCCAGGCCAGATACATGGGGGGATGTAACGGCCTGGTAACGATGTGTGAAGAAATTCAGTCTGACCAGCGTAACTGCTGGCCGTTCCGGCCGTCAGCCGACCGCCCCGTACGGGGGCCCGGTCATAGGAGTGGGGGAGGTGGGGTATGCCCGGGGGGTCCGGGGTTGTCCCCCGGACCCCCCGGGCTAGCAGGGCACCGCGATCATGGAAAACCCTGGCGATCAGGCCGAAACGGGATCGGGCAGGCCGTCGCGGGCCTGGCGAAGTGATCGCCAGGAAGGCCGGCTATGGCCGCCAGCTCACGGTCCGGTCGGCACGGACAGCAGGCGCCTCGTGGTCGCAGATCGGCGCCGCCCTTGGCACGAGTAAGCAGTCCGCGTGGGAGGCGCACAACCGGTGGATTGACCAGCAGGCCGAGCAGCACGGGCGCATCGGGTATCAGGGCATGGACGAGCAGGAGGCCGCAGCCGCCCGGGCGCTCGCCGGGCCGGCCGATGATGACCAGCCAGGATGAGCCGGCGCCGGGCGGCGACCATCCCGGGCCGCTGCCTGCCGCCTACCGGAGGAGGAAGTCGAGGGCCACGGCGGTGAACTCGGCCGGCCGGGCTTCGTGCACGTTGTGCCCGACGGGGATCGTGACGAGTTGGCAGTCGGGGATACGGCTGGCCGCGTCCACCAGCTTGTCCTGGGGGATGTGACTGGCAGGCCCGCCACCCACAATCAGGGTGGGAGCGGTGATCTCGGCGAGGCGATCCCACCAGGCCGGGTCGGGGTCCTTGAACTGCCCCCGGATGGCTGGCACCACCGGCCAGTCGAAAGGCAGCGGTCCCTCCGGGCGCTCGGGAAGGTCAGTCTCCCTGGGGAACAGCGGCGGGATATCTTCGAGAATCAGCCGTTCGATGCGTTCTGGCTGCTCCTGGGCGATGAGGTACGCGACTGAGCCGCCCATCGAGTGCGCGACCACGGTGACCCGGCCGATGCCCAGCGCGTCCAGGAAGCCGAGGATGTCGTCGCGCATCAGCTCGAATGAGTAGCTGCCGGGCCAGTCGCTGCGCCCATGACCGCGCAGGTCCGGCGCGTACACCCGGAAGAACTTGGCTAGCTCGGCGGCCACCGGGTCCCACGTCCCGCCCTCATCACCCAGCGCATGCAGCATCAGCAGCGGCGGAGCCTCCGGGTCGCCCGAGACGCGATACGCCAGGCGGACCTTGCCCACGAGGATCTCGAGTTGATCGCCCACCGAACTGACACTACCCACTGCCCGGTATGCCGATGAGCAAAGCCACGAGGTCGTGGCCAGCGAGCCGCCGGTCAAGGACGGCTGGCAGGTCGACTGCTTCACGTTCCGCATAACCCGATGCACTTATCCGCCCGGGCCGGTATTACGAGCAAAGAATTTGGCTTCGAATGACCAGTTGTCTAGCGACCATTAGGATCGCTAGGTAACGTCGCTAAGCGCCAGGGCCAGCCTGGCCCGGCGGAAACTCAGGTGGCCTCAGCGCACCATCTGGGTAGTGTTGGGCAGTGCCCGAGTTGCAGCGGCTACATGCTGGCCATGCCCCGGCGGTCCTAGCCTTCGAGCTGGCGAACCGCGGCTACTTCGCCGCCTCGGTCTCCGACCGCGGCGACGAGTTCTTCGACCAGTTCACCGAGCGGCAAAGCGCCTTGCTGGCTGAGCAGGAGTCCGGCATCTGCGCCTTCTACGTGCTCGTCGCCGAGGATGGCTCGGTCCTGGGCCGGTTCAACCTGTACGACTTCGAGGACGGCACTGCGGCCCTCGGCTACCGGGTCGCGCAGCACGTCGCCGGCCGCGGCGTGGCGACCGCGACCGTGCGGGAGTTGTGCCGGCTGGCGGCGGCGCGGCACGGGCTGCGCACACTCAAGGCGGCCACCGCCCGCGAGAATGCCGCGTCCCAGAAGGTGCTGACCAAGGCCGGGTTCGTCCCGGTTGGCCCGGCCGACCCGGCCGACCTCGGCGGTAAGCCAGGCACCTGGTATCAGCGCGACCTAGCCGCCGACTGACTCTGGCCGAGGCGGCGTGGCCTCCCTCGCCACGACACACCGGCTACATGCCTTATGCCGCAACCAGTCACGCTAGAAGGGCACGAAGTACGGCGTCCTACTAGGCTGGTTCAGCCAATCGGGACCGGGCTCCAGTGGCGAGATGGGAGATGCCGTGGCCGCGACGCAATCGTTCCCTGTTCACCGACTGGCTCCTGCCGGTCGTTCAGCGTGGCCAGGTCGGGCACGATGATCGCAACGCTGCTGGCCTTCGCCGTCGCCTCGACCCTGCTGATTCTCGCACCGGGCCCGGACAGCTTGCTCGTCATGCGCAACACCCTGCGCAACGGCCGGCGGGCCGGATGGGTGACGGCCAGCGGCACCCTGTCCGGGTTGCTGGTCTGGGCGGTGGCCGCCGCCCTCGGCCTGTCCGCTCTGCTCCGGGTCAGCCACCTCGGTTACGACATCCTCCGGTTCGTCGGCGCCAGCTACCTGATCTGGCTCGGAGTGAGCAGCCTCCGGCTTTCCCTCCGCAAGCACGCCAGCCCCGGCACCATCGCCAAGTCCGGCGAGCCCGCCGATGCCACCGTGAGCGGGGCGGGGTGGGGACGGGTGTATCTCAACGGGCTGCTATCTAACCTGTTCAATCCGAAGATCGGTGTCTTCTTCATCTCGTTCCTGCCCGGCTTCATCCCGGCCGGGGCCTCGCCGACGATGTTCTCTCTCGCCTTTGGGCTGTGGTTCATCGCCGAAACCGGTGCCTGGCTCGCCACCCTGGCATGGATGGTCGCCCACGGCGTCGGCTGGCTACAGCGATCCACCGTGCAGCGATGGCTCGAACGCGCCACCGGCATCGTGCTCATCGGCTTCGGCCTGCGGCTGGCCACCGAAACCCGGTGACCAGCCGTGTGCCGCACCTCGCACATCGGCGGTGAACGGACGGCAATCGCCGCTGGAGTAGCACTGTCAATATGTGCCATTTTTCCGACTGGCCGCCGTGCCTGGTGGCAGGCTGCGTCGGCTCCCGGGTGCGAGTTCACGATGGCTCGGTGGGTGGGCAGCGGTTTGGCTGGTGCTCCGCTGTGCGGTGGGGCGAGCCTTTGCTGCGGTCGTGCTGCGCCGCCCGGCGTTACCATGACAACAGTCACTTCTTTGAGGAGCCAGCCGAGATGACTCGGGCCGTGCATGTCCCCTATACCGTCGAGCAGGACGAAGACGGCGTGTGGTGTGCTCATGCTCAACTCCGCCCGGGCGTTGGGGCCAACGGCGAGGGTGACAGCCCTGAGCGTGCGGTCGCGGACTTGCGTGAGGCCCTCGCCGGCCTGATCGCTGAGTTCGGCGCCCCCGATGAGCTGACCCTCATGGTGGAAGTTGCCTGATGGCACCGGTTCCCGCGGTGCCGGGTGAGCGCGTTGTCCGGGCGTTAGAAAAGGCCGGGTTCAAAGTCGCCCGGGTCGCCGGCAGCCACCACATCATGCGGCATCCCGACGGCCGCGGTACCACTGTGCCGGTTCACGCTGGCCGCGACGTAGCCGAGGGCACGCTGCGGGGCATTCTCGCTGACACTGGTATGACCGTGGAGGAACTGCAAAAGCTGCTGTGACTAGCTGCCGTGCGGGAGGCCGTCAATGATTCGGGCTCGCAGCAACCCGATGATCATGGAACACGGAGTCCCCGCGAGAGTGGCAGCCGAGTTCGTGGGCGCTATGTGTCGGCGGAGCGGGCAATTGGCGTCCACACTGGCGGGGACCTGGTAGCTACGAGTGGCCGATTGCGTCCGCGATGATTTGCGCAACGAGATCTGGCCGCTCTAGGTAGGGCAGGTGCGCGGTGCCCGGCAGGGGGCGGCGGTGCCCGGCGGGCAGGTGGGCGGCGAGTTGCTCGCTCTGGTCGACGAGGAAGGGCACGTCCAGGTCGCCCCAGGAGACCGTGACCGGCACGTTGATCTTTCCGAGCTGGTTCCAGGCGTCGGCCGAGCTCGCCCCCGCGCCTTCCGGGGCCGCGTTGCGCAGCACCACGGCGTTCATCGCCAGCGCCAGGTCGCGGGCCGGCCCGCTGACGCGCCCCTCGGGACTTGCCGGACCATCCAGCCAGATCCAGGTTTCCAGCCGGTTCGCCTCGTCCAGGTCACCGACGGCGGTGGCCGCGTCGATCAAGTCACCGAGCCGCTCAGTGGCGGCGTCGTACAGGGCGGGCTGAGGAGCGCCGCTCACGGCGGGCGCGAACAGGACGAGGCCGGCGACGCGCGTCGGTTCCAGCAACGCGGTGTCGATCGCCACCTTCCCGCCCGCTGAGCTGCCGGCCAGCCAGACCGGGCCGACGTGGGCGGCGTCAAGCACCGCGATGAGGTCGTCGACGTGGGTGAAGTCACGCGAGCTTGGCTCAGTCTCGCCAAAGCCACGGCGGTCGTAGGTCATCACCGCGTGGGCCGGGCTCAGCCGATCGCCCACGTCATCCCAGCTGCGCCGGTCGCACACGCCCGCATGCAGCAGCACCACCGCGGGGCTCTCACCAGCCCAGCGGGTCCCGTGCAGGACCACGTCACCCACCCGCACCTGAAAATTCTCTCTTGTCACCGCCCCATGCTCGCCCCGCGGGCACCGGTGGGCAACAAATTCGAGCGACTGCCAGGCAGTGCGGCCACCCGCCGATGGCGCCGGCAAGAGCCGTCACGGCTGCGCCGCCGGCGTAGCCGCATTTGTGCCGATAGCGAATCCTGCTCGGTCCGCGACGCCGCGGTTGGCAGCATGGAGACGTGGCCGAAGTCTTCGTGCTGGTGCACGCGCCAGTCCTGGGGCCAGCCAGCTGGGCGCTGGTAGCGGGTGAGTTGTCGGGCTCCGGGCACAACGTCGCCGTCCCATCACTGAGCGGCTGCACGGACGGCGGGCGCCCGTATGCGCCACAGCTGGTGCGACAGGCTTGTGCGCAGGTCCAGGCCAGCGCCGCGGACCGGGTCGTCCTCGTTGTCCACTCGGGCGCGGGCGTGTTCGCTCCCTACCTGGCCGAGGCGATCGCAGCCAGGGAGACGGCCGTGATTTTCGCCGACGCCTCTATCCCGCCCCAGTCCGGGCGCGGCAAGGTCATTGACGGCGGGTTTCTCCCCTTCCTCCAGGACATCGCGACCGAGGGCCTCGTCCCGCCCTGGCCGCAATGGTGGCCAGCCGACGAAATGTCCCCGCTGTTCCCGGACGAGGCGACACGCCGGGTCGTGGCCAGCGAGGCCCGCCCGCTGCCACTCGCATTCTTCGAGGAGGACCTGCCTCCGGTGCCGGGTTCGTGGCGGTCGTGTCATCCCGGTTACCTGAGATTCTCTGAGCCCTACCGGGACCAGGCCGACGAGGCCGCCCAGCGCGGCTGGCCGGTCCGTGAACTGCCCGGGCAGCACCTGCACATGCTGGTAGACCCCGCCGGCGTGGCGACCGCGATCACGGCCCTCGCCGCTGACACAGCCGGCTAGCCGCCCTGTTCCCGGAGAAATGCTTCCGGAGAATGCGCCGGAGGAACGCGGTGCGCCGGAGTACGCGTCATCCGCTGGCCGGCCAGCAGCACCGGAATCAGGCAGGCTCCCACCAGTGCTAGTACAACCCGCCGAACCCGCGCCTGGCGCCGGAGGCGGACCCGGCCCGGGGCTGGACCAGCTGCCAATCCAGTCTCCGTCCGCGATCGGCGTAGCATGCTCTCAACCCGGACTGCGATCCCAGAGCCGTATCAAACCGGGATGTCCCCTGGGTATGCAGCTTGTAGGCCAGGCTAATCCCGGCGCAGGGCAAACCAGGGCGGACTACAGCGATGAGGATCACCATTCACGTGCGGCCTGGGGCTGGCCGCCCGGGCGTGGGTGGCGGTCACGATGGCGCCCTGATCGTCCGGGTGACGGCTCGGCGACATCGCCGACGGAGATCCGGCGGTGCTGGACCATCTGCTCGCGCTGTCGCGATGAGGCCACTGGAACAACCGGCAGCGGGACGTCCCTGCTGTCCTGTCACGCCGTCGATCCGTGAGCACGAGAAAGGCCCAGCCCTGGGAGAAACCCCGCGGACGGCGCGCAGCGCAACCGTCAGCACCCGCTTGATGACTTCAGGCGTCAGCGGGCGCTGGAGTGGCGGCCGGACCATGCGCCGTCGGCGGACGACCTCGGGGAATCCATGTCCGATCCTGCTGGAGCCGCGGTCGCTGTCGGCGTCAGAGCTTGGTCAGCTTGGTATATGGGGAGATGATTCGTTCTTGCCGCGAGCCGAAATCGACGAGGACGGCGGTCTCGTCCTCGACACGGATGACCCGACCGAGGCCGTACCGGTCGTGGGTCACTTGGTCCTGCACATCGAATACCTCGACTGGCGGGGCGGCAGGGGGTGCGTTGAAGGGACTACCGGGCAGATGGCGCCGGGGCATGGCGCGGGCTGGCTTCATTACTCCTATTATGCGCCCAACTTGCTGGTCACCGCATGCTTGTCAGCCTGGTGGCGCGCGATTGTGGGTTGTTGCGGTCGCGCCAGCAGGCTGCGGGGGCCGGAGGGCAAGACGCTGGCCGACCTGACCGGGCGCCAGGCGGAGGTGAACTACCGGGCCCCGATCGAGCCCTAACGGGCGCGGCTACCGGGCTGCGGGCCGCGCAGGTCCCAGCCGGGGGTGTTGGCGTGGACCGTGACTGAACCCTCGGCGGGTGCCTGGCCGCACCGGCGGCAGATCCAGTCCAGGTCAAGGTCGTGATCACCGTGCCGGAGGGTGGCAGGCGGCTCCGGTGACACCCAGCGGTCGCCCCAGACGAGCAGCGCCCTGAGCACCGGCGCGAGGTCACGTCCCGCCGGGGTCAGGTGGTAATCCCAGCGCGCCGGGGACGCTTGGTACTGGCGGCGCTAATCCCCACCTCGCTGGCCCTGCTGCTGGCGGCCACGCCGGCCGATCGCCGCAGCGGGCGGGTGCGCGCCTGGGCTGCGGTCGGCGGCATCTCCGCCGCCCTGGGGCCGGTCGTCGGCGGGCTGCTCGTGGCAGCCGACTGGCGCTGGGTCTTCCTGGTCAACCTGCCCGTTGGCGTGCTTGGCATCGCTGTGGGCCTGCGGGTGCTGCCGCACCCGGCCCCGCGGGCCGCCGAGCCACTGCCCGACCTCGCCGGGGCGGCTCTGCTGACGGCGGCGATCGGCGGGCTGACCGGCGGGCTTGTCGAGGGACCGACCTGGGGCTGGGCGTCCGCCCGGACCATCGGCCTGCTCGTGGGGGCCGCGGTCGCCGTGAGCTGGTTCCTGTGGCGCTGCGCCCGCCACGATCACCCCATGTTCGAGCTTCATCTGCTGCGCAGGCCCACGTTCGGGCCAGCAAGCCTGGCGACATTCGTCTTCAGCATCGGATTCGCCGCCATGCTGCTGTCCAACGTGCTGTGGTGCCAGACCGTCTGGCACTATTCCGCGCTGCGCACCGGCCTGGCCATTGCCCCCGGGCCGGCGATGGTACCGGGCCTGGCCATCGGGGCGGGATCGCTGGCCCGCCGGTTCGGGCCAGGCACGGTCGCGGCCGTCGGCAACCTCGTGTTCGCCGCCGGGCTGCTGTGGCGCGTCCTGTTCGTCACTGTCACCCCGCACTACCTCACTGACCTGCTGCCCAGCATGCTGCTGACCGGCATCGGCGTCGGCCTTACCCTGCCGACCCTGATCAGCGCCGCCGCCACGGCACTGCCCCCAGAGCGGTTCGGCACCGGCTCCGCCGTGCTGAACATGGGCCGGCAGGTCGCTGCCGCCCTGGGTGTGGCGGTGTTCGTGACCGTGCTCGGCGTCCCGGCGACCGCGGCCAGCGCGGTGATCGCGTTTCGCCACGGCTGGCTGGTCGCTGCCGCCGCGAGCGTCGTGGCGGCCGCCGCTTCGGTGTTCGTACGCCGCCCGCGAGCCGCCATCCCCTCGTCGGCCACGGCCGCAGCCCAGCCCCAGCCCCGGCACAGGCCCAGTGTGGCGGAGGCGCGTTAGGGGGGTGTCAAGAGCGGGAGGCAGGGCGTTAGGGATCTGTCAAGATCTCTAACGCCCTCCCCGATCTGGGGTCCACTGGAACTGATGAACCGCACTCGGGGACGACGTGGGATCGCGGCGCCTTTCGCGCTGCCGGCGGGCTCCGCCGCGCTGCTGGTGGTCGGCGCCATCGCGGCAGGCCTGAACGGCAGGCTGCCAGCGGCCGGGGTGCTCGCGGCCGTCGCGATCGTCGTGACCGGAGTGTCACTGGTGGCGGAACCGCTCACCGCGCCGGTGCTCGGCGTCATCGGATGGCTGACCGTGGTGGGCTTTTCCGGCCCCCCCTACGCCGAGCTGCGGCCCACCAGTTCTGTGGCCGCGACGGCGGCCGTGGCGATGGCCGCGTGCGGTCTGTTTGGTGCGGGAATCGGCCAGCTAGTGCGCCAATTCGGATCGTCGTTCACACTGTGGATTGTGGACATGCGTGGGGATCGCGTGCGGGGGACCAGCACCTGGGCGGGGATCCGGGGCCGGCGGCAGCTGGCCGGAGTGCTGCTGGCCGCCGGGCTGCCCCTGCTCACCGTGGCATTGGCCGCCGTCCGGAATAACCTGAGCCTCGCTGACGACCTGCTGATATACCTGGTGGCCGTCGTCGCCATCGCGGTGGTTGGCGGCTTCTGGCCCGCCGTGCTGGCCGCCGTGATGTCCAGCCTCCTGCTGAACTGGTACTTCACCCCGCCGCTGCACACGCTGACCATCGCCGAGCCGCGCAACCTGCTGGCCCTGCTGCTGTTCGTGACCGTTGCGGTGGCGGTCAGCAGCGTCGTGCACCTGTCCGCGCGCCGGGCGATCCAGGCCGCGCGCAGCGCGGACGAGGCGGCTTCCCTGCTCGAACTGGCTCAGACGGTGCTCGGCGGCGCCGACACACCGGCAGCCGTGCTCGATCACCTCACCAGTACCTGGGGTGGCCGGGCCGAACTGGCCGAGCAGGTCCGTGACCAGTGGATCCGGGTGGCAATGAGCGGCAGCGCGGCGTCTGGGGCGAGCGAGACCCGCGTGCAGGTGCGGCCCGGCCTGGCGCTCATCGTGGCTGGGCAGACCCGGCTGGTCACCCCTCGGATGCTGGACGGATTCGCCGCCCAGGCAGGCGCCGCGCTGGACCGGGACCGGCTGCGCACCCAGGCCGCCCAGGCCGAGGCGCTCGCCGAAGGCAACCGGATGCGCACAGCACTGCTCGCGGCGGTCAGTCATGACCTGCGCACCCCGCTGGCCTCCATCAAAGCCAGCGTCAGCACCCTGCGGCAGACTGACGTCGAGTGGACAGCGGCCGACGAGGCCGCCCTGCTGGCCACGATCGAGGACGCCGCCGACCGGCTTGACGCGCTCATCGGGAACCTGCTCGACATGAGCCGGCTGGCCACCGGCTCGCTGCAGCCCTTCCTGCGGCCCACCTCGATCGACGAGGTCGCGCCGGTTGCGTTGCGCGGCCTCGCGCCGGCCACGGGCATGCAGATGCTCGTGCCGGACGGGCTGCCGCTCGTGCGCACCGACCCGGGCCTGCTTGAACGGGTCCTGGCCAACTTGTTCTCCAATGCCCTGGCCCATTCCCCGCCCGGCCGGGGGCCGGTGATGCGCGCCCACCATGCCGGCACCGCTGTGATCCTGGAGATCGTGGACCACGGCCGGGGAGTGCCCGACGGGCTGAAGCCGCGCATGTTCGAGCCGTTCGACCGGCTCGACGAACGCGGCACGGGCACTGGAGTGGGGCTCGGGCTCGCCGTGGCCAAGGGGTTCCTGGAAGTCATGGGCGGCTCGGTGACCGCGGTCGACACGCCGGGTGGCGGGCTGACCATCCGCGTCGGCCTTCCCGTCGCGGTCACCTCGGCCAGTTCCACCACGGCAGCCGACCCGTGACCCGGGTCCTCGTCATCGATGACGAGCCGCCCATCCTGCGTGCGCTGCGGATCAACCTCACAGCGCGCCAGTACCAGGTGAGCACCGCCACCGATGGCACAACGGGCCTGGCCGCCATGGCCCGGGAACGCCCCGACGTGCTGATACTCGATCTCGGCCTGCCGGATATGGACGGGACCGAGGTGATCAGGGGAGTCCGCGGCTGGACCTCCACCCCGATCATCGTGCTCTCCGCGTGGGGCCAGGAGAGCCAGAAGGTGGCCGCCCTCGACGCAGGCGCGGACGACTACGTCACCAAGCCGTTCGGGATGGATGAATTGCTCGCCCGGCTGCGGGCTGCGGTCCGCCGCGCGTCGCCGGCACCCGATGAGCCCGTGGTGACGACGGCCGATTTCACCGTGGACCTAGCGGCTAAACGAGTCCGGCGGGGCAACAGTGACATCCGCCTGACGCCCACCGAGTGGCAACTCCTCGAGGTCCTGGTGCGGCACCGGGAACGGCTGGTGACGCAGCATCAGCTGCTTCAGGAGGTCTGGGGCCCCCAATACCACACAGAAGGCAACTACCTGCGGGTCTATGTCGCCCAGTTGCGCCGGAAGCTGGAGCCGGATCCGTCCCGGCCCCGATACCTGATCACCGAGCCCGGCATGGGCTACCGATTCCAGGCGTAACCGGTCAGTCAGGTCCTGGTTTCAGCTGGTAGCTCGGGTTGTAGATGGTGCGCTCATCCTTGATCCGGGCGATGCGGCCGTGCACGGTGACCCGCCGGCCGGGCCGGATGCCAGGGATGTCGCGCCTGCCGAGCCAGATCAGGGTGATGTTGCCGGTGCCGTCCCAGAGGTCCGCCTCCATGGTGAGACTCGTGCCGCGGGGGCGCAGGGTCACCGTGCGCAGCGTGCCAGAAACGTCCACGAATTCGTGGTCCATGCAGTCGCCGATCGGCGTCGCGCTGGCTTGGGCGATGTCGGTCTGCAGTTCCTCGGCGTGCAGCGTGTCGCGGCCGGCAGTGAGCCGGTGCCACGGAGCAGGGGGGCCGGCCGCTCCGGGCTTGCCGGGATCGCCCTGCCCGCCAGCCTGGCCCTCCGCTCGTGGGATCGGCATCTTGGCCGCGTTCACATGGATGGCCGATTTCAGCTGGTAGGGCACGCTGGCGACGACGACGCCGGGCTGCATGAGCAGCCGGGCCTTGAGCCGCAGGGCGCTCTGGTTGTGCAGCAACTGCTCCCACCAGTGGCCCAGCACGTATTCGGGGATGTAGAGGGTCACAATGTCGCGGGGGCTCTCACGGCGGAGCCGCTTCACGTATCCGACGATGGGGCGGGTGATCTCGCGGTAAGGGGAGGCCACCACGGTGAGCGGCACCGGAATGTTGCTGCGTTCCCAGTCTTCCTTCAGCTTGAGCGTTTCGGCTTCGTCCACGTCGACGGTGACGGCCTCCAGGTGGCTGGGCCGGGTCGCCCGCGCGTAGGCCAGCGCACGCAGCGTCGGCAGGTGCAGCTTGGACACCAAGACGATGGAGCGGTTGCTGGCCGGCAGGGTGATCGACAGGTCCTCCGGGGGCGCCAGCTCGATGGCGACGCTTTCGTAGTGCTGATGGATGCCGCGCATGGTCAGCCAGATCACCGGCATGGCCACCACCACGATCCAGGCGCCGCTGGCGAACTTCGAGACCAGGACGATGACCAGGACGACCGCGGTGAAGCAGGCCCCGATCGTGTTGATGGCCCGGCTGCGGATCATGTGCCGCCTGGCCTTGCTGTCGGTCTCGGTGCGCAGGTGGCGGTTCCAGTGCCGGATCATCCCGGTCTGGCTGCACACGAACGAGACGAACACGCCGACGATGTAGAGCTGGATCAGCCGCGTCGGGGACGCCTGGAAGATCACGATCAGCAGGATCGCGAACCCGGACAACAGCAGGATCCCGTTGCTGAAGGCCAGCCGGTCGCCGCGGGTGTGCAGCTGGCGGGGCAGGTAGCCATCACGGGACAGGATCGAGGCGAGCACCGGGAAGCCGTTGAAGGCGGTGTTCGCGGCCAGCACGAGAATCAGTGCCGTCACGACCCCCAGAAGGTAGAACAGGGGCGAGGCGTTCCCGAACACCGCCCGTCCCACCTGGGCGATCACGGTGCGGGGGGTCTGTCCCTGCGCCAGGCCGGTCAGATCCTGCGGAGAGCCGGCATGCACATGGCTGGCCAGCGCCAGCACGGTCACCCCGGCGAACATCGTCACGGAGATGCCACCGAGCAGGGCGAGCGTGGTGGCGGCGTTCTTGCTCTTGGGCTTGCGGAACGCCGGGACCCCGTTGCTGATCGCCTCCACCCCGGTCAGCGCGGTGCAGCCGGAGGAGAACGCGCGCAGCAACAGGAAGATGAGCGCCAGGCCGCCGAACTCGCGGGCGGACTTGACCCGGTAAGCGGCGCTCTCGGCCTGCAGGTGGTGCCCGAGGGCCAGCCGGGAGGCCCCCCAGACGATCATCAGCATGACCACGCCGATGAAGCAGTAGGTGGGGATCGCGAACGCCGTCCCCGACTCCCGCACGCCGCGCAGGTTGATCAGCGCGATCGTCGCCACGACGAGCACGGCGATGAGCGTGACATGCGTGTCAAGCAGCGGGAACGCGGATGCCAGGTTCGCCACGCCAGCGGACACCGAGACCGCGACCGTCAGCGTGTAGTCCACCATCAGCGCGCTGGCCACCGCCATGCCCACCCGCGGCCCGAGATTGGTGCTGGCCACCTCGTAGTCCCCGCCGCCGGACGGGTAGGCGTGCACGTTCTGCCGGTAGGAGGCGACCACGACCAGCATCAGTACCGCGACCGCCACCGCGATGTACGGCGTGTAATGGAAGAACGCGATGCCGCCGACCGACAGGACGATCAGGATCTCCTCGGTGGCATAGGCCACCGAGGAGAGGGCGTCGCTGGCGAACACCGGCAACGCGATCTTCTTGGGGAGCAGCGTTTGGCCGAGCCGATCGCTCTGCACGGGCCGTCCCACGAGCAGGCGCTTGACTACCCCGAACACCATGGCCACGAGCGCATGGTAGGCCACCTCCAGCGCCCAGCGGTACATCCCGGCGGGCGATCTTATGCAGATCCGGCGCCGGAGACAGCTAGGCGGCCAGGCCCAGGCCGCGCATGGCCTTGCGATAGGCGACGGCGACCGCGTCGAATTTCAGGTGCAGCTCGGCGGCCAGGTCGAAGGGAACCCGCTCCGGCCTCTGTGACTCCACGATGACCTGGTCCTGGCCGAAGATCGTGTCTTCGAAATCCTGGATCACCCGGGCCGGCTGGTCCGCGTTGTAGTTGCGGCCGATGACCACGTATCCGGTGCTCCTGTCGGCCGAGACGGGCTGGGAGGCGAAGAAGTACACCATGCCGCGCTCGCCGCCCCAGCCGAGGCGGAGCACGATCGTGTAGGGCAGGTGCAACTCGTAGCGGCTGCGCCGCTGCGGCGGGCCGGCCTGCGCGTTGCCGAAGACCGGGAAGTCCTCGGAGTTGGCGGCCTCCGGGCGGACGATCGAGTAGTGCAGCACGTGGCCTTCGGTGCGCACCTCGTGCCGGGGGACGACGGGCCGGTCCGGATCACCGAGCAGCCCGGGGTGCACCCACGGGAAATGGCCGAAGTCGGTGAAGTTCTCGACCTGGCGGCCGGCGTCGGCCTGCCAGCGGTACGGGCCCGCGGGAACCACGATCCAGCCGCTGTCCTCGAGCTCGGGAACCTCCGGCAGCGGCCAGCGGGGTTCCTCCAGGGCAACCCAGATCAATCCATAACGTTCCTGCGCCCTGAATGCCGCGACACGCGCCTTGGCCGGGACGCGGGTCGGGTCCTCCAGTTGCGGGATCGCCACGCAGCGGCCATCCGCGCCGTACCGCCAGCCGTGGTACGGGCAGACCAGTTCCTCGCCCTTGACCGAGCCCAGTGAGAGTGCCGTCCCGCGGTGCACGCACAGGTCGGACAGCACCCGCGGGTCTCCGCCCGGCCCCCGCCACAGGACCAGCGGCTCGCCGAGCAGGTCAACTGGCAGCGGCTGATCACCGAGCTCGCTGGCGCTGCCCACCGGGTGCCAGCATGCCCGCAGCGCCCTGGTGTCAGCGAACACCCCTGGGGCCGTCACGTCAGGTCTGCAGCCAGGGCAGCGGCAACTGCCGGGTCACCCGCCGAAGCTCACGTTCTGGCCGGTGATGTGGATAAGCACGCCCTGGGCTGAGACGCTTACGCTCTGCAGCGTCATGCCCATGGGCAGGTTCGGGATCGGAATGGTTGTGTCGGCCAGGCCGCCCAGCGCCGAGACCGGCAGGCCCTGCGCCGAGATCACTTTGACACGGATCTGGTTGGCGCCGACTTTGGTGACCTGCGCGGTCGCGCTCCCGGAGACGATCCCCAGATCGATGGCGATCTGGACCTTGTCGCTGCCCGCGGCGGTGATCTTGATGCCCGGTGCGCTGGATGCGTTGGCCAGGCTGGCGAAGGTGATCAGCCCGGTGCCGTCGAGCGAGGCGACCGTGCCCCCGTTGAAGGATGAATTGAGCCGGACATCGCGCAGCACGGCGTCGATATGGTCGATTTGGACCGGGCCAGCCTTCTCCCCGGTGGCGGTGATCTGGACGTTCTTGAAGTCCTTGCTGGCCAGCTGGGTAAGGAACGGAATGCCCTGAATCGAGACGTGCGGCTTGCTGCTGAAACCCTGGGCCTGCATCTGTCCGGCGACCCGGTTCTCGGTATAGGCGGCCGCAGCCCGGTCGGCGATCACCAGCAGAACGGCCAGGACTATGACCACGATGGTGAGGATGACGGGCCAGCGCCGCCGCCGGCGGAGGGGCCGGGGCTGGGCAGCCTGCTGGACCGGCAGGCGGGCCGTGGGGTAGTCGTCGCTCACTGCGCGGCCGCCCTGCCTGGCACCGACGTAACCGGTGCGACCTGCCAGATCGTCTCCTGGAGCATCGGGGCTCCCCGGTAGTGATGTCGTCGCTGACGCTGATGTACGCCAGCGCGGCCTGGGCCGTCGCCGGCGACTGGGAGTGTTACGGCGGAGCCCGGGCTGGGTGCGCTGGGCTGCCTGTGCGCAGATGCTATGACATTCGTCGAGGGGCTCCGACGGGTCACGGGAGGTTCCCGATATCGACGGCCTGCAATTGCTGTGACGTGCTGTTGGTGACCAGCAGGGTTGTGCTATCCGGCTCCATCGCGAACTGGCGGGGGAGCAGGCCGGCCTGGATGACCCCGAGCAGGGCCGGCTTGCCGGCCAGCGCGGCCGACGCGTCGACCACACCCAGGTTCGCTGTGGCGCCCTTCCGCGTGTGCAGGTTGGAGTCGGCCACGATGATCCTGTCGCTGTGGTAGGGAGTGAGCCCGATCGGTCCCTGGCCCACCCGGACCCGGGCGATGAGGGCGTGCCGCGGGTCGCTGAGCAGTTTGGCCGCGGAGAAAGCGAGGAGCATGTTGCTGTCGCGGGCGGTGACCCAGACGTACTGGCCGGCGTGGGTGGTGATGACACGGATCGGGACGCAGCCGGCCGACACCGTGGCCTTGAGCGCGGTAGCCGGATTCGTTTCGGCCCAGTGCACGTCTATGACGCTCAGGCCGCCCTGCTCGGAGTTCTTGCTTCGGTTCGAGGTGGTCGCGTAGAGCCAGCGGCCGTCGGGCGACACTGACATGCCCACCGGACCCAGCCCCACCGGGACGGTCCCCACGAAGTGGGACGAGCCGAACCCGCTGGCGATCGCCGCCTGCAGGTTGAAGACGGCCACTGTGTTGCTGCTCTGCATGGTGACGAAGGCGAAACGGCCGTCGGGCGTCACCCGCACCTGGTCACCGCCGGAGTCGGCCGGAGTGGTGAGCGACCCGGCGATGGGGTTCGGGCCGCCCTGCTCGGCCTGGGCCACATCGATGACCACCGCCCCGCGGTTGTCCCCGGCGAGCAGGTAGCGCCCATCAGGGGTGAGCGTCGCACCCCGGGGGGTCCCGTCGACGGCGATCGACCGGACGAACGAGGGAGACAGCCCCGTGCCATCCTGCATGAGCGCGATGGAACTGCCCGATCGGCCGGGGAGCGTGAGGAATGACCAGCGGCCCTTCGCGGTCACGACGGCCCAGGGCTGGCCGGGGACCCGGACCAAGTTGGTGCGGATATTGCCCAGCGGGGGTGCCGACACGTTCGAGGCGAGGCAGCCCGGTGGGGACAGCGCCACCGTTCTGGCGCTGCTGGTGGTGCCGCCGCCGCCGCGGCTGACCGCGTAAGCGCCGCCCGCAAGTCCGAGCACCGCCACGCAGCCGACGGCGAGGGCCGCGGGTGACCGCCACCGCGGTCGGCCGGGTGGCCGACCGGGCGGCGGGCCGCTGCGAGCCGGAGGAGCCGGGGGAGGTGGCCCGGGGGGCCAGCCGGATCTGGAGGGTTCCCGTTCGCCCGGC
>WNFG01000840.1_pt1 | contig 25625 bp, 30 predicted proteins | sample 5400431 | NCBI WGS metagenome assembly WNFG01 (sample SAMN13153346, study PRJNA577476) | soil metagenome | isolation source: 120 cm saprolite under Douglas fir tree site 2 hole 3 replicate 2 | place: USA:California | collected 2015-04-18 | reverse complement strand
TTGACGGGCATGCCCGGGTCATACTGCACTTGCTGTCATGCGATCATCGCGATGCTGCGCCAAGGTTCTCCTCATGCGAGGCGCTTCATCATCGGCGGCGTGAGGCAAGAATGGACTTTGAAGATATCTGCCAGATCGTCGACACGGTCGTTGACCTTCCGGTGCATAGCAAGAGCGCGTTGCTGCGCGATCTCGCGCATCGGGCAGCCCTCGTGCTCAAGGTCGACGACGATACCGTTTTCAGTGCTCTGCTCAAGCGCGAGGAGCTTGGATCGACCGGGGTCGGCAACGCCGTGGCGCTTCCGCACGTGCGGCTGGAGCAAGTGAAAAAGCCATTCGCAATATTGGCGCGATTGAAACACCCGATCGATTTCGACGCCATCGATGGGCAGCCCGTCGACCTCGTCTGCCTGCTGCTGCTGTCAAAAGAAAATGAGCAAGGGCAGCTGAATGTGCTTGCCGCCGTCGCCAGAAGGCTTCGAACGCCGGAACTTCTCGAGCAGCTGCGCGGCGCGCCCAATCGCGTGGTGCTCTATAACGTCATGGTCGGAAGAACCGGCCTGTATCGATCCCAGTGAAGCAATTTTCAACGCATGAGATTCGGCGGTAGTGGGTCAGTTTGATTGTGGCAGCCCTTGACCGGGGGTCGCGATTTCGGTGGATTCGGCGCATAGTGCGAGAACGGGAAGCGTTCTTTATCAACTAGTGGGCGGACTTCTGGTCGCCTTACCAGTGCTTGCCATCGCTGGGTATTTTTGGGCAAACCCAGACAAGTTAAAGAGCGCCGTTCAGGACATTTGGGATGCGTTCAATGGTGGACCGCCGCAAGCGTCCGCGTGACTTCAGCCAAGCCGCCAAGCTGGTGATTGATCTCGCCACCGGCCAGATCGAGGACAGGCCCCCGACCCCAGGGGAACAGGGCAAGGACCCAGCCGCCGTTGCGTTTGAGGCGTCCCAAAAACGCGCGGCCTGAGGCCACCGTGGATCATCTCACGCTCTTTGGTTTGCTCGCTGTCACAGCCATGCTGATCTTCTATGCGCTGGAAGATTATAGCCCTTGGTTCGTTCTTGCATTCGCGTGCGCTTGCGTGCTCGCCTCGATCTACGGTTTTCTACAAGGGGCATGGCCGTTCGGAATCATTGAGGCAATTTGGGCGGCCGTCGCCGCATATCGATGGCGAAACCGGCTAGCTTATTCAAACTGACCCACTACCGATTCGGCGCCGCGACTACGGCAGACAGCAAGTGAGTGCGTCCATTCGACTGCGCGCCTCGTCCCGAATACGTTGCGCAGATTTCCCAAGAACACTCGTCCCAAGCGCGCTCGTCCCAAGAGCGCTCGTCCCAAGAGCGCTCGTCCAAAGAGCGCTCGTCCCAAGCGCGCTCGGTCGCATCGGCGGCATCGCCGGCGCCGTTGGCCGGCAAATTCAATCAAATCAGCCGGCGACCTTTATATCGCACTTATGAGGATGGCCGGGCATCCCTCTCGAATTCATATGCGCCGACGCGCACATTGGCCTCACGCACGATGGAAGATTTCCGCACGATGGAAGATTTGGGATGTTTCAAGAGCTCTCACACGTTCTCGTCCTTGCGGTTGCGAAGGCGAATGCGGCTGTGGCGAATGCCTGGCGGAGCGCAACGGCGAACCAAGCGGGCAGCTATCGGCCCGAAGCGCACTATATGCGCGGTCCCGGCCCGAAATGGCGGGCGAAACACCCTCAAGTCTCCGCAAGGGGCGACCTTAGGCCAATTGCATGAGTAACTTCTGGATGGCGCTCGTAGCGGCGCAGACTACCGCCGCCGACACCAAGCCCGCCAGTCGCCGCCGCCAAATTCTCTCGGTGGTCGGTGGTATCGCGCTCGCCTTGCTGATCGGCGCCGGGCTGTTCATTGCGGCCGCGCTTACCCTCTGACATCTCAGCAAGAGGGCGCGCACACGATGCCTGCCAGGGCCTGCATATGGCGGCGCGCCGGTGAGCGTGGTCGCATGTCGTTCAAAAACGCGATTCACGCCGGATGGCGCCATGTCATTCGATTTGAACCATGAGGAGGACCTGCGCGAGCTGCAAGAGCAGATTCGTCGCGCCCACACAATCACGCCTGCACTGATGGCCGACGTGATCGGGCGAGCGTGCCCGCGCTTGCAGGCCCAGCAGCGGACCGCAGAGGCAACAGTCATTCGTTTGATTGAATCCAGCGCGTTCGCCGACGCAATGCTTGCGCTCCTCGAGTTGGAGCTGCCGCAATGGAAGCTCCGCCGTCTCATCCGCGAGGACGACGAGTGGCATTGCTCATTGTCCAAACACCTCGGGCTGCCCGCCGAACTCGACGAGATGGCCGAAGCCATCCACGACAGCCTGCCGCTGGCGATCCTGAGCGCATTCGTCGAAGCACGGCGTCACAGTCTCACCGCGGGTGAAGGCCGGCCAAAATCCGTGCCGCAGATCCGGCCCACACAGGCATACGCCATTTGCTGCGACAATTTCGCTTGATCGGGCGGTCACGCGCAGTTCGTCGGCTCCGCGGCCTTTATGCCGCTCTTATGAGAACGGGCCGGATTCCCCCTCGAATCCATATGCGCACATGAGCACATTGACGATCGACCAATCCTGACGGCTTGGTCACGGTATCCAAGCCGTCGTCCGCAAAACGCGCGGAAAGGCCCGCTCGAGATCAATAACAAGAGAGAGACTTCAACAAGAGAGAAACTTCAATGACCATTCCACCGGTTGTGTCTCGTCGTCTCGAGGATAAATTTGTCGAGCGCGCGAGCACGGTGCTGCTGCGGGGAATTCTCTGGAGCTCGCTCGCGATTTGCGTCCTCGCTGCGCTGTTCTATGGGATTGCCTCTTGGTTTGCAGGCTCGTGACCGGCCCGAGTCTTGTGCGTCCCAAACTTTCATGTCTCGGCGGCGCGCGGGCGACATTTATATCGCTCTTATGAGAATCCGCAGGCATCCCTCTCGAATTCATATGCGTTGCTCGGCACATTGATGGCATCGACGCGATTCACATCGACGCGATTCAATGGTCGAAAGGAAAAGTGCCATGGATGATAAAGTTGAACCTCCCTCTACGGCGCGTGCCAAGTCCTTGTTCCGTGTCGGCAGGAACAGCCGCGGCAACTGGGTGGTGCAGGATCAAAGCGGTCTTTGCGGCGGCATGTTCGTGAACCGTACCGAGGCGGTGAAATTCGCGATGTTCGAGAACGGCAATCGGCCACAGGCCGTGATCATGGTCCCCGACATTCTCGAGCTCGACATGAGCGGCAAGCCTCGCGCCGGCGGCGACGCGATGTCCGGCAGTCAGCTCCGCGTTGCACGCGCCGCCTAGTCAATCGCAATGGTCCCCTCATGAGCCCGATCCGAATCACAGCGGCAGGCGAACGCATCGTCGAGCCGATTATCGCGCTGGCGCATTGCTCCAAACTCGCAAGAATCATCGTGACCGGCGCCAACAGCGCCGAGGCCGTGATCGATCTGCGTCGTCTGGGTTACGCTCGCGCAGCGACTACGTTGAACTGCGGCCTCCCGGCCGGGCAATACGACGTGGTTCTCCTCGATGGACGGCAACGTTCGATCAAAGCGATCGAGACGACGCTCGATTGGGTGGCGGACTTCCTGAGTCTCACGGGCGTGCTGATCGTCTGGCTCGACCCGCTGCAGCTTGCCACCGGTCGACCGCTTCGCACCGTGCTGGAAAGCCACGGCTTTCGGATCGAGGCGGGCACCGTGCATGAACGAGGCTCGGCCGTTGCAGCGCGGCGCCGCGAACTAAAGCCGATCTCCAAGGTGGCATGAGATCAGATGCAGCATTTCGGTTCGCAGGATTGGCGGGCCGGCCGAATTCGCGAATGGCTCCTGCTCGTCCTGCGTTTTGCCATCACCTGCGATGCGAAAGACCAAGCGGCTGCATTTGCTATGGCCGATGAAATCGACGCACTCGGGCACCAGTCGCGGCCATCGGCACCGACTTTCTTTCGCAGGGCGAGCGGTGAAGTCTGCGAGGCGATCAATGCACTCGAGGATCCGAGGCGAATAACCATTCTCAAAAAGCACATCGCACGGATCGACGATCCACGACTGCGGCGAGCCTTTCAAGCTGCGGTCGACCTTGAGCGAGGATCGCGGCCTGCCGCCACGGAGCACAAACACCAACATTTCTGGGCAGGCATGCGAAGCTGACCCGGTTTCCGCGGGCCCGCTCGTCACAAGCTGCCGAAGTTAGCAACCTGCGCTATCGCAGCCGAATCGCGATGGCAGGCATTTTTCTCCGGCCATTTCACAGCGGGCATCGCGCATGTAGGTGCCAAGAGCCGATATCGCGGCCGATATCGCGGTTCAAACCCACCCGTTTCGGCGAAATCGCCAGTACAGCGTGCCGCAGATAGCGACGATCACGCCGATAACGAGAAAGTACCCATAGCTCCATTTGAGCTCGGGCATGAACTCGAAGTTCATGCCGTAGATGCCGGCGATCGCGGTCGGCACTGCGAGGATTGCGGCCCAGGCCGCCAGCCTCCGGGTGATGGCCGTCTGCTGCGCCTGGCCCCGCATCAGGCTGGCCTCGAAGGCGAACGCCAAGACTTCGCGCAGCGCGTCGATTTCCTCCTGCACGCGCAGAACATGATCTGTGACGTCGCGAAACAGCGGCTGCATGGCGGGGGCGATCGGCATCACCTCGGCGTGCTCGAGCCGACGGCACACCTCGACCAGAGGCACCACGGCATTGCGAATGCGCAGGAGGTCGCGGCGGATCATGTAGAGCCGCTCCACGTCGACCTGCTCGGCGGGTTTGGAGAACACGCTGTCCTCGATTGCTTCCACTTCCGCGTGAAGCGTTTCCAGTACCGGCATGTAATTGTCGACGATGAAATCGAGGATGGCATAGAGAATGTAGTCTTCGCCTTGGGAGAGGACCGTGGGGCAGGACTCGCAACGCTCGCGCACGACGGCGTAGGAGCTCGAAGCACCATGGCGGACCGACACCAAGTAGCCGCGCCCGACGAATAGATGCGTTTCACCAAAAGCGATGCGTCCGTCGATCAGTTGCGTTGTCCGCGCGACAACGAACAGCGCCTCGCCATACTGCTCGATCTTGGGGTGTTGATGCGCCTTGCCGGCATCCTCGATTGCCAGATAATGCAGGCCGAGCTGCGCCTGCACGCGCTGCAAGAGATCGGCGCCCGGCTCCCACAGACCAATCCACACGACGTGATCTGGCCGCTTCGACCATTCGCCCGCTTCCTCGATGGCAATATCTTTGACGCGGCGCCCGCCGGCATAAACGCTCGCGGCAACGACGCCGGCCTCACTGTCGCCCGGAGGCGTTCTCGTCGGGTCGGTTCGGGCGTCCACAGGTTCCCTAGTGCGGCACGCTTGTTCTGACTGCAGGAGTATTCACCTTTCGCAGTGTTCTGTCGATTACCTCGCTCCGCCCATTAGGTAGGAACGTGCCGCGAGCCTTCATCAAGGGCCTTCCACCACGGGCAGTTTTTCGATCGACCTGAGGCCGGGCCGCTTGCGCCAGCGAATTTGGGCGGGCGGCACCGCCAGCTGGAGTCTCGGCCAACGCGTGAACAGCGCTTGCAGGGCGCACATGCCTTCGATGCGCGCAAGCTGATGGCCAAGGCAGAAATGGATGCCAGTCCCGAAGGAGATGTGCCGGTTGGGCCGTCGCTGAAGATCGAGCTGTTCGGGATGTTCGTTTGCCTGCGGATCCATATTGGCGGCCGCCACCATGGCCATGATTCTGTCGCCCCTCTTCAACCGAACTCCGTCAAGCTCCATGTCCTGTCGCACGAAGCGCGGCTTTGAAAACTGCACCGGCGAGACGAAGCGCAAGAACTCCTCAACCGCGAGACCGGCCCGGCTCCAATCCTCCTCGAGCCAATCGCGCAGTGTGGGATTTTTGAGAAGCTCGTAAACCGATCCGCTGATCAGATGGGTCGTTGTTTCCGACCCTGCGCCCAACAGCAGAAAGATCATTGACACCATTTCGTTGGCGCTGATGCGCCCGCCTTCCATTTCAACACGCACGAGCTCGGCTATCAGACCTTGTCCGCCATGCTCGCGGGCGAACCGCAGGCGCTCCTCCAGGTAGCGTTTCATCTGCGAAAGTCCCCGGATCATGCGCAGGAAGCCGATGACGCTGGTGAGCCGCGCGACCGTGTTCGCCCAAGCGATGAATTTCGGCCGGTCGGAAGGCGGCAGGCCAAGCAACTCGCAGATGACCGACAGCGGCAGCATTCGCGCATATCGCTCGACGAGGTCGGCCGGGCTTCCATCCGCGAACAGCTGGCTAGCAAGATCGTCGGCGACGGCACGAATATGCGGCTCCATATCGAGGACCGCGCGGCGGCGGAAGGCTTCGTCGACGATCCCCCGCAGGCGCGTGTGATTCGGCTCGTCCATGGTCAGCATGTTGTTGGCGAGCGCGCTGACGAACGCCGGCATCCACCACCGCAGCCCGGCAACGCCGCCGCCCTCCTTTCGCAGTGTGAATGTCTCGCTGTCCTTCAGCACGCGGGCCGTCGTCTCGTATGTCGTCGTGATCCAGACCTTGCCAACGATCGGGAACCGGGTCGCGACGACCGGTCCGAGAGCCCGCAGCCTTTCGATGCCGCCGGCCGGATCCCGGAAAAACGCCTGATTCGTGAAATCAACCCGCGTTGTCATCGCCCGACCCCAAGCATCAGCCATTCCTCTGCGGCGAAGCTTTCAAGCGGCGGGCAACCTGAGCGAGGATCGTGGCCTGCCGCAGGCGAGAACAGACGGCAAGATTTCTGGGCAGAATTGCGGAGCTGACCGCGGTTTGCCGCGGGCTCGTTCGCGGCCACGGTCGTCCACGCTGCCGAAGGTCACAATCTCCGCTTGCTTGCGCAACGGCGCTCCGGCGATTCTGCCGCTTTCCCTGTATTTCCCTGTAAATAACAGGAAAAAAACAGGAGGCCGGGTACAACCCGCCGCCGATGCTTTCCCCGCAAGCTACGGATGAACACAGGAAACGGGGCTCGACATAGCGGCTGTGTGCCTCCCGGCGCGCGACAAATAACAGGACGGAGCAGCACGAAAACAGGAAAAAGACGCAACCTGTCCTTGCAGCAGGGCGCTCCGGCGGCGGACTGACTTCTAATGACGAGAGCGTGCCTTCACAAATCCGGTTCTGTAAATCCGTCTCAGTCAATGTCCGCTTCGCTCCCAAAGCGACCGGACTGCTGCGTTGCCGCGAATGGACGCGACGTGCCAATCGCGTCATAACGCGATGCAGCAAATTGGTACCAGTCTCAGCCGGCGTTTGCGGGTCTTGTATTAGCTGTCAACGCTCCCGGGCAGCCGCACCGTGAAGACCGAGCCCTTGCCCGGTTCGCTCGTCACGGTCACATCGCAGGGCTTGCCGAAGTGAGCCACCAGGAACGTCTTGACGCCGACGGTGGGCGTTGCGTCGATGATTGCGCGCAGCGGATGACGTGGCCGTCGAACTTGTCCGTGAAGTTCTTGGAGCCGACTCCCAGCGTCTGCGCGGAAGCCGCGTGGCAGAAAGCCCATCCGTGATGCGTGCTATCGAGGACAGGCGCTACGGCGCGCTCGAAATCGGGCGGCCTATCCAACCGCCAATGTTGCTATGGCCGAAGCCTCTCGATCTCCGCCTTGAGCGCGGCTTCGATCGTCCGGTACGACGCCTCAACGGCGATCACGCGCGGCCCGGCATCGGCGATACAGCCAGTCTGGCCGACGCGCTCGATCTCCGCACATTGCTCCGAGAGTTCGCGAGCGCCCAGGATTTGAAGCCCCGGCTCACGCTGGGGCTTTTCTTTCCTCGACGGCGACAGGGCCTGCGATGGCGCGCCGACAAGGTGATCGAATAGTGGACCCTCGCACGCCTCAGGGATGCTTGCACCGAGGGCGGTAGGGGCGACGCCGGTCCCCGCCCTCCATCAGCAACTCGTATCGGGAATGAACGAACGACGACCACACGGCCGCCGTAAATCGTAGTGTGGCTGGTTCGGAGCGTCAAACGACTCATCAAGGCTTTAAGAAATAGGTTTCCATCATTCCCTTGCCCCTGATGTCCACCATGCCGCGCGGTTCGAGCTCAAATCGATTCCCAAGCGCCGCGCGCGTTGCGGCTGAAATCTGAATCCGGCTGGCAAGCGAGTGCGACTCCATGCGGCTCGCGGTATTCACCGTATCGCCCCACACGTCGTAGACGAATTTGTGCGTCCCGATCACGCCCGCAACGATCGGGCCGGTGTGAATTCCTATGCGCGCCTGCAGCTTAAGGCCTGTCTCCTTGGCAACGACATCGACCATCTCCAGCATGCGCGGGGCAAGCGTCACGATGCGAAGGACGTGGTCGGCTTGCGGCTCGGGAACGCCGGCCGCCACCATGTAGGCGTCGCCGATGGTCTTTATCTTTTCCACCCCGTGTTCGAGGGCAAGGCGATCGAAAGCGGAGAATATGCTGCTCAGGAACGCGACGGTGCGGTCGGCCGACAGTTCCTGACTGAGCGCGGTAAACCCGACGAGGTCGCAAAACAGGATTGTTGCGTCGATGATTCGATCGGCAATGACCTTTTCGCCATCCCGCATGCGATCGACCACGATCTGCGGCAGGATGTTGAGCAGCAACGACTGGGACCGTTGGCGTTCCTGTTCCAAGTCCTGGATGAATTTCCTCTCGCGGTCACGGAGCCGCTTTTTCTCCAGTGAGGCATTGATGCGCGCCCGCAGTAGCACGGGATTGAATGGCTTTGTAAGGTAATCCTCTGCGCCCGATTCAATGCAACGCACAACGCTGTCCAACTCATCTAGCGCGGAAATCACGATTACCGGAACGTGGCTGGTGTGCTCGGTTGCCTTGAGCCGTCGCAACACGTCAAAACCGTTCATTCCCGGCATGATGAGATCGAGCAGAACCAAGTCAAATTCTCGGGTCGCGACAAGCTCCAGCGCTGAAGCACCATTCGCGGTGGTCACAACTTCATGGCCCTCGCGCGTGAGCCGGCGCGCAAGGACGTCGCGATTGGCGGCATTGTCGTCCACGACCAAAATACGACTTGACAACACCGTTTCCGGCGACGCGCTACCCATTTGCAGTGGCTGTACGGTACGCAACACATCCTCGACACAACCGACTTGTTGCGCACAGCTCTCTTGGGGTGTCTGGTCTGATCGCGTCAAGGTGACGATCGCATCGATCTGAGCAAGGAGCTGATCGGCCGAGTCTCTCAGCTTAGTAAGGTCCTCCCGAAGCGGATGATTGTTGTCCGCATCCATGTCCTCAATCAGCAGCTCGCTATAGCCCTTGATGGCATTGAGCGGCGATCGCAAGTCGTGGCGAAGTCGGCGCTGAAATGCTTCAAAATTTTCGGCTTGCCCTCGGGCCGAAGAGCCATCCGTGGTCACGCTCTTCACGAACGTGGTCAACTGGATGCTTGCGCTGCGCATGCGCTCGAGGTCCGCAAGCACATGATCAAGCTTTAGCCTGCGCGCATCCTCGATGATGATGTCGAGAAAATCGGAAACGGCAGCGGCTGGAGCCTGCACCTCTTGCCTTAAGTATGCCGTCACGGCGCGATTGAAGCGCTCGTCTGATGCATTGGCCGACAAGGGGCTTTCTCCCTGGGCCGCGAGACAGCTGCTAGCCTTCTCCGAGAACCGCCATGTCAACCCGCGGTCGGTTGAGCAAATCCGCAATCTTGCCTAGCAGACGCGACATTTCGATTGGCTTGGTCTCGTAATCTTCGCAGCCAACTTCCATCGCCTTTTCGCGATCGCCGGCCATCGCGTGCGCGGTTAGCGCGATGATGGGTATTCGCCGAGTGGCATCGTTGGCCTTGATCCGACGCGTTGCCTCCCACCCGTCGATTACCGGTAGGCTTAAGTCCATCAATATGAGGTCAGGCTGCTCCGACAAGGCCTTATCGGCACCCTGTTGCCCGTCCATCGCGACTGAGACCTCGTAGCCATTGCGGATCAGTCGGCGCGATAGCATGTCACGGTTCATCTCATTATCTTCAACCAATAGAATCCTTGGCATGGGTTCTCTCAGCGGTTCGTTCTTCAGTGGAGGAGGCGTTCGGCTTCACGCGTGGGATGTTGCGCCAGCCGTGCCCGCACAGCAACGGTCAGTTCGTTCAGATACGCTTGATCCTTGGCGATAATCCGCTCGGTCTGTCCGCTCAGGATGCGATAGTCCTCCGCAGTAAGATCCTTCGCTGTGACCACGATAACGGGGATATCCGCGAAAGCAGGCTGTTTACGCACTTCTTGTAGAAACTCGAAGCCGTCGAGTTCGGGCATCAGGAGGTCGAGCAAAATCAGGCTAGGGACCGGATGGCTGCCAAGCCAGTTCAATGCGCTCCGGCCATTGACCGCCGCATGGGCTGTATATCCCATGCTCATCAGCGACCGACAGAGCATTTCCCGGGTCGCCAAGTCATCTTCGACGACCAGTATCGAGGCGCTGCTCGGAATAGCGCAATGCTCTCTCAATATCGACGTCAGGCGCTGTCGATCCACGGGCTTGGTCAGAAAATCGGCGGCGCCCAATGGGATCGCCATCCCACGCTCGTTGAGAACAGTCACCATGATCACGGGTATGTCACGGAGGTGAGCGTCAGCCTTTAGTTCCTTGAGGACTCCCCATCCATCCATTTGCGGCATCAGCACGTCGAGCGTGATCGCCTGTGGTCTGTGCTCGCGCGCGAAGGCCAGAGCCTCGATGCCGTTGCGTGCCGATATAACGCGATAGCCCTCCTTCGTCAGGGTTTTGTTTAGCAGGCTGCATACAGTAGGATCATCATCCACCACAAGGACAGTCGGACGTCCGTCTGCCGTCTGCGCCGCCGGCGCAAGCGACTCCGCGGTGGCAGGGACAGCGCTTTGATCCGGAAGCGTGATGGTGAAAGTCGAGCCTTCCCCGGGCGTGCTCTCGACCGTCACGTTGCCGCCCAGCATAGTGCAGAAGCGCTTGGTGATTACGAGCCCAAGACCCGTGCCGCCAAAGCGCCTGGTGGTCGAGGCATCCGTCTGGGTAAACGCCTCGAACAACCGACTGACCTGGTCCTTTGCCATACCGATCCCAGTGTCCGAAACACGGAAATAGACCCAGGAACTGTTCTCCCGCGCGACCGTCAGGGTCAACGTGCCCGCGGTCGTGAACTTGTTGGCGTTGCTCAGCAAGTTGAGCAAGCATTGCTTTACCTTGGTCTGGTCGGAGCGGAAGCTGCCAATATCCGTCGGGCAGTTCACCTCGATTCTGTTCTGACTCTTGTCGGCCAGGGGCTTCACGATCGACAGTGCTTCCTTGACCAGTGCTTGAATGTTTACCTCCTCGATGAAGGCATCCATCTTCCCGGCCTCGATCTTCGAGAGGTCGAGAATGTTGTTGATCAGCCCCAATAGATGTCGACCTGCGCTTTCGATCCTCTGCAAGTCCTCTATCGGCGCTTTGTCATCCTTGGCGGCGGCGTCCTCTCGCAGAATTTCACTATAGCCGATGATGGCATTTAGCGGGGTACGCAATTCGTGTGACATGTTGGCGAGGAAGGTCGACTTGGTGCGGCTCATCGCTTCGGCCTGATCCCGCGCGGCCGTAAGAGTATTCTCATAATTCTTGCGGTTGGTAATATCCGTATAAATGTTGACTACACCTCCGTCTGGCAACGGATTGTGCCGGATTTCGACGATCGTACCGTTAGGCCGTGTCCGCTCCGTCAAGTAGTGCCCGGCAGCCTCTGCCGCGAGCCGCTGGACCTCGGCGTCAACATCGATGTCGCCGTATTCGCCTCTTTCTGCTTGGAAGCGAATAAAGTCGCTGAAATGCGGCTCGCCAGCCAAGAAGGTCTTGGGTAGTTCGAGCAGTTCGGCAACTTGCGGATTCCAAACAACCAATTTCATCCGGCGATCAAATATGAGCACGCCGTGTTCCATGTTTTCGAACGTGACGCGCATCACCTCGCCGCGTCGCTGCAGCTCGGCGGTGCGTTGCTCGACGATCTTTTCCAACTTAATGGCTGCGTCAGCGCGCTCAGCGAGCAGTTGATCCAGCTCCACGGCGTTTCTGCGAAATACTTCGACGGCTCTTCCCATCGCGCCGATCTCGTCAGCCCCCGTCACAGGAACGGCACTTTCCCGTCGACCGGCCGCAATGGCCAGCATTGCACCGCTCAAACGCGCGAGACGCGACACGATGTTGCGCCCGACGTACAGCCAGGCAATGAGGCCTGCGGCGATCAGGGCCGTGATCGAGAGTGCAATAAGAAGGATTCGACCGGAATGGATTTGGGCGGCGGCGAGCGCGGAAACGGCCTCCGCGTCTTTGCCTTGCTGAGCAACAAGGCTGTCGACCACATGCTTGAGCTTGACGGCCTCGGCTTGCGTTGCCGCAAATGCAAGCTGTGCTTCCTGCTGCCGCTGTAATTCGTGCGCGCGTACGGCAATGATCCCATCCTGGCCCGCCATGGCGGCGAGCCTGTCGTAGAGCCCGATTAAGTTTTTCCGCAGTTCGGGATTGGCAAGCGCTTTGAGGTTGGTTTCGATCTTGCCGCGGGCCGCGTCAATCACTTCGCGCAGCGGCTGCAGGCGCACGCTCTCGGTAACCAGCGAACTTTCGATTAGCAACCCAGCAAGTAAATTGACTTCGGCTTGCACTTCTAGCAAACGGCGCAGCGACTCGACCGCCCCGTTCGAGGCCGCTTTGCTTTCCGCATTCTGACTTTTCGTCATCAGGTCGAAATTGGCGTCGTCAATCGCCGGTGTGGTGTCTTCCAGCAACTCCTCGTGAGTTTTCCGAATGGAGGTCGCCATGGCCTGTCGCCGGCCAGCAATGGCGATCCTTTCGGTCACGGCCTGATTGAGGGCAGCAATCCGGTCGACCATCGCGGTTTGTGCTGCTTGGATTTCCTTGCTCATGTTTGCGGCCAGCATCGGCAGCCGGTCAATCCGCGTCAGGAAATCACGGGTTTGCTGGGCGATTTGCTCGGCGACCTCGGAACGATGGGACTCGTCCTCTGCTGCCATCAGGCGCGGCGCCGCTGCGACAAGCCCGCTGGTCTCCTCGGCTAGCCGAAGCGAATGCACCGTCGCCGGCATGCTCTGGGAGACGATTTTGGTGGTGGTCTCGCCAATATTTGTGAATGCGTAGAGCCCGATCAACGAGCAAATCACGGTCGTGATCGCCATGAAGCCTAAGGCGATGTAGAGACGTGCGCGGATCGTGCTCAGCCCGGATAAGCCGCCCGCCCGTCCTTTGCCGTTGCGGTCGGCTTGAGTGAGGAATGTAGGCCGTGATGTCACTTGATAAGTCGCGTGACGGGCTTGAACGAGCCATCGGCCTGCAGGATCGTAAAGAACACTTGGTTCATGCCCTGATTATTCGCTGGACCATACGTGAGCTCGATGCCGTCGAGGTCGAAGGCGCCGCTATAGGTAATGGCGTCGAGCAGCGCCTCGCGCGTTGGCTCGCCGGGCACGCGCTTAAGCGCCTCAATGACCAGGCGGCCGACGAGATAGCCCTCCAAGGAGACAAAGCCGGGTTTGGCCCCATGATCGTGTGCGGCGAGCGCTGCCTGATAAGACGCTACAAGCGGGACCGACTTGTCGGCCGGGAATGGAACCACCTGGCTCACGATCACGCCGGCTCCCTTGTCGCCCATCTCCAGGGAAAGAGCATCGGAGCCGACGAAGGAAATAGCCACGAAAACCGCGTCCATCTTCGCCTGACGGGCCAATTTGATAAACTCAGCGACCGGCTTGTAAGGACCGACCGTCACCACTGCTTCGGGGTTGGCCTTCATAATTTCGAGCAACGCGGATTTCACCGCGGTAGTGTTGCGCCGGAACGTACCCGCGGCCACGAACGACATGTTGCGCTTGGCCATTGCCATCTTGACTCCGTCGAGTCCGGCCAAGCCGAAGGTATCGTCCTGGTATAAGATCGCGATTTTCGTAATCCCGAGATCCTTAGTCAGATGCTCGATCCACGCCTGGGTCTCCTGAAAATAGGAACTACGAATATTGACGACATATCGTTTGTAGGGGGTGCGCAGGAACTCTGCGCCCGTAAAAGGACCGATGAAGGGAACTTTGGCCTCGGTCGCAATCGGCTGGCCGGCATTTGACGTCGGGGTTCCGACCGCACCGACAATCGCGAACACTTTTTCTTCGGCCAGCATCTTCTTCATCGCCTCGATCGTCTTTTGAGGCTCATAGCTATCATCGGCGGACTTCAGCTCGAGCTGGCGGCCGGCAACTCCGCCGGTACGATTGACTTCCGCGAAAGCAGCGAGAAGCCCCTGGCGCATACCTTGGCCCAGGGCCTGGGCAGGGCCCTCGAGCGCCGCGACTTGACCGAAGACAATCCTGTCTTTCGTGACGCCATCTTCGGAGCGCGCGGAAGTGCCGGCAACCGCAAAGGCAATAACTGATGCGAACAAGATCAGCGATCGATGATCCATCGTCGCTATTCCTACCCACTGCCTACCCTTGTCAACATTTGCCCGGATGGCATTTTTTGGACAACCATTCCGGCCGTGACTGGCGTCGGCGTAGGCGCTTTTTACCATGACAAACCCCTCCCTCTCAGCGAGGCGGCGCAGCGGAAACTAGGCTTTGATCCTCGATTTGCTGGACTGGAAGAAATTCTATGTGCGCCTGATTGTGTATTTCCGAAATAGATATTGCAGGCGTTGGTGTGGGATTCGAGATGGAAATTTCCGTCGTGGACTTGCTAGTAGCGGAGTTCAGGCCAAATCCTATCGCCACCGCGGCGAGCCCGGCGGTAACGCATATGACTGCGCGTCGCATTGAAGTCTCCTGCCCGTGCAAATCGAAATTGGAGTACCGGACTTTAGAGCGGGGAATCGGGGGGAGAAGTGTGAGCTACTTCACACATTAGAATCTGTTTATTTTGATGGAAACAATAAAGGACCTTTATATCAGTGCGCATAGGACACTCTGACCGGCGGGTTTGCATTCGGGTCCTGGATGTACGCATTCAGCTCCTTCGAGAACTTGCCCCTGTGTGTACCGAAAACCTCATCCTTGTTGATTACGTGGCCGAATCGCAGAGAACGCGGCGCTCCGACGTCAGCTGATCGTGTTGCGGCGGAAGGTGCGCGGTCGTGTCCAGCTCACGAACAACGATGCCCTCCTCGTACCCGTATTCACGGAGGCCCTCGAACAACGCGTCATAAAAACTTTCATGTCCGTGGGCGATAAATCCCATCCGCCAAACTTTGCCCGCCTGCTGCGCGCGGGCCACGATCGGCCATGCCATCACCGCGCCGCCGAGCAGCGTGATGAACTCGCGGCGCCTCATATCGAGCATCGCGCTTCTTCCTTTAATGGCCGTCCCTAGCCGGTCGCCAGCCGCGTCGCGCGCTGGTCTTTAGGCCGGAACGTATACCCACAGAAGCGTGACGAGGAGGACTAGGACCGAATAAAGCACCATTCCTCCGATGTCGGGAGCCCAACCCCGCCGATCCTGTACAGTCTGCGCGTTCATGGTGGAATCTCCTTCGGTCGAAATAGAGAATTCCCGCACGATCAGCCTGCCACCGAGCGGACGGGCAGTCCTTGGGGCAGACCTGAATTGTTCTGAATCTAGGCGGGCGCTGCCGACCCCCCTGTGCTGCACCCAATCCGATGCGGCAGGAGACTGCTGCACTGCGGGATTTCGGTCCAGCCTATGACCGCTGTGGGTCATTTTCGACCGAGTCAGCCGGTCTTGCCTCCCGGCCCACTTCCGCTTCGTCCCGAAAGCAGACCCTGACCGCCGCATCGCGAGGTCGTCGCGTGGTGCCACCAACGCCTAAAAATTTTCGTCGATGATCTTCGCCAAGCGAATTCCCGCGTTCAATAGCTGTTGCTGCACGACCGGCAGCGCGTGCGCAATGTAGACGCCGGCGATGTCGTCGCCGTTGCTCAAGCCGTCGTAGGCGGTGTCGATCCCCGCCTGGTGGGTCTCCTTCATCCAATCCATCATGGTCCCCGACGCGGCCGGGTGCCCCTTGTAGGTGGTGAGGTTTCCGCGCAGGTCGTCGGCGAGCTTGTCGAACGTCCTTCCGCTTTCGAGCGTGAACACCAGGCAGCTGTCCCAGGCGCTGTGGAGCTCGACCTTCGTCTCGGCGCCGGACGAATTGCTCTCCCGGCACCGTGTGCGGCCGTTATAGGTGACCTTGAGCTCGTTGCCGCCGCGGTCGCCGCGATCGGTCACGTGCATGGGCTGATGCAGATCGCCCATCAGATGAATCACCCAACTCATGGCGAGCGCCTTGGCTTCCATATCCGTCGACGTGCGCATCGCCTCGATCTGCTTCGGCAACTCGTTGACGATGCAATCGGGGTCGCAAAAGCTGTCGGAATACGTTGCTGCGTCGGCAGGCCAATCCACAAAATGCCATGGGCTGAACACGTGCCGATGATCGCGCTCGCGGATCACCTCGTCGGCGTAGCTGGCGGCGTCGACAAATCCTCGGCCGACGTCGGAATTGTTCAACAGGTTGTCCGCCGCCTGGGCCTTGTCCGGCGGCAGAAGCTTGAGCGCGATGGCGGCAACCGCGCGATGCCCGTCCGCGCCCCAGGCCAATGCTTCCGACGAAAAACCGGTGAGGGCGAGGGCCAAAACCGCGAGATGTGATGTCTTCATGGCTCTCTCCTGGCCGCCCTAGTAGACTACAACTACAGGTAGAGGTCAAGGAGCCACCGGGCTCGATCGCTTGTTAATAACAACCGGAAACAAGCTCGGATGCACGTTTAACGCGAGCCGTTGCGCCGACCTTCGTGTGATCGGCGCGTATCGGCTTCACTCGGTCCCCTTGTCGGCCAGCCGCTCGCGGATCCGCGTGGCAAGAGCAGCGAGATGAACGGGATCGGCGTGCACAGGATCCCCGACGCGGTTACGATCCCAGTTCAGGAGAAGATTGTCGCCTGCGCGCCGCGGCAGAACATGCACGTGAACATGTGGCACCGTCTGCCCGGCGACTTCACCGTTTGCCTGCACGAGGCTCAGTCCGCCCGGCTGCAGCGTCTCGTTCACCGCGCGAGCCAGCTTCGCCGCCGTTGCGCCCACGGCAGCAAAACTTTGCGGCGGCATCTCGAACACGGTTGCAAAATGGGCCTGCGGGATCACCAGACAATGCCCTTCATTGGCAGGATGGATGTCCATGAAGGCCAGAGTCGCCCTGTCCCGATAGAGCTCATGACACTCCGCGGTTCCGGCGACGATTTTGCAGAAAACGCACTCCGAAGCAGCCACGGTGGCCTCCCAGTGAAAGTCATCGATCGACAGTCTATTGCGCTTCTTCGATGCGTGGGCACGGCGCTACGCGCCTTTGCCCACGCTACGCTTGCTGCCTAGTAGAGAGAGCCAATTGGAGCCAGAGAGGCGCTCATGCCAGTCGTACTCAGAAGTGCGACGGACGCTGATGCGAAGCATGTCGAGTCGCTATTAGCCGAACTCGGCTACCCGTCGAAGGAAGCAGATGTCCGCCATCGCCTCCGTCGTTCGCTAGACAGCGACACTAGCTGTTTTCTCGTGGCACAATCGGCGAGCGAGGTCATCGGTTTGGTTATCGCCGAACTCGTTCCCTATTTCCCGAACGGCTCGACAATTTGCAGAGTCACTGGTCTCGTCGTCTCGACACATCATCGTGGCCAGGGTGTTGGTGAAAAGCTTCTTACCGGCGCGGCCGACTTCGCACGCGAACATCACTGCTCAGGGATTGAGATCACCAGTGCAGAACATCGTCTTGACGCACACCGGTTCTACCAGCGCCTGGGGTTCTCCCGAACCTCGTTCAGATTCTTCCATGCCCTCTGAACACGCCTATTAAAGGTACTCATGATGCAGTTTTTATTTGTGCCCGCCGCCGTGCCCTCCCATTGAGCCCGACTTGGATATGCTGTTGCGAGATATACCGTTGTGTTTGGACGAGTCTGACGATCTGCCGCGGCGGTAGTGATAATATGACGGACTGACGTACCCTTGGGCGCACCCATCGTAGGGCCAATATCGGTGATGCGTCCGCCCGGGACGGCAGTGGGCCGGGTAAGTAACAGCGATGTCTGCGAGTGCGGTCCGGATGGCCGACGGACCACCGAGCGTGATCGCATTGGCGCGGTTTGCCGGGCTGCTGACAAATAGGAATGATATGGCGGCGATGCCCAAAAATAGTGTTCGCATGTTTTTCCTCCCTTGACGACCTGACACTCAGTTTACTGCACGCTCAGCCTGCCGCAGCGAGGCCGGCTATTCCTTGGGCCAAAGCTGAATTGTTCTGGGTCGAGCCGGCTCCCGGCAGCCTCCTGCGCTTCCCAACTGAAAGGATAGCACATGACAACCGCTGCACTGCGGGGTTTCGATGCGACCTAATGTCGGCTCTGGGTCCAGAAGCGGAAAAACTCACAACGAGCAAACGTCTTGCCGTTTGCACCCGAAAACGGATAGGTGAAGCTCCTGCGTAAAGGGCCGATCACGACGGCCGCCGGTTCGTGTGCGGCGACCAGTCCGGCCGCACATCGGCTCCGATCAGCCCGCAGGCCGTGCAGACCATCCTTGGACATAAAGAGCGCACCGGCGTCTCGTCCGGCAGCCCATCGGCATTCATGACCGCGCTGTGATGGCACCATCCGGACATGCAGCAGACGAGAAGATTACGACAGCCGTGGCCGCGGATGTGACCGAGCGTTACCGGCGGAAATGTCTCGCGTCGGCGAGGTGTCATAATGTGTAAATGTTAGCAGCTCAGAGCGGCTTTGCGGCCCACACGTGGCCCGACGCCGGCTCCTTCCAGCTCTCCTAGATTCCCATTCGGAAGGGCCGCCTTCCCTGTAAATCCCTGTAAAAAAGCAGAGAGAAGAAAGAAGGGTCTCGTACAACCGTCCGCCCACGATTGTCATTTAAGTTGTGGAGGAAATTACGAGATTGACTCAACCAGCTACGGGGCGCGCCCATTCCAACGGGAAAACACGCCACCTGCCCTTGCATAGGCCACATTTCCGACGCGCTGCCGGGCGATTTTACCTCCGCGGCAACCAGAGGCTGAGGGAGCGCTCTAATGCGCGGGGGTCTTCTCGTGGCCGCCTGTTTGGCGGCCGCAACGGCTGGGTGCGCAAGCTATTCAGAAAAGATACCTGCCACTTACGTCTCACCTGTCATCTACGAAAATCTGAGCTGTAAGCAGATCGCGGAGGAATCATCGCGAGTGTCGCGACGCGCCGCCGAAGCAGCAGGCGTACAGGACAGTCAGGCAACCAAGGACAGCGTGGTAACTGGAGTCGCGATCGTTGTGTTTTGGCCGGCGGCATTCTTCGTTGGGGGTGATAGAGGAAACGCCGCTGAGCTCGGGCGGCTCAAAGGCGAGATGGACGCGCTAGAGCAAGCTTCGATCAAGAAGAACTGCGGCATTCAATTCCGACAGGGATGAGTTGAGAGGTTGTGATCGGCTATTGACCGGCGTGGGCACGGCGCTACGCGCCTTTGCCCACCCTACGCTTGCTGTATTTCTTGCGCATGACAAACGGCTCCCTGATGGACGTTTCGTTCGATGCCGATAACCGCACAGCAATTACGACTCGCCCAAGCCGGTCAGCAGGAAGCAGCGCGTGACGAGCGAGCTCAAGTTCGCTTGATCGCTGGTCCAGGAACCGGGAAGTCCTTTGCAATCGAGGACCGCGTCTGTTGGCTCCTTCAGAACGGCGCAAATCCGCACCGCGTGTTCGCGATATCATTTACAAACGCATCAGTTCAGGACCTGCGGCTCCGCATCACCCAATACTGCCAATCTCGGGGGCAGGACGGCAGTTCGGCTAATATCACAACAATGCACTCCCTCGCGCTTCGAATGTTGCGCGTAGCAGGTCTCCTAAGGCGATTTCCAGTCTCGCCGATGGTCCTCGATCAGTGGGAGGTCGAACGTATATTTACTGCGGAATTCTGCGCAGACCATGGAGTCGGCGTTAAACGAGCGGGTCTTATCCGGCGAGATCATGAGGCTTACTGGAGCACAGGCGTACACAATCCTCCAAATTATATTCCTCCACATCCACCTATCTCGACTGCCGAGCGATCTCAGCTATCATCGTTTCTTACCCGCTTCGAACAAATCTATTCATGTATTCTGGTTGGTGAAATCGTTCGCGAATGTGTCGAGCAAATTCGAGCCGGGGTTGTTATCCCGCAAAATCTTGTCACAATCGATCACTTGATTGTGGATGAGTACCAAGACCTCAACCCCATGGACTTGGAATTCGTCGCTGCCATTGTCGAAGGCGGCGCAATGGTATTTATTGCTGGTGATGACGATCAGAGTATTTATTCCTTTCGCTTCGCACTCCCACGAGGCATTCAGACATTTCCCACCACCTATCCGGACTGCGGAGATCACAAACTCAAATATTGCTTTCGTAGCTCAACATTGGTGCTCGCCGCCGCGCAAGCGGTGACAGCCGGCTACCCTTCGGCAAATCGAATTCCGAAAGATATAGAATCCCTTTACAAGGCATCTGAGCCGCCTGTAGGTGGCTCGGTACTGAGGTGGATCTTTCAAAACGGTGCGGGCGAGGCCCGGGCCATTGCCCGCTCCTGTCGGACATTGATCGATGCCGGGATGGCGCCCGGCGACATTTTAGTTTTGATCAGTGATCGAAATATCTTGGAGGGACCAATCACAGCGGCCTTGCGTGCCACCAACATTCCATTCGACTCACGTGGTGATCAAGATCATCTTTCCTCTGATGAAGGACGAGTTTTGTATGATCTCATAAGAATTATTAGCAATTCGGAAGATTACATTGCACATCGGTCCCTGCTAGGACTATTAACTGGAGTTGGACTGGGAACATGCATCTCGATCAAGCAAAAAGTTGTGGCAAATAATTTGAATTATCGAAATCTTTTCTACCAGCCCTTGCCGAATGCAGTTTTCTCACCGCGAGAAACAACCGCCATCAACCGGCTAGGCGAAATTTGCGGACAGCTCTCTGGGTGGACCACTGACGACACCCTAGCGATGAGAGCGGCTGACTTAGTTCAGCTGGCAAATGCTTTTGGCACTCCGGTTCAAAACGCTATTGAAGATGTCTTCTCGGATTTGCCCGATGCGCTCACTATCGGCGAGTTTCGAGAACTATTCGTTACTACCTCCGACGAAGTGAGAATCAGTCTGCTCACGGAAGCCTATCAGCGAATGGGAATAGAACCACCGGCTGCTGACGAGCCTATAGATAAGGTTCGGGTGATGACTATGCACGGTGCCAAAGGTCTCAGCGCGCGAGTTGTATTCATTCCCGGATTGGAGGAAGAGGTGTTTCCGGGTCCTCGTCGTCGACCCTATCCGGGCCTCGTCGAAGAGGCCGCACGGCTTCTCTACGTATCCATAACCCGGGCACGAGCTGCCTGTATTATGAGTTTCACCCGTCGTCGCGTTGTTCATGGCAAGCTAACCCAGCATGCGCCATCGCGATTTAATCGATTTACCGGCGGAGCGTTCGCTCAGCAAATGGATGGCCTAACCCCGTCGCTTGCGGCGCGTATTGTCGCAGACTCGGCGCTGATGTGAGGCCCTCTCAGTGCGACCTTGGTTCGGAGCGACCACCGCGACAGGTCAGCGCCGCCAATGCCCCCCCCGCCTCACACCCGCGCAATAATCCAATGCGAGAGGCCGGAGAGAAAGCCCACCAGGCCCGCCACCGCGATAATCGCCCAGCGCACGCCGCGCGCCTGCATCAGGACGGCGTGCATCTCGTCGACCTTGGCCGACATGCGGACGAGCTCGGCCTCCATGTGCGAGACCTTCTGCTCGAGCACGGCAAGCCGCTCGTTCGGCGAACGGCGCGCGGTCATGGCCGCCTCCAGATCGTGCGCGCGATCTTCTCGAGCGAGCGGCCGCCGACATAGGCAGTCACGATCCAGCCCGCCCACTCGGCGACGTCGCCGCCGATCGGATCGGTGGTGCCGAGCGCGAGCACGATGTCCCACACGATCACCTTCCACAGATAGATGACGACGGGCGCGGCGAGCAGCGGGCGGATGATGGCGGTGTACCAGCGGCCCTGCTCGGCCAGGATGACGGCGTTGGCGGTTCTGCGCGCCTCGATCTCGGCGATGAGCGCGGCGCGCGCGACCTCGACCGCCTGCGCGCCCTGCGCATTGGCGGCGGCGAGCTTGGCCTTGTAGGCGTTAAGAAAGCCGTTGACGATCGGCGCGGTGAGAAATTGTGCAAGCCATTGCAGCATGGGCCTTCCTTTCCAACAGTCTCGTTGTCATCCCCGCGAAGGCGGGGATCCATCGAGCAGCACGCTGCGTTGATGAATGGGTCCCCGCTTTCGCGGGGACGACGAACTTTTGTTCGCCGGCGAGCCTATTGCTGTGCCTTGAAGCTCACGGCGGTGCGGGTGACGAGGCGCAGCACGATCATCACCGCGCCCATGATCAGCATGACCCGGCCATCAGGCTCTAAGCGCCGTTGCGTCAATCGGCTTCAAGGTGTCAAAATCCGACACACTCGTGCATTGCGCGGACCGCGTTCGCTTCCGGTGCAGATCGGACTCCTTGGAGCCACCGCATGACAAGGCTACTTCTCACGGTCACGTTCACCGCCATGTTGGCAAGTCTCGCGGAGGCGCAGCCGATGCCCGACCCTCGGATCGCCGACCTCGTGCAGGCCGGTAAAATTCGGGTCGGGGTGCATTCCATTATGTATACGAAGGATTCCCAAACCGGTGAGCTGAAGGCGGCCTCGACCGGGATCATTCTTCTCGACCTCGCTCGCACGCTTGCAGCGCGGATGGGCGTTGCGGTCCTGCCGGTCGGACATCCGACCATCCCTGAGATGTTGACGTGCCTTACGGCTGGCGCGTGCGACATGGGGTTTATGGGGCCCGATCGGTCTCGGGCTGGCGTAGACTTCTCGCCGCCCATTGTGCAATTGGACTACACCTTTCTCGTGCCGGCGGGCTCTTCGATCCAGAGGATTGCCGACGCCGATCGGCCCGGCGTTCGCATCGCGGTCGTGCGCGATCACGCCTCGACCTTGACCTTGAGCCGCGTATTCAAGCACGCCGAACTGACCTATGCCGCGACTCCCGACCCCACTTTCGATCTCCTGCGTACTGGACACGCGGACGCGTTTGCATCAGTCCGCCCTGTGCTTTTGGCGTATTCCTCGAGGCTCCCCGGCTCGCGGGTGCTGGAGGAGCACTACGGGGCCAACCTCCTCGGCATGGTGGTGCCGAAGGGTCAAACCGAGCGACTCGCCTACATCAGCGAGTTTATCGAACAGGCCAAGGCCTCGGGATTGGTGCAGCAGGCCATCGAGCGCGCCGGCGTGCCGGGACACCGCGTGGCATCGACCAAAACAGACTGAAAACGTTATTCACTTGCTCCTCAAAGGCCGTCACCGGTTTTCGAGAGCGACGCCAGGCTCTCGCGGATGACCTTAAGTCAGGCGCTTTCGCGAGGACGACGAGCGCTTGATTATTGCTGCGGCTTGAAGCTCACGGCGGTGCGGGTGACGAGGCGGAGCACGATCATCAGCGCGCCCATGATCACCATGACGCGGCCGGCGCTCTCGGCGCCGAGAAGCTGCGACCAGTCGAGCACCTTGGCCTCGTCGAGCACGCCGAGAAGCTCGGCGGCGTAGGCGACGGCGATGGTCTTGGAGTTGCCGCAGAACGCGCGCAGCCGACCGCACGCGCGTTCGAGGACGGCGCGCACCTCAGCGGCGGCGCCGTCCCACCAAGCGAGGCGCCGCAGACGCGGCAGCACAAGGCAGTAGTAAAGAGTGATCGCGATGGCGGCGACGAAGAAAACTATCAGCATGATGGACTCCTTGAGATTTAGATTTGCGCCCGCGAACTCGGTGCGCTCCCCTCCCCCTTGTGGGGAGGGGTTGGGGGTGGGGGTCCGTCGGCGGATCACTGCACGACCCCCACCCCGCCCGCCTTCGCTACGCTTCGGCGGGCGACCCTCCCCACAAGGGGGAGGGTCGGACCGAGTTCGCCGCTCGCGCTGATTTCACGTCACATGAACGTGCGCACTAGGTAGTCGCAGCGGAGGACGCTGCGGGCGAAGGGCCCGCCCACTTCGCGAGGATCGCGGCGCGCTTGCGCACGATGAGCGCGGTCGCGACCAGCACCACCGCGACGCCGAGGCCGACGAGCGACCAGGCGGCGAGCGACGGCAGCAGCACCATGGGCGTGTCCGGCTGCGCCATCACCGCCTTGGCGGTTTCGTTGCCGCCGCCGGCGGCGCCGGTCGCAACCGCGCCGGCGCGCGCGACGCGTTCGCGCTTGGTGGCGGCGGCCTCGACCTCGGCGGGCGGCGCCGCCTCGCGATGCGTCAGCCGCGCGGCGACCGCGGGCTCGAGCGAAGCGAGCGCCTTGAGCAGCGCGACGCAGCCCGCCTGCTCGTCCCAATGGTTGGGATCGTAGGCGCCGTCGCGCACGTACTTGCCGCCGTGATACTCGCTCGTCCACGACCACAGATACGGGCTGTTGCCGCGCTTGAGATAGCCCCAGCCGTTGTACTTCTCGGTCTCGTAGAGGATGCGCTCGACCGACCAGGCCTTGACCTTCTGCAGCTCGTGCGGCGCCATGGTGAGCGCGTCGATCGCGCTCGCGTCCCATTGGAACGGCGGATTGCCGCGCCTGGGACGGCCGGCGGGAACGTGATGGGTGCGCGCCTTGAGGCTGTCGCCGTTGTGGAGATGGGTCTTGAAATCCATGTCGGATTCGCGCGCGTGGATGGGGCCGATCATGAACCACGGCACGCCGGTCGCCGCTTCGACCGCCGCGTAGCGCGCGCGGTTGGCGATGATCGCGCGCGCGATCTTGCGCGCGCCGTCGAGCTTCCCCGCGGCGATCTGCGCGCGGTCCCACATGCGGTGGTAGCCGAGTTCGGTCTGTTCAGGCGTCGGAGCCATTCGCTTTCTCCATGAAAAAAGCCGCCCGAAGGCGGCGGCTGGTCATTCTCTTCGTAGTCGGGCTCTAGTTCCGCTCACCCCCGCGCATAGCGCGTTGAAGACGCGCGTAAACGCGCTGGTGGCGGGGGTCCAGAGCCACGGACCGCGGCCCATAGCGCGGGAATGAGCGGAGAAGGTTTGCTACCGCTGGAGTTCACTCCCGCGCATAGCGCGTTGAAGACGCGCGTAAACGCGCTGGTGGCGGGGGCGGGAGCCGCTCCAATACCCGCTGACTATTCGTCGCCTGTTCGATATCCTGCAATCCGGCCCTGACTTGCTGGCAGGGGACCGAATGCAATTCGATCAAATAAAACGGCGCGACTTCATCACGCTGCTCGGAAGTGCAGCGGCAACATGGCCACTCGCGGCGCTCGCGCAGCAGCCGGCGATGCCGGTGGTCGGATTTCCTAACGCCGCGTCGCCAAAAGGGTTCGCGCCCATGGTGGCCGCGTTCCGCCAAGGTTTGAAGGAAGCGGGCTACGTTGAGGACAGAGGTGCAGCCGCGAGTACCCTCGCCTTTTGAATTGGCCGCACGAAAAGATGGACAGGGAGAACAGCATGCGCGCGATCGGTCTTGTTTTGCTCAGTATCGCAATAATGGCTTTGCTGCTCACCGACGCTGACGCCAAGCGCCGCCGGTCGAGCGCGCAAGGGAG
>WNFG01000838.1_pt1 | contig 25662 bp, 26 predicted proteins | sample 5400431 | NCBI WGS metagenome assembly WNFG01 (sample SAMN13153346, study PRJNA577476) | soil metagenome | isolation source: 120 cm saprolite under Douglas fir tree site 2 hole 3 replicate 2 | place: USA:California | collected 2015-04-18 | reverse complement strand
CCGCTCGCGCGCGGGGCCGCTAGTCAGCGCAACGCGGCGGTGGCCTGCTCGAGGGCGCCGCGGGCTTGATCCACCCGCGTCACCAGATCGGTGAGCTCCCGCTCGGTGGTCGGGCTGTCCGCATACCGGATCGCTTCGTTCACCGACGGAAATGCCATCGTGGCGTAGCCGTTGTCCAGATCGGAAGCGAACTGCACGCTCCGATACCACGGGCGGCTGGTCAGCCCTTCGGGCCGGGTGAGCCGACGTTCGACCTGCATCAGCGCCGCGTTCACGCGGCGGGCGCGCACGGGCAGCGCGCCACGCGCACTGTCGCGCGCCGTGGCGAAGCTACGGGCGGCTTCGGTGAAGCGCGCCAAGGCGTCCCGGAGCGCGCGCGTACTCACGCTCCAGCCGCGCTTCGTGATCCCCGAGTCGAGGGGCGCCACGAGCCGCGTCAGCTCCGCCCCGAACGCCGCGTAGTCCAGCGGCAACACTGGGGCGTTGGCGAGCCGGGCGAGCAGGACCGCCACCAGTCGGGCCGCGGCCTGATGCGTCCGGTAGCCGGGATCGCCGAACAGGTTCATCCAGTGGTAGGAGTCGTACATCGAGTGATACACGCCGCCCGGACCCTCGAACCCGACCGCCGCGGCCGGGATACCGAGGTGGTGGTAGAACCCGGCGAAGTCGGATCCGCCCCCGAGATTGCCGAGCGTGAGCGCCGCCGTGTCACCCTTGTTGCGCTCGAGCCAGGCGTCATACACACTGCCCCGCCCGGAAGGATCGGGCACGGCGCGCGCGGCATCACGAATCAACGGCTTGAGCGACGGCGAGCCGCCGCCCCCGAAGCGCGGGCCCTGGGTGACGTCGTCCTCGTTGATATAGGCTACCGCGTGCGCGGCGAGCGAGTCCGCCATCTCCTCGACCCACTCCGTGGAGCCGATCAGCCCCCACTCCTCGGCGTCCCAGGTGGCGAACATGATGGTGCGCGCCGGCCGCAGGCCGGCCCGCGCCAGCTCGGCGAACGCGCGCGCGGCCTCGAGCACGGTCACGCAGCCGCTGATGTTGTCGGCCGCGCCCGGGCTCCACGCGTCGCGGTGCGCCCCCACCAGCACCCATTCGTCCGGGTAGGTCGAGCCCCGGATCACGCCGAAGGTGTCCCAGATCCGGTGCAGCGCCCGGGCGCCGCGCTCGGTCTGGGTGTGCAGGCGGGCGCGCCCTGGCCCGGGGCCGACGTGGTAGCGGAACGGCAACCCGCCCTGCCAGGCCTGCGGGACCGACGGCCCGCCGATCCGCTCGAGCAGGCGTTGCGCGTTGCCATAGCTCAGCGGGATCACGGGAATGCGCGGCAAGGGCAGCGACTCCTCGGGTACCCGGTGAACGCCAGGAAGCGACGCATAGCCCGGGGTCGTGGGGTCGCCGTTCACGTTGAGGATGCTGCCGCGCTGGATGCCGCCCCAGGGCCGCATCGGTCCCTCGGGATAGATGTCGCCGCGGCTGTAGCCGTCGTCCTGAGGATCGGAATAAATGATGAGGCCGGCCGCCCCGTGACGCTCGGCCTCGCGCGCCTTGATGCCCCGGAACGAACGCCCGTACCGGGCGATCGCGATTCTGCCGCGGATGGCGACACCGAGCGAATCGAGGGTGCGGTAATCCTCAATGAGGCCGTAGTTGACGTAGACAACCTCCGCGGCTACATCCCCGTCCCCCGTGTAGGCGTTGAACGACGGGACCTGGGGCCCGCCGCTCGTCGAGTCGGCCGCGAGCGCCGGCTCGCGGAGCGAGAGCGCTTCCGGCGGCGCGCCTGGGCCGGGGATTACCCAGGCCGCCACGCTGTCGGGGTGCGGGAGGTAGACCGTGTATTCCTTACTCCACGCCTCGAGCCCCCACGCCCGCAGTCGCTCGAGCACGTAGTCGCGGGTCGCCGCCTGGGCCGGGGTTCCCGCGACGTGGGGCGCGCGCGTCAGGTCATGCGTCAGGCGCCGCGCACTCGCCGTGTCGGGGATCGCCAGGAGACGCTGCTCGAATGCGTCCGCTTGGGCCGAGACGGCTGGGGCGGCGCAGAGGCAGAGGACGCCCACGCTGGCGGAACGGAGCACGCTGGGTCGCACTTGGGTCGATCCGATTGGGGGAGAGCGTTATCTTACCCCCTACGTTACGCTAGATTTGGCGCGCGCGCACGCGTTCAGGGGGGATCCCCAGTGACCGGTCGTCTCGCGCTCCTGCCCCAGTGAGAGCTCCTCGGTTGGTCCGGCTGGCCCGCCTGGCCGGCGGGCGCGCGATCAGTCTGCGCATCACGCTGCTCGCCGTCGCGCTCGGCGCGGCCGCGTACGCGAGCGCGCTCCCGCTGTACCTGTACTTCCGTGTCAGTCGTCCCGCGCTCGCCCTCGGTAGCACGATCCAGGGGATCGCCGACGTGGGAGACGACCTCGCCCGGCGCAAGGCCGCGCTCGCTCACGCCCTCGTTCTGACCCGCGACCTCGCCCGCCGAGCGCGAGCGCCGGCCGACTCGCTGCGGGTGGCCTACCGACTCGTCCTAGGGGCTCGGGCACCGCTGGCGCAGCCACCGCAGGCCCCGTTTACGCCGGCCATGCGCGAGGCGCTTGCCCAAACCGACGAGGCGATGACGCGCGTCGCGAACGGCCTGGCGAACGTGTTAGCGCTGCTCGGGGCCGGGCGCCGGGCCCAGGCGGAGGCGCGCCTGCTGGACGTGGATTCGCTCGTCCGCGCCGCGGACTCGCCGCACGAGCGGGCCTCCCAGCTCGCCCGCGCCGACCTCGTGGCCCGCCAGCGGGGCGTTCGGGAGGCGGCGAACGAGGTGCGGCGCGACACCCTCGTCTGGCTCCTCATGGGCCTGCTGCTCGGGCCTGCCCTGCTCTTCGCCGTGCGGCGACGGGTGTGGCGCCCGCTGCGCGATCTCGAGACCGGTCTGGCCCAGGTCGCAGACGGCGATCTCTCGGTACGCGTGCCAGTGCGGGGGGCCGACGAGCTCGGGCAACTCGCGGAGCACTTCAACGCCATGACTCGCGTACTGCGGGATCGCGCCCAGGAACAGGGCCGGTTTGCGGCTGCCGGTGAGCTGCTCGCTGGCGTCGCCCACGAAGTGAACAATCCCCTGATGGCGATCGCGGCGCACGCCGAGAACCGCCTCGCCGATCCCAGCCTCGGCGAAGAGCAGCGCGCCGAGATGACGCAGATCCTGCGCCAGGCCCGGCGGGCGGGGAAACTGTTGCGGGGCCTGCTCCGGTTCGTGCACGCCACCGAGCCGGAGGTCGCCCGGGTCAATCTCAACGATGTCGTGCGCGGCGCCCTGGACCTCGTCTCCTATCGATTCGGCGTGGACGAGATCACGGTGGGCGGGCGCCTCGACCCGCACCTGCCGGCCGTCGAGGGCGACGCCATCAAGCTCGAGCAAGTCGTCGTGAATCTGCTCGCCAACGCGATTGACGCGCTGCGGCGCATCACGCCCCCGCGCCAACTCACCGTGGACACATGGGTGCAGGACACGCGCGTGTCGGTCGCCATCGGCGACAATGGCAAAGGGGTGCCGCCGGAATTCGCGCCGCGCCTGTTCCGGCCGTTCGCCACGACCAAGGGACGCCAGGGCACCGGCCTCGGCCTCTACATCTCGCGCCAAATCGCCCGCGAGGCGGGTGGCGACTTGGTGCTCTCGGCTGCTCCCGCTCCCGTTCCCGCGGCCGGGGCACGCTTCGTCCTGTCGCTCCCCGCGGCGTTCACGCCGACCCCCACGCCCACCCCCCCTGCCCCGCCTGCCGCCGCCCCGCCCGCGGCGCAAGCGGCGTCCCCGAGCCCCGGGGCGGCCCCGGGCCCGCGGGCGGCGTCGCTCGCCGGGATCCGGGTGCTGATCGTGGACGACGAAGAAGGGGTGCGGCGACCGATGGCGCGATTCCTCAAGCGCCGCGGGGCGGAGGTCGAAGAAGCGGTCGACGGCGTCGACGGACTCGCCCGGCTGCGGGTCCAGCCGGCGGATGTGATTCTCGCCGACCTGCGGATGCCGCGGATGAGCGGGACCGAGCTGTTCGCGCAGCTCGAGGAGGAGCGGCCCGAACTGGCCGCCCGCGTGCTCTTCTTGTCGGGGGACGTCTCGCAGCTCGCCGAGCCGGGGAACACACCGGTGGCCCGCGAGCGCGTATTGGTGAAACCGGTCGAGCTGGCCGAGCTCGAGCGCCGCATCCTCGCGTTCGCGCGGGAGCCGCGCGCCGCTACCCCCTAAGGGCGCGCCCCGCCCCGCGTGGCGGCGTGGTCCGCGGAGGCGGCCCGCGGCCGACCGCGGATGGATGGCCCCGGCGGCGCCGGCGTACTATCATCCAGCATGCTCGTGGTCGTGGTGCTGCTCACGACCGTGCTCATGCGCGTCGTGATCGTGACCGCAGTCGTCTACCTGCTGCTGCCGCAGGGTCCCCGCTGTCCGCACTGTCAGGTCGATATGGTCGCGATCAAGAACCGCTTCTTCGATCGCCTCGTGCCGCTGCTCGAGCGCCGCTGGTGCCTCGAGTGCGGCTGGAACGGTGTCGTGCGGCGCGTGCGCAGGGCGCGCGCCGGGCGGTGGGTGCGACGCTCGGCGCCCCGCCCGACGCTGCGGTGATCACTCCATCGTCGTGATCAGCCGCGCCGCCCGCTCGTAGAAGAAGTAGTCCCACCCCCAGTTCAGCAGAACGAACAGCTTGTTGCGGAACCCGATGAGCTGGATGATGTGCACCACCAACCAGACCACCCACGCCGGAAAGCCCGTGAAGCCGATCCCCCGGATGTAGGCCACGGCCGCGTTCCGGCCGATGGTGGCGAGGGAGCCCGGATCCCGGTAGGCGAACGGGGTCGGGGGCGTGCCGGTGAGGCGGTGCGCGATGTTCGTGGCCGCCGTTTCAGCCATCTGGAGCGCGACGGGGGCCATCATCGGGAGCGCGACCCCCCCGGCTTCGAGGTAGGCGGCGTCCCCGATGACGTAGATGTCGGGGTGGCCCGGAACGTCGAGCGTGGGCGTCACGGGCACGCGACCCTGTCGCCCCGTGGGCAGTCCCAAGCGGCCGGTGAGCGAGACGGCCTGCACACCGGCGGCCCAGATGAGTGAGCAGGCCGGGATCACCTCGCCACTCTTGAGCAACACCTGGGCCCCGTCGTAGTCCGCCACCGTGGCGCCGAAGCGCACCTCGACGTGCTTGCGCCACAGCGTCTCGGCCGCGGCCTCGCGCAGGCGGGCGGGCATGGGCCCGAGCAGACGGTCGGTCGCCTCGAGCAGCAGCACGCGCACGTCCGTCACGTTCAGCCGCGGATAGTCCTTCACCAGGACCAGCCGGATCAGCTCCGAGAGCGCCCCCGCCATCTCGACGCCGGTCGGGCCCCCGCCCACCACGGCGAACGTGAGCTCGGCGCGGCGGCGCTCCGGATCGCGCTCGAGCGTCGCGCGCTCGAAGGCACGGAGCACGTGATTGCGGATGCGGATCGCCTCGGGAATGTCCTTCAAGCCGTAGCCGTGGCGCGGCACGCCCTCCAGACCGAAAAAGTTCGTCTCCCCCCCCACGGCCAGGATCAGGTAGTCATAGGCGATCGCCCCGTCGGTCGTCAGCACCCGCTTCTCGGCTGACTCGAGGCCGGTGACTTCCGTCATGCGGAACTCGAGATTGCGCTGCCCGCGCAGGATCGCGCGCACCGGCCGGGCGATCTGCTCGGGCTCGAGCCCCGCCGTCGCCACCTGGTAGAGGAGCGGCTGAAACAGATGGTAGTTGTGGCGATCGATCAGCAGGACGTCGACGGGCGCGTGGCGCAGCCGTCGCGCGGCCCGCAAGCCGCCGAACCCGGCGCCGACGATCACCACGGTCGGTCGCCTGGGGGGCGGCGGCGCCGGTCCCGCCGGCGGGTCGCGCCTCGCGGCGTCGGGCCGGGTGGCCGTGGTGGCCCGCGGCGAGCCGTGCGTCACTCGAGCACCACCGCCGTCCCGTAACACAAGACCTCCGTGGCCGAGGCCCGGCTCGCGACTTCGGACGCGTCGAAGCTCACCCCTAGGACCGCGTTCGCACCGACCTGGCGCGCGTGCTCGACCATCAAGTCGTAGGCCGTCTGGCGCGCCTGCTCGCACATCTCCGTATAGGCCCCGATCTGGCCCCCGATGATGCTCTTCAGGCCGCCGAGGATGCCCTGCGCGATGGTGGGCGCGCGCACCGTGATGCCCCGCACCACGCCCCGATACTCGCGCACCCGCCGGCCTTGCACATCGAAGGTGGTGGACACGATGATGGGTGACTGGATAGCCATGCGGAGCTCCCGGGCTCAGGGTAAGGAGTGAGAGCGACGCCGCACGCACCTCGCAGGGTCCGCCGGCCGCTCGCATCGACCGACCCCTGACTAAGATAGCGCCGGACTGCCTCGCCTTGCCGCCGCCGCCGGCGAGCAGGTATCATCCCACCGTTGCATGACCACGCTCCCCAGCCCCGCCGTGGCCGCCCCCCCGGGCCTCGCCCACTCCCTCATCGGCAAGAAGGTCGTCATGGCGGCGACGGGTCTGGTGCTGCTGCTGTTCGTGGTGGCGCATCTGGCCGGCAACCTCAAGGTGTTCGAGGGGCCGGCGCGCTTTAACGCTTACGCCGAGGGCCTGCGCGCAGTCGGTGCGCCCTTCTTCGCCCGCGGCCAGGTGCTCTGGATCGTGCGCGGCGTCCTGCTCGTGGCCGTGGTCGCCCACCTCTGGGCGGCGATCGCCGTGACGCGCGCGAGCTGGCGGGCGCGCCCGGTCGGCTACCGTCAGTTGGCGCCTGTCGCGACGACCTACGCCGCGCGCACGATGCGGTGGGGCGGCGTCATCATCTTCTGCTACGTGATCTATCACCTGCTGGACCTCACCTTCGGCCGCACGAACCCGAGCTTCGTGGCCGGCGACCCCTACCACAACGTGGTCGCCAGCTTGCGGCGCTGGCCTGTGTCCCTGGCCTACATCGTGGCGGTGGCGGCCGTCGGGCTGCACATCGATCACGGCCTGTGGAGCGCGTGCCAGACGCTCGGCCTGAACCGCTCCCCCACCGCCGGCTGGCGCCGCGGCATCGCGGGCGCGATTGCCGGACTCATAACCGCTGGCTACATCGCGATCCCCCTCGCGGTCCTCGGCGGCGTGGTGCGCTGAGCATGGAGCTCCGCGCCAAGATCCCGTCGGGCCCGCTCGCCGAGCAGTGGGAGCGCCATCGCTCCGCCATCAAGCTCGTGAACCCCGCGAACAAGCTCAAACACCGCATCCTCGTGGTCGGCTCCGGGCTCGCCGGCGCCTCCGCCGCCGCATCGCTCGCCGAGCTCGGCTACCAGGTGTCGTGCTTCTGCTTCCAGGACTCGCCCCGGCGCGCCCACTCGATCGCGGCCCAGGGCGGAATCAACGCGGCGAAGAACTATCAGAACGACGGCGACTCCGTGTTCCGGTTGTTCTACGACACGATCAAGGGGGGTGATTTCCGCTCGCGGGAGGCGAACGTGTATCGGCTCGCGGAAATCAGCACGCGCATCATCGACCAGTGCACCGCCCAGGGCGTGCCGTTCGCACGCGAGTACGGCGGCCTGCTGGCGAACCGCTCGTTCGGCGGGGTGCAGGTGTCGCGCACGTTCTACGCGCGTGGCCAGACCGGCCAACAGCTGCTGCTCGGCGCCTACCAGGCGCTGTCCCGCCAGATCGCCACCGGCAACGTCCAGATCTACCCGCGCACCGAGATGCTCGACCTGGTGGTCGTGGCGGGTCAGGCGCGCGGGATCGTCGTGCGCCACCTCGTGGATGGTCGGGTGAGCACGCACCTGGGGGACGCGGTCGTCCTGGCGACCGGCGGGTACGCGAACGTCTACTACCTCTCCACCAACGCCAAGGGCTCGAACGTCACCGCCATCTGGCGGGCGCACAAGCGCGGTGCCGCGCTCGCGAACCCCTGCTTCACCCAGATCCATCCCACCTGCATCCCCGCCACGGGTCCCCACCAGTCGAAGCTGACGCTCATGAGCGAGTCGCTTCGCAACGACGGCCGCATCTGGGTGCCGCAGCGGCCGGGCGACACCCGGGCGCCGGACGCGATCCCCGACGCGGAGCGCGACTACTTCCTCGAGCGGCTGTACCCGAGCTACGGCAACCTCGTGCCGCGCGATGTCGCGTCGCGCCGCGCGAAGGAGGTGTGCGACGAGGGGCGCGGCGTGGGCCCCGGAGGCCACGGCGTGTATCTCGACTTCCGCGACGCCGTGGCGCGCCGCGGCCGCCCGACGATCACCGAGCGCTACGGCAACCTGTTCGAGATGTATGAGCGGATCACGGGCGAGAACCCGTTCGAGCGGCCGATGCGCATCTACCCCGCCCCGCACTACACCATGGGGGGGCTGTGGGTGGACTACAACCTGATGACGACCGTCGACGGGCTGTACGCGATCGGCGAAGCGAATTTCTCCGATCACGGCGCGAACCGACTGGGCGCGAGCGCGTTGATGCAGGGGCTCGCGGACGGCTACTTCGTCCTGCCCTACACGATCGGCGACTACCTCGCGGAGATGAAGCTCGCCCCGCTCGATGGCGGCCACCCCGCCGTGCGCCAGACCGAGGCCGACGTGCGGGCGCGCACCGCGCGGCTCCTGGCCGTGCCGGGGCGCCACAGCGTGGACACGCTGCACCGTGAGCTCGGCCGGCTCATGTGGGACAAGTGCGGGATGTCGCGCAGCGCCGCCGGGTTGCGCGAGGCGATCGGGCGCATCGGCCTGCTGCGCGAGCAGTTCTGGGCCGACGTGTACGTGGGCGGGCGGGGCGAGGACCTGAACCAGGCGCTCGAGCGAGCGGGCCGCGTGGCCGACTTCTTCGAGTTCGCCGAGCTGATGTGCCACGACGCCCTGCATCGCGACGAGTCGTGTGGCAGCCATTTCCGCGAGGAGTACCAGACGCCCGATGGCGAGCCCAAGCGCGACGACGCCCGCTTCGGCTACGTGGCGGCGTGGGAATTCACGGGCGTCGGCGAGCCGGCGGTGCTGCACAAGGAGCCGCTCGAGTTCGCGGCGGTGCATCCCGCGCAGCGGAGCTACAAGTAGTGCGCGTGACGCTGCACGTGTGGCGCCAGCCGGGCCCCGAGGCCCCGGGGCGGTTCGTGCGCTACGACGTCACGGACCTCAGTCCCGACATGTCGTTCCTCGAGCTGCTCGACGTGCTCAACGAGCAGCTCGTCGCCCGCCAGGAAGAGCCGATCGCCTTCGACCACGACTGCCGCGAAGGGATCTGCGGCGCGTGCGGCATGGTGATCAACGGCCGCCCGCACGGGCCGCGCCGCGCGACCACCACGTGCCAACTGCACCTCCGCTCGTTCGCCGACGGCGTGGAGCTGTGGATCGAGCCGTGGCGGGCCGCGGCGTTCCCGGTCCTCAAGGATCTCGTGGTCGACCGCTCCGCGTTCGACCGCGTCATCCAGGCGGGTGGGTTCATCAGCGTGCGCACCGGCACCGCCCCCGAAGCCAATAGCCTCCTCGTCCCGAAGCCAGACGCCGATCTCGCCATGGACGCCGCGGCCTGCATCGGCTGCGGCGCCTGCGTGGCCGCCTGCCCCAACGCCTCGGCCATGCTGTTCGTGGCGGCGAAGGTGTCGCACCTGGGGCTCCTGCCGCAGGGGCAGCCCGAGCGTGCGACGCGGGTCGTGCGCATGGTGGCTCAGATGGACGCGGAAGGGTTCGGCGCCTGCACCAACCACGGGGAATGCATGGCCGCGTGCCCGAAAGAGATCAGCGTCGACTTCATCGCCCGGCTGAACCGGGACTATCTCAAGGCGACGCTCGGGCCCAAGGCTCGGGCGAAGGAATTCACGGGCGCGGCTTAGAGCTTGACCGCCGCCATCGTCTCCTTGACCGCCGCGGCGGATTGCTTGAGGGCCGCTGCCTCGTCCGGTGAGAGTTTCACCTCGAGGATGCGCTCGAGCCCGTTGCGGCCCAGCTTGCACGGCACGCCGAGGAAGATGCCCGACACGCCGTATTCCCCTTGCACCCACGCGGCGCACGGCAGGATGCGGCGCTTGTCGCGCACGATCGCCTCGACCATCTGCGTGACCGCCGCCGAGGGCGCGTAGTACGCGGAGCCGGTCTTCAAGTAGCTCACGATCTCGGCGCCGCCCTCGCGGGTGCGTTTGACGATCTTGTCGAGCGTCGCTTGGTCGAGCAGCTGGGCGATCGGGATCCCCGAGACCGTGGTGTAGGAGACGAGCGGCACCATCGTGTCGCCGTGGCCACCGAGCACCATGGCCTGGATGTCCTCGACCGAGACGTCGAGCGCCTCGGCGAGAAACGCGCGGTAGCGCGCCGTGTCGAGCACGCCGGCCATCCCGATCACACGCTCGCGCGGAAACCCGGTCACCTGCTTCGTGACCCAGCACATCACGTCCAGCGGATTGGACACGACCACGACGATCGCGTCGGGGCAGTGCTGCCGGATCTCGAGGCTCACCTGCTTCACGATGTCGGCGTTGGTGCGCACGAGGTCGTCGCGACTCATGCCGGGCTTGCGGGCGATGCCCGCCGTCACGACCACGAGCTCGCTGCCCGCGGCCGGTCCGTAGTCGTTGGCACCGATCACGCGCGTGTCGAACCGTTCGATCGGAGCCGACTCCCACTGATCGAGCGCCTTGCCCTGCGGCACGCCCTCGATCACGTCCACGAGCACGACGCTGCGGGCGAGCTCCCGCTCCGCGAGGCGCTGCGCGGCCGTGGCCCCGACGTTGCCGGCGCCGACGACGGTGATCTTGTTGAGCATCCGGTGGTGACCCTCGTGAGTGCTCAGCCGCCGCGCGTGTGCATCTCGCGATGCGGGTCGGCGCGGAGCGAGTCGATGCGGTACAGCGCTCCCCGCTCCGCCACGCCGAGCCGCTCCTCGGCACCGCGGTCGGTGCGGGCCTGCCAGGTCGTCCGGACCAGCGCGGCTAGCTCGTCGTCGGTGGCGCCGCGGCGCAACCGATCGCGCAGATCGGTGCCCCGCGCCGCGTAGAGACACAAGAACCACGTGCCATCCGCCGTGAGGCGACTGCGATCACAGGCGCGGCAAAAGGGCGCCGTGGTCGAGGCGATGATGCCGAAGCTCGTGCCGTCGGCGAGGCGGAACCGCTCGGCCGGGGCGCGGCCGTCCCCGGCGATCGGCTCGATCGGGCCGTAGCGGCGGGTGAGCATCCCGAGGATCTCCTGCTGGGACACGACCTGGTCCCGGGACCAGCGCGTCGCCCCGCCGACGTCCATGTATTCGATGAAACGCACTTCGGCGTCGTGCGCCCGGGCGAACTCGATCAGATCGCCGAGCTCGTCGTCGTTGAACCCGCGGATCACGACCGCATTGAGCTTGACCCTCCCGAAGCCTGCCTGCCGCGCCGCCGCGATCCCCGCGAGCACGTCCGCATGCCGCGGGCTCTTCGCGAACGCGAGCATCCGCTCGGGGCGCAGGGTGTCGAGGCTGACCGTCACGCGTTGCAGGCCGGCCGCCCGCAGGGCCGCCGCCTGGTTCGCGAGGAGCAGCCCGTTGGTCGTCATCGCCAGGTCCGTGATCCGCGCATCGCGCGTGAGCATCGCGATGAGCGTCGCGAGGTCGTGGCGCAGCAACGGCTCGCCGCCCGTGAGCCGGAGCTTCCGGACGCCGAGCCCGGCGAACACGCCCACCAGCCGGGTGATCTCCTCGAACGTGAGGATCGACGCCCGCGGCAACCACACATACTCGTCCTCGGGCATGCAATACCGACACCGCATGTTGCAGCGGTCGGTCACGGAGACGCGCAGGCTCGCGAGCGGGCGCCGCAGGGCGTCCTGCACCACGTCAGACATGCGAGGGCTTGGCGGTGGGGTGGCCGGACGGGTCCACCCAGATGGCGCTGCCGTCCGTGCGCAGCTCCTTTTTCCAGACCGGGATGCGACGCTTCACTTCCTCGATCACGAAGCGACAGGCCTCAAACGCAGCGGCGCGGTGCGGCGCCGCGGCCACGATGGCGATGCTCGCCTCCCCGGCCGGGATCGCGCCGAGGCGGTGGCGCACGGCGAGGCGGGCCGCCGGCCAGCGCCCGCGCGCGTCGTCCAGCAGCCGGCCGAACTCCGCCTCGACCATGGCCTCGTACGCCGAGTACTCGATCGCCGTCACGCCGGGCTCGCCGGACGCGCCGGCCTCGTTGCGCACGGTGCCGAGAAACACACACGTCCCCCCACACTCGGGACCCGACACCTCGGCGAGCAACGCGTCGAGCGCGATGGCCGCATGCGTCAGATGGGTCACGCGGTCCTCTGACCCCCGTCCGAGCCGCCGGCGATCGGCGGGAGCAGCGCCACTTCGTCGCCATCCTGGACCCGGGCGTCGAGTTTCACGTGTTTCAAGTTCACCGCCGTGAGCGGGCGCTCGGGCAACGCGCGAGCGCCGGGGAGCGCCGCCCGGACGCGCGCGAGCACGTCCCCGACGGTCGCCGGGAGCGGCACGGACACGGCGGTCTCGGCGCGGCCCACGAGCTCCGCGTAGCGCGCGAAGAACCGCACCCGCACCGTCGCCGACGCTGAGGTCGCCATATCCGTGCCAAGATAGCCGCGCTCAGTTCCCGGTGGAACCGGTCGTGAGGCCCCGCCAGATCCTGCCCTGCTTGGCGGAGGGCGATGGCTCGGGGGCGAGCGTGACCGAGACGACGGTCTGCTCGCGCACCTGGGTGCTCAAGGTCAGCGGCCGGCCGCCGCGCGTCAGGCTGATCGCCAGCGGCGCCCCTGCCTGGCCACGGTAGTGCTCTCGAAACGCGACGCCCCAATCCGCGCCCACGCGTGTCTCGACATCCCCCACCTTGAGCAGCACATCCCCGGGCACGAGCCCTGCCACATCGGCCGCGCTCCCCGACACGACACTCTGGACGACAAGTTGCGCCTGGTCCCCGGGCTGGGCATTCACGCCGAGGAAGGGGTTCGAGATGCGGCGCCGCGCCACGGCGATCCCCGCCTTGGGGAACACGGTCTCGTAGGGCAAGGAGTCACGACCGAGGATGTAGCGCGCGTGGAACGCGTCGACGTCGGGCATGCCGAACTCCTTGAGCAGCGCGAGCAGGTCCGCGGTCGTGAACCCCTTCTGCCGCTGGTAAAAGCGCGTGTACAGCGCCCGCATCACGTCGTCCAGGCCGTGACGGTTGTCCGTGGCGTCGCGCATCGCGATGTCCAAGAGCATCCCCGTCATCGCGCCCTTCGGATAGTAGAGCTGGGAGCTGTTCACGAACACCTCGTTGATCCAGGTCGCCAGGCTGCCGTCCTCCTCGCTCCACGGCTCCGGGACCGACTCAACTTGCTGGATGTCCTTCTCGGCGTTGCGGAGGAATTGGTCTTGCGTCCATAGCCCCGAGCGCACGTTGGTCAAGTCAGCGTAGTAGTCCGTCACGCCCTCGGACCACCACAAGAGGGGCGTGTACTGCTCGGCGCGGTAGTCGTAGGGCCACATCTCGGCGGGCCGGATGCGCTTCACGTTGAAGAGATGGAAGTACTCGTGCGCCATGAGCGGCACCATGAAGTCGCCGAACGTCCCGGCGGCATCGGCGAACGCCCCCTGGGGCATGATGTCGAACTGCGACGCGCTGTGCTCGAGCCCGCCGCCAAAACTGATCGGCTCGCGGATCACGTTGAAGAACACCGTGTAGCGCTCGTAGGGCGGGCCGGCGAACAGCGCGTTCTCCGTCTTGGCGATCTTCTCCAAGTCGGCGCGCATGTTGCGCCGCACGCCCGCCGTGTAGGCATCGGCGGGCCACACGGCCATCCGGATCCACTTGCCATCGACCGCCAGCGAATCGAGGCTGAAGCTGCCCAGGAACGCCTCGGCGTCGGCGAGCTCGTGGTAGTTGGCCGCGGTATAGGGCCCGCTCCCCGACCCCGGGAGCGCCATCGTCACCTGCCAGCCCGCGGGCAGCGCAAAGCGCACCTCCGCCGGTCGCTGGAGCTGGCCGCGCTCGTACAGAAACAGATTCGTGCCGAGGAAGTGGCCGAAGCCCGCGACGAGGCGCGCCATCGAGAGATCGATCGTGTCCGCGAGGTAGTCGAACTCCACGCGCACGCGGTCGCTCTTCCCCGTCGGCACGCGCCACGTGTCCTTGTCCAGGCGATCCCAGAACAGCGGCTGCCCGGCGGCGCTCTGCGCGCCGAAGTGGCGCAGGTAGCGCGCGTAGTTCTGGATCTCGTAGTTCCCCGGACTCCACGCCGGCAGCGCGACGTAGAGCGTGTCCTTGCCGCGCGCGGGGAAATCGGCGCGCACGTGAAACAGACGCCCCCCCGGGGCGGGAACCGACACCTCATACAGGACGGGCGCGACGCTCTGCGCCGACAACGGCAGGGCCACGAACAGCCAGAACACGTAACGCACGGGCTCACTCCGGGTGAGGATGAGGGATCTCTTGCTTACACCGCGCAAAACAAAGCGGCCCAGACGCTTAGTCCGGGCCGCGCTGCCGGCGGTCGCCGCCCGAGCCGGGCGCCCTCAGGGCGTGACGCGCTCGCTCGCCTCCGCTACCATGGCCCGCAACTCCTTACTGGGCTTGAAGACAGGGACCGGGCGCGCGGCGACCTCGACCGGGTCGCCGGTGCGTGGATTGCGCGCCATCCGGGTCTTCCGCTGGCGAATCTTGAACGTGCCAAACCCGCGTACCTCTATGTTATGCTGCTCGGCGAGCGCCGCTTTGACGGCATCGAGAAAGGAGTCCACGACGCGGGCGCAGTCCTTCTTGGAAATCAGGGGACCGGCGGTGCGTGCGATCTGTGCGGTGACCTTTTCGACCAGGTCGGCCTTCGTCATCCGTCCCCCTTGAAGGGCCCAAGGGCAGTGCAAGACGCGCCAACATACGGGCTTACCTATTATGTGTCAAGAGCTTGGAGGAACTGCTGGAAGTGGCCCTGAGCGTCGTGCGGGCCGGGCGAGGCCTCGGGGTGGTACTGCACGGCGAAAACCGGGTATTCGCGATGCTTCACGCCTTCGACGGTGCCATCGTTGAGGTTCAAGTGGGTGACCTCGAGCTCGCTGGCGCCCGGGACCCCGCCGGTGTCCCCCCGCACCGCGAACCCGTGGTTCTGCGAGGTGATAAGTACTTGTCCGGTCACAAGATCCCGCACGGGGTGGTTGCCCCCGCGATGGCCGTAGGGGAGCTTCACGGTCTCGCCCCCGAGGGCGAGGCCGAGGAGCTGGTGGCCGAGACAGATGCCGAAGATCGGCACGCTGCCGTCGGCCAAGTCGCGCAGCGTCGTGATCGCGTAATGCACCGCCGCCGGATCCCCCGGGCCGTTCGAGAGAAACACGCCGTCGGGCGCGAGCTCCCGCACGCGCGCGGCCGGCGTAGCCGCCGGGACCACCGTCACGCGACAGTCGTGCTTCACAAACAACCGCAGGATGTTGCGCTTCATCCCGTAGTCGTAGGCCACGATGTGATGGCGCGCGCCCGCTGCGCCCTCGACGTACTCCGTGGCGATGGTGGCGTGCGTCGCGAGATCGAGCCCGTCCATCGACGGACTGGCCGCGAGCGCGGCGCGCACCGCATCGCTCGGCCGCTCGCCCAGGGCCACGGCGCCGCGCATCGCTCCCTTCGAGCGGATGTGCCGCGTCAGCTGTCGCGTGTCGACGTCCGTCACGATCGGGATGCGCGCGCTGGCGAGCCACTCCGCGAGCGGGCCGGTGGCGCGCCAGTTCGACGGCTTGATGGAGAGCTCGCGTACCACCACGCCGGCGACGCGCGGCCGGTCGGACTCCACGTCCTCGGGATTGATGCCGTAGTTGCCGATCATCGGCGCCGTCATCACGACGATCTGGCCCAGGTAGGAGGGATCGGTGAAGACCTCCTGGTACCCTGTGAGATTGGTGGTGAACACCACTTCGGCGTACGCGGCGTCGAACGCGATCGGCGCGGTGCCCGGGAACCAGGCGCCGTCTTCGAGCAGGACGTAGGCGGGGCGCGGCTCAGCGATGGGGCGGCGGTGTCCGGTTGGAGGGTTGCGGCCGCGGCGGCGCGCCCTGGGTCGGCGGCGTCGTCGGCAGCGGCAGTGGCGCCGGCTGGATCGGCGCCGGCGCGGGCACGTTGCCCTGGAGCACGGAACGCGGCGCCGCGCTGTTCGACGACAGTACGGCCAGGATGAGCGACACGAACAGGAAGGTCCCGGCGCACCACCAGGTGATCTTGGTGAGCAGCGTGGTCGCCTGGCGCCCGCCCATGAACTGCTCCGTGCCGGCGCCCCCGCCGAGCGACGCCAACCCCCCGCCCTGCCCCGCCTGGAACAGGACTGCGGTCACCAGGATCAGCGCGTCGAGGGCCAGGAGGAAGAGCAGCAGATTGTACATGCGGCGCGGATAATACCTACGCGGCGCCGCCCTGCACAAGTTGCGCCCAGCTCTCCGGATCGAGCGACGCGCCACCCACCAGCACGCCGTCGAGCTCGGGCTCGGCGAGGAGCGCAGCGACGTTCTTCGCGTTCACGCTCCCGCCATACAGGACGCGCGGGCTGGCGGAACCCCGCCCCTGGAGCCAGGCCCGGATCTCGCGGTGCACCGCCGCCGCATCCCCGGGCGTCGCGTTGCGCCCGGTGCCGATCGCCCAGACCGGCTCATAGGCCACGACCACGCGGGACAGCGCCGCCCGATCGACGGGCCCGAGTGCGCCGGCGAGTTGGCGCACCACCACGGCCAGGGTGTGCCCCGCGTCGCGCTCGGCGAGGGTTTCGCCAACGCAGAGCAGCGGAACCAGCCCCGCCGCGCCAGCGGCGGCGACCTTGCGCCGCGTGTCGTCGTCGGTCTCGCCAAACAGCTGGCGCCGCTCGGAATGGCCGACCAGCGTGGCGCGCGCGCCCGCCTGCAGGGCGAGCGGGGCCGAGAGGGCGCCGGTGAACGCGCCTTTCGGCTCCCAGTAGATGTCCTGCGCACCGACGAGCAGGTCGCCCCGCTCCCGCACCGCTTGGGCGGCGGCTTCGAGCGACACCGCCGGAGGAAAGAACCACACGTCTTGGCGCTCGCGCCGATTGTAGCGGGCCCGGAACGCCTTGAGATACGCCCGAGCCTCGTCCGGCCCGAGGTGCATCTTCCAATTGGCAGCGTAGAGCAGCGGCCTCATGCGTCCTCGAGCGCCGCGACCCCCGGGAGCGGCTTCCCTTCGAGGAACTCGAGCGCCGCGCCCCCGCCGGTCGAGACGTGGGTGAGCTTGTCCGCGAACCCCGCCACCGCGGCGGCCGAATCGCCGCCCCCTACCACCGTGATGGCGCCACGCTTGCCGGCCTCGACGAGGGCCTCGGCGATGGCCCGCGTGCCCGCGTCGAACGGCGGGGTCTCGAATACACCCATCGGCCCGTTCCAGAAGACCGTCTTCGCCCGGAGGATGCGGGCCCGGTAGTCGAGCGTGGTGGCGTGATCGATGTCGAAGACGGACCAGGCGGCGGGAATGCGGTCGGCCGGCACGTCCCGGCGCTCCGCGGCGCGCGCGAGACTCGGCGCCACGACCGCGCCGCGCGGCAGGATCAACTTGGCGCCCGACTTCGCGAGCAGCGTCTTGGCCACGCCTTCCTTGTCCCGCTCGACGAGCGAGTCGCCCACGCCGAATCCGATCGCCACAAAAAACGTGGTCGCCATCGCGCCACCGATCAAGATCTCGTCGACCTTGGGGAGCAGGGCCTCGATCACGTCGATCTTGCCCGAGATCTTCGCACCGCCGAGGACGGCGACGAACGGTCGCTTGGGAGTGGCGAGGGCGTCGCCCAGGTAGCGCAGCTCCCGCTCCATCAGAAAGCCGGTGACGGCGGGCCGCAGGAGCTCGGCGACGGCCGCGGTGGAGGCGTGGGCCCGGTGGGCCGTGCCGAACGCGTCGTTCACGAAGAAGTCGCCGAGCGCCGCGAGCGTCTGGGCGAAGGCCGCGTCGTTCGCCTCCTCCCCGGGCCAGAAGCGCAGGTTCTCGACCAGGGCCACGCCGCCGCGCGGTAGCCGGCGCGTGGCGGCCGCTCCGGTCGCGGGATCAGGGATGAACTCGACGGGCGCGCCGAGCAGGCGCTCGAGGTCCCGCACGATCTGCCGCAGCGACAGCTTGGGGTCGACGCCCGCGGGACGGCCCAGGTGGGAGAGCAACACCACCCGAGCCCCGTGCTCGCGCAGATAGGCGATCGTGGGCAGCGCGGCGCGGATGCGCGTGTCGTCGGCGACCCCGCCCCCCGCGAGCGGGACGTTGAAATCCACGCGCACGAGCGCACGCCTGCCGTCCAGCGCGGCGGGTGGCAAATCGCGCAGGCTGCGCTTGCTCACTTGGCGGCGATGTACGCCAGGAGATCGACGCAGCGCGCGGAGTAGCCCATCTCATTGTCGTACCACGACGACACGTGCACGAACGTGCCGTCGATCACGCTGGTCGAGAGGGCGTCTACCACACTCGAGTACAGGTTGCCGATGTAGTCCACCGAGACGAGTGGCTCGTCACTCACCGCGAGAATGCCCTTGAGGCTGGAGCCCGCCGCCTGGCGGAACGCGCTGTTGACCTCGTCGCTGCTCGTCCGCTTCTCGACCTCGGCCGTGAGCTCCACGATCGAGACGTCGGGCGTGGGAACGCGCAAGGAGATCCCGTCGATCTTGCCCTTCACCTCGGGAATGACGAGGCCCGTCGCCTTCGCGGCCCCGGTGGTGGTGGGGATGATGCTCAGCGCCGCCGCCCGGGCGCGGCGCAGGTCCTTATGCGGCAGATCGAGGATCTGCTGATCGTTGGTGTAGCTGTGCACCGTCGTCATGAAGCCGTGCTTGAACCCCCAGGTGTCGAGCACCACCTTGACGACCGGCACGAGGCAGTTCGTCGTGCAGGAGGCGTTGGAGAGGACGTGATGCCGCGCCGGGTCGTACCGCTGGTGATTCACCCCCATGACGATCGTGATGTCCTCACCTTTGGCCGGGGCCGAGATCACGACCTTGCGAGCGCCGGCGGCGAGATGCTTGTCCGCATCCGGGCGATTGGTGAAGCGCCCCGTGCTCTCGAGCACGAGCTCCACCCCGAGGGCCTTCCAGGGGAGCTTCTCGGGCTCCTTGATGGCCGATACCTTGATCGGCTTGCCGTTCACGACCAGGGCATCGGCGGTCGCTTCGACCGTCCCGGGGAAACGGCCGTGCACCGAGTCGTACCTGAGGAGATGGGCCAGCGTCTTGGTGTCGGTGATGTCGTTCACCGCCACGAACTCGAGCGCCTGTTGCTGCTGTGACACCGCGGCGCGGAGCACGTTGCGGCCGATCCGCCCGAACCCGTTGATGCCCACACGCACGGCCATCGCGTTCCCCTCTCCTCGTTAGGTGACGTCCGGATTCGCTGCCCGCAGCCGCTGGCGCGCGCCGCGCCGTCCCGCACGATCGCCCGCCGCGCTCCCCGTGTCAAACACCGCTCGCGCGCGTGCGTCTATGCCGCGAGCGCGCGGTTCACGGCGGCGCGCATCACGTCGAGCGGCGGCGCGTGATCGGGGAAGAACCGGCCGAAGGCAGCGGCTCCCTGGCGCACCAGCACCTCGCGGCCGTCCTCGGCCGGCACCCCGGCGGCGCGGAGCGCCCGCACCCAGCGCGTGGCGCCGGGGGCGTACACCAAGTCGAGCGCGGCGCGCAACCGGCGTGAGCGCTCGAGATCGAGCGGCAGGGGGTCTGCCTCCTTGAGGCCCAGCGGCGTGGCGTTGATCGCCACGTCGGGATCGAGCGCGCCGCGCGCCGGCGCGGCCCGCACGCCGCGCGCGCGGGCCCACTCGACGAAGGCGTGCGCCCGGGCAGCGTCGCGCGATAAGACGTGCAGCTCGGCCCCCGCTTCCGCCGCGGCCACGGCTGCCGCCCGGGCCGAGCCGCCGGTTCCGACCACGAGCCAGCTGCCCCCGCCATCGGCCCCGAGCTGGCGCAGCGCGCCGAGGATGCCGGCCACGTCGGTATTATCGCCCACCAGCGCTCCGGCTTCGGTCCAGAAGGTATTGCACGCCCCCACGCGCGCGCACAGGTCCGTCTTACGCGCGAGACAGCGTTCCGCCGCCTCCTTGTGGGGCACCGTCACGTTGCCCGCCCCGCCCGCGGCCGCCAGGGCGGAGAGTACCGTGGGGAGGGCGGGGACCGGCGTGCGCAGCGCGACGTACACGGCATCCACCCCAAGGGCGCGGAGCGCGGCGTTCTGCATCACGGGGGAGAGCGAATGCGCGACCGGATCGCCGATCACCGCCAAGAGGCGCGTGCTAGCGCTGACTTCCACTCGCGAACTCTTTGACGATGCGATCGACGGCGGCCTGCAAGAGCCCCTCGAGCTCGGAACAGGTGTCGCGGTAGACGTCGAGATCGCCGCCGAACGGATCGCTCACCTCGGCATCGTCCCCGTCACGGCCGGCGTACTCGCCCAGCACGAAGACGTGGCCTTCGCCGCCCAGCTCGTCCACGCGCGCCCGGTGGTGGCGCGCCATCGTGAGCACCAGGTCCGCCGCGTCGACCAGCTCGCGCGTGAGCAAGCGCGCCCGGTGGCCCGAGAGATCGAGCCCGCGCTCGAGCCCGACGAGGTACGCGCCCTCCGACGCCGGCGCACCGTCCCAGGCCCCGGTGCCGGCGGAGGAGACGGCGATCCCCTCGATGCCGCGCTCCGCCAGCGCGCGCTCAAGCAGCGCCGCCGCGAGCGGGCTGCGGCAGATGTTCCCGGTACACACCAGCAGAATGCGTTTCGTGGTCGCGTCCTCGATCACGGAGCGAGTTGACCCGCGGCGCGCCGCAACTCGCCGAGCGTGAGCGCTCCCTCCCGAATCAAGCGGGGCGCCGGCTGCGTGCAGTCGACCACCGTCGACGACGGCGAGTTCCCCAGCACCCCGCCGTCGAGCACCAACAAAGTCCCCGCCTCCACGGCGGGCGCGAAATCGCGCACGATCGCCTCCGCGCCCGGGGCCGGCGGGCTCCCAGGCAAGTTAGCCGAAGTTGACGTCAGCGGCTCCCCCAGGGCCCCCACGAGTCGGGCCATCGCGCGGTGCGACGTCCAGCGCACGGCGATCCCGCCCTCCGGCCCGCGCAGCGCGTCGGGCAGCCGGCCGCTCCCGCCCGGCAGCACCAGCGTGAGCGGGCCCGGCCAGAAGGCCCGCGCCAGCGCGCTCGCCGCCGCGTTGAAGGCGAGCCCTTGCGCCTCGGCCATGGCGCGGTCGGCCACGAGCAGGAGGAACGGCTTGTCGGCGCGGCGACCCTTGAGGCGCGCGAGGGCCCGCACCTCGGGCCCCCGCGCCCGCGATCCGAGGCCGTAGACCGTCTCGGTTGGGTAGGCGAGGAGACCGCCGCCAACGAGATGCGCCACCGCCTGCGGCAGCACGGCCGTCACGTCCGCGTCGCTCTGGAAGCGGAGCGGCTTCACTGCAGCTCACGCGCCAACGCCTCGGCGAGGCGAAAGTCGTCGGCGGTCGTCACCTTGAGATTGTGCGGCGAGTCGGGCACGACCTCGACCGGGAGACCGGCGCGCTCGCACAGCTCGGCGTCATCGGTCGGCGCGGCATCGCCAGGGGCGAGCGCGGCGTAGGCGCCCTCCAACATGGCCCGCGGGAACCCCTGCGGCGTCTGCGCGCGCCACAAGCGCTCGCGCGCGAGGCTGCGCGTGATGCGCCGCTCGGCCACGTCCTTCACGGTATCCGTAACGGGAACGGCGGCCACCGCGCCCACGCCCGTGCGCGCCCGCGCGATCACGCCGTCGATCGTCTCGCGGCTGACGAACGGCCGCGCCCCGTCGTGCACCAGCACGATGGTGACGGGGCGGCCCAACGCGGCGAGGCCGGCGCGCACCGAGTCGGCCCGGCTGGACCCGCCCGCCACCAACCGCAGCCGCTCGCCGGCCAGCTTGCCGAGCCAGTCCGGGGGATGGGCCGCATGCCCCGGTGGCAGCGTGACCACCACGTGGTCTACCTGTGGATGGGACAGGAAGGGCCGCAGCGCCCGCAACACCATCGGGACGCCGAGGATGGGGCGGAATTGCTTCGGCTCTCCGGGACCGGCGCGCGCACCCGCCCCTGCCGCCACGATGACGACGGCGACGTCAGGCGGCGAGCCGTCGGGCGAGATCACCGATGCCGTCCACGCCGATCACCTCGAGCCCGGCGAGGCTCAGGCGCGAGCGCGCCGACACGAACACCCGCCGGAACCCCTGGCGGGCAGCCTCCCCCAGCCGCCGCTCCACGCCCGCCACGGGACGGATCTCCCCGCCCAAGCCCACCTCCCCGAGGAACACGGCGTCCGGTGGCAAGGGGCGATCGTGCACGCTCGAAACCAGCGCCGCGATGATCGCGAGATCGGTCGACGGCTCGACCAGCCGCACGCCCCCGGTGACGTTCACGAACACGTCCAGCGCATCGAACGGCAGGCCGCCGCGACGCTCGAGCACGGCGAGCAGGACCGCGAGCCGGCGGTGGTCTAGCCCGGTCGCGACGCGTTGGGGCGTACCGTAGCCCGAGCGGGCAGCGAGCGCTTGGATCTCGACCAGGAGCGGGCGGGTCCCTTCCATTAGCGCCGTCACCGCGGAGCCCGAAACGCCGGTGGCGCGGCCCGCGAGGAATGCCGCCGCGGGGTCGGCGACGGGCTCGAGGCCGGCGCCCGTCATCGCGAAGACGCCGATCTCGTCCACCGAGCCGAAGCGGTTCTTGACCGCGCGCAGGATGCGGTGATCGAGCGTGCGCTCGCCCTCGAAGTAGAGGACGGTGTCCACGATGTGCTCGAGCGTCTTGGGCCCGGCGATGCCGCCGCCCTTGGTCACGTGCCCGACCAAGAGGACCGCGGGTCCCGCCTCCTTCGCGAACCGCATGAGGCGCGCCGCACACTCGCGCACCTGCCCCACGTTCCCCGGGGCACCTTCGAGCTCCCCGGTGTACGTGGTCTGGATCGAGTCCACGAACACGACCTGCGCCCCGAGCGCCTGGGCATGCGGGATGATGTCCTCGAGTTGCGTCTCGCCGAGCACGTGGACGCCACCGGCGTCGACGGCAAGCCGGTCGGCGCGCAGCCGGATCTGGTCGGGGGATTCCTCACCCGACACGTAGAGCGTCCGCACGCCGGCGTGCTCGAGTCGGGCCGCGCACTGGAGCAGGAGGGTCGATTTCCCGATCCCGGGCTCCCCGCCGACGAGCGTGACGGAGCCCGGGACGATGCCGCCGCCGAGCACGAAGTCGAACTCGGCAAGCCCGGTGCGCCAGCGCCCCGCCCCGCCCACGCTCACGTCGGCCAGGCGCACCGGCGGTCGCCCGGCGGGGCGGCCGGCGCGCGCGCGGCGGCGCGCGCCGCCCGGCGAGTGGCGTCCCAGCGGCTCTTCGGCCAGGGTGTTCCACGCGCCGCACGCGTCGCACCGCCCCGCCCACTTCGGCTGCTCCGCCCCGCAGTCGGTGCAGCGGAACACCGAGTGCGCCTTAGCCATGGCGTGCCTCGGCCGGGGCTTCGCGCGGCGAGAAGTTGTCGAACCGCGTGTATTCCTTCTTGAAGACGAGCTTCACCGTCCCGGTGGGGCCGTTGCGCTGCTTGCTGACGCTCAGCTCGGCGAGCCCTTCGATGTTCTCGTTGGTCTTGGGATCGACGGGGCCGTCGTAGAACTCCTGCCGGTAGATGAAGCACACCACGTCGGCGTCCTGCTCGATCGCGCCCGATTCCCGCAAGTCCGAGAGCTGGGGCCGGCGGTGTTCGCCGCCGCGTTGCTCGGGGGCGCGGGACAGCTGCGACAGCGCCACCACGGGGACGTCGAGCTCCTTGGCCAGCGCCTTGAGCGAGCGGGAGATGAAGGAGATCTCCTGCTGGCGGTTCTCCACGCTGGTCGGACCCTGCATCATTTGCAGGTAGTCGACGACCACCATGCTGATGTCGTGCTCCGCCTTCAGGCGGCGCGCCTTGGACCGCATGCCGAGCGGTGTGAGCATGGCCGAATCGTCGATCCAGATGGGCGCGGTGCCGAGGAGCCCGGCGGCCCGCGCGAGCTTGGGATAGTCGTCGTCGCGCAGCTGGCCGCGCCGCAAGCGCTGCGCGTCGACCAGGCCCTCCGAGCAGAGCAGCCGCTGGACCAGCTGCTCCTTCGACATCTCGAGTGAGAAGACGGCGACCCCGACGGCATGCTCGATCGCCGCGTGCTGCACGATGTTCAACGCGAACGCGGTCTTCCCCATCGAGGGACGGCCCGCGATGATCACCAAGTCGCCGCGTTGCAACCCCGCCGTGAGGCGATCGAGATCGAGGAACCCCGTCGCCACGCCGGTGAGCGCGCCGTGGCTGGTGTGGAGCTGCTCGATCCGCTCCATCGTCGGCCAGATCAGCTCCTTCAGCCGGACGAACTCTTCCGAGCGCCGCAGCTGCGCCACCTGGAACACCCGGTGCTCGGCGTTGTCGAGCACCTCGGCGGACGTGCCGCGACCCTCGTAGGCATCCTGGATGATGGACGTGGCGGCCTCGATCAGCCGCCGCAGCACCGCCTTGTCCCGCACGATGCGGGCGTGGTACTCGACGTTCGCCGCGGTCGGCACCACGTCGATCAGCCCGCCCAAGTACTCCATCCCGCCGGCCCGGTCGAGGTCGCCGCGGCGCAGCAGCTCATCGCGCAGCGTCACGGGGTCGATCACATCGCCGCGCTCGGTGAGCGCGACCATCGCGCGGAACAGGAGGCGATGGCCCTCCCGGTAGAACATCGTGTCGTCGAGCAGCTCGGCGGCCTTCAAGGCCGCGTCTTGGTCGAGCAGCATCGCGCCGAGCACCGCTTGCTCGGCCTCGTTGCTCCACGGAATCTGGCGGCCGGCGAGCTCGCGCTCAGCCGATAAGACGGCGGGCGATGCGGACGTCATCCCAGGTCGGTTTCTTCCAGTTGGGGTTCCGGAGCAGGGCGGCCGGATGGTAGGTAACGATAACCGGGATGCCGCGGAACCGGTGGATCTGATTCCTCAGGGAGCCGAGCGATTGCTTGGTGTTGAGCAAGGTCTGCGCGGCCGTGCCGCCCATGGCGAGAATCACCGCCGGCTTCACGAGGTCGATTTGCCGCACGAGATACGGCAGGCAGGCGGCGATCTCGTCGTACTGCGGTACGCGGTTCTCGGGCGGCCGGCACTTCACCACGTTGCAGATGAACACCCGCTCGCGCGGCAGCTCGATCGCGGCGAGGATCTTGGTGAGGAGTTCCCCCGCCTTTCCCACGAACGGCCGCCCGGTTTGATCTTCCACCCGGCCCGGACCCTCGCCCACGACCACGAGGCGCGCGTCCGCCGCCCCCTCGCCGGGGACGGTGTGGCTGCGCCCTTCGCACAGCCGACACTTGGTGCACACGGCCACGAGCTCGGCGATGGCGGCGAGCGACGCCGCCTGCGGCACTGGATCGGTGCTGAACAGATCGCCGGCTGGCGGATCGTAGGAGAGGCCGGGCGGTGGGACGCCGGGGCCCGGCGGAGCGGACGGGACGGGCGGCGCGGGCGGAGCGGACGTGGCGCCGGCGAGCGGAGCGGCGAGCGCGGCGGACCGATCGCTCACGGGCGGCGTCACGGCTGCGCGCGTCCCTGGGACGAGCGCCTCCGGCCAGATGACCGGATCGCCTCCCAGGAGCCGCTGCTGTTCCAAAAACTGGCGCGCCAGCGCCCGCCCGTCGCTCACGTCAGCGCTTGCTCCACCGCGTCGAGGATCTTGTCCGCCACGTCGCGCTTGGGGAGCAGCGGCAACACGATCGGCTCGCCGCGCTTCCCGATGATGGTGACACGATTCGTGGTTACTTCGAA
>WNFG01003206.1_pt1 | contig 25680 bp, 20 predicted proteins | sample 5400431 | NCBI WGS metagenome assembly WNFG01 (sample SAMN13153346, study PRJNA577476) | soil metagenome | isolation source: 120 cm saprolite under Douglas fir tree site 2 hole 3 replicate 2 | place: USA:California | collected 2015-04-18 | reverse complement strand
AGAACCGCTGTTGTCGCGGATCCATCTTCGAAAACTCTGGTCCGATTAACACCGAAGGCGGGTCGGTGTTATCGAGCCTGATGATACCCTTGGGAGCCTGATACAGTTCGAAACCCGTGACACCGAAGTCGGCGAAACAAGTAGAAATGAGTTGATTCGCGGAGTCGGAGGATTTCAGTCGGTCCGTCTTCGGATTGATCCCAAGCTCCTTCAGCATCGGAGGGTAGAGGTCTCCCAGTTGATCGCCAATCGCACCGATCACGTCGACGACCGCGCTTCGCGCATTCTGATGAAGGAGTGCGTTGAGGTCCTTCGTCTCGATCAGGCGCTTGGGACGATCGGGGATGCGGCTGCGCGAGTCGACATAGAAGGCCGTCTCGGCTTCGGTTCCCGCGCGCATGAAGTAGAGGATGCCTGCGGCGCAAAACGCTCGGTCCTCTTGCCGATGGGACCAGATCCGGCAGAGCGCGTGCAGACTCTCCAAACGCAGCGGCTCGATCCGGAGGAGTTCGCGATACTCCTGAATTGCCTGTGGGACGGAAGCCGGATCGCTGGCCAGTACATCCGCGAATCCCAAGCGCGCCGAGATGGACGAGGGATCGGCTGCCATCACTTGCTTGTAGTAGGCGGCCGAGGTCGCCGGTTGGTTCAACACCTTGCCGTGCAGCTCGCCGAGCTTGATCCGTAGCTGGGTTACGAAGCCAGCCTCGCTCGAGCCGCTCGCGAGACGATCGAGGAATTCGACGAGCTTCGAAACCGTCCCAGCGCTCTGATGCAACTCGCTGAGCCGACTGACGATCGAGATGTCTTCTTTACCCAGCTCGAGCGCTTGCTGGTACAACTCGATCGCCCTGGGAACGTCGGATAGGCCTTCGTCGGAGATCTTCGCCAGGGCCAAAGTATGATCCGCCTTGGAGGTCGCGGGCAGGTCTGTCTCCAGCAACTTCGTCAGGCAGTCTGCGGCTTCTTGCCAGCTCGCCGCCTCGGTGTAGATCCTGCTCAGGCGCTCCAGCGCCTCCGAATTGTGAACGCCGGTGGCGATCACCGCCTGCAAGTGGCTGGTCGCCTTTGCCGGATCCCTCAAATGATCCTGGTAGAGGACGCCCAGCTGCATGTTCAAAGCAAAGAGGGTCTCCGGGTTACCCCCCTGGCGAAGGCGCGCAGAAAACGCCTCCGCTGCTTCGGAATAGCGCTGTGCCTCGACCATCAGCCGGCCCTGCAGCTCGAGCGCCTCCGGATTGGAGGGCAGCGCGCGAAGCGCCTGGTCGACCGCGGAGATCGCCTTGTCGCGGTCGTGTACTTGATGAGCCCACTCCATCGCCGCCTTGGTGAACCGCTCGCCAGCTTCGTTCAGCTCCCCTCGTTCCATCAGCGCGGAGGCGGCTGACTCTTGAAATTCGGCCAACGCTTTTCCATATCCGGGTGTGGAAAGGATCTGCTGTAGCCAGGTATTGGCGGTCTGGTCGGAGGGATCGATCTCCAGGGCCCGCCGAAAATGAGCGATCGCCGAATCGGGCTCGTTGAGTTTCTCGGCGGCGATACATCCCGCGGCCAGCCAGGCATCGATTCGTCCACGAGAGTCCCGCGAAGCGGCTGCCTCGGCTTCCAACGCCTTCACCGCGGCGGCGTAGTCGCCGAGGGCGAGCGCCACTTCCCGGGTTCCTTGTAGCGCAGGCAATAGCTGCGGGCTGATTCGCAGTGCCGAGACGTACGCTTCCATCGCCCTGCCGAAGTCGCCGAGCTGATAGCGCGCCAGAGCGGCGATCCGCATCGCCACCTCGATCTTCTCGGTATCGTCGCTTAGGGCTGCCAGGCGTTTCTGGTAGACGTCCAGCAGCCCTTTCGGATCTTCCGCTTGTCGAAGCTGCTGCTCGAGCGCGGCGGCCAGCTCGAAGTTAGCCGGGTCCTCCTCGAAGGCGCGCTTGAGCTGGGCGGATTTTTGAGCATCCCCATTCGAGCCGGGCGATGGCCGGGGCTTGAGATCGGCGTTGCGATTGCGCTCGGCGGAGCCAATCCGCTCCCGAAGCTTGAGCGCGGTGATGTTCTGCGCATCGATCATCATCGCCGCGTCGCAGCATTGCGCGGCTCTCGAAATCTCGCCCAGGCCGTCGAGGTAGACGTAGGCCAGCTTGAGCAGCGGTGCGAGTTTGGAAAAGGAGCTCTTCGCGCTCTGCACCTCGCGGTCCAGCACCGCGACCAGTTCGCGCACGCTGTTTTGGCTGGTGTAGTAGCGCTCCAGGCTGCGGTTGGCGGCGAGATGGTTGGGGTTGAGACGAAGGACTTCACGGAAGCACTCCGCCGCCATGTCCGCGCGGCGCAGCTTTTCTTCCCAAAGCGTGGCGGCTTGAAAAAGCGCATTGGCGCGCTGCACGGGATCCATCCGACTGGCGGCCTCGGCGCGCCAGACTTCGATCAGACTCTCCCAACTCTCCTGAGCGCGGTAGAGCCGTTCCAGGGCACGTAGCGCGGGGAAGTTGCTGGGCGAGAGTGTCAACGCTTCGCGGTACGCGGTGATCGCGGCATTCAGATCGTTGAGCTTGTGCTCATGCAACTCGCCTACCTTGTACATCAGCGTGGCGGCGTGGTCGGTCGACTGCGCAACTTCGGCCTCGGCGCGGTACATCTTGGCCAGATCTTCCCAGCGACCTTCCTGCGCGCACAAACGACCGAGCGCCTTCAAAGCCGGCGGATAGGATGGATTGGACTCCAACAGTCGCCGATAGGCCGCCACCGCGCTGGGGCGATCCTTGAGCGCATCTTCGAGGATCTCCGCATTGCGCTGGCGCAGAGCCAGCGCCTGCTTCGGATCGTCGGTGAGCGAAGCTTCCATCTCGTTCGCTTCGATCAGCTGCTGCCACAGCTTGGATTTCTGGAACAGTCGCGCGAGCGCCCGGATCGTCGGCAGATGCTTGGGATCGAGGGCGAGAATCCGGCGCAGGCAGTCGACCGCGTGCTCGGAGTTATTCAGGCGATCCTCGTACAGCACCGCCATCTTGGTCAGCGCGGTGATCGCATGCGCGGGTTGCGGAAACTGCGTCACCTCCTGCTCGTGCAAGGAAATCAGCTCGAGATAGCGACCGTTCCGCTCGTAGATCCTCACCAGCGCTTGTTGGGCGGGGACGTATTCGGGCACCAGCTGGAGGCAGCGGTTGTAGCGGGCGACCGCCTCGTCCGTCTTATTCAGCCGTTCCTCGACCACCTCGGCGGCCTTGTACAGCCGAGCCACCCGTTGCTTCGGATCGGAGAGGGCCGCCGCTTCCGCCTCGAAGGTGGCGAGCAGTCCGTTCCAGTTCTGGGTGCGGTAGTACAGCCGACCGAGGGCGCTCAGCGCTGAGGCATGGCTGGGATTGCGGGCGAGAATTGCCTTGTACCGGGCAATTGCATCGGTGTCCTTCTTCAGCACGTCCTCGTACAGCGCGGCCAGGCGAAGGTTGATGCTGACCATTTCATTTTCATCGCGACCGGACTCGGCCCAGGAGAGAAGCAGGTCGGTCAGCTCTTGATAGCGCTTCGCCGATTCGTAGACGTCCGACAGCTCGGAGAGGACGAGCGGATCGTGAGGATCGGTCTTTCGAGCTGCGAGAAGCGCCCCGAGCGCCTCTTCCTTGCGCCCGAGCCGATTGTAGATCTTGCCCAGGCGCAAGAAGCTGTGGGTCGCGTCAGCGCCCTCGAGGTTGGCCTGGGCCGTCAGGGCGGCGACCAGCTCCTCGTCTCGACCGTCCCGTTCCGCGGATCGAATGACCGCGGAGAGAAGGAGAGGATTCGTCTGGTCGAGCACGAAAGCTTGATAGAAACACTCGCTCGCCTCCTCCGGCTGAGCCAGGTGCTCCTCGAGTAGATACCCGGCAGAGGTCAGATAATGCGCACGAAGTGGCGCCCCCTCGAGCACGTCGGCGAGCAGCTTGTAGATCTCCACCAGCGCCGCCCGATCCGCCCGCGCCGTATACACCTCCTCGAGCTGCAGCAAGGTCGGAGCGTCTCTCGGTTTGAGCGCGAGCACTTCCTGGTAGGCGCGGGTGGCTTCCTCTCGTCGCGCCAGGTGCACCTCCAGAATGTTCGCCTTGTGCAAAAGCAGATGCGCTTTGACTCCGTCCTGGGCAACCAGGCGCAGCTCGGCGTCGAGCAGCTGAAGCACGATTTGCCAGTTGCTGACGCTTTCGAACAGACGGCGCGCGTCGCGGAGGTTCGGCAGAAAGTCCGGCGCGAGCCGATGAGCGCTCTGGTAGGCGACCGCCGCGTTTCGGGGGCTGCCCAGCGGCTCTTCCCACAGCCGGCCCACCTCGTGAAATAGCAAGGCTGCCTCGCGACTGTCTCCCAAGAGCTTCGCCTCGCGCTCCAAGGCGGCGATTTTTTGGCGCGCCGATTCCTGTACCGACCGCTCGTCGGCGGTGGGGTGCACCAGGCTGATGAGGGCGGTGGGAATCTCGAGCGGGATTCCGCAAATTTCGCACGTTTTGCGTCTAAAGTCGCGGCGTCAAAGTGCCTGATCCAGCGCCCCGGAGTCGATCAGTTTCTGGACTGCCTTGATGTCGGTGTGCAGCTCGCGATCTCGGTCCATGAATGGAACGCGGGTGCGGATCAGCTCGTGGGCGACCCGAACGCCGCTCCCGGCGCGCACTGGCAGCCGCAAATCAATTGCCTGCGCGGCCACCAGAAGCTCGATCGCCAGACAGGTGCTGGTGTATTCCGCGACCTGACGGGCTTTGAGCGCCGCGGTCATCCCCATCGAAACGTGGTCCTCGCGTCCTGCCGAGGAGGGAATCGAATCTACCGACGCCGGGTGGCAGAGAATCCGCGATTCTGCGACAAGCGCCGCCGAGGTGACCTGGGCAATCATGAAACCCGAGTTGAGGCCGGGATTCTTCGCCAGAAAAGGCGGCAACCCGGAAAGTGAAGGGTTCACCAACTGCTCCACCCGCCGTTCACTGATCGTCGCCAGCTGGGTCAGGCACATCGCCAGGATGTCGAGTGCCAAAGATACGGGCTGTCCATGGAAGTTGCCGCCGGAGAGGATCAAGCCGGAATCGACGAAGACCAATGGGTTGTCGGTCGCGCTGTTGACTTCGGTCTCGAGGATTCGCCGCGCGAACGCGATACCCTCGCGGGCCGCTCCGTGCACTTGAGGCATGCACCGGAGCGAGTAGGGATCCTGGACCTTGCTGCAATGCTCGTGGGTGCGAACCAGCTCCGAGTCGCGAAGCAACGCGCGCAAGCGATCCGCGCTCGCGCGCTGGCCGGGATGCGGTCGGGTCTCCTGAATCTCGGGCAGAAAGGGCTTGTGACTTCCCAAGAGGCCCTCCAGAGTCATCGCGCCCGCCAGGTCTGCGATCTCCGCCAGCCGTTCCGCGCGAAGCAGCCCGAGCGCTCCGACCGCGCACATCGCCTGGGTCCCATTCACCAGCGCGAGGCCTTCTTTGGCGCCGAGCACCACCGGGGCAAGTCCGGCACGGCCAAGCGCCTCGCGCGAGGGAAGCCGCTCTCCGCGGTAGAAAGCCTCGCCTTCGCCAATCAAGGCCAGCGAGAGGTGGGCGAGCGGTGCCAAGTCTCCGGATGCGCCCACGCTGCCCCGCTCCGGGACCACCGGGATGACGTCGCGATTGAGCATCTCGACCGCCAGTCGCAAGGTCTGCAGCTGAACGCCGGAGTAGCCCTTGGCCAAGACGTTGATCCGAAGCAAAAGCAGGGCCCGAGCTTCGGGGATTGAAAGCGCCTCTCCAACTCCGGCCGCGTGGGAGAGCAGCAAGTTTCGCTGCAGCTCGCGCAGGTCGCGCTTATCTACCTGCACCTCCGCCAGAGTCCCGAATCCGGTATTGATCCCGTAGACCGGCTGATCACCCTCGGAGATGGCATCCACCATTGCCCGGGAGCGATTGACCCGCTCGACCGCCAGAGGGGACAGCTCGATCTGGGCATCGCCCGACGCGACCGGAAGAATCTCCTCCAGCTTCAGAGTCTCGCCGTCGATCACAATGCGCTCTTGAGCCATCGCCAGGTACTTTCTATGGTGGTGGCTCTATTTTGTGGAGGCCTTTTCGCACGTGGCATTAATCGTCCAAAAGTATGGCGGCACCTCGGTGGGAGACATCGAGCGAATCCAGAATGTCGCCCGGCGCTGCATTGCAACCCAGAAGGCCGGCAACGACGTGGTGGTGGTGGTGTCCGCGATGTCCGGGGAGACGAATCGGCTGCTCAAGCTGGTGTCGCAAATCTCCTCACATCCGAGCGAGCGCGAGCAGGACGTGGTGGTGGCCACCGGAGAGCAGGTTTCGATTGGCCTGGTGGCGCTGGCGATCCACGAGCAGGGGGGCGACGCGACCAGTTTTTTGGCGCATCAATGTCGGATCGTCACCGACAGCACTTTCTCCAAGGCTCGAATCAAGAGCATCGACTCGGAGACGATCTTCGCCGTGCTGCGGAAAAAGCACATCGCCGTGGTGGCGGGGTTTCAGGGGACCGATCAAGACGGAAACATCACCACCCTGGGGCGGGGAGGATCGGATACCACCGCGGTGGCGATCGCGGCGGCGATCAAGGCCGACGCCTGCGAGATTTACACCGACGTGGATGGAGTCTTCACCACCGACCCCGGCATTTGTCCGGCGGCTCGCAAGCTGGAGAAGATCAGCTACGAGGAAATGCTCGAGCTGGCCAGTTTGGGCGCGAAGGTGCTGCAGATCCGATCGGTAGAGTTTGCGATGAAGTACAAGGTGCCGCTTTGGGTGAAGTCATCGTTCAGCCAGGATCCGGGCACGTTGGTCTGTGAGGAGGATGCCTCGATGGAAGATGTAGAGGTGAGCGGAATTGCCTATGACAAGAACGAGGCGAAGATCGCGATCCGAGGAGTGCCTGACGTCCCGGGAGTGGCGGCGCAGATTTTTGGGGCGCTCGACGAAAAGGCGATCGTCGTCGACTTGATCGTCCAAAACGTGGCCAAGGAGGGAAAGACCGATTTGACCTTCACCGTCGGCAAGAGCGATCTGGCGAAGGCCAAGGAAGTGGTGGTGCGCGTGGCGAAGACGATCAAGGCCGAAGCGGTGGAAACCGATGACCAGGTCTCAAAGGTCTCGATCGTCGGAGTTGGGATGCGCAATCACTCCGGCGTCGCGGCGAAAATGTTTCAGGTTCTCGCGCGCGAGGGAATCAATCTGCAGATGATTTCCACCTCCGAGATTCGCGTCTCGTGCGTGATTCATCAGAAGTACACCGAGCTGGCGGTTCGGGCGCTGCACAGCGCGTTCGACCTTGATCGCACCGAGCCGGCGAACGCCGCGAGTTGACGGGATGCATCGGACGTTCTGGCTATCCATCCTGACCCTTGGCTGCCTGGCGGTGGGAGTGTGGACGCGGTCGCAGTGGCCGAGCCCAGCGTCGGCGCTGGACTGCCCGCTGAAAAAGGTGCGCGTGACAACGTCGGCCGGGGCGCCAGTCGTATTCTGTGGGGAAGTGGTCGCCGACTCTCAGCCGGCGCAAGGCGGCGCACTGCTGACCGTGGGAGGCAAGCTGAACCTCAATCGCGCATCGGCCGATGAGCTGACGCTGGTTCCCGGCGTGGGTCCAGTGCTGGCTAAAGCGCTGATTCGCGCTCGCGGTGAAAGCGGAGCTTTCCGCACGTGGGATGAGGTGTCGAGCGTGAGAGGCGTCGGTCCGACCAAGTTGCGCAGCCTGCAGCGCTGGACCGACCTGGCCGACCGTGAGCCGGACGCATCCGATTGAATGGTATAACTGTTCGCGGTGCAGATCTCGTGCCCGAAGTGTTCCGCGCGCTATGAATTGGACGACCGCCTGGTTCCCTCTGGCGGAGCACCGGTTCAGTGTACCAGCTGCAAATTCATCTTTACCGCCAAGCCCGAGGCTGTTCCGCGAGCTGCACCGGCTCCGGCACCGGCTCAGCCGAGCTCGTCAACGAAGACTCAGATTTTTGGAAGGGCCCCGGTCAAGTCGGTCAACGCTCCTCCGGCCCAGGAGAGGCCCAAGCCCAACGCCCCCGGTGCCTCGGCGCCTCCCGCTCGCCCATCGGCGGCCGAGACGATTCACTTCGGGAGCCTACCTATTCCCACAGCGGCCCGTCCGCCCGCGAAGGAGACCGTTCTGTTTGGCAGCGCGTCGGCAATTCCAGCCCGAACCCCGGCTCCGAACAACGCGCTTCACACCCAGATCTTCGGCAAAGGCTCACTTCCGCCGGCGGCCCGAGCAAACGCTGACGGGTCGCGTCCGGCGCTGCAGGGAGCGGCGAATAGCGCCGCGGACTCTGCGCTCGGACTTGCCCCCGAGCCGCCGCGCCCGCCGAAGGTAGAGCTGCCTCCCGCCAATCTCCCATTCCTGTCGCAAGTGGCGGGCGATTCCACTGAAGTCGAAGACTTGAAGCCATTTGTCCAGCGCCACCGCGTGGCCCTGATCATTGCAGTCGTTCTTGCCCTTCTGGGCGGGCTGGGGACGCGGTTTTTTTCCCGCCGCAAACCGGTGGTTCCAGAGGAGGCGGCGGCCATTCACGAGCAGGCGATCAGCTTTTTGCGCCGGGATGACGGCAATTCGAAGCAGGAGGCGGTCAGAGAATTGGAGCTGCTCAGGAAGTCTTATCCCGGCTTCCTCCAAGCCAAGGCGACCCTGCTACTCGCTCTGTCACTCCAGTGGGACGATGCCCAGATGACGGTGCAGCACAACAAGCTGGCGTCCGAGGCGCTGAGTAGGAAAATTGCCGCCGTCGAAGAGAAAAAAGCTTCCACCGACTGGCCGAATCGGGTCAATGCCATGAACGAGCAGCTTCGGGTCCTGCACGCCCAGGAATTGCCTCTCAAGGACAGGGTTTCGTCCCTCGCAAAGCGTGCCGGTGAAGCGTTCGCGGCCCTCGAGCCTTCCGAGGATCTTGCCGTGGTGCGAGCTCAGGCCGTTTACCAAGGCGTGAATGCCTCGGATCAGGCGGTCGGGCTCGGGGAGAAATATCGATCTCTCGGCGGGACCGACGGGTGGGACGCAATCGCGTACGCGGAATTTGTGATCAACGCAAAAGGAGCGCCGGAAATAGCCGCGAAAGGCCGATTTGCCCTCGAGAAGCTACGCGCTTTCGACCCGGCTTTCGTGCGCGCCTATTTGCTCGGAGCGCGGTTGGAGCTTCAGCAGAACCGCTACGAAAGCGCGGCGACGTTGCTCGACGCGGCGGTAGCGCTCAATCCAGCGCACGACGCGGCGCGCCGCACCCTTGCTTGGGTGCAAAGCGTGCAGCAGCCAGAACCGGACCGGCTTCCGTAGGCGCCCGGGGCAGCAAAAAGTTCAGAAGACGCCAAGGGGCGCTCCAGGACCGGCGGTTTTTCGGGGCTTGGCGCTGCTGCGCCGCGGCATGTGGCTTGCTGTAACTCCCGCCGCTGGTGGGAGGCCTGTGATGGCGGAACTCGTTTTTTGGACGGCTGCTTCGCTCCTGTTTCACACCTACGTCTTCTATCCGTTCCTATTGGTTGCGCTGGAGGCGGTGCACCAGGTCCTCTCCGATATTCGCTTCATGAGAAGCGGGATGGACCGCCGGGTGGTACTCGAAGAAGAGGCATTGCCGACGATCAGCCTGGTGGTCGCGGCCCACAACGAAGCCCAGTGCATCGCTGAGAAGATCCGCAACAGCCTTGCCCTGGACTATCCGCCCGAGAAGCTTCAGCTCCTGATTGGATCGGACGGCAGCGACGACGGCACCGATGAGATCGTTCGCAGCTTCAGCGATCCGCGAGTCGTCTTGGTGTCGCTTCCACGCGCCGGCAAGGCTTCGGTGCTCAACCGCTGCGTGCCGCTTGCTTCTGGCCAGTTGGTGGTGTTCTCGGACGCGAACACGGTCATCGATCCTCAAGCGCTTCGAATGCTGGCGCGTCACTTCGACGATTCGGACGTGGGAGCGGTCTGTGGACGGCTCAAGCTGATCGACCCGATTCGGCGCGACTTCGAGGAGAGCACGTATTGGAGGTACGAGTCGCTGATCAAATACTTCGAGGGAAAGCGAGGCGCGGTGGTGGGCGCCAACGGCGGCCTGTATGCGATTCGTCGCCGGCTGTTCAGCGCACTTCCCAGCGATACCATCGTGGACGACTTCGTCATCGCCCTGCGAGTTTTGGATGAGCGCTTCCGGGTGGTGTACGACCCACAGGCAATCGCGATCGAGGAGACCACCGGCGATTATCGACTGGAGTTCAAACGGCGCGCGCGGATCGCCGCGGGCAATTTCCAGAGCTTGAGGATGTTTCCGTGGCTGCTCTCGCCTACCGCGGGCTTCCGGGCTTTTGCCCTCTGGTCGCACAAAGTGCTTCGTTGGCTCGCCCCGGCGCTGATCGCGATTGCCTTCCTCGCCAATCTGATGTTGCTGGACCGAGCCCGGTACCGGCTGCTGTTGGCGGCGCAGGTGCTGTTCTACGCGCTGGCGCTGGCCGGCTCACGAGGCGTGTTCACCGGCACGCTTCGGCGTGCCGCTTCGATCGCTTATTACTTCGTGACGATGAATTGGGCGATCGTGGTGGGATTCTGGCGCTTCATTCGCCATCGGCAGCAAGCCGCATGGGAACGGACCGTGCGCAGCACCGCGCCGTAGGTCGCGAACAACTCGCCCGTCAGCACCGGCTTGGTCTGCTTTCCCGCGATCCTCAAGTAGTCATTGAGCGTCTGGCCGGTGGCGGGATCCAGATGAAGATGGGGTCGGCTCAGATTCATCCGGTACCGAACGACGCCGCGTCGCACCCGGTGGATCACTGAAATGGTTCCGTCTGGGTCGATGGATTCGACGATCCCGACGTGGGTTAGACCGTTATTTCGGCGAGCGTCGCGATTCTTGTCGTAGGTGTCTCGAAAAAACACCAGGTCGCCGGGTTGAGGAAGTCTGTACCGGTACACCTCTCCATGCCGGAGCGTGTAGCGGAAGATTGCCTGCGTTCCGCTGTCTCCCGGATGGGGATCCGACATCAAATCGATTCCAGAATGATCGAAGACCGCCCGCACGAAGCCTGAGCAATCGTTTGAATAACGCTTGCCGTTGAGAGCGACGTGGTGCACGCCAAGCAGACCGCGCGCCAGGGCAACCACCTTCTGCCGCTCCAGAGTCGGCCCGCGGAGCCCAAGCGACGCCTCTGAGACTTCGGCGGTGGAAGCGGGGGCTGGAGACTCAGAGGATACCGACTGGACCTGGCTCGATGGGCCAGCGCAAGCAGCCGCGGCCGCGCAGAGGATCAGCAGAGGTGTAGGTTTCTGGCGCACGGTAGACCAGAGATCGTCGCGTTTCCTTTTAGTGACGTCAAAAAATCTCATATGACCCGGCGGGGCGCTCCCTTGGTCGAATATGACCATGGTACGATCCCACAGAAGCGACCCCCCTCAAATGAGCGAAAAGCCACGTATTCTTGGGATCGACCTGGGGACGACGAACACCTGCGTAGCCTCGATTCGCAACAAGATTCCCAAAGTCGTTCCGACCGACCGCGGCAACTTGGTTTTACCTTCGGTCGTTGCGTACACCGCGAAGAACGAATGGCTGGTCGGCGCTGTCGCCAAGGATCAGATCGTCACCAATCCGCTCAACACCGTCTACGGCGCGAAGAGGCTGATCGGGCGTCAATACAGCTCCCGAGTCGTGCAGGAGCTGAAGAACTATTTCACTTACCAGATCGTCGAGGGGCCGAACGGAGAAGCTGCCGTCAATCTCGGTGGTCGAACGTATACGCTCCCACAGATTTCCAGTTTCGTGCTCAAGCAGGTGAAGACGATCGCTGAGCAGTTCATGGGAGGCCAGATCGACGCTGCCGTGATCTCGGTGCCGGCCTACTACAACGACAACCAGCGGCAAGCGGTAAAAGAGGCGGGGCGCCTCGCTGGTTTCGATGTGAAGCGGATTGTCAATGAGCCCACCGCTGCCGCGCTGGCATACGGTTTCAATCGCGGACTGGCCCAGAAGATCCTGGTGTACGATCTCGGGGGCGGAACGTTCGACGTTTCGGTCTTGCACATCAACGGCAACGTATTCGAAGTGCTCGCGACTGGAGGCGACACCTTTCTCGGCGGGGTGGACTTCGACAACCGCGTGATCGATTACGTGCTCGAGAAGTTTAGCGAAGAGAACAAGATCGACCTTTCCCAAAACCCGATCGCGATGCAGCGGATCAAGAACGCGGCCGAGGCGGCGAAGATCGACTTGACGCTGATCCCCAACGTGGTGATCGAGCTTCCCTACATCGACGAGCGCAAGGGGAAGCCCTTGGACCTCAGGCTTTCGCTCCACCGAGAACAACTCAACGCCCTCACCGCGGACCTGGTAGATCGGACCTTCGAGATCTGCGATCAGGTACTCAAGGAGAAAGGCATTCGTCGGACCGAGATCGAAGAAGTGATTCTCGTCGGCGGACAAAGCCGGATGCCGCTCGTGCAGCAGAAGATTGCCTCGCACTTCGGAAAGCCGCCCCGAAAAGGAGTCCACCCCGACGAATGCGTGGCCTTGGGCGCGGCGATTCTTGGCGATTCGCTCGGTACGATTGAAGCGGTCACATTGCTCGATGCGCTCTCGATGCCGATCGGTTATGCATTGCCGAACGGGATGTTCCGCAAGATCATCGAGAAGAATTCGCTGATTCCGCTGGTCAAGAGTTTCCGGCTGCCAGCTCCCAAAGATCCGCGCTCGCCGTTCGTGGAGATGGACATTTTTCAGGGCGACAGCGAGTTCATCGTGGACAATGAGTATCTGGGAACGGTCAAGGTTCCAGTGGGGCCTGCGGGCCGCAAAATCGACTTCCGGCTCAATGAGGAATGCTTGCTCAAGCTGGTGATCGACGAGGCGGGCTCGCAGAAGCAGGTGACTCTCGCGACCCGGGACACGCCTGAGTCGCTGCGCAAGGCCCTCGAGGAAGATCAGCGGCAGCGGCCTCCACGCTCCGATCTGGGAAGCCAAGGCCGGCGAGGACTGTTGTCCGGGTTCAAACGGATTCTCGGACGGAGTTGATCGAAGATGCTCGTCTTTCCGTCGCGCGAGTGGTGCGAGGAAGTCGTGCGGCTGGTGAACGCTGACCCGGAGAGCGTCGAGGCCGGCCAGGGCTGGGTCGGGGACGTCGGGGTCGTGGTAGAGCGGGAAGCCGGGAAACTGGAGCGGTCCTTCACCATTCACTGCGTTCCGCGCGACGGAAAGATCCACAATCTGCGCCTGCTCGAAGACCCGGACGAGTTGGAGGAAATCGAGCCTCGCTACCTGGCGCGGGCCCCGTACTCGGTTTGGAAGGCGCTGATCCAGCAGTCGCTCGATCCGATCGAGGCGCTGGTGCGCCGCCGGATTTCGGTGGATGGAGACGTCCAACAACTGATCGAAAGAATGCGCTACAAGGGGATCGCCGAGCGGGTCTTGGCCAAGCTGAACACCGGCTTCGTGGACGAACGCTAGGAGGATCCAACGATGGGTTGGAGCAACGGATTGAAGAAGCAGATGACGGACCTTTCGCACGATCGCGGCCAGGACGAGTTGATGCGGGCTCTGAACTTTGCGCCGCGCAGCGAGTTCAAAAAGCTCGGCAAGCAGCTCGCCGGCCTCAAGCGGCGGGTTCGCGAGTTGGATGAGAAGGTGACGAAGCTGACCGGGCCCCGCGCTTCCTCGAGCGACAATTAGCCTCCTTGAAGAAGCTCTCCCACTCAGTTAGGTAGTGCGGCGATCACCGGGGCGTATAGCTCAGCGGTAGAGCACTGCCTTCACACGGCAGGGGTCGCAGGTTCAAACCCTGCTGCGCCCATTCGGAACTTTCCCCAGAAATTTTAGCGGGTTCGGAGGTTCGATCAGGCCTTCCGAAATCGCGGTTTTGGGTCGAATGCAGCAAAAATGCAGCAAACTTTGCCTCTGGAGCGTTGGAATCGGTGCCTTGAGCGCGCGATTCAGGTGGCGGCTGCAGCGCGGGTAGAGGCGTGTTGATTTCAACTGCGGCGCGCAGGTCCTCGACCATCAGGTGCCCGTAAATTCCGGTCGTCACGCGCACGTCGCTGTGGCGCATGAGGCGTTGCACTCGATGAACGTCGACGCCTCGGCGAAGAAGCTCGGTCGCAAATCCGTGTCGAAGATCGTGGAACCGCATGCGCAGGGGAATTGCTTTGGGCCACAGAGCTCGTCCACGCGGGGGCACCAGAGGCTTACCGCTTCCATTCGTCCGCTTGAGGCACTTCGGGCAGAGCCGGCGCTCGTTGTCCGAGGCGCGTTCGGTATATCCACACCAGCGGCAGCGGTGCTCCCATGCTTCGACGATGCCCGCACGCGAGAGCGCGGAGCGAAGAATTTTCTGCGGGTCGGCCTCGCGACTTCGCTGTGAGCCGTCCGGAGCAGGGAAGAGTAGGGTGCCAGGAGCTTCCCGCAGCTGGCGCTCGAGCCAGGGCCTTAGCGCAGTTGGTATGGGCAGCACCGCCGCGGTCGCGGTCTTAGTAGTGTCGCGCTCGTGGGAGCGGCACACGGAGATCGTTCCTCGTGCGAGATCCACATCTGCTTTGCGCAACGCGAAGAGTTCGCCTTTGCGCAGCCCCAGTGCTGGGCCGCAAGCAAAGAGTGGGCGCCATTCCTCTGGAACCTGTTCCAGCATTCGCCCGATCTGCTCTGGTGTGAGAGTCACGTAGACTCGTTTGGGTACTTTTCGGGGCTGCGTCACGGCAACGGGATTTTCGCCAACCCAGCGGCCTGCGCGTCGGGCGCGGCTGAAAACGGTGTGAAGGACGGAACGCAGCTTATTGACGGATCCTGGCGCCGAGCCTCGGCGTTCCATGTGACAGAGCAGATTCTCAATGACGGCGGGACGCACCGATGCAAGGACGAGCGCGCCAGCGGGTTCGTCGATGACGTGCTTCCTCAGACGACGAGCCTCAACGTCGCGACTCGCGTCAGAACACCGTTCCGCTAGCCACCACTGGCATAGGTTGGCGAGCGTGCCGGGCAAATCCTCTTGAACGGCGGCAAGGCCAGCCTGTTCGCGGAAGTCGAAACGCCTGCGGGTGCGCTCCTCCAGCTCGAGCTCTGCGGCGATCCTCTTCGCCTCCTGCCAGCTTTTCGCCTCAGTGGCTCGCTGGGTCCACCTGGAGACGCTGCGCCAGCGCACGTACCAGGTACCGTCGCGCTTGAAGATGCTGGCCATCGGCTACGTCCCTCCATCCCTTCGGGAGATCGGCAGCACTGAGGCCGCCGGCGTCTCGATTCCCTTAACGTAAGCGTACAGCTCGGCGGGGACAAAGCGCAGCCCCCAACCGAAGCCACGGGCTCGTGGGAGCTCACCGCGCTCCGCTGCTTTGTAGACCCACGATACGGAGCGCTTAAGGAATGCAGCGGCCTGGTGCACGTCCCATAGACGGTCCGTGGGCAGACTCAGCTCTTCTGAAGACCGTACCCGTCCCGCGAGCTTCTGGATTTTCGACGTGCCGACGTTGTCACTCATTTGGCCTCCGCATTTGCACCCGCTGCGGTACTTTCAGCGCTTTGACTTGCTCGGGGCTTTGGACGGAACCTCGATTTCGCCCTTGAGAAGCTCAGCCGCGCGCAGGGAGAGAACGTGGATGATGTAGTCGCGGCGGTCCTTACTCAGGGCTGTGGCTTCCGCATCCAGCTGCTCGGCCAGGACGGCTGGGAGTCCATACATCGTCCGGTAATCATCGAGGAGCTGCCGGACGAAAGTGGTAGTGCTGCCCACGCGCTTGGCCTCCTCCTTGAGCACTGCAGCCTGCTCGGGCGTGAAGCGGAAAGACTGGGCGAAGTAGTCGTCGCGGGCTGGAGTTTTAGGCATGGGGTTTCTCCTATGGGGAAGGGTGGGGTTCCTCTCGGCGAAATCTGTCCGCGAGGTGCCGCAGGAGTCTGAAGACTTCGTTCGTGTTCGACGGATAATCTGGGATCTCGAGTTGCGGATGCTTCAGTTGCTTGGCCTGATCCCGAGCTCGGTGCAGTCGTCGGCTGGCAGAATGGAAGAAGTGATCGATCTCCGAGAACTCAGCTCGCGTGAGGGAAATGGTCTCGCTGGTTTTGGTCTGGGCCTGAGGCGCGCCGTAGCCGAGGATACCTCGGAAGTGGGTCGGGGCCTCGTCAAACGTGAACGCCTGGACCGAGAATAAGCGGGTGCCCCGTTCATGCGATTCCTTCAGAAGCTGGCGGACATGGTCCCGGCGCTTTGGAGAGTTGAGCAAAAACACCAGAGTGGCCGGCCATCGATCGGGAAAGACCGCTTCGTAAACCGTCGTTTTGGCCTCAACGTCCACATAAGTGCCCATGAAGGTCGAGTACCGGTGGAGCTTGTTGGTTGTGGCACCGTGTCGAGTAGGGTCGTCGCTGATCAACGGCTGCGTACCCATCTCGCACTCCAGAAAATATCGCTTCTGCAGCCGTGGAACCTCGAGTGTGGCGTCCGGCTGAATGATGCGCGTGCGAGTCGCGCCGCTCCGGTGGTCATAGTCGCGCCAGGGCAGGCGCACCGAGTCCGAGGGAATCCATCGAAACGGGAGGTTGCGGATAGAGGGGAGCTTCGTGTTTCCGGCGGCGACCAGACCAACGAATAGGTCGTTGAGTCGGACGCAATGCTCCAGAAAGGCGGCGCTCACATCGCCAGTCGGGAGTTTGGGCTCGGTGCCCAAGAGCGAGCGTGTGACGACATAGCCCAGCGGGGTCGGTGTCCAGGCGGAAAACCATTTGCCTTCAAAGGACCGGAAGCGCAGTCGTCGAATGTAGGGGGTCGGCTGTGGATTCTTTCGGAACCCAGCAAGATGGAACAGCCGAATCCTGCACGCTGCTTCTGTCCGACCCGAAAAGAACAACCGGCGAATCTGTTCGGACGACAAGTACCGGACCGTCGCCGCCATCGCCAGCAGCTCTCGGTCCCGCAACGTCACGCGCAGCCCTCGGCAGTGCTCCACCGCCCGCCGTGCGTTCTCTTTCTGTTCCGAATCTGCCATCACTATCTTAGACTACAAACTAGACTAAAGTAGATTACCAGTCAACCTGGCCCTGGCCCGCAATTGAAGCTTCCTAGGTGCAAATTTTCAGGAGCGATTTCTGACCCCTTCCTCCACTCGTCGTTGGGAGGGAGGGGTCAGAAATCGCGACGGCCTCCACACCGCCATCCAACCAATGAGGCCGATCAAGGGCCAGGGCCAATCAAAGGAAGGGTTTGGTTGGGACGATCCCTACGCAAACCCCTTCGCCCGAAAATCCGAACACTTCTTCGATTCGGGCAAACGGCTTCGTCATTCATCAGGAAACAATTCCCGAAGGGCTAAATCAGCGTTGACTGCTTCAACGCTACGACGAGTCTATGGCGACTGCGGTAGATGCTACCGGTTGCCATGCGATCAAAGAAGGACGCGAACGAAAAAATTGGTCCCAGGCCTGGTCGTTTAAGGGCGGCCCCGAGAAACTCCGACATTTCTTTGGAAAGTGGGTCGCGGTTGATGCAAACGGCGAGATTCGGGCAGCCGGTACGAGCTTTGATGAGGCTGCATCCCTCGCCGACGTTGCCCAAGTACAGGAACCGGAATTCGTCTACGTGCCCGCAGAAAGTTTCGCTGGTTAAACTTTCAACACACGCCGCTGGCTGTTCGCCTAAGAGAGCTGATTTCCTGCTCCACGATCGAATGATGTTGAGGGGACTTTCGTTTTCTCAATCAACGTTACGAAAGAACCGGTCAACAGACGCCTGATAAAGTTGTGCGGAAGGCCCGAATTAGTATCCGCGGATCCTATGCCAAGCGCGTTCCGATGCCATGAGTTGATTCGGACGCGGATCAGCTAGGTTCACGAGTTTTTCTTGCGCTGTCCAGGGATGATTCTGGATCTCCAATCTGGTGAAACCCGCAGCAATCAAGTCCGCCTGGCGGGCCCATCTCAACAATGGGTATCTTGTCCAGGTCCGCAAGCTCAGCACCCTTGAGCCTGTGTGTCCCCATCCAGGCTTCATAGAATCCGTCCCCACGATGGTGGACAAGCAGCGGGGGCCCTTCCCACCCAAACTCGCGCATTGAATCAGCGATCTTGCCTATTACGCCCCAGTTCACGCTTCGATCTTCTATTTCTGGGTGGGTCCCTTGATACTGGAGCGGGAGAGTAGCTTGTCGGGTCGAATCTTTCGTGAAATGCGCACGACCCAGCGCCCGCGCTCTTGGGGAAGGACAAGTCGACGCTCGACGTGAGCCTCGAACTCCCTGCCCTTGTCCAAATGCCACGCGACGAGTTGGCTGTACTCTCGGGGAACCCAGCCTACCTGCCTACCGTCTTGGGCGATCAAAACTACGGTCGCAAACGGATCGAGGATGTTATCGGGTTGGCGGCGAAGGCTGAGCCGTGTGCCGACCGCCAAGTCGTTCGACGCGTGCTGGTAATGAGACTCTCCAGCCAACCTAAAGGTGAGCGGGCGCTCAAGATTGTCGTCGACCGCCCGATACTCAGATAATTCGATTCGGTCGGTGAGAAGGATCCCACCGCTTCTTGCGAGGATCTCAAAGGGATCGTCCGACTGCGATAGGCCCCAAGATTCGAGGATCTGCCCGTAGTCGCTTCGGGACGGCGGTGGAATGCGTTGCTGGAAAGTTCGAAACAGGTAGGGAGCCCGGTACGGATCCTCGAGTCCTTTGTACTCGGGAAACTCGGGTAACAGCTGAAAGCCCGCGTCGATGGCTTCCCGCACCAGCTCGCGACGGTAACCGAAAAAGTAGTACCCCTCGGAACGCCACAACTGTCCAATCACGTATCGACGGACCGTTGGGATAGTCCACAGAACGAATAGCCGATCCCGGCCGTCCCTCAGCCCCTTTGGCAAAGCCATTGAAGACGCCTCTGTAGTAGTTCCTGGGCCAACCATTTCCGTTCAGGTCCCAACCATTGGTTCGGAATACCTTCAAAGTAATGAAGCGCGTGCGGGATTATCTCCTCAAACTTCTTAATCCAGAAGTTGAACCGGTTCTTCCACTCCGGCCAGTGTCTTAGCTCTTCTAGCAATTCAAACTGACCAATCAGCTCCTTTTCGTCGCCAAATCCACTCGGGCATCGCTCAATGTAGTTGTCGATTCGCATGCCCCGCTGCAAGGGGTTTAGCAGTGCATGGTCATTCTGAAGTTCAGTGCCAAGGCAAGCAGCCGTATCGTACATTGGTGCGATTCTTGGGAACTGGCCGGTAGCCCGCAGGATCCCCCAATTGCCAGGGTGTCGATCGCCATTGCCCACCCAAGCATCGAACATGAGAATGTCTAGAAGCTCCCTACGGAGTTCTTCCGGGTGCTGCTCGCGTTCCAGAGCCTCTCGGACACGCACGGGAGTATGTGCCTCATGTTTGTCGGAGTCATAAGTCGAATCTGCGCCCCCAAGAACCTCCGCCCCCTCAGAGAATTCGACGGCCTCACTCTCGATGAACGTTCGAACGATCACGCCGCGCACCGGTTCACCACCTCTCGTCCAATAAGCGCAATGCCCCTCGGGAACACGGAGCCCGACTGCCGCGGCCAGGCGTAACATGGAGGTTTCGATCGCTGGCTCAGCCGGACGGGCGGCGTGGCACTCCTTGCGAAGCCATCGCAGACGGTCCGGCCCCTCCACCCAGGCCTTCGCTCGCTTTCCTCGACTCTCTTGGGCGATCTCCGGCCAACCACTGACATCGCGAATCTCGAAGGCGGCGAGCAGTGCCATGTACTCTCTGCGATAAAGCTAAGGATGCTCGGTTGCCATGCCGCGGTCACTTACCCTGAACCCATATGGCAGGCCGAACTCTACATCCACGCTCCGTTGCGTTGATAGCATCCGTTCACTTCGCGAGGCCGGCGCGGCGTGTTTGTAAGTCTGTTCAAGAACAGGGGAACGTTTCAGGGGAGACTCTCTGATGCCAAAACGCTTCTCCACCTAGCACCCTTGCCTTGACTCCATCGAAGGCATCGCCGCAGAAGGCCCCAATATACCCCACAGCATCAGGGAGCAGCACGAGGTTGCGGAAGGAGCCTTCGTCGCTCACAGAAACGATCCGAAAGCTGCAGTTGCTTTGAATGTTGGCAGCCGCACCGCTTGCGAGTGCGTTTAGATCGCCGGGACCGAATGTCTCGAACTCGTCAGCAGCGAGGCCACGATCACTGGGATCAAGGCCGAGTTGATGCGAGCGATCCAGAATGATGTCCACCCGTCCTTGTATGCCGGCGTCGTTCGCCACGCGCTTCAGCAGATTCAGCAACGGCACGAGTTCGCGTCCAAAGACAAAACCTTCTGTGCGCGCTTCATCGGCCGCGGCCACCGTGCGCATTCCACCACGGGTGTTTGCAGCAAGATTAGTCAGTGTGACGCTACTCGTCCCGAGCACGTCTAGACCAAGACTTGAGCGAATGCATTCGCAAACGTATTGACGTAGTCCTTCATGCCGTCTACTTCGGCGCTCTCCAAACAGTCGCCGGCCTTTGTCCTTGGCGTCAACTACTTCTTCGAGTGGATGACAATTATTATTCCCGATTCGTTGATCTAAGTTCATTCATTTCGTCGTCGTAGTGTTTGGGTCTCGAAGATGTCTTCGTTGGTGATCTCCTTTGCGGTCGTTGCACCTGTGGATTGAGGGGGGCATGGGGGGAGACTTAAAAGTTGTGGATGGTTTCTTGAGTGCGCGGGTGGGGGGTATCCGAGGCCAGGGGGGACTGCCGATCGTCGTTCCTGAGGGCAGCCAGGGGCCTCGTTTCTTCCGGTCCAATGTACTGGCATCGATTTTGGGCGTTTTCTCGCTTTGGCTTCTTCTTCTCGTCGTCGACTCTGTTCTTCGCGTGTTCGTCGCGAATGCTGGGGCCGTTCATCTCCAGAATGACTGAGTGGTGGACGACCCGGTCGATCGCCGCAGCGGTTGTCATTGGATCTTTGAAAATTCGATCCCACTGAGAGAAGACGAGATTGCTGGTAATAAGTACGCTTCGCCGCTCATACCGCTCGGCGAGGAAGGTGAAGAGCACCTCCATCTCGTTGCGATCCTGCTGGATGTACCCAATGTCATCGAGAATGATCGCGGCATAGACATCGAGCCGTTTGAGCTCACGCTCAAGAGCGAGCTCCTTCTTCGCAGCAAGTAATCGCTGCACGAGTAGCACTGCCGAAGCAAAGAGCACCGCGTAGCCGCGTTGCACCAGCTCGTGGCCGATGGCGCAGACCAGGTGCGTCTTGCCGCGACCAGGCAGGCCGAAAGCGAGCACGTTCTCCGCGCGATCGACAAACCCACCCTCGCAAAGCGCGGGCAACTGCCGCCTCACCTTGGTGGGCAGCTTCTCCAACTTCAGCGCGGAAAGCGTCTTCTCAGCAGGCAGGCTCGACGTCTTCAGCAATCGCTCGATGCGACGGGTGCGGCGATCTGCCAGCTCAAGCTCGGCCAGGTGACGCAGGTGATGGTTGAAGGTCCAGCCCTCTGCTTCAGCTTTCCTCGCTACATCTTCGTGGTGAATGGCGAAGGAGGGTAACTTCAAGGCGCGAAGCAGCATCGGCAGCGTTTGGGGTTCGACTGCGGCGGTGACGGTGGTTTCGCCGTTCATGACGCCACCTCCTCGCGCGTTTCGAGAAGCGCGTCGTAGCTGCGCAAATCCACCGATGGCACGGCGAGCTCCGGCACCTCCGGCTTCGCCGGCAATACGAGTGCTTTCACCTGCTCTCCGCTGGTGAGCTGACCCTCCTCGAGCAAGCGCTGCAATGCAGCCTCGACAATCGATTCCATCGTCGACGCTGCCAGGTGCAGGATGCGCAAGTATTCGAGGTCTGCGCCCCGCGCCGGACGCTTCGCGGCAAGCGCATCATACGCACGTCGAAAGGTGAGCGTCGGGAAGAGCTCTTCGCGGTAGCGGTACTGCGCGAAGGCACCTGGCTTTTGCACCAGCGACCAGATGATGTGCCGGTAATTGATTCGGTGGCCGTGGCGCCCGCGCAGCCGTTCGATGGACAGCTGCTGCCGACTGCCGTAGTAAATCTCCAGCCTGTCTTCGTAGAGCCGGACGCGGACCCGCTCGCCCCGAAGGCGCGATGGTACTGAGTACGTGTTGTGGCAGACCCGGATGGTGCTCCACGAAGTGACCGGCACCTCCAGCTCGCTGTACTCGATCAGCCGTTCCACTGAGAGCGGTCGCATCGCTGCGAGCTCCTCAGCGATTTTCGACAATCGAAGGCGGTTCGCTTTCTCCGCCACGGCCTGCAACCAAGTCTCATAGACGTCGATGCTTTCGAAATCGCGGCTGCCACGCACCAGAAGGTGCTGCTCAGCGCGGCGCTTGAAGGCACCATTGAGCGCCTCAACATCGCCATTCTGATGGCACTGCCCTGGCTCGATGGTTCGAGGCTTCATCCCAAAATGCGCGACGAAGTCGCGGTAGTCCCGGTTGAAGTCGCGCTTGCCAGTCGGAATGTCATGCGTCGCCGCGGTTGAGTTGTCGGTCTGATGAAATTGAGGCACTCGTCCTAGGCGAAACAGCGCCGCTTGGACGCCGCGTTTGATCGCGGCCATCGACTCCGAGCGACACACGGTCACCCACTCCCAATTTGAGAAAGGCAACACCGGATGGCACAGAAGGTGTCGGAATGGCGCGCCGGCGATGGTGATGTCCAGCTCATTGCCCCAGGTGAAGTCGGTCTGCATCGCTTCGCCCGGCCGATGCACCTGGGCGAAGAAGACTTCCTTGTCCGGGCCGGCGGTCGCACGCCACTGGCGAACGCGCCGCTGCAACGTACGTACCTGGCCGGGCTCGTACTTCTCCGGCTGAGCCTCGAGTAGCAGCTCGAACAACGTCTTCGCTTCAAGCTCCGGTGCCTCAGCCAACCTGGCCGCGATCGCTGGCCAGTCCTCCTCGAAAGGATCCTCCCGCGTACGCCACGAGCGTGGCTGCTTCAGCTCCGAGGGAAATTTCCCAACGTCTCGGTACTTGGCAGCAGTCTTCGGATCCATCCCGGCGCGGGCGGCCGCCATGCCGAGCTTGCCGTGCTTGCTCAACTCCTCCATCAGCTTCCTCACTTGTGCGTCCGTCGCGGCCACCCAAACCCTCCTGGTCTGGGCAGCTTCTTGCTACGGCGTCACTCAAGATCGGGAAAAGTAATTGTCGCTGGTCGGGAGAACCCATTGTCGCCGAGCACCTTTGAGCCGTGCGTTCCGCGATTGCACAGGCATCGCACCGCGAACATGCAAGGCGCTACGCATCCATTCTACGGCGGTCGTCGTATTAGTCCGAAGCACGATAAAGAATACGAACTGCCTGACGGTCGGCGGTCCATCGACTCGTATCTCATCGATAAGTAATAGAGGCCGAGCACTCGTTTCCCACTCCGGGATGAAGTTGCTTCGGTCTATGCGTCCGGTTGGATTTTGCATGCACATCCTGGCTCAACACTTGAGGTCTTCGCGACAGGGCTCAAAGAGCCTCCATTCCATCATGAGATCTCTTCCCCCTAGCCATCTTTCGGCCGTAGGTGGCGTGAGGCCGATCGGCTCGAGATCGCTCTCTCGGTACCGCTCGCCTGGGACGGCGCGAGGTGGTCTTTTGACGTGCGCTGATCAGCAGAAGGACGTTTAGCTCTAATTTGGGTGCGTATGGGCGGCTATTGGTACCAGATTCCCCCGTGGTCCAGGGGCTGGATCATCGCCAACGGCCCCGCCTTCGGGGCTATCGGAGCACAGCGGGGACTCGGGGCTGGTGTGTCAAGCTTCGGGTAGTCCTGAAGCGGTTGATCAGGGGAGGTAGAGGATTAAGAGGGCAGGAAGCGGTGGTAGGAGAGTCCAATGGGCATCGTGTGGATCCTCGGCGCTGGGTTCAGCAAGCCTCTCGGCGGCCCGCTGCTCGGGAGGATGCTCTCTCCCGAGTCCAAGCAAGATCTCCGCATTCGCTATTCCCAGATGCCGAAGCTGTGGAGTCCCCAAGCCGACGCTGCTCGGTCGCTCTACTATTATGGGCAATCGAAAAAGCCGCTGAACCGCAGCCAGAACAATGTCCCGGAGTTCATCGACGGAGAGGGAGAGCACCTGTGGGAAGACGCGGAGGAGTACCTCGATTACCTCGATACTGCGGCCGAGAAAGGTGCCAACTCCCCGGCATGTGACCGTCTTCTTCAGATTCTCCAGACCCGCTTTGGTCTTCAGCCTGGGCGCCCCGACTTCCTGAAACTGATGGCCGCCGCCGCGCGCCGCCTCCTCGCCGCAGAGTGCTGCTCGTTCCTCGAAGGAGTAGATCCCGACTCAGAGCGCTGGTCTCCGTACCGGCGCTGGCTCCGCACCCTGTTCAAGTGGGACGAAGATACCGTGGTGACGTTCAACTACGACCTCGTGCCAGAGATGCTTGCGGCATCGCAGCAGCAGCGAGAGTCCTTCCAATATCGCAACAAGGAACCAGGTTGCGCGTTGCTGCTCAAGCTGCACGGGAGCGTCAACTGGGCTCTGCGGTACACGGAATCGGGCCAACTAACCGAAGTTGACACCAACGCGGGTGACCGAGCCGCGCTGACCTGCGATGATCGCGCGCTTGCGATTGCCGGCCCCGGCCCCAGCAAGCAAAGGTTCTCTTCAGGCTCATTCGAGTGGTGTTGGACCGAAGCCGTTGCTGCCCTGGAGAAGGCGGCTGCGATCGTGTTCGTTGGCTACAGGTTCCCGCCCACCGATGCGGAGGCGCGCGAGAAACTTCTCGGGGCCATTCACGAGAACAAAGACCAGCCGCACCTGCCCATCCACACCGTCCTCGGCCCGAACACGTCCTCCGATGACTCGCGGCGGCTCAAGGGGCTCCTGGAGCACGCGATGGCTGGCGTCCGCAAGCCACGAGGGACAGGGGGCTCTATTGGGTACAGTCTTGTGCAGCAGCCGCTTTGGGCGGAGGACTTCTTCAGCGTCGTGAGCCGAAGCTCGATTCTGTTCTGACGTAGGAAAGCCCGTCCGGTGAATGTCCTCTCACGTTGCGGCATTCATCCAACCTGCCTCGCTGCTCAGATCGTACACCGACGAAGAAAGCTGTCAGAGCACCTCTCAAGAATGCTGCGCCATGCCCGACCTGAGTTGGTGGGAGCGTCGTGAAGCCGAGAGACACCTGCGCGCCTATCGAACTACCCAGAGGAGAGAGCTGACCCCGTACGAGATTGAGGGGTTCATTCCTTTGATCGTTGGGCAGCTCCAGTTCATCGGAGAATGCTTCCGCGACGTGATGGCCAAGGCGCAGGATCCGCGAACCGCACACGAGATCGCCCACGTACTCGCTTCGTTGTTGCCGGACCCTCCTCCGCCGGCACGCCCGCGAGACCCCGACGAAGACGCCCGCCAGTACTTAGCTGGTGTTACCACTCAGTGTCAGAGAGAGTTCCTCGACCCGCTAGCAGCACTCTTAACCTCACGTCCGCCCAATCCGAACGTGCCGAATCCGGACGTACTTTCCCTCGCGACATGGTTCTCTGGCGTCCAGAAGTTCTGCTCCTCCATCACTCGGAACCGAACGATATTATTCTGGATGAAACTGCGGAGCTTCACTACGCAACGCGACCCGAAAACCGGTGGGATCGTCGTTGGCCTTCCACCACAGATTGACGCCATCGCCTTCCCGTTCGACGCGATTCTGGACGAGGCTGCGCGGGTAGCTGGGGCGATCCAGGAGAATATTGATGGGTGGCGCAAAGAGGTCCGCGAGACGGGTGCCCGGCTCCTGGAAGCTTCGACCGCGCGGAAACAGGCGTTCGCCTCGATGCTGTTGCTAATTTTTCAGGTTTTCGTGACC
>WNFG01000833.1_pt1 | contig 25700 bp, 24 predicted proteins | sample 5400431 | NCBI WGS metagenome assembly WNFG01 (sample SAMN13153346, study PRJNA577476) | soil metagenome | isolation source: 120 cm saprolite under Douglas fir tree site 2 hole 3 replicate 2 | place: USA:California | collected 2015-04-18 | reverse complement strand
GGACTTCAGCAATTTCAGCCAGCGCCGTCACAATCCGTTGTCCTGGGTCACGCGGCTGCCGTCGATGGCGGCGACCGTGATGGAAAGCACGGCGCCGTTCGACCGCAATGCGCTGCGCGAAGTCGAGACCTATGCGTCCGGCGATTATCTGCGCGATCTCATGCGCGGCGAACGCGATGCCGAGGCGATCGAGCGCATGACGCCGCGCGTCGCCGCTCTCACGGGCCTCGATCCCGTCCAGGTGAAGAAGCTCGGCGCCCGCATCGACACCAGTACGTTCCAGCGCGAGCTCAATCGCGCCCGGGGGACGGTGGCGAGCGCCTACGACCCGACCATCACGGCTTTCGACCCGTCGCCAAATTCGGCGCAGGGCCGTTTTTCCGATCCGGTGCTCGATGCCATCGGGCCGCCGCTCACCGGCGCCATGACGACGCTCTATCAGGGCCCGTTGAAGTGGCGCGTCGAGCAGCCCTATCGTCTGCTCAACGGCGAGGTCAACGGCCAATGGAACTGGGGTCGTGGCCGCGTCGGCCCGGAAGTCGTCGACGATCTGCGCAACGCGCTCGCCGCCGACCGCGATCTCCAGGCCCTGGTGGCGCACGGCGCGAGCGATCTCGTCACGCCCTATTTCGGGACCCAGCTCATCCTCGACCAGATGCCGGTGTTCGGCTCCGCCGACCGCCTCAAGCTCACGGTCTATGGCGGCGGCCACATGTTCTACTCCCGCGATGCATCCCGCCGCGCGTTCCGGGAAGACGTGCAGGCGCTGTACCGGGCCGCGCTGCAGAAGGAGTGAGGGGGCCAATAGCAAAACGGAACGTGCCGTCGTGAAAACCGGCCGGACATGCTTCGGGTCGGATAAGGAAAGGGAGGTACCATGAATCGAGCGATGAAATTATTTGCCGGAGCGGCGCTGGGACTCGTTGGCATTCTCGCGCCGGCCGGGATCGATCCCATACGGGCGCAAAACAACGCACAGAATCTCCAGATTTACTGGATTGACGTCGAAGGCGGCGCCGCCACGCTGATCGTGTCGCCGTCCGGCGAATCCTTGCTGCTCGATACCGGATTTCCGGACGCCGATAGGGACGCGAAGCGAATCTATGCGGCGGCGCAAAAGGCCGGCCTGAAGCAGATCGACTATCTCGTGATCAGCCATTGGCACCGCGACCACGAGGGCGGTCTTGCGGCGCTTGCCAAGATGATCCCGATCGGCCGGTTCTTCGATCACGGCGACGGGGTTGAGGCCGTGGATAAAGTGAGGCTTGACGACTACAAGGCCGTGGCCGCCGGCAAGCGCACGATCGTCAAGCCAGGCGACAAGATTCCCCTCAAAGGCGCCGACGTCCAGGTGGTGTCTTCGGAATTCACGCTGCTCGGGCAGCCCGTCAACGGCGGCGGGCCCAATCCGCTGTGCGCCGACGCCGCTCAGATGGCTCCGGCTGCGCCCGAAAATCAGCGCATGGTCGGCGTGCTCGTCACTTTCGGCGCGTTCACGTTCCTCGATCTTGCCGATCTCGACTGGCAGAAGGAGATGGAGCTGTCGTGTCCGGTCAACAAAGTCGGCCGCGTCAGCCTCTACCAGACGAGCCGTCACGGCTCGTTCGACGGCGCCGGCGCACCGGCTTTTCTCGGCGCCATCAGCCCGCAGGTCATCGTGGTGAACAACGGTCCCCGCAAGGGTCTGGGCCAATCGGACGACCGCGTAAAGCCGCTGGAGATTGCCGGCAAGCCGGCCGCTCCTTACGAAAGAAATTCGTACCTGAGAATGGCGAAGCTGCCGGGACTCGAAGGCATCTGGCAGGGCCACCTGTCGTTGCTGGACAAAGATCCGAGCCACAATACGTCGCCCGACATGATCGCGAACTTCGAGGAGACTGCCGAGTGCCAGGGCAATTGGATCAACGCGTCGGTGGCGCCGGACGGCAAGTTCACGCTCACCAACGGCCGCAACGGGTTCAGCAAGACCTACGTGGCGCGGCAGGCAAAATAGTGTCAGGCGGGCGACGGGATTGACGCTGCGCAACTGGCGGCCCGGCCCTGATGATGAAGGGCAAGCCCTCGGACCAATCAGACGATCTCCCGATCGAGGAGGCTCTGCCCCACGACCGGGGGGTCGAATGGCTCAAGGGATAATGGCTCAAGGGATAGTTAGCGGACAGCGGCTGTACAAGCTGATACTGGAGAACGGCAAATCGCCGATCATACCTTTGAGATCCAGTTCCTCGATCCAGGTGGTCACGCCCGCGCATTTACATTTGGCCGAAACGGGGAGGTAACCAATGACCGAATCGCCGGTGAGCCTTATGAAGCAGACGCATGTTCGATCCACCCTGCTCGTAACCGCGCTGCTGATCGCCGCAGGAGTGAGCCTCGCGGTGCTGCGATCGACTGCCGAGATTGCCCGTACGTTGCCCGAGCCCGCGGTTGATGAGCAGGCGGGGGAGGGGGCGCCCATGGCGACCTTGGAGGTCGCGGTGCTGGCCGGCGGATGTTTTTGGGGCGTCCAGGGGGTCTTCCAGCACGTCAACGGCGTGACTAGCGCGGTCTCCGGCTACGCGGGCGGCGAGCAGAAGGCCGCACACTACGAGCTGGTGGGCTCAGGCAGGACCGGCCACGCGGAATCCGTGCGGATCACCTTTGATCCCCGTAAGATCAGCTATGGACGAATCCTGCAGATTTATTTTTCGGTCGCCCATGATCCGACCCAGCTCAATCGCCAAGGTCCGGATGTTGGCGCGCAGTATCGCTCGGCAATCTTTCCTGCGAATCCGGAGCAAGCCAGGATTGCCAAGTCCTATATTGCGCAGCTCAACCAGGCGCGCCTCTTCAACGCTGCGATCGTCACGAAGATCGAGCCGGATCGGGAGTTCTACGCGGCCGAGGACTATCATCAGGATTTCCTCACGCGGCATCCGGGCCATCCGTACATCGTCTACAACGATCTGCCGAAGATCGAGGATTTGAAACGTCTGTTCCCCGCAGCCTATCGCGCGGATCCGGTGCTGGTTGCCGCCGCACCATCGTCGAATTGAGCGTAGGCGGGCCTTGTAGCCCGGATGGAGCGCAGCGTAATCCGGGGCAGGCCGTGCGGCTGGCGAGGCTGATCCCGGATTACGCTGCGCTCCAGCTTGGCTGCAAGGCTCCGACGAGTGCTAAGACGGCGCCATGGCGGCTTCGTAGTCCGCGCTCAAAGCCAACCACTGGTCCTCGGCAGCTGCGAGCGCGCCTGCCGCCTCGGCGCGTTCCTTGCCGAGGGTTGCGAGGCGGGCCGGATCGCGGTCGTAGAGCGTGGGGTCGGCCAGCATCGCATCGATGTCGGCGATCCTTTTCGTCAGCTTCGCAATCGTCTTGTCGCATTCGTCGATGCGCCGCCTGAGGGGGGCAAGCTCGCCGCGCTTTTCGGCGGCGGCGCGACGCTGGTCGGCGCGGGACACACGCGCCTCGGTGAAGCCGTTGCGTTCAGTCGCCGCTTTGGGGTCGCCGCCGAGCACGAGCCGGCGGTAGTCGTCGAGATCGCCGTCGAAGGGGTTGACTTCGCCGTTGGCGACGAGCCACAGCCGGTCGGCGCAGGCCTCGAGCAGAAAGCGGTCATGGGAGACCACGATCACGGCGCCCGAATAGTCGTTGATGGCCTCGATCAGCGCGGCGCGGCTGTCGATGTCGAGGTGATTGGTAGGCTCGTCCAACACCACAAGATGCGGCCCTTCGAAGGTCGCGATGCCAAGCAAGAGGCGCGCCTTTTCGCCGCCCGACAGGTTCGCCGCCTTGGTGTCCGCCATGGCGGCCGGAAACCCAATGGCGCCGGCGCGCGCCCGCACCTTGGCTTCCGGCGCGTCCGGCATGAGCCGGCGCAGATGGTCGCAGGCGCTCGCCTGCGGATTGAGTTCGTCGAGCTGATGCTGGGCGAAATACGCGGTCTTGAGCTTGTCGGCCCGCGTCATCCGGCCGGAGAACGGCGCGAGGCGGCCGGTCAGGAGCTTGGTCAGGGTCGACTTCCCGTTGCCGTTGGCGCCGAGGAGCGCGATGCGGTCGTCGGGGTCGATGCGCAGCGTGAGCCGCCGCAGCACCGGACGGCCAGGCTCATAACCGACTGTCATGTCGTCGAGCGCAATGATCGGCGGCGACAGCGACTTTTCGGGGGAGGGGATCGCGATCGCGCGCGCCTCGTCCTCGATGCGCACGTCGATCGGCTGCAATTTTGCCAGCATCTTGAGACGCGATTGCGCCTGGCGCGCCTTGGTGGCCTTGGCGCGGAAGCGTTCCACGAAAGCGGTGAGATGCTTGCGCTGCGCCTCCTGCTTGCGCGCGAGGCTCTGGTCGAGGGCAAGGCGCTCGTTGCGCTGGCGCTCGAAGGACGTGTAGTTGCCGCGATAGAAGGTGAGCTTCGCGCGCTCCAGATGCAGGATCGAATCGACCGCGCTGTCGATGAGATCGCGGTCGTGGCTGATGACGATAACGGTGCGCGGATAGCGCGCGATGTGGTCCTCAAGCCACAAGGCGCCTTCGAGGTCGAGATAGTTGGTGGGTTCGTCGAGCAGCAGCAAATCCGGCTCGGCAAACAGCACCGCCGCAAGCGCCACCCGCATGCGCCATCCGCCGGAGAATTCCGCGCATGGCCGTTGCTGATCCGCATGGGAAAAGCCGAGGCCAGAGAGGATGCCCGCGGCCCGCGCGGGCGCCGCGTGGGCGCCGATGTCGGCAAGGCGCGACTGGATCTCGGCGATGCGGTGCGGATCGGCTGCGGTCACGGCCTCGCGGATGAGGGCCGTGCGTTCGCGATCGCCGGCCAGCACGATGTCGATCAGCGGCTCGGGCCCGTCCGGGGCCTCTTGCGGCAGCCGGCCGATGGTTGAGCGCGCCGGGCGGGCGAAGCTGCCGTGCTCGACGGCAATGTCGCCCGCGATGGCGCGAAACAGGGTCGATTTTCCGGTGCCGTTGCGCCCCACCAGCCCGACCCGCGCGCCGTCGGGAATTTGCACGGTCGCACGCTCGATCAGGAGGCGGCCGGCCACGCGCAGCGAAACATCGTCAATCACCAGCATAGGGCTTAATGACCGGATCGCGGGGGCTTGCGCAACCCATTACTTCCCCTCCCTTACCTTTCCCGCCTGTAGCCCGGATGGAGCCACCGGGGCCGGCCGAAGGCCGGACCCGGTGGCTCCATCCGGGCTACAGGATCCGGCTGCCTGCGTCAGCGCGCCTGTTGCCAATATTGGATTGGACAACGAGAATTGCGTGCAAAGAGAGGATCAACAGAACGGGAGAAGATATGTGCGTCGCCGGGTGTGAAACGAAGGTCCGGGCAGCTTTGAGTCGGCGAAGCTTTTTTACGGGCGCGGCCGCAACCGGATTTGCGGTGGCCGCGGCGCCCGCTCCCGCCGCGGAAACAAGGAGCTTCAGCAAGGTGGTGGACCTCACCCACACCATGTCGGCCGAATTTCCGACCTTCATGGGCAAGCCCGGCATCGAAATGCAACGCGAGTTCGACTTTAAGAAGGACCGCTTTAATCTGTTCTGGTGGCACATCGTCGAGCATGCTGGCACCCATCTGGACGCCCCCATCCATTTCTCCGAGGCCGGTCTTTCGGCCGAGAAGCTGCCGATCGAGCAGCTGGTCGTGCCGCTCGCGGTCGTCAATGTGGTCTACCAAGCCGAGCAGGACGCCGACTATCAATTGTCCCGCGAAGATCTCGCAAAATGGGAAACCAAATACGGCCGTCTGCCGGCGGGCTGCTGCGTCGCGATGCATTCGGGCTGGGGCGAGCTTGCAACCGCTGATCCGGCGCGCTTCGACGGCCGCGACGTCAACGGCACCATGCATTTTCCGGGCTTCGCCCCCGAGGCAGCCGCATGGTTGATGAAGGAGCGCCGGGTCACCGGCATCGCGGTCGACACCATGTCGCTCGACAACGGGCCGTCGCGGGACTTCAAAACCCATCAACTCTGGCTTCCGTCGGGCCGCTGGGGCCTCGAAAACGTCGCCAATCTCGACAAAGTGCCGGGGGCGGGCGCAACCCTGGTCGTGGGCGCCGCCAAAGTGAAGGATTCGACCGGCGGCCTCGCCAGGGTGATAGCGCTGGTATGATATCTCTTCCTCGACCTCTTTCGCGGGAAGAGTGCAAAGGGCGCAGTCGGATGGCTCGAGCGGATTTCGGTCGGGTTGAGGCAGCAGCTACTTCTTCCGGCGTCGTGGCCGGGCTTGTCCCCGCCACATCGCTTATTGCTGCTCCGTGCTGAAAAATTGTCGTCGCCGGGACAAGCCCGGCGACGACGCCATGCGTGATTCAATCTGATCGACTCCGATCCCGGCTAAAACTTCATCAACGTCCGGAACCGACCGTGCTGGGTTGCCCCGAGAGATCCGCGAGCTTGGTCTTCACGGGATCGATGGTCGGCCTCAGCACGTCGCCGACGCCGGGGATTTCGAGAACTTTGTCGGTGAGGCGGTTGATCGCGGGCATCGCGGGGGCGATTGCCGCGGCAACGACTTTGCGTTGATCCGGCGTCAGCTGGCCAACCAGGCTGCTGACTCTGTCGATCTGAGTTCTGGCGGCCTCGAGCTTTGGCAGCGCGGCTCTGGCAGATGCGACATCGGTGACGCCCTGAAGCGACGTGCGCAAGTCACTGAGGCTGTCGCCGATCGTGTTCTTGATGTCGACGCCGCCGACCGTCACGCTCTGGCTCTGGGCCGGAGGGGCCGGCTCCTGAGCCACTTGCTCGTGCTGGGCGGGCCTGCCGAGCAGGTACCAGAGGAGTCCGCCAAGCGCGAGCAGGGGAAGCGCCCAATAGGCCCAATTTGGGATGCCGAATGTTGGATTGGCGCGTTCGCGGGGAGGAGATGTATACTGCGTGAATTGTCCAGTTGCCTCCGTCGTCGCTCTGCGCGCCGATTCGAGCCCGCTGCTGAGCCCGGTCCTGTCGAGCAATTCGCCCATGCCGTTGGGCAACGCCTGAGCGATCTGCTCCTTCTGCGAGGCGAGCAGGCTGGTGAGGCTGCCGATATCGACACCGCGGGTGCCTATCTGCCTGCCGATGAGGCCCATGACCACCGGCGCAAGCATGCCTAACAGCGAAGTGGCCTTGTTTTGTCCGAGACCCGCGGACCTCGCAACAGCCCCGGTCAGCGCAGCCTGATCATGGCTGCCGAGCAACGAGGTGAGCAGACTCGATCCTCTTTCAATGAACGACGATAGGTTGTTCCCGCCAATCATGCTGGCAAAGTTGTCCAGCACACCGGATTGCTGCTTGACCGTGTTGACGAGGCTCTGCGCTCCGCCCGGTTTGTCGGCCAGCCCGCTGAATGCAGCGAGCAGCGCCGGCACGACGGCACTTACGCCAGATTGCGCATCGCTCCGATTAAGCCCGAGCGCGCCAGCGATCCGCCCGATCATGTCAGGCGTCAGGAATTGCATCATGTACGAGACGAGATTGGTAGCCATCGGCAATCTCCGCTTCCTCGATTCCAAGTCCAGTGATCCGTTAGAGTGAAACGCGCGTTCGCGGTCCAAGTTCCGCTGACGGTGGCGGCCCGCGACCGCAGGGAACCCTCTTCAATCTCCCCCGTTGCCTTGAAACCATCCCAGGCGCGCCAAATAAACACGTGTTGGCGGGGTTAAATGGCACCTTACGACGTGCGACTCACGCTACGTTGCGTTTGCGGTACAAAGGGCGGACTTCTGGGGAGAGAACGAGATGAATTATCTGAGCGACAACAGGTTATGCGAACTTCTCAAACTCGGGTCGCCGGGACCAGCCCGGCGACGACGCCGGTACGTGATTCAATGCGATCGGACGCGCTCTAACTGCTGCTGATACGGCTTTTCCACATCGCCCAAGGGCGCTGGAAATTGGTATCCCGCCGGCCGGTGATCAACTCGCACTCCTCCGGCTCCAGGAAATTGATCGGCCCACCGATGGCGATCGCCTGGGCCTGCAGTCTGGCGTTAACCTCGGTGTAAACGGCACGGTAGACCGCCGTCATGATGTTGGGGCCGACGCAGACATTGCCGTGTCCGCGCATCAGCGCCACGTCGCTCAAGCCCAAAGTGCGAGCGAGACCCGCGCCGTGTTTGGCGTTGCGGATCAATAGATCCGTCATGCCGTCACACTCGCGGATCTCGAAGTTCGGAACGTCGTGCTTGAGAAATGCCGACATGTGGCAAATCGGCCGCAGCTTGACGGTGGTGACGCTGAACGGGATGACGGTCGGCGAGTGGCTGTGGACAACTGCATTGACATCGGGGCGCGACTTGTAGATTTCGCCGTGGATGTAGCGCTCGATGTACATGAGCCGGCCGCGCTGATCGACCGGGTTGGAATCAAGATCGTATTCCATGATGTCTTCGGCCGTGATGATGGCCGGAGACTTCGAACGCGACAGAAAATAGCGATCGGCGGCGCCACTGTGGCGCATGCTCACATGACCGTAGCCGTCGAGGACACCCTGGTCGGCGAGTATGCGGTTGGCGGCGACAAGATCGTTGATTTCGGCGGGGTCGACCGGGTCGCCGGATTGCGGGACGGCTGCGGAACTTTTGTCGTTCATGGGCGTTTTCTCGAATTGAGCGGGGTGAGCGGGGATTAAATCTAGCGAATTCCTGCATAGCCGCCAAATCGGTCCACTGGCCCACCGCTATCGGTGGAGCTATGAGTTGTGGCGTCCCAAGTTGATTCATTGGTGATGCGCAGCCGTCGCCGGGCGGCTGGGGTACACTAGTTCGCTCTCGTTGAACCGCTCCCACCCTACCCCGCAAGCGGGAAGGCAGGGTTGGGGGGGGTGAACGCGAAAGGTCAGAAACATGCTGGAAGTCGATGCGGCGGCTGGAACTTTGACCATTCCGATTTGGGCGGCCGGAGCGGTGTCTGCCATCTTTCTCGCGCTCGTCGTATTGGCGATCGGCCGGGCGGGAGTGGCGGCGTCGATAAACCTGCTGTTTCGCGTGGCGATCGTGGCTATCGCGGTTTCAGCCGGCTGGCTCTACTTTCAACGGATGGAGCGGCAGGAGCAGGCGGCCGAGCTTCGGTTGCTCGATGAGCGCTTGGCGGCCCTATTGGTGCGCGCGGTCGCACCAGTGTCGGCTTTGTCCTGTCTTGACGAGCTTGCCGGCGAAACGGTCGAGGCCGCGTGCGAAAAAGCCGTGTTCGCGAGTCCGGAGGCCGTCGCCGCGGCGGTGGCTTACGTCGCTGCGAAATTGGCCTTGCTGGTCGACCGCAACGACTATGCACGGCGCGCCGGCCCGACCTCTGCGTCGGAACTCGCGCCGCTCCTCACGGCCCTCGAGGTCGATCGCTTCGGCATCGTCGCCCACGTGCTCGCCCAGCGTCACGGCTGTACGGCGGGCAAATGCGATGCCCTGACCTGGTTTAGTGATCACAGCCATGTGCTCGCCAATTTGCGCGACCACACCTTCGACGAGCAGGTGGCGAAATTTGCAGGGATTTGGAACAACCCGTCGCGCGTCGCGATAGACGGTGCGGCGGCCGAACCGCCTCATCCCGCACCGGCGCCGCTCACGGTCTCGCCGCGTTATGATTTCCCGTCGTCCCAGTCGATTCCGCCGGTCAACATCATGGCGCCTGAACAGCCGGCCCCAAGGGGTCCGCCAAACGGGCCGTCGGCGGCGCCGTCCGGCGACGGCAATCCCCGTCCCGCCACCGCTCCGGTCCCGCCACGCCGTCCGCCGCAAGGACGCACTCCCGCGGCGGCGGTCGGCTCGCGCCCGCCTGGTTCGCATGCGGCAGCGCCTGTTGCGGTCGGGGAGGCGCCGACCGATGGTGCCGGGACGCGCCCGTCAGGCGCAGGACAGACGCAGTAGGGGCGCACAGCCGGTAGCCCGGATTGAGCGGTAGCGAAATCCGGGATGGGCTTATCAATGCGGCAACGGCTGACCCCGGGTTTCGCTGCCGCTCAACCCGTGCTACGGGCCTGTTTTCCACGGGCGCCCGTGGAAAACGTCCGGCGATGTATATTCTTCGTCGCCCGGATGATATCGCATATCCATGTTCTCTTCGGTCCTGATCGCCAATCGTGGCGAGATAGCGGTTCGTATTGCGCGTACGGCGGCACGGCTCGGCATGCGCACGATCGCGGTGTACTCGGAGGCCGACGCCGGTTCGCTCCACACCCGCGTCTGCGATGAGGCGGTTCTGGTCGGGCTGGCGCCGCCGTCAGAGAGCTATCTCGCCATCGATAAGCTGATCGACGCGGCCCGCCGGACGGGTGCGCAGTGCGTGCATCCGGGCTATGGTTTTCTATCAGAGAATGCGCAATTCGCCGATGCCTGCGCGAAATCCGGGGTGGTGTTTGTCGGCCCGCCGCCGGCGGCCATTCGCGCCATGGCGCTTAAGGATCATGCCAAGTCGCTCATGGAGCGGGCCGGCGTGCCGGTGGTTCCGGGCTATCACGGCGGCCAGCAAACGGCAGCCTTTCTCAAGCGCAAGGCCTACGAAATCGGCTATCCGGTTCTCATCAAGGCGGTGGCGGGAGGCGGCGGCCGCGGCATGCGCCGCGTCGACAAACACGCGGAATTCGAGGAGGGGCTTGCCGCCGCCCAGCGCGAGGCGATGGGAGCGTTCGGCGATGCGCGGGTGCTGATCGAGAAATACGTCGAGGCGCCGCGCCATATCGAGATCCAGGTGTTCGCGGACCGCAACGGCAACGTGATCCACCTCGGCGAGCGTGACTGTTCGCTGCAACGCCGCCATCAAAAGGTGATGGAGGAAGCGCCGGCGCCCGGGATGACGGCGGCCTTGCGCGCCGAGATGGGCGCGGCGGCGGTCGCGGCGGCGCGGGCCGTCGGCTATGTGGGCGCCGGCACCGTCGAGTTCATCGCGGACGGCTCGGTGGGGCTGCGGTCGGGCGGCTTCTGGTTCATGGAAATGAACACCCGCCTGCAAGTCGAGCATCCGGTCACCGAAGCGGTCACGGGGCTCGATCTCGTCGAATGGCAGCTGCGCATCGCGGCCGGCGAAGAACTGCCGTTGCGGCAGTCCGAGGTTTCGCTCGCAGGCCATGCGGTCGAGGCGCGAATCTATGCGGAAGATCCGGCGCGGCACTTTCTGCCGTCGTCCGGCCGTATCGCCGTGTTCGAAACGCCGGCCGGCGAGGGATTGAGGGTCGATGCGGGCGTCGCGTCGGGTGATGCGGTGCCGCCGGACTATGATCCGATGATTGCGAAACTCATCGCGCAGGCGCCGACGCGCAACGGGGCGCTCGCGCGTCTTGCGGCGGCGCTGCACGATTTCGTCATCGCCGGTCCGCGGGTCAATACGCCGTTTCTCAAGATGCTCGCAGAGCACCCGGAGTTTCGCGCCGGCCGTTTCGATACCGGCTTCATCGACCGCCATCTTGGCGAACTCCTGTATATCGATCCGCACGAAGAAGCGCTGGCGATTGCCGATGCGGTCGCGCTTCTGCTCGATCGTGAGCGCAGGCGCATCGCCGAGGTTGGATCGGCGCGCAAATCGCCGTCGCTCGCCGCGTGGCGTGATCCGTGGTCCGCCGATGACGGCTTCGCGCTCGGCCCTGCCCGCGCGATCGCGCTCGATATTCTGGTCGATGGCGCGGCGCGGCAGGCGACGGTCGCCTGGGGACCGGGAGGCGCGCAAGTCACGGTGGACGGCGTGCCCCCTCCCGACCTTCCCTCCGCACCCCTCCCTAACCCTCCTCCGCAAGCAGGGGAGGGAAGGGTGGCGGAAAGACGGGAGGGTAAGGAGGGGGCTGCGCCGTCGCGCGGTCAGCCGATCGAGGTTGGCGGCGGCGCGGTCGTCGTCGCCGGCGCTCGCCAATTCCATGTGGCCTTGCGGCATCACGACATCCTGGACGCAAGCCACTTTGGCGACGACGGAGTTGTGCGCGCGCCGATGAATGGCAAGATCGTCGCCACGTTCGTCGAGCCGGGCCAGCGGGTGAAGAAGGGCGCCCGCATTGCTCTCATGGAGGCCATGAAGATGGAGCACAGCCTGACCGCGCCGATGGACGGCATCGTGAGAGAAGTGCCCGCCGTGGCGGGCACTCAGGCGGTCGAAGGCGCCGTCGTCGCCCGCATTGAGGCGGATGAGGTTAAGGCTTGAGGTACGAGAAGGTGCTGCATCTCATCAAACTTTGCGTCGGCTGCGATTCCATCCGCGACCTTGAGGACTGGATCAACGAAAAGCTCAAGGCGCGCCGCAAGTCCGCCGGGAAGGCCGACGCGCGCCGGCGCGAGCGTAACCATACCACCCGCATGGCGCCGAAGCGCGCGGCCGAGATCCTCGACGGCGGCTCGCTCTATTGGGTGATTCGCGGACAGATCATGTGCCGGGAGCGGATCCTCGACATCCGCCCATTCGTCGACAAAGAGGGCATCGGCCGCTGCCACATCGTGCTTGATTGCAAGCCCGTGCCGGTCGAGCCGCGGCCGTACCGCGCGTTCCAGGGGTGGCGCTATCTCGTCCCGGGCGACGCCCCGCGTGACCTCGACCGCGCCGCACCAGGTGCCCGCGACATGCCGGAAGATTTGCGACGCGAGCTGCGGAGCCTGGGCTTACTGTAGGCGCGCGCTTCGGCCAGTGGGTGTAGGGCGCAATCAGCGCAGCGCATTGCGCCGCTTCATATCAATACGCTCGCCGTAGGTCGCTGTTGAGCGTCGCCCGTCTCTCGTACCGGAACGGCGCAATGCGCTGCGCTTATTGTGCCCTACGGCGTGCTGTTGACCGCCCCGCTGCGCGGCGCTAGCTTGTTTAAGCATATGCTTTTGGGGTGGCCTTTTTGAGCTGGGCGTTCGGCATATGCCAAAGGCATAGGCCTTACGGACGCTGGTGGAGATGGCTGAGCGGCGCGTCAAGCTTTTCAGGAACGGACGCAATCAGGCGTTGAGGATTCCGCGCGAGTTCGAACTGCCCGGCGAGGATGCGACGATCCGCCGGGAAGGTCGGCGCCTCATCATCGAGCCGGCGCCGCCGACATCGCTGCTCGCTGTCCTGGCAACGCTTGCGACCCTGGGGGAGGATTTTCCGCCGACCGAAGACCGGCAGGCGGAGCCAATCGATGTGTGATCATGCGGTTCATGCTCGACACGAACATCGTGTCGGATTTGGTGCGCCATCCGCACGGCCGTATTGCCACGCGGATCGCGGAGGTTGGCGAAACGCGCGTCTGCACCAGCATCATCGTGGCGGCAGAACTGCGGAGTGCGGCAGCGCGCAAAGCGTTGCCGCAGATGGAGGCGCAACTTGAAAGCGTGCTCCGCGCCATCGAGGTGCTCCCCTTCGAAGCGCCGGCGGATGTCGTTTATGGCGCGCTGAGAGCGCGCCTGGAAGAAATCGGCCAACCCATCGGGGCAAACGACTTGTTTGTTGCCGCTCATGCGTTGGCGCTGCGTTGCACGCTCGTCACCGACAACGAACGCGAGTTCGCGCGAATCAAGGCGCTTGCGGTCGAGAACTGGCTGCGTTGAGCCTCTCGCGGCGCCGTGGGCGCGTAGCCTGAGTTGACCCCGTAGGGCGCAATAATCGCAGCGCATTGCGCCGGTTCGTCTCAACACGCTCGCCGAAGTCGCGGTCGAGCATCACCCGTCTTTCGTACCGGAACGGCGCAATGCGCTGCGCTTATTGCGCCCTACGGGTCGCGGCTACCTCATCGCCAGCACCACATCAAACTGCGCCCGCAGCGCATCGTCTGCGGCGGCGACCCGCATCACCAGTTCGCGATGAAAGAATTCATCGGCACGATTTTGCGGCTCATCCGGAAAATAGAACTGGGTCGTCAGCACCGGCCGGTTGGGCGCCTGGACCTTGACGTGATAGTGGCGGGTGCGCCCGGGATAAAGGCCCGGCATGATGGTGCGGAAGGCGTAGCGCCCCTGCGGGTCGGTGAAGACGTGGCCGCGCAGGCGGAAGCCCTTGTTGTCGTATTCGCCTCGGTCGTCGGCCTGCCACAGGTCAACCAGCGCATTTGCGACCGGGCGGCACGCGCGGGTGAGCACCACGCCAGAAAGCTCGACCGGGCGGCCGGCGATGCCTCCCTCGCGCAGATCGCTGCGCCGCGGCGACTTCGGCTTGAAGAACGGCCCCTCAGTCTCAGGGAGAGTTGGCTCATCGCCGTCGTGGCACGCCGGCGTCGGGGCGACGTCAGGCTGAGCCCAGGCGTCGCCGACGGTGAACGCAAGACTCGCGTATGCTCCGGCCACAACGACACGCCGGCGCGACGGGAAACGGCTTTGCTCGTTCATTGTGCGTCTCCAGGTGCGAAGGACCCAGCCCGTAGGGCGCAATAAGCGTAGCGCATTGCGCCGGTCCATCTCAATGCGCTTGCCGCAGTCGCTGTGGAGCGTCGCACCTTTTTCGCGCCGGAACGGCGCAATGCGCGGAGTTTATCATCGGGCCGGCCAAAGGCCGGACCCGGTGGCTTATTGCGCCCTACGGCCGACCTACTTTCGGTTCAGCACATGACCTTCCAGCCACGCGATCATGCGCAGCATGATCTCTTTGTTGTTCTTCTCAAGCATGAGCGTATGGCCGTTGCCCTTAATGCCGGCCTCGGGGAGGACATCGATGGTGATATCGCCGCCGGCGGCTTTGAAGGTTTTCTCGAATGCGCGCGAGGCGACGACGCGATCCTCTGCGCGGTCGCCGATCACGATGAGGATCGGCACGCGTGCGAGCGCCGCAAGCTTATCGCGCGGAATTCTGTCAAAGGCGTCGACAGAGGTCTCGACCGCAAGGATGCCCTTGACCAGTTCGGGGCGCTCGGCTGCGGTGAGATAGCCGAGCAATCCTGACGATGACCACGTCTGCAGCACCGCCGGGCCGATCTTGTCGATGAGGGCGGCGAGCGCCGTCACGGTCTTTCGGGTCTCGTCGGGATCGCGGTAGGTGCTCACGGTTTGCGGATAGTAGGTGTCGGCCGCCGCGATGGGAAATTGCGTATCCGGATAAGGCTCGCCGAAGCGCGGCCCCCAGCGAAACGTGACCCACGACGACTCGAAGGCATAACGATTGATCGCCGGCAGGTCGGACACCGGAGCGCGGCCCAGCCGCACCGCATTGATTTTGCAAATGTCGGTGCCGGAGCGGCCGGTGTTGACCCGGTCGACCCCATAGGTGGCGAAGCCTTCGCGCAAAAACAACGTCAGCCAACCCTCGCGCCCGTCGGGGGTCGTGTCGTACACCCGGGCGGTGTGGCCGCCACCGGAATTGAAGAGGATAGGGTAGGGCGAGCGCTGCTCGACGGGATACTGGTAGGTCGCATAGACATTGTCGACGACCACGTGCCCGGGCGGGAAGCGCTTGCTGCTCGGGTCACCGCCGTCATTGGTCGGGCAGTCGACGACTCGGCCGCCGGCCTCCAGGCTGCCTTGGCGCGCGATGTGCAGCGGAGATTGGGCTTGCGCGGCCGGGAGCGCGAGAGCCAGGATAGTTGCCACGATTGTGATGCGCCTCGTTGTCATTGCTCCCGCTCCTGGCGTGCAGCGAATGCGCAGGATGGGTTGAGCTGGTGGCTCAACCCACCCTGCACAGCGGCGGCGGTTAGATCTCTCCCACCAAACTCCCGTCTTGCGACCGCTCACGCGACGATCGCAATGCGCTTCTGGTCCTCCGCGTCTCGCGTGCGCGGAGCGGCCGGCAATTGCAGCACAATTGCGCGCTGCCCCTCGCACAGCCTGGTGACGAGCACAACCTGCCCGTCAGGGAACTCGAGCGCGTCGTGATGCACGTGCGGCTCATCGGTGTTGACTTGCCGGAAGCGCGCCACTTTCTCCCCAACCTTTTTCGCGCGCTTCAGGCTCGGGAAGAAACCATGCTCGTATTCCACCTCTTTCTCAAACGCGACCTCGGTGCCGGGAAGCAGGCACACGGCAACGTCTGGTTCTCCGACCGCGGCAAAACCGCCAGTGATGGCGTTCGTAAATTTCGTCGACACCAGTTCGTCTCCGACCATTGCGGGTCGAGATGCAACGAATTGCAGACTGTAGTCGCACATTGAAGATGCTCCACTGTCGCGAACAGCCACTATGGTTGTCCTGTGGCAAATATGCCAAAACCCGGTGGCAATTTCGTGTCGGCATACCCTCGCGGCGTCGTCGCCGGGCTTGTCCCGGCGACCCCGAACGTTAAAGCAGGGAGCGAGAATAGTCGGGGTGGCCGGGACAAGCCCGGCCACGACCCGGGCAGAGATTGCACGCGCTCAACCTGACTGGAATCGGCCTTAGCTGTCGCCTCAAGCCGCAATCAACTGCGGCGCGGAGAATTGCTCGCGGCATGGCAGCCCGGTCGGCGGACTCGAAAGATCCTTGACGATCTCTATGAGCCGCGCGTCCTTGAAGGGGCCGCGGATGGCGAAGCCCGCCTTGCGGGCGAGGCCCTTCATGGCGTCGTTGGTTCGCAGGACGTCGCCAACAAGATAGCGGGCGCCGAGCAGCCTCGCGCGGCATTCCATATGCGAAAGCAGCAGCGTGCCGAGGCCCTTGCGCTGCCACGCGTCTGTGACCGACAGGGCGATTTCGCAGCGCTGACTTTGCGGCGCAATCGCCTGGATCGCCTCGGCGATCATGGCCGTCTCCGCGCCCACGCGGCCGAAGACAATCAACGCCAATTCGCCGGGGCCGCCCATGTGAGTGAGGCGTTCGAGTTCCTTCGGCGTCAATTCACTGACCGCACCGAGGAATCGGTTGCGGCGCGTTAGTCCGGACAGATTGCGCATGTATGCCTGCAGACCGTCTGCATCTTGCGGGCTGATCACGCGCACCATCACGGACTCGCCGCCCGGCAAGCGAAACACGTCGGTCTGTGTGCGGAGTTTATCATCGGGCCAGCCAAAGGCCAGACCCGGTGGCTCAACGCTGCTCGGGGAGTTCATCGCGCAATTCCTGGCCAATCAATTTGGTTGTAGGGTGGGCAAAGCCAACGGGTCCGGCCTTCGGCCGGCCCGATGACAGGCTCCGCGTGCCCACCCTTGCCGGGTCCATGCGGGCACGACGCGCAACTGCGCGCCTTTGCCCACCCTACATGCTACATGCTCGTTCCAACCACCCGAAATCCGCTAGGCCGCAAGCCGGATGCGCGGGGAGTTTCGCGGCCGTGACCGCGCGCGGGGCAAGAGCCGTAGCGAGACCGCGACCGCCACCGTGGCGGGACCGTCGGCCGCGCAGACAAGCGCAAGGCCCGGCTTGTCGAGCACAAAGGATTGTCCGGCCTTCAGCACGATGTCGCGGGGATCGTTCGATTGCGTAATCCAGACGGCGCCTTCGAGACACTCGACCGTGAACCCCTCGCCGTCGTCGATATCAAGCAGTTCGCCGGTGTTGAGGCGAACGGAGCTATCGACAAAAAGTCTTGTCATGGTGGCCTTCCTCGCATGAGTATGGCGCATGAGCCCCATCGATGGACTCCCGCGCGCAGCCCGGGCTGGGCGCAAACGAAACCCGGTACTGCCCTTCCATGAGGGCGACGCCCTTCCCGCGTTTCGGCGACGCTCGACGCGCGCTACAGGCAGGTAGATGCACCGCGCCGCGGTGAGGTTCAAACGAACGTTTCTCAGGCCAGTCATGAGTTCTGCGAATGCCAAACAGGCGCTATAGGTTGCCGCAGCTCGGCTTTATCCAGGGCTTCGAGGCCGCAGCGCGCAACTTAAGCTTCACCAAGGCGGCCGAGGAGCTCTTCATCACCCAGTCCGCCGTCAGCCGGCAGGTCAAGGCGCTTGAGGACCACCTCGGCGTGACGCTGTTCGAGCGGCGGCAGCGCGCATTGGCGCTCACCGAAAGCGGCCACGCACTCTACCGCGTCGCCACCGATGTGCTTGAGCGCCTGCAGGCCGCCACCGACCAGTTGCGCGCATCCGGCCGCAGCCGCCAGCTCTCGCTCACGACCACCACCGGGTTTGCGTCACTGTGGCTGATACCGCGGCTGCAGCGGTTCACCAGCCTTCATCCCGATGTCGACGTGCGCATCTCGGCGACCACTGCGGTGATCAATCTGGAGCGCAGCCTCGTCGACCTCGCCATCCGCTATTGCCGGCCCGAGGACGTGCCGGAACGGGCCATCCGCCTGTTCGGCGAGGAGGTCGTCGTGGTGTGCGGAGCGTCATTGCTGCGCGACCGATCGCGCCCGCTCAAGCGGCCCCACGATCTCAAGCACCACGTCCTCTTGCATTTCGACTATGCGGGCACGCAATTCCTGGACGCGCAATTCCTGGATTGGGGCACCTGGCTGACTTCGCTCGGCATCGGCGATTTGCGGCCGGCCGGAGCGCTGCACTTCAGCCAGTACGAGCAGATGATTCAGGCCGCGATCAGCGGGCAAGGCGTAGCGCTCGGCCGCCAGCCGCTGGTCAACGACCTCATCCAATCGGGCGCGCTGGTGGCGCCGTTCCGAAAATCACTGGTGGGATCACGCGCGTATTTCATCATCGAATCCGAGCACGGCGCCGCCAAGCCGCACGTCCGGCAGTTCGCCGCATGGCTTATGGAGGAGGTGAAGGGAAGTACGCGAATGGAGGCGTAGCGGGCGTTTCGATCAGGTTGAACGGCATGCGCGGGCTTAAGCCCCACCCTTGAGTTGCATCTCGCTGTGAACTAGAACCGCCTGCATAACAACATTGCATTCCGCGAATAGCCCCAAAGTGATTTCATGCCTCTCAGCCACGATGCTCCCGACGAAGGGTTTATGCGCGAACTTCGCGAGGTCGCGCGCGACGCCATTGCGCTCAAAGAGTTGCTGACGAAGCCGCTTAACTTCGATCTGCCGCGGGATTTTCCCAAAAATCAGCTCATCGATATATGCCGCTCACTTGAGCAATTGCCCGACGGCACGGCCGAGGGCAGTCGCACCGCACTCGAATATGCCCGTAATCGGTTGCCGTCCGGCGCGTGCATGTGCTGAGCGAGGAGTTGGATACTTCCGGGGGCGATCTCCCGCCGCCGGTGCTGCGGGGTGCGCTGATCGATCAAAGACTGACCAGCCTGATCGCCTCGGTGACGACCGCACTGGACGAATACCGCCGACTTGCGGCCGAGGAGCCGGCCGACGAGTCGCAGCCGGAGGCAGCGGTCCCCCCGCTCGGCGAGGTTACCAATGGCGCCGTTGCCGGATCGGCTCAGCTCGAAGCGAAACTCACCGAGGCAAAAGCTACAGTGGAGGCGACCACCAATCCAAGTTCGCAGCGCGCCGACAATCTCAAGCGCGAAATCAACGACGCTGTTGGTCTGAACCGGCTCGCCCGCGTCGAGCTGCAAATGCAGAAAATTTTTGTGAACTTATACCGGAGGATCGTTTACGCGCTCAAAGATTATCCGCAGTTGATCAGCGACACCTTCACGAATCTTAAGCTGGGCGCGGACATCGCTCAAATGGGCTACGAGCGCTGGCACGAATTCAAGAGAAGCTGGGCGACACATCTCTTCGAAGAATTCAAGAAGACTTGCGATATGTTGGTAGCCGCAGCGGTAAAACTCGAACAACGGCGAGCCAAAGCTAATGAGGATCGCATGCGCGCCGAAGGCCGCATCAAGATTCTCGTCTTTCCGCCGGCCCGCGAGGAAGTGCGTTGGATCAAGCCCGGCGCCGGCCGTAGCAGTTCAGAGGTGTTTTGGGACCTCGAGGGCGGCCCCGAAATGGTCGTCGTCCCCGCCGGGAAATTCATCAGGGGATCGCCGGATGACGAGCCGGAGAGGCTCCAAGACGAAGGCCCGCAGCGCGAAGTGACGTTTGCGCGTCCGTTTGCGGCCGGCCGCCATGCGGTGACGCGCGGTCAGTTCACCGCCTTCGTCAAGGCTGCAAGCCATAAGATGGACGAGGGTTGGCACAATCCCGGTTTCCGGCAGGACAACAGCCATCCGGTCGTGGGTGTCAGCTGGGACGATGCCAAGGCCTATGCGTCATGGCTAGCCGAAGTTACGGGTCGGCTCTACCGTCTCCTGACCGAGGCCGAGTGGGAATACGCGGCCCGAGCCGGCACCGCAACTCCGTTCTGGTGGGGCCCGTCCATCACGCCGGCGCAGGCCAACTACGATGGCAACTACGTTTACGAGGGCGGCGGAAGCAAAGGCGAATATCGTCAGGGCACCGTGCCGGTGGGCAGTTTCGAGCCCAATCCATGGGGGCTCTACAACGTCCACGGCAATGTGTGGGAATGGTGCGAAGACACTTGGCACGACAACTACAAGGGCGCCCCGACAGACGGCTCGGCTTGGCTTCCGAAAAGAGCGAACCGTGGTCGCCAAAGCAATCAATCGAGTAGCCGTGTGGTCCGCGGCGGTGCCTGGAGCAGCGATCCAGGGGACCTCCGCTCTGCTCGGCGCAACTGGCTCACCACCGAGGTCCACGGCAGCCTCCTGGGTTTTCGCCTGGCCAGGACGCTTACCTCCTAAATCTTCTCTTCTTTACCCCTGGGGTCCAGGGGCGTAGCCCCTGGACGCTATAGAATCGGGGCCCAATGCCTGACAATGCGAAGCGAACCGGCGCCGCGATCGAGGCGCACTACCAGTTCCTCACCTGGTTGGCGCCGGCAATCGAAAATGCCGAAGAGCAGCGTCATGCCCGCGCTTGTCGCGGCCATCCACGTCTTTCTCGCTGAACTCCCGCAAGAAAGACGTGGATGCCCGCGACAAGCGCGGGCATGACGGCGGAGAGACGCTTCCATCTCGTCGGAACGCGCTTGTAGCCTCATTTCGACGGCTGCTTGAAGAAGCGCAGGTCCGGCGCCGGCTGGCCCTTGCTGGTCGGCATCAGGTTGCCGTCTCCAGCCAGGAAGTAGCCCTGTCCCTGGATCACCACGTGGCCGTTGCCCTCGGCACAGTTTTCCTCGGCCCATTCCGGCTCTTCCTTCGGATTGCGGCCATATTTTTTGACCACGGTCCAGGGCCGCGTCAGCGCCTTGTCGATGGTCGTCATCTCGTTGACCATCACGTTCGGGTTGGCCTTGTCGATCGAAATCCGTTCCAGCACGCGGCTGTCGGGATCGCTGAACAAGGGCATGCCGCTGGCGTCGAAGGCGCGAGGGCCGTGCAGGCCGCGAGTCTCGACTTCGAGCGTGTCGAACCGGCCATCGCCATCGGTATCGATCCACTTTCCGATGGAGTGGCCTTGCAAGGTCGGCGGGATATCCTTCGGCCAATCACGGCCGTCAGTGAAGATGCGGCGGCTGTCATGAACGTGTTCGATAAAGATGTGCGTGGTGTCGGGTGTGATGACGAAATCCATCGCGCCGTAAGGGGTCATCACCCGGGGCATGCCCGGCGAGATGCAGACATAGGTCGGGTAGTTTCCCTGCCCGCCTTTTGCTTGGTCCTCCATGCTCGCCTTGAGAACGGCCTCGGCCTCCGGCGTCAATGGTGCTTGCTGCGCCGGACCAAGCCGCTTTGTCTGATCGTAGCCGGGCTGGCCGGTGACGCCGGCGACGGGTATGCGGCGCCAAGCGCCGGTCCAGTCGGGATACTTGGCCTGATCGAAGGCCTTCGCATCGACAACCACCGCGACGAGGCCTGCTGCCAGTGCGACGGTGCCGATCAAGCTGCGGTAAAGCATTATTTCCTCCGTGGGATCCTGTTATGAAGCTCGTAACCGAGCGATTAACGGTTGATACCGGGCGACACGTTTGGCTGCGAGAAGTCGCGCCGACCCATCACCTCTGCGCCGGGAAGTACTTCAAACTCGGCGGCGCCTGATCCTTCTTGGCGGGCTTGAGGAACCCATCCTTGTCGAGCAGGTAGGTTTCGTCGCCGATGCGCATCGTGGTGCTTTCCCACACACACATGTACTCGTCCCATCGCGGCCGCGGGTCCGCGGAGCGCCGGTAGTTCTTCACCACCGTCCAGGGCCGCGTCAACGCATGGTCGAAGACCGTGATCTCGTCATGCAGGAGGTTCTGGTCGGTCTTGTCGAGGAAGATGCGCTCTTTGATGACCGTTTCATTGTCCTCGTGCAGAGGAATTCCGCTCAGATCGAAATTGCGTGGTCCCTTGAAGTGGCGGGTTTCGACCTCCAGCACGTCGTAGCGGCCGTCCTTGTCCTCGTCGATCCATTGTCCGATGGAGTAGCCATCGAAGCCCTCCTCGATCCGCTTTGGCCAGTCACGGCCATCGGTGTATATGCGCCGACGGGTTTCGCGGACATAGTCGATGCGGATGTAGGTGATGTTCGGGAAGACGATGAATTCCAACGGCCGATAGGCTGTCATCTGTGCCGGCATGCCGGGCGGCAAACACGAAGGGCCCGGCCAGGTGCCGGGAACGCCTGCTTCCCGTTCGCGCAAATTGGCCTCGAAAATGGCCTGATACTCCGACGTCAGCGGAGGCTCCTGTCCGCGGCCGGGCGGCTTGCCCGGATCGAACCGCGGTTCGTCTGCGGTCCCCGGAGCTTGAGCTCTGATCCACTGGCCCTGGAGGTTCGGATACTTTGAGTCTTCGAACGCCTGCGCCCCGAAATTCGCTGTGCAGAAAACCGCAGCCAGTGCGATCGCAGCGATCGCGTTTGCGTGGTACATCCCTGTCCTCCCTCATGACGTGCTGCCGCCGCGATGTGTCGTCATTTGCTTTTGTGGAGCTTCGCCAGCTGGCTCCCTATGAAGCATCCCAGAACGGCCGGATTTTTTCAAACTTCCTTGCCGAATTCCCTGCCGCAGCCCGTAGGATGGGTTGAGCTCTTGCGAAACCCATCGTCGGTTGTCCCGCGCGGCACGGCCGATATGGGTTTCGCTGCGCTCAACCCATCCTACGAACTCCCTGCCGTAGGGAAAATCGAGGACGAAGGGCCGACGTGGCTTCCCGGGTCACTCGACCTTCAGGTTGAGCTTGCGCACCAGCGCACCCCACCTGGTCTCCTCGGTGTCGATATCGGCCGCGTAGTCCGCCGGCGTGCCCGGCAGCGGTACCGCGCCTTCGGCGGCAAGCCGCGCCCGCACGTCGTCCGCCGAAAGCGCCTCCCTCAGCGCCGCGTTCAGCCGGCCGATGATGTCGCGCGAGGTCGCGGGCGGCGCCAATAGCCCGTAGTGAATGACGGCCGCAAAGCCGGGCACGCCGGCTTGCGCAATCGTCGGCACCTCGGGGAGCAGCTCCGAGCGCGCCGCGCTTGTCACCGCGAGCGCGTTCAACGTCCCGGCGCGCACGTGCTCCAGCACCGGCAGGATCGAAAGAAACATCATCGCCACGTGGCCGCCGAGGAGATCCGTCATGGCGGGGCCGTTGCCCTTGTAGGGGATGCGGGTGAAGTCGATTGCGGCGGTGTTGGCGAACAGCTCGGTGGTGATGTGCCCCACCGTGCCTGGCACGAACGCATAGTCGATCCGGCCGGGTCGCGCCTTGGCGAATGCGATCAATTCCGCAACCGAACGGACCGGGAGCGACGGATGCACCACCAGCACGCTCGGCAGTCCCGCGATCAGCCCGATCGGGGCAAAATCCTTGCGCGGATCGTATCCCGGATTGGCGTAGAGGCTCGGATTGATGGCGAGCGTTCCGGTGTAGGCAAGCAGGATCGTGTAGCCGTCCGGTGTGCTGCGGGCGACCGCGCGCGTCGCGATGGTGCCGCCGGCGCCGCCGCGATTGTCCACCACGATCTGCTGGCCGAGCGATTTGCTCATCTTGTCCGCCACCATGCGCCCGAGCGCATCGTTGCCGCCGCCGGGCGGAAACGGAATGACGAGCGTCACCGGCCGCGCCGGGTAAGCCTGGGCAGCGGCGGGGCGTGGCACAAATGATGCCGCGATGGCGCCAGCAAGGAAAGCACGCCGTCTTATCGGCTGGCTCTTCTCCCCTCCCCCTTGTGGGGAGGGGTCGGGGGTGGGGGTCGGGAGATCCGGCACGGCGGTGCCCCACGGCACGCCCCCCCACCCCAGCCCTCCCCCAGCCGAAACCGCGTATACGCGGGTTTCGGCCACTCGATAAAGCGATCGAAATCGGCAACAGCCGATTTCGATTGGGGGGAGGGAGGAGCAAGTGGCACGCGCTACGATTCTTGCTCCTCTACAACCAGCGAATCTTCGTTTCATAGGCATTCTCGAACTCCGCGATGTGGCCGCGATGGCCGAGCGTGAACGAAATATCGTCCGCGCCCGCCAACAAGCATTCCTTCCGGAACGCCTCGATTTCAAACCCGTCGACCACGCCGTCCGGTCCGCTCACCGTCTGCGCTTCGAGATCGATGGCGACGTGGCTGCCGGGCGCCTGCTCCAACAGGGCGCGGAGCGCCGCAACCCGCCCGGCAGCAAGCGCCACCGGCAGCAAGCCATTCTGGAAGCAGTTGTTGAAAAAGATGTCGCCGAAGCTCGGCGCCACCACGGCCCGGATACCGTAATCGTAGAGCGCCCAGACGGCGTGCTCGCGCGACGAGCCACAGCCGAAATTGCGGTCCGCGACGACAATGCGGGCTTCCCGGTAGGCGTCCCGGTTGAGCACGAAATCCGGCTCTAGCACACCGCCATCATTGAAACGCAGATCATGAAACAAGAGATGCCCGAAGCCGTCGCGGCGCTTGCGCCACAGGAAACGCGCCGGGATGATCTGGTCAGTGTCGATGTTCGGCACGCCGATCGGCACGGCCGCAGCGTCCAGGCGAAGGAAAGGCTCCATCACGGCCTCGTCGCCAATTGGCGGACATCGGTGAGCTTGCCCGCGATGGCGGCGGCCGCCGCCATCGCGGGGCTCATCAGATGGGTGCGCGCGCCCCTGCCCTGGCGGCCGACGAAGTTGCGGTTGGACGTCGAGGCGCAGCGTTCGCCAGGCGCGACGAGGTCGCCGTTCATCCCGACGCACATCGAGCATCCGGCTTCGCGCCATTCGAAACCGGCGCGCCTGAAGATCGCATCGAGGCCCTCCGTCTCGGCTTGCGCCTTCACGAGGCCCGAGCCCGGCACCGCCATGGCGGGAACGACCGCGCGGCGGCCGTCGAGCACCTTCGCGGCGGCGCGGAGATCCGCGATGCGGCTGTTGGTGCACGAGCCGATGAACACCCGGTCGATGGCGATCTCCGCGAGCGGCGTCCCGGGCCGCAGGTCCATATAGTCCAATGCGCGTTGCATGCTGTCGCGCCGCGCCGCATCGGGCGCGCTGGCGGGGTCGGGAACGCGCGCGGTGATCGGCGCCGCCGCCTCCGGGCTCGTCCCCCACGTCACCATGGGGACAATCTCCGCCGCATCGAGGTGTACCTCGCGATCGAATTGCGCATCGGCGTCCGACGCGAGCGCGCCCCAATGGGCCAATGCCGCGTCCCAATCGGCGCCCTTGGGCGCATAGGGCCGGCCGTGCAGATACGCGAAGGCGGTGTCGTCGGGCGCCACCATGCCGGCGCGGGCGCCGGCTTCGATCGACATGTTGCAGATCGTCAGCCGGCCCTCGATTCCCATGGCGCGGATGGTCGAGCCGGCATACTCGATGACATGGCCCACCCCGCCCGCCGTGCCGATCCGCGCGATAATGGCGAGGATGACGTCTTTGGCGTGGACGCCGTCGGCAAGCGTGCCGTCGACCACAACCCGCATGTTCTTCGGCTTGCGCTGCCACAGCGCCTGGGTCGCCAGCACATGAGCGACCTCGGAAGCGCCGATGCCGAACGCGAGCGCCCCGAGCGCGCCGTGGGTCGCCGTATGGCTGTCGCCGCACACGATGATCATGCCGGGCTGGCTGAGCCCCTGCTCCGGTCCCACCACATGCACGATGCCTTGCCGGCGATCGCGCAGCGAGAACAGCGTCAGGCCGGCGGCCTTGGCGTTCGCTTCGAGGTCCTCG
>WNFG01000827.1_pt1 | contig 25756 bp, 24 predicted proteins | sample 5400431 | NCBI WGS metagenome assembly WNFG01 (sample SAMN13153346, study PRJNA577476) | soil metagenome | isolation source: 120 cm saprolite under Douglas fir tree site 2 hole 3 replicate 2 | place: USA:California | collected 2015-04-18 | reverse complement strand
GGTCCGCCCGGGTGGGACGACCTTTTACTTCATCAATGACGGGCCGGAGCGTGCCCTTGAGCTCGCTCGGGAATCCGCGGGCAGTCGCGATATTCGCATCGCGGGTGGAGCGGATGTGATCCAGCAGTACCTGAACATGGGTGTCGTGGACGAGCTTGAAATCGCCTTGGCGCCCGTGCTGTTCGGCGGTGGGCGGCGTCTCTTCGAGAACCTGCGCGAGCCCGGGCCGCAGTTTCGCATTGACAGGGTTGTTGATAGTCCCACTGCTACGCACTTGCGCTATGTGCGTCAGTGAGAGCCCTAACCACCGGTTGCAGCGTATACGAGCCTGCTGCTCGCGTTTGGCGACCCGATCTTGTACGTGAGCCGGCAGATAGGTCATAGCTCGGCGAAGCTGACGCTGGACACCTATGGCCATCTCGTAGAGGAAGGCCACGCGCTGAACCGGGAGACGACGTTGCACAAACTCGAGGAGGCGCTGCACGGTGCTGTCAGGGTGCTGTCAGAACCGGGCGTGAGAGAGGAGGCGAGCGCGGAAAGCCTTGATGAGACTGGAGCCGGCGATCGGACTCGAACCGATGACCTGCGCATTACGAGAACGCAATCCTCACCACCGTTTGAATAGGCTCCAGTCGCATGTGCTGCGGGAGGCCCGCCAATTCGCGTCTCCTGGTTCTCATACGTTGCATCAGATGCGTTAGTGGACGTGAGTGGTGATCAGTCGTGCTGTCATGGTGCTGTCAAACGGACGTGGTGACCTCCGGCTTAGGAGCACGAATGCCGCGTTGGACGCGGGCGCGGGGAAGCCCAAGACGTTCTAAACTAGGACGCTCTTTCGGTCATTGCAAGGCCCCTTGTGCCTTGCGATGGGAACTACGGGCATGATGTCGATGGGACACTCGCGCGTGCACCTTGTCCGGCTCTTCCTCATCCTCTTGATCACGCTGCTGGCGCCGGTTCCGGCCGCTGTCGCGGCAACGGACTGCGCTCAGCAGTTTGCGCCAGGAGCCTACGGCGTGCCGGCCACCGACCCTGCGGTTCGGGCCGGCCTGCTGACTGTCGCAGGATTTCGTCCAATCTACCTGGAGAAACGCAGCGTTGAAGAAGCAGATCCCGCAGTGTGTGTTTACGTCACCGCATATGATGTTTTCCGTCTGAGTTATCAAGAGCCTCGTCCCCTGTTGGCAGGATGCTACGGGGATTTCAACGGCGACGGCCGTCGCGACTACGCGCTCCTCCTACAGGGCGCGGGCGGCGAGGTGATTCCGCACGTGTTCCTTGCGGTCCCTCCGCGCTATCGCGTCTTCGCGCTTCCCAAGGTCACCGATCCCTATGGCTTCAATGAAGACCGCACACTGTGGCCGGGCCCCTTCTGCCAGAAGAAGCCAGCAAACGGGCAATTCAAATTCCTGGAGAGTGGTTCAGTCCACGTCGTCGGGGACGTCATCCAAGTAGGCTGGTACGGCTACTACTGGTCGCCCGACACGGTGCGGTTCGAGGCGGTCCTGATCCAGGATTGACAGGGTCAGCGGAGATTGCTGCGGGCCGGAGCCTGCCTTGAGCACCGTTCGCCTCTTCGACAAGCCTGCCCCGAGCGGCCAGCCGTTCTCCTTCGACAGGGCCTATCCTGAGCAGCGCCCCGTTGTCTTCGACAGGCTCAGGCGAAGGGACCCGCGCAATGATACCAATAGGGACGGCCCCTCTGTCATCCTGCTGGCAGGCCGGACCGTGCGAGGAAGGTGGCGGGTTCGACCAGGCCGACCTCGACGTCGTCGCCGCCGAGCTCAACGGACGTCCCCGTAAGACGCTCCAGTTCATGACACCATCAGAGAAATTCAACGAGGCTGTTGCACTGCCCCGTTGAGTCCGCCGCCCGAGGGAAACATGCCATGAGCCCCTATGAGCCCCTGTATAAGGTGCCCCGTACCACGGAAGCATGCACGGGTGGCGTTCAAAAAACCTTTGGTAGTCGGCTTCGCCACGGATGCGCTGCACGCTGCTGTCAACGCCAGGCGCGGGGGAAGAAGCGGGCGCGAAACTCCTTGATGGGACTGGAGCCGGCGATCGGACTCGAACCGATGACCTGCGCATTACGAGTGCGCCGGACAGCGAGTCGCAGGAGTAGGCACCTGTCTCTGCTGTCTCAGAAACCTCACCATTCCTGGGGGCTGTTCAACCAGCAGGATGCTACTGAGATCCCTGATTAGCTGCGAGAAAGATGTCAACTGGGAATCGTGCTACAAGGGTGCTACGAAGCATAATTGAAGGACTCCGGAGCGGGAGCTCATCCGCTACGCGACGTTGCGGCCGACCTGCAGGTTAACACGCGCGGGTGCCAGCACTTCGATCTCCGCGCAAGCATACATCCGTTCCACCTTGCCGCTTCTGTCCTCAATCATCACGGTTACCACGTCGTAGTCCCCGATGACGCGCACGATGCGCGCCTCAGGCTGCGCCGCCTCGCCCAGCAACCGGACTAGGAGCCCGGGAGCCAGTGGGAGGCCCTGGCAATCGACTGCCCGCTCACGGGTCTTCATCATTTTCTCCGGTCAGTTCCCCGACGCACGGCGCGCGCATCTGTACGGAGACTGTGCCCGCCGTCTCCGTCACCTAGACGGGCGCAGGGCCCGATGCGTTCAACGGCTCGCAAACGAAAATGGTTCCGACCAGAGGATTACATGGACGAAAGGTGTAAAATATGCGCTATGCTTGCAAGAGTCGAATCAAAATTAAATTATTAGGGAAAGGAACGTAAAAATATGCAAAAATTTACATTTGCCTATTACGGTGAGCCGAAGTTTAAGAGTCCTGAGGAAGGAGCCAAATATAAGGAGAAATGGAGGGCGTGGGTCCGCGGTCTTGGCGATGCCTTGGTCAACCCTGGCAATCCCTTGGGAAAGCCCAAGACCGTAAGCTCCCGCGGCGTGTCAGATGGTGGTGGGTCGAATCGCTTGACAGGGTTTTCTACCGTGAAAGCCGACAGCATGGATGCTGCTCTTGAAATGGCTAAGAGATGCCCGCACCTTGAACACGGCACAGTTGATGTCGCAGAAGCGATGGAAATGGGAATGTAGTCCCCCAGCATAGCGACTCCGGCAATTTTGAAGAAAGCCAAAATCAGGCCAGGACGTACGCCCTAATCCAAGAAGAGCGGGATGGTTCCGGTCGCGATGATGTATCGATGTGAGGTCGCATACTGAGAGAATCCCTGAAGAATTCCGGGAAGGGTCTGTTTGCTGGCCGTCGACACATGAGAATAGAAGGCACCATCCCGCAGGAAACCCGCATGGGTGCGGTTGTAGCACCCTCCAACAGCGAGTCGATCGCTGCGCTCGTCGCGGCAGCACGGCAGGGCAGCCCGGAAGCGTTCCGGCAGCTCACCGAGCCACACCGGCCTGAACTTCACCTGCACTGTTACCGGATGCTGGGGTCGCTGCACGATGCGGAGGACGCCATCCAGGAGACGCTTCTACGCGTGTGGCGGTCCCTGCGCACGCTAAGAGTGCAGGCATCTTTCCGGGCTTGGCTCTACCGCGTTGCGACGAACGTGTGCCTCGATGCGCTCCGGCACCGGTCGCGACGCGTCCTTCCCACAGCGTTGAGACCGGCCGCCGATCCGGGTGACGCAGTGCTTCCTGACATCCGTGAACCCATCTGGCTTGAGCCGTATCCCACCGCAGGATTGCATGGGCTCCTCGCTGATCCAGCGGCACGATACGAACTGCGGGAGAGCGTTTCTCTGGCATTTGTAGCGGCCATCCAGTATCTTGCCCCACGGCAGCGGGCGGTGCTCATTCTGCGGAATGTGCTGGGTTGGTCGGCGGCGGATACAGCGAAAGCCTTGAAAAGCAGCGTGCCAGCGGTGAACAGCGCGCTGCAACGTGCGAGGGCGGTAATCAAAGCCAAGCGACCCGCCGGTGGATCATTTGCTGTCGTTCCCGCCGACGCTGCGGCGCATCGGGTCCTGGTGGAGCGATACATGCAGGCCTGGGAGGCTGGTGACGCTGATGCGCTTGCGGAACTGCTCGCTCAGGACGCGATTATGACGATGCCGCCATCTCCGTCGTGGTATGAGGGGCGAGAAGCGATCGCCGCGTTCCACGCGCGGATAGTCTTCGACGGCCCGTTCGCCGGACGTCTGCACCTCGTGCCCGTAGAGGCGAACTATCTCCCAGCATTTGCAGTGTACCGGGACGACGCACCAGCCGGGCGGCGTGAGGCGTTCGCGCTCAAGGTGCTTTCTGTTCGCGATGGCAGGGTCGCCTGGGTTGCAGGATTTGCCGACCCGTCGTTGTTTCGGCTGTTTGGGCTCCCGCAGGTCGTTCCCGTCGAGCGCGGCAATTCGACGATCCAGCCCGGTGGATAATTGCCTGGCCTGAACGTTCACGGTCATTTGCGGCTCCGCGATTTCCCGCGTCTGGCCGACTTCGAGGACGTCGCCACGAACTGGAGCGCCTCGCGTGCGAGGCTTGGCCATCGGTCCACTGCATGAGGTTTCACTGCCACCCATTCCCTACTGACTCGTCCGTGCCCGGGATCGAACAGGACGCCGTCGCGCGCCTCGACCAATTGCTGCACGCGATCCTGGGGCAGCTTGAGGACCAATTCCCCCTTGTACAGTGTCGCAAAGACCTTCCCGCCTGCGCGTAGGCCGGGCGCCCCGAACATCGTGGCGACCGTTACGCCCGGGCGGGTGCGGACCGAGCGTAAGATTCCATCAAATGCTGCCGCTTCCGAAGTCACCAGGAATACCCCCTTAAACCCTATCGTCGTGCACTTTCGACACTGCCTACGCGTGGCCTTCGACTAGTGCACGCAGCATCTCGAGGGTTTGTTTCGCGGCCCCGTCCACCATTCGCGCCAGCTCCGTTTCCTGCGCAGGGTCGACCGCCTCGAATTCCCATTCCAGCATGACCGTCGCGCCGTTTTCCGATTGAACGGTGAACTTGCCGTGGGAATTCTTGACCGGCAGCGGGACCCGGATGTGCCGGAACCGATATGATCGGCTCTCGGGCGAGTAGGCGCTGATCTCTTCTTGTATCTCGCCGCTGTTGCAGGTGCGGGTGGATCCCTCAAGCTGGCAGGTGGTGACACCGGGGACCCAGCGGACGACGCTCTCTAGGTCGCCGACAACCTCCCAGGCCTTGTCTGCGGACGCTCGAATCCAGACGGTATTGCGCGTGTTGGGCATGCGCTCCCTCCGTTTGACCGCGAATGCGGGATTCACCGTATATGACGACGGCCAATGGCCGGATTCATCGGTGAGAGAGGGGGGTCCGCGTCCCCCTTGGTCTCGTCAGCATTGTCCTATCGGGACCTGCCTGGGCGCCGGGCCACCAAGTGTAAAGCCAGTCTTGGGAGTTGTCCCGGCTCCGGAGAGTAGCACACAGTAGCACAAGCGAGATCTAGAAGATCTCCGCCTACCGGGGGGATCTCACGGGAGTCTTGATAGTTGCGGGCTTTCTGAAGCCGGCGATCGGACTCGAACCGATGAGCCGCGCATTACGAGAACGCAGTCCTCACCGCTGTTTGAGTAGGCTCCAGTCGCGCCTGCCGCGGGAGGCCCGCCAATTCGCGTCTCCTGATTCTCATGAAATGCATCAGATGCGGTAGTGGACGGGGGTTGTGACCAGTCGTGCTGTCAGGGTGCTGTCAAATGGTACGGTGACCTTCGACTTGGGAAGCCGATGCGCACCATGATAGGTAAGATCTCGCGCGGCGAACGTCTGTCTCGTCTAGGTGCGATCAGCGGGTGACACTACGCCGCTACAGGTGGAGCCGATGGCGCGGCGATCAATCTGCCGGCTGGGGTTATTGCCCTGACCTCGAGTAATTTACTCGCCCTCCCGCAGGTCCCCGGAAGAAGTCTCCTATCTCGCTGCCCTGGGACGTCGCAGCAGCGCGGCGAAAATCATGTAATGGGTAACGAGTAGGAACGGTACCCCGAACGTCGGGATGTACCATGCAGCCCCGATCTGATAACGTGACGCATCCAGCTGAATCCCCCGATAGAGCGCGTTAAGCAGGTCCACAGATCCGACGATGTTAAACACCCAGAGGGCCCCCCATGCAATCCCCCACGTTGCCCGAAGCGCGACTATGGAAATCAGGGCAAGCGCCTGGGACAGCAGGTCGCCATAGCCAATCTGGGCGGCGAAGCTCCGAGGCAACTCTGAAGAAACTACGGCCGTGGACAAGAACGTCATCCCCAAGTGCCGGAAGAGGAGATGCGGAAGCACCAACAACATCAGCGCATTCCGGAGCGGCATGGCGGCCAGCCATCGCACTGCGTACCATCGGATGACCAGCGCGTAGACGATAATGCTGAGCACGAATTGCAGACCGAAGATCTGAAAGTTTCCCACCCTGATCTCCCCTCACGATTTGACTGAAGAGCAACATCTTCTGCATCTTCCGAAAGCCAGGAGTAGACCTCCTTTGCCGCTTCGCGAAGCCCGACAGGAAGGAACTCGTTGCAAACCCTAAGGAATTTCGGAAGCAACGGCTCGGTTTCCTCGAAGCAGCAGGGATACCGCATGCGCGTTGGGTGCTTGGACCGAATACCGGTGAGTCCCAGTTAGTTGACCATCAGGGTAGCAACTCGCAGTCCCAGCCGCGCTTGCAGTTGTTTAGTATACTTGCCGCAGCGGTAGGCAAGCGAGAACTGGGCAAACAGTGGCGGCGGTCCCGATAGGTGGCTGAAGCTGGAAACCATGAGTCCCGAGGAGATCAAGGCGGCGATCAACGGCGCTGAAGCGCATCGGCATCAGGCGTGGCAGGCAGGTGACGTTAAGGCGGCAGCAGACCTTGCGGTGCAGATCGACCTCCTTTGGGACGCGTGGCGCCACACGCGGCGTCCGTTCCATTTCGCCGAGGGTAACACTCGGGCTAGACTGCCAGGTGACAAGATCTTCAAGCGTAAGGCGGTGCACGCGGTGTGAGAAGCTCAGCCCGCTTCAAGCACATCGAGTGAAATTAAGAGCGCGCGGCGGAGATCGTAACCACTTGGCCCACGGTAAATTCGCGCTCTCTGAAGGGGGCCATTGTCTACTCCGTACCGTCGATGACCTGCTGCGGAATGCCTGCTGGCTTCTCGGCAATCTCAGTAGTGCTCACTGGCGACCACCATTCCTTTCCTATGCGGGATAGAACCCCATGAATGGTTCTTCGCGTCGATTCACTCACTCTCCACTCGCTGTAGAGTTTCTGCCTGTGGAGAATGAGCCTCACGATGGCAGGGCCCCCAGGCTTGCCCCTCCCATAGGGAGTTGGCACCCCGTCTGCCGTCAGTGCAGCCGCGATCTCACGGTACGTGGCGGGTATGGTGCTACTAGGGTGCTACTAACACTAGGACCCGGGCCAGACGACTAGCTGGGTGGGGCCTTTCGTGTGTGTACACCGGTCAGTCTCCACCACGTCGCCTTCGAGCAGCGGAGGCCCGACCCGACGCTCGCGGCGAGACGGGCCTCCAGCACATCAGTTCCCCAGATAATCGTCAAGGCCGGCGACTGCAAAGGTTCACCAGGCAATGCCGGACTCAGCGCCTGAGGAGCATCGGCTTGCCGTCCTTGATCACCCACACGGCCGGCGCTGAGCGGAGGTTGCCGCTCCCCGCCTGCTTGGTGATCTTCCCCGCTAAACCAGGCCGCCCCGTTCGCCTCACTCAAGGATATGGAAGACCGTCAGACCGCTGTGCTGCTCGAAATGGAATGTGCCGATGTTCAATGTGATACCTTCCTCGATGGGGAATGCCGCTCCAGGAAGGTTGCAGTCGACCGAAAGCGTTGCAGGGACTGATCCCCCACTCGAAGGTTTGAGCTCAACATGAATCGTGACGATGCCTGCGCTAGCTTCGGATACCTCACCGATACCATCAGTTAGGAACGACGGCAAGAATCCGCCAGCCGGGGTCCAGCTTACGAACCCGGTTACCACCCAGACGCCGTGCGCAACCTCGGTGCCGTTCGCGTGTCGATGGACAAACGTCCCACCCCCGGCTGCATCCATGGTCCCGGGTTTGAACTCTCCTGACCCCGTTAGTCCGATAGTATCGCCGGTAACGGCGTCCCGCCCAACATCCTCGCCGCCGGTGAGCACGACACTTTGCATGGTCTTGACGAGGTCAAAACGCACGTGGTGGCCGAGTGCCTGGCGTTGCTGGGCTAAGCCCGCGGGTGCAATAAGAGTGAGTGTCGCGAGACTGACCACTAACACGGCCAAACTTACCAGTCTTCTCATCGCCGGTTCCTCCTCAACTGCCAATCGTACACATCCACCTTCATATGATTAGAAGAGTCTGGGCTGCCGCGAATGAATCGAGTGCCGCCTCGGGGCGAGGTGGGCCACGGGCAACGCCGACAGCTTGTGGACCGTTGCAGGCGCGACGGAGGTCCTCGGTCCTGGTCGCTGACATTCCGCCCCCCCACTGTAGGACACACGCCGGAGCACGAGGTAGAGTGGGATCACAGGTGCAGTGACGGGTGCGACGGCGCGAACAATGTCCTTCGAGGGGAACCCGGCATGGCTCCTGCCACGCCCGCACCAGCCGAGCCCTCTCTCGAACCGCCGGCCCAGTACTAGTCATACTTGGAGGTCGTGCCACCAGAGCAGAGAGGTGGCCCTCGGACCATGGAGCATGACTTCGCCTAGGGAATCACCAAGAGCAGCGCCAAGCAGTTTGCCCCCAGCACCAACACATTAGGCCCCCAGGTACTCTCTGCAAGCACGAAGGGCTTCCGATCATCAGCGGAAGAGGCGTGGCCTCCCGGACCTCCCGCAACTCGTCGATGGAGGGGGGATCACCCGTGCGCTGCCCTGTCACGATGACAACATCCGCATCGAAGAACTGGTGGCCTGCACATTACGAGTGCGCCGGACAGCGAGTCGCAGGAGTAGACACCTGTCTTTGCAGTCTCGAAAGCCTCACCGTTCCTCGTATCTGTTCAAACAGCATTGGGCCGCTGAGATCCTGATTAGCCGCCAGAGAGATGTCAACTGGGAATGGTGCTACACGGGTGCTACGAACCATGAGCGTAAGACTAGCGCAACTGAAGGTCCAGCGGCATAGCTGGAGCTACCAGATGGTGCAAGCCCAGCGCTCTTTGGGAGACGATAGAGTAAGCCAGTCGCCGACTTTCCTTGCCCCCTCCTGATCTCGCATTCGTGTTTTGAAAAATACCCCCCCTGCCCCTCCACGCCGAGGGCGATGCTGTCTGCGCAGCTCACATTCCATGACCTGCGGCATGCGTACGCAAGCTAACGCTGGCTTTGCGGGGATGGCGATGGTCATTGGCGGGATCGCGCTGATCCAGGTGCGGCGGCCCGGGATCTGAGCCGCTGCCGTCGCCGAGCCCGGGCGTGTCGCATCGGCGTCAGCCATGGCCGCGCCGGTGGGGGTCGAGCAGATCACGGATGCCGTCGCCGATGAAGTTAAAGCCGAGCACCGTCATGAAGATTGCCAGGCCCGGGAACGAGGCGACCCACCACTGAGCTAGCAGCTCGCGGCCCGCGCTAACCATCGCGCCCCACTCTGGCGTCGGGGGCGTGGCCCCCAGCCCAAGGAAGCTCAACCCCGCGGCGGTGACCACCGCCGCGCCCAGGTCAATCGTGGCGAGCACGATCAAGTTCGAAAGGATATTCGGGGTGATCGCATACCGGAGGATGCCCCAGGGGCTCTGTCCCAGGGCGACCGCCGCCTCCACGTACTCCAACCGCCGTACCACTAGTGTTTCCCCTCTCGCGAGGCGCGCGTAGGGCGGCCACCAGACCAGGACCATCGCCAGCCCGGCGTTGATCAGTCCGGGGCCAAGGGCGACGACGATGGTCATCGCCAGAATGATCGCGGGGAAAGCCATCACCACTTCGGTCGCACGCATCAGCGCCTCGTCCACCCATCCTCCGAAGTAACCGGCGGTGACGCCGACGGCCATCCCGAATAAGGCCGTCAGGAGCACGACGGCCAGCGCGAGGCTGAGCGTGTATCGCCCGCCGTAGAGTACGCGCGTGAGGACGTCGCGGCCGAGGTCGTCTGTGCCGAAGGGGTGGTGCACCGAGGGGGGCTGGAACGCTTCGAGTAACCGCTGCTCGTCCGCTCCGTAAGGAGCGAGCGGCGCCGCCACCGCCCCCAGGACCCAGATCCCCACGACGAAGACCCCCGTGACTAATGCGAGGCGTCGCAGCGCTTGTCGATTCGGCCCCCGAGCACGCGCCCGCGGGAACACCCCCTCACGCCCCGCGAGGCCCGCGCCGGCGCCGCCGGCAGTGCCTTCACTCGTACCGGATGCGCGGGTTGACCCAGACATAGAGGATGTCGACCACCAGGTTGATCACAACGTAGAGAATGCCCACGACGAGAGCCACGCCCATCACCGCCGGGAAGTCGAGGCTGGCCGCAGAGGAAAAAGCGTAGCGGCCAAGGCCCGGGAGAGAGAAGATGGTCTCTGTCATCACCGTCCCGGACATGAGCTGTGCGTAGAGAGTGCCCCCGACGGTGATGACCGGGATCAGAGCGTTGCGCAGCGCGTGGCGGAAGACCACAGCGAAGGGAGCGACTCCCTTGGCCCTTGCCGTGCGCACGTAATCCTGATGCAGTACCTCCAGCATGCTCGCCCGGGTAATCCGCGTCACGTACCCGACCCCGACCGTGGCCAGAACCAGAACCGGCAGCATTAAGTGCGATAGAGCGTCGCGCCACACCGTCCACTGACCTCCCAGTGCACTGTCCACCAAGTACATGCCAGTGATTGGGGCAGGTGGCACGACTCCCGCGGTCAGTCGTCCAGGGGGCGGCGCCCAGCCCAGCCGGAAATAGACGAGCGAGACAAGCAGGATGGCGAACCAGAAGGTCGGCACGGCGACCCCGACAAGGGATACGGCACGCGCCGCCGCGTCCACCAACGTGTCGCGGCGGACGGCCGCAACGACACCAAGGACGATTCCCACGACGACGGCGATGAGCGTGGCAAGTGTGGCCAGCTCAATCGTCATAGGAAGGGAAAGCGCCAGCTCCGTGAGCACGGGTCGGTTCGTAGCGATGGACGTGCCCAGGTTGCCACGGACTAAGTTTTCTAGGTAGACGAGATACTGGACCAATAGCGGCCGGTCGAGACCCCAGCGCGCCCGGAAGGCGCGCACGAGGTCCGGATTTCGCGTGGCCCGGTCCCCCAGATTGACCAAAACAAGGTCGGCCGGCAGCAGGTGTGAGACCAGGAAAGTGATCAGCGTGATCCCGACGAGCGTTGGAATGCTCACGAGGACGCGGCGGAACAAGTAGAAGGCCATCGGAGGAACGAGGAGGTGGGGGCATCACACCCCACCTCCTCAGACGGTCACCTGCGGCGTAGCGACTCAATCTCAAAGAAGAAGAGCGGATGGTACCGGAAGCCCGTCAAATCGTTCGTCGTGGCGGTCAGGTTGGTAGGCTGAACCAGGAAGACGTACGGGGTGTCCCGCAGGGCCAGCAGCTGGTTGTATTGCGCGTAGAGGGTGGCGCGCTGCTGTTGGTCGGCCGTCAACCTGGCATCCTCCACGAGGCGCGCGCCTTCGGGAGACTCCCAGTGAAGTCGCTTGTTAATAAACCCCGAGACGAAGTACGACCAGTTGTCCGGATCCATGAAATCCGGGAACCAGAAACCGATCGCTGTCTGCGGCTTGCCCTGCCGGTAATTGGTAAGGAAGATCGATGTTTGCACCGGCTCGAGCTGAAGATCAATCCCGATCCGCCCCAGGTCGGTACGCAGCTTCTGCGCGAGACGGTCCAGTGGTAGGGCGCCGTAGTTGGCCCCCGCCGCCCAGGTGAGGGTCACGCTGGCGCGCGATACACCCGCCTCCTGCATCAACGCTTTGGCCTTCTCCAGGTTCTGGGGATAAAGCAGTGCCCGGTTTTGCGTCTCCGTGAAGCCGAGCATGCCCGGCATCATGATGCTACCAATGCGACGCCCATGGCTCCGCATGATCTGTGAAACAATCGCATCGTAGTCGATCGCGTACTTTACTGCCTCGCGGACCTGGCGTTTGTCCCAGGGAGCGACGCTGGTATTCAACCCCAAGTAGACTGTCCAGCCGGAGAAATCCTCGAAGAGCTGAATCCCTGGCTTGCCCTTCAGGTCTTCCGCCTGGTCCACGCTCAGATCGAGCGCCACATCGGCGTCACCGCGCTGGAGCATCAGCGCCTGTGTGCTGGGATCCTTGACGTGCTTGATAATGACCTGGCGGAAAAACGGCTTCGCGCCGAAGTAGCCCTCATTGCGTTCCAACACGATTTCCGTCTCCCGCGTGTAGCGGACGAGCCGATAGGGACCGGTCCCCGCGGAATTAGTGTAGAACCACGGCTCCGCCTTGTCCTCTTTGTCCGCGTTGGCCGTCTCCACGCCGCCGGCCGCCTTGACGGACTTGCTGTCGATGAGAGAGAACACCCCGGCCGCAAGCGCAGCCAGGAAGGTGGCATCGGGCTCGTTGAGCTCGACGCGCACGGTCCGTGCATCGAGAACCTCGGCGTTCTTGATCGGGTCAGCGAGGAAGGACCCATACCCCTTGATGTTCTTGGTCCTCAGCAGTGAGAACCGGACGTCTTCCGCCGTTACAGGGTTCCCCGTATGGAAGGTGGCGTTTCGCAGCTTGAAAGTGTAGACGCGCGCGTCTGGGCTGACCGTCCACGATTCAGCTAGATCCGGTAGGATCTTCCAGTAGTTGGGCGCGCTCTGGCGGACCAGCCGGCTGTAGACCGGAAACTGCAAGAAGACTCCCCCCACGTCGTAGGACTTCGACGGATCGGGCGTGCGGATGTCGGAAATATCCTTCGCGATAATGAGGACGTCGGTGCGGGGAGCACTGCCCACATGCGGGCCGCCCAAAACGACTACAAGAATCCCGGATAAAGCGGCGATGAGGACATCTCGCCATCTGACCTTCATGATCCTTTCCTCCTCTCAGCAACGCTGAGTCTGTTGGGATTGGAGCTCTTCAAAATCGTGAGCGCGCTCGTGCAGGTGAGCTCGATGTGCTCGCGCATGGCTTGCCGCGCAGCCGCCGGCTGGCGCAGGCGCAGCGCGTCGACGATCTTGGCGTGGCCGGAGCGATGCTCTTCCAACGATCCCTTGGAATAGTAGAGGAAGACGACCCGCGAAACTTTATCCAACAACAGGTCCATGATGCTCACAAGCTCATGGTTGCCCGTCGCGCTTGTGATCTCAAGGTGGAAGACCTTGTTCTGGGCCATCCAGGCGAATCGATCTTCGCTCGTCTCGTTCGGGAAGGTCAAATCCGATCGGCTGATCTCTTCGAGCTGCGCCAGCGACTCTTGGGAGATCCGCTCCGCCGCCAGCCCCGCGATCGCCTCCTCCAGCACGATCCGCGTTTCAAACAGATCCTTGACGTCGGTGAGAGAAACCGGGGCGACCAGGTAGCCCCGGTAGGGGATCACGCGAAGGAGTCCCTGGGCCTGAAGAACGCTCAGCGCCTCCCGGACCGGAGTCTTGCTGACGCGAAATCGATGGGCCAGGTCTCCCTCAAAGAGCACCTGCCCCGGGGCGAGCTCTCCGGAGATGATCGCGCGTCGCAGCGCCTGGGTGATCGCCTCCGCGCGCGAACTCAACCGTGCTCCCCCTCGCCAAGTCAGGGACTTGCGCACGGACCGCTCGACGCGCAGTGCGTTTCCCACAACCAACCTCTCCGAAAGGAACCTGCTCAACCGGGTGCAATATATGGCTTATCACACGAGCCATATATCTTTCTGGTTTGGAGGTACCTTCCCTCCTCTAATGGCGATTCCGGCAACGATGCGAGCAGTGATCATCCCTGTTCATGGGGGCGCCGATGTCCTTCAGTACACCGAAGTCCCTACTCCCCGCCCGGATCCGGGACACGTCGTTGTGCAGGTGCGCGCAGTCGGTCTCAACCATTTGGACATCTTCGTCCGGCGCGGAATGCCGGGGAAGCGCATCCCTCTCCCGCACATTTCCGGCGCCGATATCGCCGGCGTGGTTGTGGCGGTGGGTGCCGGCGTCGACGAACGCGTCGTCGGGAGCCGCGTGCTGGTGGACCCGGCGGTCGGACATGGCGCCCTCGGCGAGGATCTCCCCGGGGGCCTCGCCGAGTACGCCGTCGTTCCCGCCCTGAACCTGATCCCGCTCCCACCGCACGTCACGTTCGAGGAGGCAGCATGCTTGCCGATCGCCTACGGGACCGCATGGCGCATGCTCATCACCCGTGCCTGCCTTCGGGCAGGCGAGACCGTCTTCATCTTGGGGGCAAGCGGGGGAGTAGGCACCGGCGCCGTGCAGATCGCAAAACTCGCTGGGGCCCGGGTCATCGCTGGAACCGGGAGCCCGAACAAGGCGCAGCGCTTACATGAGATCGGGGCGGACGAGGTCGTGCAAACGGCGGACGGCGGCTTCGACCAGAAAGTCTGGACTCTGACGGAGAAACGTGGCGTGGACGTCGTTGTGAACTACACTGGCGGTGATACCTGGATTCCCAGCCTGCGCGCCCTGCGGAAGGGCGGGCGACTGGTCACCGTCGGCGCAACCGCCGGGTATGAGTCAATGGTCGACGTCCGGTACGTCTGGGTCCGCGAGCTAAATCTCCTGGGGTCCGATGGATGGACGCCGGAGGACCTGCGCGCTCTGTGCCGGGTGACGTGGGAAGGACGTATCCACCCCATTATCGACCGGGTCCTCCCGCTGAGCCAGGCTGCCGCAGGAGAGGAGGCTCTGGAGCGCCGGGAAGTTTTCGGAAAAGTCATCCTTCGCCCAGACTGAAATTCCCGGACCCTCCAACTACAATGCCCGAGGAAGCGCCGCCTTCGATCGACATCCCAGCGCTAAACGACGCATCCCCGTTTCACAGGCTACTTGGCCTTACGGTGACGCAGGTCCGGTCGGGTGAGGTAGAGGTCGTGATGCCCTACTCCGACCGACTCCTGGCAAGCACGACCGCGCCGTACATTCACGGGGGCGCAATCGCGACCCTGATCGACGTCGCGGGCAACTTCGCCATCATTGCCGCGATCGGCCGCGACGTCCCGACCATTGACCTGCGGGTCGACTACCTCCGCCCTGTCCGCCGTGGCGCCCTCCGTGCCGTCGGCCGGGCTGTCAAAGTAGGACGTCGTCTGGGCGTCGCCGACGTCGAGGTCTTCGATGAAACCGGGCAGACGGTGGCCATCGGCCGGGGACTCTTTAGCACGATCTGAGCGTGCGTGCTGAGTGAAGGCTTACAAGGGGCGCGAAGGAGAAACGAATGGATCCGGCCCTGCACGATGAGTTGAGAAGACGCCGCAGTCTCGCATGGCGGGATGTTGAGACGCAGGATGCGCATTCGCTCATCGTCTACGCTGCTGACGGCCGGGGTCAGAACATCCGCTACCTAACCAACTTCTCTCCCATCTACGGGGACGCGGTCTTCATCATGACGCCGGAACACCTGCTCTATCTGTTGAACTTCGACTGGGAGATCCCCCGCGCCCGCGAGGATACCGGATTGGAGGCGTTCCTCGCCTCCTTCGATATAATCGACCAGGTGAGCGCCTTCCTGCGCGACCTGGGGATCACCCGGGGACGTGTGGCGACCATTGGGTTCGATCGCATTCCGCATCCGATGTTTGTTGGCCTCGCGACCCACTTTCCAGGGATCGACTTTAAGGACATCACTGCCTCACTGGAACGGGCCCGCCGCATCAAAAGCGCTCATGAGATTGCGCAACTGCGGCGCGCTGTGGAGATCACCGAAGCCGGGGTGAGGGCGGTGCGTGAGGCGATCCGTCCAGGGGTGAGCGAGGTCGAGCTGGCGGCTCTGGCTGACTATGCGATGAAGGCGGCCGGCGCCACCGTCCTAGCATTTCCCACAATGGTTCTCTCTGGACCTGAGCGAGTAGTTCCAGTGGCGATGCCGACAGAGCGGCGAGTCCAGGAAGGCGACGTAGTCATGCTCGACCTCGGCGCGACGTGGAACGGCTATCAAGCCGACGTGAGCCGCACCCTTGTCCTCGGTCGCGCCTCCCAGGAACAGGAACAGGCCTACCAGGTGGTGGTGAACGCCTGGCAACGGGCGGTGGACAACATGCGGCCCGGCGTACGATCCAGTCGGCTGCAAGAGGTTGCGGCGCAGGCCGTAGCCGAGGCGGGCTACACTCTGGCGCACCGCATCGGCCACGGGGTGGGACTGGCTACGTCGCTAGAGTGGCCGAACCTGCAGAATGAGGAGGAACCTCTCGCTCCCGGCATGACCCTGTGCATTGAGCCCGCCATCTGCCTGCCGGGGATCGGTACCCTGAAGGTGGAGGACGACCTGGTTGTGACGGAGGATGGGGCCGAGCTGCTCAGCACCTCGGACCGCACACTGTAGGGACGAACGCAGGAGGCAGCTAGAAACGGGGACGGTCATCTGAGTGCGACTGCCTATGAGATGAAGGGCTGAGATGAGGACCATCGACTTCATGGAGCGGAGCAATTTCGGGGAACTCTTCTGGAAAGCCGTCAGGCTCTCCCCCGACAAGGTGGCCATCGAGCAGGACGACGTCACGCTCACCTACGCACAACTCGAGGATCGGACGGCCCGGGTCGCTGGCCTTCTCCGCGGGCTCGGAGTGGGACGCGATGACAAGGTTCTCTTAATGTTTCCAAATGACTGGCGCTTCGCTGAGTGCCTGTTCGGTCCACTCCGCTTGGGCGCCGTTTCGGTCCCGGCGAATATCAAGCTGGGTGTGGAGGCGCTGACCTACATCGCCCAGCACAGCGACTCGACGGTTCTCATCGGGCATATCGACCTCAAGGAGAAAGTCAAAGCGGTCCAGGCCGGGTCTCCCAACCTGCGGCAGGTCTTGGTCGTCGGCGGCGAGATCCCGGGCACCAAATCCTACGACCGGCTCCTCGAGTCCGCCCTCCCCGAGGCCGCAACGGTCCAGGTCGGACCGGACCACCCCGCCTTACTGATGTACACATCAGGGTCAACCGGGCGGCCGAAGGGGTGTCTGCTGAGCCACCGGAACAAGTGGTGGCAGGCCCGCTCCTCGGCGATGACGATGTTGCACGAGCCGAGGGACAAGGGCCTGGTGATGGGCCCTCTCTATCATGCCAACGCGCTGTGGGCCTGCCTGTTGCCCATGCTCTACGTCGGCGGCACCGTGACTATCCTATTGGGATTCGATCCGATGCCAGTGCTCACTGCGATCGACCGCTACCGTCCGACCTTCACGTCCGGCACGCCATCAATGTACACCCTCCTCCTGGCCCAGCGCGAGGCTCTGGCGCGCTACGATGTCTCCTCGATCGAGCTGCTCATGTGCGGTTCGGCACCGGTCCCTGGAGAGCTCATGGAGGCGATCATCGAGCGTTTCCGCTGCGAGGTCGTGGAGACCTACGGGCTCACCGAAGGAGGCGCGAATGTCCTCACACCTCGGTGGGGGATCAAGAAGATCGGGAGCACGGGGCTTCCCGTGCCGGACGTCGAGATCCGCGTGGTTGGCGTGGAGGATCCTTCCAGGGACGCTGCGCCCGGCGAGGTGGGAGAGTTGTGGAGCCGCTGCCCCGCCAACGCTCTGGGTTACTACAAGCAGCCAGAGGTTACGGCTGAGCGCTTCACTCCGGATGGGTGGCTGCGCACTGGAGACCTGGTCCGGCGGGACGAGCAGGGCTATGTCTACTTCGTCGGCCGCAAGGACGACATGATCAACTGCGGCGGGGAGAACATCTATCCCAAGGAAATCGAGACGATCCTTCTTAGCCATCCGACGGTAGCCGAGGTGTGTGTCGTGGCGGCTCCCCACCCACTAAAAGGGCAGGCACCGGTGGCCTGGGTGGTGCTACATCAAGGCCGGGAAGCTACCGAGGACGAGATCAAAGATTTCTTTCTGGCTCGGGGACCGGCTTATGCGCACCCGAGGCGGGTGTTCTTCGTGGACCGACTCCCGATCTCGGGCACGAACAAAATCGACCGTAAGGCGCTGGAGCAGGAGACCCGAAAGCGGCTGCCCGAGGGACTCACGAAATTGCACACGTGATCAGAAACAACTCATCGACTGCATCTCTGCATCCGCCTGGAAGTCCAGCGACTCGGGGAATGGTAAGGCCTGAATACGAAGCCACCAGCGTCGGAAAAGTACGCCCAGGTTCAGCAGGGAAGACAGCTGCAGACCCCAGACAGCCTCGCCATTAAGGACCCGCTTCACGTGCGTTCTGTAGCGCTTGTTTAGGCGGCAGACTCATGGTTCGTATGGAGGTGGGCTTCTGCCCGGGCTCCGGGCGGAATGACTGTGAACTCCATGCAGAGTCCTCTCGCTCCGACTGTCGCGGCCGAGATAGCCCCCGTGTACTTCACCCCTGTCACCCCCTTGGAAACCTGTCCTGAGAGTGGATGACCTGGCATTTCGCAGGCTCGGTCATAGCATATTCACCCCTTCTGATATCAATCTAACTTTAGTTTAGGCCTGATAGGAGGTGCTAGTTCAGGAACCGCCCTGGGGACGCGCCGCGCGGTGCTGTCATGGAGCTGTCAAATGTCGAAACGCAGTAGGAGGGAAGCGCGAAAACCGTTGATCAGACTGGAGCCGGCGATCGGACTCGAACCGATGACCTGCGCATTACGAGTGCGCCGGACAGTGAGTCGCAGGAGTAGGCACCTGTCTCTGCCGTCTCAAAAGCTTCACCATTCCTGGGATCTGCACAAACAGCAGTAGGCCACTGAGATTACTGATTACCTGCGAGAGAGATGTCAATTGAGAATGGTGCTACTAGGGTGCTACTAATGGTGATCGCAAGACTCAGGAACCGAAGGTCGTGGGTTCAAGTCCCCCCGGGCGCCCGCATTCCACAATCCTGCTAATACTTTGCAAATACCTGCGCACCTTAAACAATACTGCCTCGGCAGAGAGCCTTGATGGAGCACAAGCGGACTAATATTAGTCGGCGCAATTCTTCCTTCCCTCCCTCGAGGGCACATCGCCTCGCCGACACGCCGCCGGACGAGTTTCCTATTTCTTCTTTAGTCAAGGACTAACCCCAACGTTGGCAGGAAGCCGGAGAAGTCCGAACGAACGTTCCGAGTGCGATCACTCGACCCCAAATGTCACACGGGGAGGTGGACGAGGATGAAGTACACATGGTGGGCGGCGGTGGCAATCGTGGCAATGCTCACGCTGATGCTGCCGCCGGTTCAGGCTCAACAACGCACCGTCACGATCAAGGCCTGGACGATCGGGCCGGACGCCCCGTCGGTCACGCGGTTCAGCAACCTGCAGGCGGCAGCGGAACGGCTCAACGCCGACCTCAAGCGTGAGGGCGTCGATTACCAGATCAAGGTGGAAGGCTCGTTTGACACCACGAACTGGGATCAGTTCCTGCGGCGCCTGCTCCTGACGTTTCAGAGCGGGGACGCTCCGGATATCGTCCAGGCATCGGCCGCCTTAAGCACCACCTGGTCGGCTGCGGGATTTATCGCGCCGCTGGATGGGTACATCCCACAGTACAAGCAGTTCGGCGATATTGTGCCCGCGCTGTGGACCTCCGTGAAGTACAAGGGCCAGACCTGGGGCATCCCGCAAGACACAGAGGCCCGGCCGCTGTACTTCAACAAGGTCCTGCTCAAGAAGCTGGGATGGACCGATCAGCAGATCGCGGATCTCCCCAAGCGAATCACGAGTGGTGACTTCACCTGGGATGACGTGATGGCGGTGGCCAAGGAAGCGGGGCAAAAGAACGTCATCGAACCCGGCAAAGGTTACTATCACCGGCCGTTCAATGGTCCGGATTTCATGCTATGGTACCGTTCGTTCGGCGGACGCGACTACGATCCCCAGACCGGCAAGCTGGTCTTCAACAAGGCCGCCGCGCTGCGCTACTATCGCTGGCTGCGGGCCGGGGTTGACGCGGGGGGCATCGAGAAGGACCGAATCAACAGCGACTGGAACCGCTTCCACCAGCCCATCACCGACGGCGACGGGAAGGTTTTGTTCTGGTCTGGTGGGACATGGAACTGGGCCGAGTGGGAGTTGCAGTGGGTCGCCTCGAAGGGTGGCGAGGCCTGGCTCTTCGACCATTTCGGCTACGCGCCCCATCCCTCGTACGTGAAAGGCGGCAAGCCGGTCACCCTGTCGAACCCGCAAGCCTACATGGTGTCGGCGGCGTCAAAGAACAAGGACCTGGCCATGCGCCTGCTGGCCTACACCACGACGCCCGACCTGGACGCCAAGCACGCAGTAGGCAGCGCCCATCTGCCGGTCCTGACGCGCACCGCAACGCTAGTCAATAACCGCTTCCTGAAGGAGGTCAGCTACCTCCTCAACTACACGACCTTCCAGCCGACGCACCCCGACCTCCCCAAGTGGCAGGACGCCTTCTTCCGGGGCGTCTCCGCGGTTGAGTCGGGCAGTGCGACACCTGAGCAGGCGGTTGATGTGGTCGCCGGAGAGATGCAGCGGACACTGGGTAATCAGGTGATCATCGAATAGCGGCACGATTGTCGTAGCGAGCCGCAACCGGGAAACGGGGTCCCGTGAGGAGGTACTCGGCGCCACTAGTTTTTCTGCTGCCGGCCACTTTGCTAATTGCGCTCTTCTTCGTGGCGCCGGCAGTGACGACACTGTACCTCTCTCTGACTGATATCTCCACGATCACGTTCCGCCATCCCCGCTGGATCGGACTGGGGAATTACTATTCCCTCCTTCGGGACCCATTCATCGGCAAGATCCTCCTCAACACGGCCCACTATGTGGGTTTCACCCTGCTCTTCAATGTCGGGATGGGCCTGCTGCTGGCCCTGCTGAGCTCCTCAGTGCGCGAGCGCTACGGGAATCAGATCCGAGCCGTATGGCTGCTACCCCGCATCCTGCCGCCGGTTGTCTTTGTCGTGATCTTGCAGGGGCTCTCCCGCGAGGCGCCGTACGGGCTGATCAGCAACCTGTTGGGTACATCCAGGAACTGGATTACCGCGCAGCCCTGGAATGTGATCATCCTGGCCAACGGCCTGGTCGGCGCCTCGTTTGGAATGCTGCTCTTCACCTCGGCCATCCGCGCGATCCCTCAGGACTTGTTCTACGCCGCAGCCGTTGACGGCGCGACTACGGGCCAAACCGTGCGCCGCGTCGTGCTGCCGCTGCTGCGCTGGCCCATCCTGTTCGTGACCGCCTATCAAACCCTCTCACTGCTGACATCTTTTGAGTACATCCTGCTACTGACGAACGGCGGGCCGGGGTTCTACACGACCACGGTGTGGTCGCTCCATGCCTACCAATTGGCGCTTTCCAACTACTTCGGCAATGTGCAATTCGGCCTGGGAGCCGCGATGGCCGCCGTGCTCGTCGTCATCGGCATCGTGGTGTCGTTATTCTACCTGCGCATCTTCAACTTCAGGGCGCAGGTCGGCGAGCCTAAGGTGGAAGTCAACTGATTCCGCTGCTCCCTCCCCGCTGGCGGCTTCTTCTCCTTGTGGTGGCCGCGCTTAGCCTGCCGGTCATTACCGGCATCGTCTGGCTCTTCCTGACCGGTTCATTCGACGAGGTCCACGGCCTGGTGCCGACGGGGGCCCTTGCCCTCAAGAGGTGGCGCTTCCTCTGGGAATCGATCGGCAATCGGCCGCCGATCCATGTTCCCCTGCTCAACTCAATGGCGTTCTCGGTCGTGGTGGCAGTTGTCGTCGTGACGGTCGCCTCCATGGCAGCCTATGCCATCTCGCGCCTCTCATTCCCCGGCCGGTCCATGTATCTGGGGCTGGTGCTCGTGCTCCATGCCTTTCCGGCCGTCAGCCTCATCATCGCCATTTTCTACATCCTGAGGCTGCTGGGGTTGTTTGACACCTTGACCGGTGTGATCCTCGTCAAAGCGTCGCTGGAGCTGCCGTTAGGTATCTGGCTGATGAAAGGGTTCTTCGACTCCCTCTCGTGGGAGATGGAGATGGCCGCGCTGGTTGACGGTATGTCCCGCTGGACCTTGTTCTGGAAGATCGCACTGCCACTGGTGCGTCCAGGGGTCCTGGCATTGGGAACCTTTTCGCTGCTCTCGGCATGGGGAGAGTTCATCCTGCCGTTCACGCTCATCGTCTCGACGCAGAGGTGGACAATGGCCCTCTACCTGCAGAGTTTCATCGGCGAAGTGTTCACCGACTATCGGGTGGCTGCAGCGGTCGGTCTATTCTATGCGCTGCCAGTGATCGTGCTGTTCTTGCTGGGGCAGCGGTACCTGCTGAACGTCTATTCCGGGGGCGTCAAGGGATGAAGGGCATCAGCGTCCGCCTGGAAGGGCTGACGAAGCATTTCGGCAAGGTCGTAGCGCTCCGAACGCTGGATCTGGACATCCGCGCGGGCGAAATGGTTGCCTTCCTCGGTCCCTCCGGATGCGGGAAGACTACGACGCTGCTGATGATCGCCGGCATCTATCAGTCTACTGCGGGTCAGATCTACTTTAGCGAACGCCGCGTCGAGCATCTGCACCCGCGCGATCGCGACGTGGGGATGGTCTTCCAATCGTACGCGCTCTACCCGCACCTCGTCCTCTTCGAAAACATCGCCTTCCCGTTGCGGCTCAAGCGGACACCGCGGGTCGAGATCGAGCAGAAGGTGCGGCAGACCGCTGACCTGCTGGGTATCGGTCATGTCCTCGACCGGCGCCCGGCGCAGGTCTCCGGCGGGCAGCAGCAGCGGGCGGCGCTGGCGCGCGCGCTGGTCAAGGAACCGCAGGTGCTGCTGCTGGACGAGCCGCTCTCGAACCTGGATGCGCAGATCCGGCTACAGGCCCGGGGCGAGATCCGGCGCCTGCAACAGCAGATCGGCGTGACCAGCATCCTGGTGACACACGACCAAGCCGAAGCCCTGGCGATGGCCGACCGAATTGCGGTCTTCTCCATGGGCGAGTTGCAGCAACTGGCGACGCCCTATGATCTCTACCGGCGGCCGACCAACGTGTTCGTCGCAGGCTTCGTGGGCCACCCGCCGATGAATTTGCTCGAAGGCCGATTCGAGAATGGCCATTTCACCATGGGGTCGCTGAGCATTCCGGTGCCGACCAGGCATCTGCAGGGACCGGGATGGCTTGGCATCCGCCCGGAGGATGCGACACTCGACGGCGAGGTCCCAGCACGCGTCGTGATCATCGAACCCCTCGGCCGGGAGACGTTGGTGACACTCCGGCTCGGCGAGGTGGATTTCAAGGTGCTCGCGGATCAAGTCGCGCGTCCCGCGCCAGGAACCGAGGTGCGGCTCGGCTACCGACAAGACCGCGTGCATCTCTTCGACCAGGCCGGTAAGCGGGTCGCGCCGTGAGCGCAGCGTCACGAGGCCACCTGGTCCACAACGGCCGCAAGGTCCTCTTGAAATATCACAGGCTGCTCAGCGGAGCCCATCGCCATCCCCCAAACTCGGTGGCGGCCCTACAGCAGGTGCTGGCGGACGGTGCAGAGGTCGTCGAGTTCGATATCGGCCTCACGCAGGACGAGCAATTCGTGTTGCTCCATGACGCCACGCTCGAGCGCGAGACGGACGCGAAAAAGGGGACGTGGGCTGAAACCCAGCGTCCCTTCTACATTCTAGCTGGTGGGCGGTACAGGTTTCGAACCTGTGACCTCATGCGAGTGAAGCATGTGACCTTCGCGCCTCTCTAACGCTTCTTGACATGATGGAGTGGGGCACGAAACATGATCCAAAAAGTACGGGGCACCGAAGGAAAGCGTTCGTCTCAAGGATTCGGAAAGAACACGACTCATTGAGCCGCGAGGTGAAAAGTAAATTGAGACGCGGCAACGTAGCGTTTGCGTAGCGACACAACATTCTATAACGTGCAACCACTTTCCGGGAGCGCGCGGTGGCAGGCTGAACTACAGGTGGTTTCGCAGTCAGATCTGGGAACCTTCGATGGAACAGGCAGGGTTGCAGCTCACATTCCATGACCTGCGGCATGCGTACGCGAGCTTAATGCTGGCGTTTGGGTACACTGTGCTGTATGTGAATCAGCAGCTGGGCCACAGCTCTGCGAAGGTCACGCTGGACACTTATGGCCATGTCGTGGAGGAAGGGCACCGGCTGGACCGGGCGGCCACGCTACGGAAGCTCGAGGAAGTCTTCCGCGGTGCTACGAGGGTGCTACGAAAACCGGAGCCGGCAGATGATCAGATAAACGCAGAAAGCCTTGATAGGACTGGAGCCGGCGATCGGACTCGAACCGATGACCTGCGCATTACGAGTGCGCCGGACAACGAGTCGCACGAGTAGGCACCTGTCTCTGCTGTCGCAAAAGCCTCACCATTCCTAGGACCTGCTCAAACAGCAGTATCCTACCGAGATCCCTGATTAGCCGCGAGAGAGATGTCAACTGGGAATGGTGCTACAAGGGTGCTACGAATCGTGAGCGTAGGACTCCGGACCGAAAGTCGGGGGTTCAAGTCCCTCCGGGCGCGCCATTTCAAAGACCCTGCTAATACTTTGTCAATACTTGCACGGGTCTTAGGCACAGCGAACTGCGGTCGGACTCGGACCGCTGACCTGCGAATTACAAGTTTAAGAAGCCTTGCCACCTGTCGTCACGTACCGCGACGCGATGTGTGATTTTCGGAAATTTTGAACGGTCGGAGGGAGATCGTCTTCATCCCTGGTCACCCCCTGTCACCTGCATCGGAGCAGCGCAAACTCGGGAGGGGACGCCTGGCTACGGTGAGACCTTCTCGCCGATCCCAGTAGATACGGGGCTTGGGGATTACGAAGAGATCTCACTGGAGCGAGCACGATTGCGTATCGTGCATACCCCGGGCCATACGCCGGGGTCGGTGCAGAATCCAGCCTGGGCGTCTATTTTGTTCCGTGGAGGCTTCCTATCTCAGGGACGGGAAGATACGTTGGTAACCCCCTTGCGCCTGGAAGAATGGAATCTTTTGGGGTCCCGTGATTTTGTTAGATGCCTTACTGGGCAACCGAAGGATATGGACAGTCTCAGCGGCCTGTGAAACGAGCGCACATTTAAGCAGCAGATCATATGAAGCACACGCTGGCCATTATTGGGGCTACCGGGTTTGCCGCCGAGCGTACGATCCCGGCGCTGCGGGAGTCTCGCTCCTGCGAAGTTGTCGCCATCCAAGGCCGCGACCGCGAGCGCGTCCGCCGCGTGGCTTACGACTTCGGCATCTCCGACCAATACACGGATGTCGAGGACTTGCTCGACCACCGAACCTACGATGCTGCATACATCGCCACACCGCCGTTCCTACACGCGCGCACCATCAAGGCCGCGCTTCTGCGCGACATTCCAGTAATCTGCGAGAAACCTCTGTCCGTGAGTCTGGAGGAGGCCCTGCAGATCGAGGCCATAGTCAGCCAGAAACCTGGCATCCCCTTCATGGTGGCGCACCACATGCGCCACCAGCAGGCGGTTCAGGACATCCGAGCTGCACTCACCACTGGCCAGATCGGAAAGATCGCGACCTCCTGGATGCAGTGGGGGTACGAGCTGAACCCACGGGACCGGTCGGCGAGCTGGAAACTCGACCACGCGCGCGGCGGCTGGGGAACCTTCGCCGACAACGGAGTGCATCTCGTCGACTTAGCCATCAGCTTCTTTGGCATGCCCGACCGCGTCTCCGGGCATTCGGCGAGCGAATTAGCACCAGGTAGCCCCGGTGATCAGGTCGCAGTGCTGATCTACGGCAATGCGACCGTCGTCCTCGCATCATCCTGGACTATGCCCGCGCCTGGCAACCACATCCTGATCTATGGAACCCGGGGGAAAGTCGAGGCTTTCGGCGGCATCGGGCAGACACCGATCAGGGCGATAACAATTGTGACCAA
>WNFG01002089.1_pt1 | contig 25852 bp, 27 predicted proteins | sample 5400431 | NCBI WGS metagenome assembly WNFG01 (sample SAMN13153346, study PRJNA577476) | soil metagenome | isolation source: 120 cm saprolite under Douglas fir tree site 2 hole 3 replicate 2 | place: USA:California | collected 2015-04-18 | reverse complement strand
AACCGCTCATCCGCGATTTGGTTCGCCACATGCTGAGCCGCGCGCGCCGCGAAGCCGGCGGCCGGGATCTGCGCGGCCTCGCCTGGCGGATGAACCTGATCTGACACAAAGGTTTCCTAACGGAAACGCGCGCTGCGACGGCGCGGCTACGGTCTCCGAGTGTGTGACTTTTCGGGTGACACATCCCATCACGACCTTCCGCAGCAGGAGCGCCCAACCATGACCATCACGAGGGGCAACCCTTCGTCTGAACCAACGACCGACTTGGAAAAGCTCGCCGCGGAACTCAACGCTCGCGGCTTCGAGACCCGGCTCCTCGCCACGGAAAGCCGGATGCCGTCGTTATCGGTGACCAACCCCCAGGCGACGGCGCTCAGTGAGGATGTCGTTGCCGGGGATGGCTGGCTGTGGTGGTCGTGGGCAGAGCGCCTGGCGCCGGTCACAGACATCAGCGGCGCCGCGGACGCGATCACGCGTGTCTTGGCGCACGGGAGCAGTTCCACATGACTGCACCTGCCGCACGGCGGCGCGTGACCGGTCACGCCGCAGCGGGGAATCCGGCCCGCACGCTGTCTGACACGCGGCAGCGATTCCCGCAGTGGCGTATCAGCGAAACCGCAGACGGCTGGCAGGCCATGCCCCGCGCTACCTGGAAGGTAGACGCGTCGACTCTCGACGGACTGTACGAGCGCCTGGAGCGCGAGGAAGCCAGGCGCGAAGCCGCTGCCCGGGAGGACGGCCAGTGAGCTTCGCTGCCGCATGGCTGATCATGATGATCATCGCCTTGGCAATCGCCACAGTGAAGATCAAGAAGGCCACCCATCATCCCCGCTGGGCCGGACAGCCCGCCCGCCGCCGTGGCATGTGGCTCGGTATTGCCGTGGTGCTCGCGGTCGCGACGCTCCTACCACCGGTAGTCATCTTCATTGCCGTGGCCGATGGCCTGCTGGCCCTCGCCGCGGACCGGAGATAGAGGGCCGTGGCTCCCCCTCGCTTCCATGGTCCCGCAGGGACCGCGCAGCGCGCGCAATCCCCACCGCGCTGCTATGCGGACAGGCCACGGGCGCAGTCACAGGCCGAGATAAGTCCTCACCGCGTTCTCCAAGCTCGCCATCTCGGCTGCATCCAATCGGCCCCCGCGCCGGTGAAGCTTCGGCTTAGGAATCGTATGCAGATCGGTGGCGTTGGCATAGCTTTCGTCGTACTCCATCAGACCAGCCTCGCTGCCAAGCGGAATGTGAGTAAACCGGGGGCCGGAGTTACCTGTGACCAGGGCAGCAGTCACAGACCCTAGACGTCGGGTGCGCGCTGGCCCGGTCAGCTCCCTACAGCTGGTCACCGGCGGCCAGGCGAACCGTTGCGCTGAGGCGTCCGTGCAGTGAGCCGCAGGCGTAACCGTAGCGGCCGGAACCACCCGTAAACCCGCCTCGGGCCGTACGAGCGGGACCTGGTGCCTGCCCATGCCAGCCAGCGGCTCACTGTACGGACGCCTGGCTAGCCGGTCTGGCCCAGGTAGGAGCCGGGCGGGGCGGCTTCCAGCCAGGCGAGGAAGCCGGTCAGCGCCGACTCCCCCATGGCGAGCTCGACCGTCTCGGCCGGCTCCCCGACCCGGCACTCCACCACCACGGCCCCCTCCCCCAGGCTGGCCGCTTCCACGGGATCGCTGTCGCGCCTGGAGACCACGGTGAGGGTACGCCGCTCGAACACCTCGTCAGGAGTCAGCAGGACGCCGAAAACGTGATACCAGCGCAGCTCGTCCTGCTGGTAGCCGGCCACGCCGAGTCGCCAGGCCCCGTCCGGCAGGCGCAGGCCGCACTCGACCGTGCCGCCGCCGCGCTCAAGCAGGAGCCTGCGCACCGTGATGCCGGCCGCGAGGAGCAGGGCGAGGAGCAGGAAGCCAGCGAAAAGCCAGGCCGCGTCGAATGCCAGCGCTCCGCTCACCTCCGGGCCTCCGCGCTGGCCCGCGTCAGGACCGCTCGCCCGCGGCCCTGAGCAGCGCCCGGGAGTACTTCACCTCGGGCGGCTCCTGATCTCCCGGAGGCTGGGACCCGGCCGCTTCCAGCGCCGCGTCGAGCTGGGCCTGCGCGGCCGCCCGGTCCACCCGCGTGCCCACCTCGGCCTGCCCGGAGAAGATCGATACCCGGTCGTCGGCGACGGACAGGAACCCGCTGCCCACCGCGATCATCACCTCCGGGCCACGAGCTTCCTCGCCGGCCTCAGGGTCGAGGATCCGGACCACGCTGCCCTCGGCCAGGATGCCGAGCACAGGCGGATGGCCGGTCAGCACGCCGAGGTCGCCGTCGAGGGTCTTGGCGATCACCATCCGGGCGTTCCCCGCCCAGATCTCGCCGTCCGGGACGACCAGCTGTACGCGTACCGTCACCGCGGCATCCCCCTCACCGGCGCTCCAGCTCCTGCGCCTTGCGCTCCACGTCCTCGATCCCGCCGCACATGAAGAAGGCCTGCTCGGGGACCTGATCGTATTGGCCCTCGGTGATCGCCTTGAACGAGGAGATCGTGTCGCTCAGCGGCACGAACACGCCGGGCAGGCCGGTGAACTGCTCGGCGACGAACATGGGGTGGGACAGGAAACGCTCGATCCTCCGGGCCCGCTTCACCGTGACCTGGTCTTCCTCGGACAGCTCATCGATGCCGAGCAGGGCGATGATGTCCTGCAGTTCCTTGTACCGCTGCAGGATCCGCTGCGTCTCGCGGGCGACGTCGTAGTGCTCCTGCCCGATGTACTTGGCGTCCAGGATGCGGGAGGTGGAGTCGAGCGGGTCCACCGCGGGGAAGATGCCCTTCTCGGTGATCTCACGGGAGAGCACGGTCGTGGCGTCCAGGTGCGCGAACGTGGTGTGCGGCGCCGGGTCGGTGATGTCGTCCGCGGGCACGTAGATGGCCTGCATCGAGGTGATCGAGTGGCCCCTGGTGGAGGTGATCCGCTCCTGCAGCTGGCCCATCTCGTCGGCCAGCGTGGGCTGGTACCCCACGGCCGACGGCATCCGGCCGAGCAGGGTGGAGACCTCCGAGCCCGCCTGGGTGAACCGGAAGATGTTGTCGATGAACAGCAACACGTCCTGGCCCTTCACGTCACGGAAGTACTCGGCCATGGTCAGGGCGGAGAGCCCGACCCGCAGCCGGGTGCCCGGCGGCTCGTCCATCTGGCCGAAGACCAGCGCGGTGTCCTGGATGACCTTCGACTCCGTCATCTCGATGAACAGGTCGTTGCCCTCGCGGGTCCGCTCGCCGACCCCGGCGAACACCGACACACCGCCGAAGTTCTTGGCCACCCGGGTGATCATCTCCTGGATGAGCACCGTCTTGCCGACACCGGCCCCGCCGAACAAGCCGATCTTCCCGCCCTTGACGTAGGGCGTGAGCAGGTCGAGGACCTTGATGCCGGTCTCCAGGATCTCGGTTCTCGGCTCCAGCTGGTCGAACGGCGGCGGGTCACGGTGGATCCCCCACCGCTCGGTGATGTTGAGCGAGGCGGTCGGCACGTCCAGCGTCTCGCCCAGCACGTTGAACAGGTGACCCTTGGTGACGTCCCCCACCGGCACCGAAATCGGCCCGCCGGTGTCGGCCACCGGCGCGCCGCGCACCAGGCCGTCGGTCGGCTCCATGGAGATGGTGCGGACCACGTTGTCACCGATGTCCTGCTCCACCTCCAGCGTCAGCATCCGGACCTCGTCGTCCAGCGTCACGTCCACATGCAGGGCGTTGTAGATGCCGGGCAGTTCCTCCGCGGGGAACTCCACGTCCACGACGGGACCGATCACCCGCACGACGCGGCCGGTGCCAGCGGTGGTCGCTTCCCCGCCGCCGGCGGCGGGCTTCTCTACGGTTTCGGTCATGACGATGCTCACTCTTTCCCTGCGAGCGTCTCGGCCAGCGCGTTGGCGCCCCCGACGATCTCGCTGATTTCCTGGGTGATCTCGGCCTGCCGCGCCTTGTTCGCCTCGCGGGTGAACCCCTCAAGCAGGTCGTTGGCGTTGTCGGTGGCTGCCTTCATCGCCCGGCGCCGCGCCGCGATCTCCGATGCCGCGCTCTCAAGCAGCGCGTGATAGATCCGGCTCTCCACATACCACGGCAAAAGGGCATCCAGAACGTCCGGTGGTGAGGGCTCAAACTCATACAGCGGCAGGGGCCCGGTGGGTGGCTCGCCGGTCGTCTCCTCGATCTCCACCGGGAGGATCCGGTGCACCACGGCGTTCTGGGTGAGCATGGACACGAACTCGGTGTAGACGACGTAGATCTCGTCCACGCCGCCCTCATCGGCCGGGCGGCCGAACGCCTCGAGCACCGTGGCGGCCACGTCGTGGGCGTTGCCGGATCTCGGATTCTCCGAGAACCCCATCCACTGCGCGGCCATCTCCCGGCTCCGGAACCGGTGCCAGGCGATGCCCCGCCGGCCGGCCACGTACGTCACCGGCTCGACGCCCCGCTCGGCCAGCAGCCCCCGCAGGCCCTCGGCCGTGCGCAGGACGTTGGCGTTGTAGCCGCCGGCGAACCCGCGGTCACTGGTGAGAATGACCACCGCGGCCCGCTGCGGGTTCTGCGGCTCGCGGACCAGCGGGTGGTCGATCTGCGCGGAGCGGCTGACCACGGCCTCAAGGGCCTCGATGATCGCCCGCGCGTACGGCACCGCGTCATGCACCCGCTGCTGGGCCCGGATGATCCGGGATGCCGCGATCAGCTCCTGAGCACGCGTGATCTTGGCAATGGCCTGGATTCCCCGGATCCGCTGCCTGACCGCGCGAAGCTGTGCTCCCATGCTGCGTGCTCCCGCCCTACTGCTCGGGCGCCGGAGGCGGCACGTACCTGGTTACCGTGTCGCGCTCGGCCTGGTCGTCCGGGAGGGGCTCGACCGGCTCGTCCTTGACCAGCATCTCGCCGCCGCTGATCTCGAACCCCCGGCGGAATTCGTCGATCGCGTCCTTGAGCGCGGTCGCGGTGTCGTCCGACAGCTCGCCGGTCTCCCTGATCGCGTCGTAGATGCCCGGGCGCTTTCGCTGCACGGAGTCGATGAACTCCTCCTGGAACCGGCCGATGTCGTCCACGGGCACGTCATCGAGGTACCCGGACGTGCCCGCCCATATCACCACCACCTGCCGTTCCACCGGCAGCGGGCTGTACTGGGGCTGCTTGAGCAGTTCGACCAGGCGCGCACCCCGGTCCAGCTGGGCGCGGGAGGCCGCGTCCAGGTCGGAGGCGAAGGAGGCGAATGCCTCCAGGTCGCGGTACTGCGAGAGGGCCAGCTTCAGCCCGCCCGCGACCTTCTTCATCGCCTTGATCTGCGCGTCGCCGCCGACCCGGGACACCGACCGGCCGACGTTGATGGCGGGGCGGACACCGGAGTTGAACAGGTCGGTTTCCAGGAAGATCTGCCCGTCGGTGATGGAGATGACGTTGGTGGGGATGTAGGCGGAGATGTCGTTGGCCTTGGTTTCGACGATCGGCAGCCCGGTCAGCGAGCCACCGCCCATGTCATCGGAGAGCTTCGCGCACCGCTCAAGGAGCCGGGAGTGCAGGTAGAAGACATCACCCGGGTACGCCTCACGGCCGGGCGGCCGGCGCAGCAGCAGCGAGACGGTCCGGTACGCCTCGGCCTGCTTGGACAGGTCATCGAAAATGATCAGCACGTGCTGGCCCGCGTACATCCAGTGCTGGCCGATGGCGGACCCCGTATAGGGGGCGACGTACTTGAAGCCGGCCGGGTCCGAGGCGGGCGCGGCCACGATCGCGGTGTACTCCATCGCGCCCGCATCCTCCAGCGCCTGCTTCACCTGGGCCGTGGTGGAGCCCTTCTGGCCGATCGCCACGTAGACGCACTTGACCTGGCGGGCCGGGTCACCCGACTCCCAGTTCGCCCGCTGGTTGATGATCGTGTCGACCGCGATGGCCGTCTTCCCGGTCTGCCGGTCGCCGATGATCAGCTCGCGCTGGCCGCGCCCGATCGGGGTGATCGCGTCGATCGGCTTGATCCCGGTCTGCAGCGGCTCCTTCACCTTCTGCCGCTTCACCACCGACGGCGCCTGCACTTCAAGGGCGCGCAGCTGCGTTCCCTCGATCTCCCCCTTGCCGTCCATCGGATTACCGAGCGGATCGACCACGCGGCCCAGGAAGCCGTCGCCGACGGGGACGGACAGCACCTCGCCGGTGCGCCGGACCTGCTGGCCCTCGTCGATCTTGCTGAAGTCGCCGAGGATGACCACGCCGATCTCGCGCACATCCAGGTTGAGCGCGAGGCCGCGGATGCCGCCGGGGAATTCCAGCAGCTCGTTCGCCATGGCCGAGGGCAACCCCTCGACCCGCGCGATGCCATCGCCGGCCTCGGCGACGATACCGACCTCTTCCCTGGAGGCCGCGTCCGGCTGGTACGCCTGGACGAAGCTCGCCAGCGCGTCCCGGATCTCGTCGGGCCGTATTGTCAGCTCCGCCATCGTCCTCGCGTCTCTCTCGTTGTCATCTGCAGCCGGTCTGTCGTTATGCCTTATGCCTTATGCCTTCTTGTACACGCCGAGCCCGGCGTCATGCCGCGAGACGGCGCCGCAGCACGGCCAGGCGGCTGGCCGGACCTCGTGCCCGTAGGCGGCCTCCAGGGCGGCGGCCAGCCGCGCGCGCTGATCCGCGCTGAGCGCGATGGCCACCCGCACCAACGCGATCAGGCGTTCCCGCCACTGCGCTGCCAGCCTGGCGTATTCGGCCAGGCTCGCATCCAGGTTACGTCCCCGGGGGTGGGTGGCGGCCTCGCTGATCAGGCGCCGTGCGTCGGCTGTCGCCTTGTCCTCGAGCAGCGAGTCAAGCAGGCCGCGCTTGTATTCCGCCGGAATATCGGGGTTGGACAGGACTATGCGCAGCTCCGGCGCACCCGCGACCACGCGTCCAAACCTGAACAGCTCGTCCTCCAGGTCGTCGAGATGGCGGCCGCGCTCGGCCGCCGCCACGATGGCGAGCACGGCCAGCTGCTCGGCCGCCTCGGACAGGTCAGCCGGACTCGACCAGTGTCCGGCGGCCAGGGTGACCACCAAGTCGAGAGTGGCATCGCCGACCTTCCCGCCCAGCAGTTCCCTGACCAGGCCGGTCCTGGCTTCCGCCGGGCGGCTGCCGTCGGCCACCGCGCGGCGCAGAGCGGGCTCTGCGTCCAGCAGCGCGACGACGGCGAAAAGCTCATCGCCAAGAGTCCGGGCGGCGGCCGCTGACGTCACGACCGCGGAGAGCTGCTGCCTGGCCTCGGCCAGCGAGGCCCGGCTGGGGCCCCTCATGGCAGAACCCTGTGCTGCAGAACGCTGTGCCGCAGAACGCTGTGCTGCATAACCCGGTGCCGCGCAACCCGGTGCCGCACGGGCTGGTGCTGCGAGACCCTGCGCCCGGGGTGATCGGGGCGCGCAGTCATCGGGGCGACCTCGCGCCGGTTTCTTCTTGCTGGCCTTCGAGATCCTCCAGGAACCGCTCCACGACGCGGCGCTGCCTGGCCTCGTTCTCCAGCGACTCACCCACGACCCGGCTGGCCAGTTCCACCGCCAGGGTGCCCACCTCGGTCCTGAGCGCGTTGATGGCCTGCTGGCGGTCGGCCTCGATCTGCGCCTGCGCCGAGTCGACCAGGCGCTGCTTTTGCGCCTGCCCCTGCTCGCGCATCTCGGCGATGATCCGGGCGCCCTCCTCCCTGGCCTCCTCACGGAGCCGGGCCGCCTCGTGCCGGGCCTCGGCGAGTTGCTCCTTGTACTGCTCAAGCAACCGGTTCGCCTGGGCCTGCGCCTCCTCGGCGCGCTGGATGCCGCCCTCGATTTTGTCGGTGCGCTCCTCGAGCGTCTTCTGGATCCTCGGCAGCAACACCTTGGCCAGCGCGCCGAAGACGATGAAGAACGAGACCGCGCCGATGATCAGCTCGGTCAGGTTGGGGACGAGCGGGTTCTGCGATCCGCTCTGCGCCAGATGCAACATGCGCGGCTACCTCTCGGGCCTCGTTCTCAGGTTATGAAGAACGGAACGGCGATGCCGATCAGCGCGAGCGCCTCGGTCAGCGCGAAGCCGATCCACATATATGTGGTAATCATGCCCGCTGCCTCGGGCTGGCGGGCCATCGCCTCAATGGCGTGGCCGAAGACCAGACCGATGCCGATGCCAGGCCCGATGGCCGCGAGGCCGTAGACAAGCGCGCCAAGTTTGGCGACATGGATCGTGGTGGTAGGCGTGCCTGCGGCACTGTAGAGCAGGTGATGCACCAGAGGATGCATGTGTCGGTTTCCTCTTTCTCCGGCCCGGTGCCTCTTTACGCCGGGTCTGTCGAATGTTGTCGGTCAGTGCGATGATTCCAGCGCATCCGCGAAGTAGAACGCGGTCAGCGTGGTGAAGATGAACGCCTGCAGCGCCTGGATCAGCACTTCAAGGGCGGTCAGGATGATGGTCAGGACGAACGAGGTCGCAGCGAACAGCAGGCCGATCGAGAGGCTGAACAGGTACCACGAGGCCAGTGCGAACACCAGCAGCAGCAGGTGACCGGCCAGCATGTTGGCGAACAGCCGGATCGAGAGCGTGAACGGCCGCACGATGATGTTGGAGAGCAGTTCGATCGGGCTCAGGAGCGGCAGGATCCACCATGGTGCGCCGGCCGGTACCGCCATGTTCTTGAAGTAGCCGATCGGCCCCTGGCTCCTGATGCCCAGCGTCATGTAGGTGACCCAGACCATCGCGGTCAGCGCGACCGGGAACGCGAATTTCGAGGTCGCCGGGAACTCGATCAGCGGGATGATCCCGAACAGGTTCATGATCCAGATGAAGAAGAACAGGGAGACAAGGAATGGCAGGAACCGGTCGCCTTTCTTGCCCAGCTGCGGCCGTAGTATCTGGTCCCGGACGAAAAGGAGGCCCAGCTCACCGAGGTTCTGCACACCGCGAGGGACGAGCTTCGGCCGGGCGAAAGCGGCGCCGAAGAAGGCCAGCACGATGGCCGCGGCGAGGATCGCGAGCAGCATCGGCTTGGTGAACTCGAACGAGCCAATGGTGAAGATGGGCTTGAAATAGAAGTCGCTGATTGACGGCGCCGGGTAGCCGCACCCGCCGCGGCGGGACCGTCACGGCCTGCCGAACCGCAGGACGACCAGCGTGAGGGCCAAACCCAGGCCGAACAGCATCCCGATCGGGAACAACACGGCGATACCAGTCCACCGCCCGATCAGCCAGCCGATGCCGCCATAGAGCGCCATTCCGCCGATCAGGTAGCTCATGACCGTCCAGCCGGTGCCCTCGTTCGGCCCTGGCCGGCCGTTCGAGCCCGGCCGGCCCTTCGAGCCCGGCCGGTCGTTCGAGCCCGGCCGGTCGTTCGAGCCTGGCCGGTCGTTCGAGCCGTCTGGGCGTGCGCCGGACCTGCTCATGGCCGTGCGGCCGCGGCCAGTGACCGTGCGGCCGCGGCCAGAGGGTGACGGCCGCAGCGTTGCCCGTGGGCCGCGATCCGCCGTCCAAGACCTGAGTGCGCCCCACGAGTCACCGTTCTCCGTCCGGCTTGACATACAACATCTTCAGGCGCATCGTCCAGATCACCTGCGCCGCGCTGTAGACGAGGATGCAAACGATCGCGGTCAGGCCGAAGACCCTGGGATTGAACGCGGTCGAGTCCTGGAACTGCCCGACGAGGAAGAGCAGAACGAGGATCTTCACGAGATATGTGATCATCGCGGTCACCATCATGACCTGGGGACTGACCCGCGCCGCGCGGCCCACGGCGATCACGCTGATGCCAAAGAAGAGGGCGACGATACCCACCCCGCTCACGGCGCCGATCAGGCCTTTGCTACCGCCGAGTCCGGCACCGAGCGCTACCATGACCACCGCGGCGACGGATGCCACCGCAGCCGATCGCCGGACGACTTGGGCGTAATTCGCCACCATCTACAAGGCTCCGGGAGAACTCGGCCGAAAGGTCCTGACCCCCGCGGACGCATCGGTGCCCGGTTGGCACCGTGCCGCGGTACCGCGGCGGCGGCGCGGCTGCGCCGCCGGGTGAGCGAAACCTATCACGTACCCCTCACTCATCCTCGAGTGGCTGCTCGTGAAAGATATCACAAGCTCCTTGAAGCACGCTTTACCAGGTCACCTCGTGCGCTGAAGGTAGCCAAATGTTCACGAACGCGCACGTACGGGGGCATGATCGTGACAGACCGGCCCGAGCCCCGTAAGAGGTCAGTGCGGCGCGGTGCCCGCGGACGGCAGTGCACCGCCCGGCCCGGCACCCGCGGGTGGCACTGACCCCCCCGGCACTCCCCGCAGGGGTGCCGACGGAAACGGCGCCGATGGGGACGGCCCGGGAGCCGGTGGGCCCTGGGCCGCCGGACCCCGATACATCGCACCCTGAGTTACCTGGCCGTTGACCGCCTGGCCGTGGACTGCCTGGCCGTGGACTGCCTGGCCGTGGACTGCCTGGCTGTGGACTGCCTGGCCCTGTACCGGCCCGGACCGCTGGGGGGTGATCACCCGGGAGCCCGCTACCCGCGCGGCACCGCGCCTGGCCCACGGCCGCAGCCTCGGCATCGAGGCCAGCAGCAGGGCCAGGACACCGGCCACGGTGACCGCGGCCAGCACGGGCAGCCGGGTCCGCATGATCGACAGCAGCACGACGGTGCCCGAGAACAGCGCCGCCCACAGGTACACGATCATGACGCTGGCGCGCTGCGAGTACCCGGTGTCGAGCAGTCGATGGTGCAGGTGCTTCTTATCCGCCGCGAACGGCGACTGCCCCGCGCGCATCCTGCGGATCACGGCGAGCACGAGGTCCGCGTAGGGGATCAGCAGGACCGCCGCGGGCAGCAGCAGCGGCAGGATCTCGGGGAACCGGTTGACGGTGCCCGAACCGTAGGCCGCCGGGCTGGCCACGCTGTTCGGGTCGAGTGAAGCGCTGCTGGAGATGGGCGCATAGGCGAGCAGCAGCCCGAGCAGCATCGCCCCGGTGTCGCCCATGAAGATTCTCGCCGGGTAGAAGTTGTGCGGCAGGAATCCGAGGCACACCCCGGCCAGGACGGCCGACGCCAGCGCCGTGCCGGTCAACTGGTCCAGTCCCAGCCGCTTGGTGAGCTCGTAGTAGTAGAGGAAAAATGCCGCCGCGCCGATCCCGACGACGCCGGTCGCCAGGCCGTCCAGGCCGTCGATGAAGTTGACCGCGTTGATGGTGACCACGACGACCAGCACGGTCAGGGCGGTCTGCTCGTCTGCGCTCAGCACCAGCGTGCCGCCCCCCGGCAGCGGCAGCCAGGCCACCACGGCGCCGCTCCAGACGAGGATCACCCCGGCGGCCGCCTGGGCGGCGAGCTTGCTGAGCGCGCCCATCCCCCACCGGTCATCCACGAAGCCGACGACCACGATCAGGCCGCCCGCCAGCAGCAGCCCGCTGGCCACTCGGGTCCCGGCGAAAACCGTACCGAGGTGCGTCAGCTGAGAGGCGACCAGCAGCCCGGCGGCCAGGCCGCCGTACATGGCCAGCCCGCCGAGCAGCGGGGTCGGCTCGACATGAACGTCCCGGGCGCGGGCCGCATGCGAGGCACCCACCGCGATGGCGAAGCGGCGGACCAGGGGGGTCAGCAGGTAGGTGACGGCAGCCGCAATCAGCAGCGTGAGGCCATACTCACGCATACTGGGTCACCAGGCCCGCGTGGGCGACGCGTGTGATACCTGCATTACTTGTCAACTGTAGAACACCTGCCTGACGAAAGTGCTGCAGGTGGCTTGCCGGCGCCGTCACCCGCTGGACGCCTCCTCATCGGCGGTTGGCACTCCCCCGCCTTCGGCGGCCTCGGCGCCGGCCGCCCCGTTCGCAGCGGGCGGGCGCATGTCCATCTCGGACGCCGGCGTGTCCGCGATGAGCGGGCGCGTGTCTGCGCCGGACGCCGGCGTGTCCGCGCCGGACGCGTTCTCATCCGCCGCATCCGCCACGGCCAGCGCGATCACCTCACGGAGCCGCTCGATGGGCACCACCCCGGCCCGGAGCAGGCGCGGCACCGTCCCGGTCAGGTCGACGATCGTGGACACCGCATTGGCCGGGCATGCTCCGTCGTCGAGGTAGACCGCGACCGCATCGCCGAGTTGCGCCTCCGCTTCTGCCGCCGTGGTGGCCGACGGCTCGCCGGAACGGTTCGCGCTGCTCACCGCCAGCGGACCGGTCCGCCTGAGCAGGTCGAGGGCGACCGGGTGCAGTGGCATCCGGATCGCGACCGTGCCCTTGGTGTCGCCCAGATCCCAGACCAGGGACCGGGCGGCCCGGCAGACCAGGGTGAGCCCGCCCGGCCAGAACTGGTCGATCAGGTCCTCGCCGACGGATCCGAAATCTTCCACCAGCGCGGCGGCGGCACGGACGGTCCCGACGAGCACCGGGGGCGGTGCCTGCCTGCCCCGTCCCTTGGCCGCCAGCAGGCACGTCACGGCGGCCGGGTTGAAGGCGTCCGCGGCCACCCCGTACACCGTGTCGGTCGGCAGCACGACAAGCTCGCCCCGGCGCAGCGCCGCCGCCGCCTCCTCGAGGCCGAGGGCGAGGTCCGCCGCATCCGAACAGTCAAACCGTGCGCTCATGGGCGTTTATCTTCCACTAGTCGGCCGGACCGCCGGGCCATGTCGCGGTAACGAAGCGGTCCCGGCCGGCCAGGTCCCGGTGATTGCGGGTGTCCCGCCAGCCGCGTTCCTCCGCGAACACCCAGTACACGGATGTCCCTTGGGGGGCGCCGTGTTCCACCGCGACCAGGCCGCCGGGGCGCAGCAGCCGCCGGGCCACCCGCTCCACCACCCTGATCGCGTCCAGGCCGTCCTGGCCGCCCCACAGCGCGGTCGCTGGGTCGTACTCGCCGACCTCGGGCGGCACCGAGGCGCCGACCGGGATGTACGGGGGGTTGCTGATCACCAGGTCCACTGACCGGCCCAGGGTTTCCAGGGCGCGGGCGAAATCGTCGCCGTGCAGGGTCACCCGGCCGGCCATGTGGGGGGCGGAGGTTGAGGAACTGGCGATGTTTCGTTCTGCCCATGTTCGTGCGAGCGGGTCCAGTTCCACCGCATGCACCTGGGCCCGGGGCACCTCCTGGGCGATGGCCAGTGCGATCGCGGCGGACCCGGTGCCCAGGTCGGCCACCACCGGCTCGGCGACGTCCATCTCGGTGAGCCGGGTGATCGCCCAGCCGGTCATCACCTCGGTTTCCGGGCGGGGCACGAAGACACCGGGGCCCACCTCGAGGTCCAGGTAGCGGAAGTAGGCGTGCCCGGTGATGTGCTGGAGCGGCTCACGGGCCTCGCGGCGGGCGACCTCGTCCCAGAACCGCGGATCGAAGTCGGCGTCGGGCACCCGGTGCAGCTCGCCGCGGCCCACGCCGTGCACGTGCGCGGCGATCAGCTCCGCGTCGGCCCGCGGCGAGTCCACGCCCACCTCGGCGAGCCGGGCGGCGGCGACGGCGATCTCATCGAGCAGAAGGCTCATCGGCCGCCGCTGCTCTCCCGGACCGGTCCGCCTCCACCAGGGCGGTGATCACAGCGTCCAGGTCCCCGTCGATCACTTGATCCAGGTTGTAGGCCTTGAAGCCGACCCGGTGATCGGAGATGCGGTTCTCGGGGAAGTTGTAGGTCCGGACCCGCTGCGAGCGGTCCACGGTGGCGACCTGGCTGCGTCGCTCGGCGGCGGCCTGCGCGTCCGCGTCCGCCTGCGCCTGGGCGAGCAGCCTGGCCCGCAGGATGCGCAGCGCCTGCTCCTTGTTCTGAAGCTGGCTCTTCTCGTTCTGGCAGGACACCACGATCCCGGTGGGCAGATGGGTGATCCGCACCGCCGAGTCGGTAGTGTTCACGCTCTGCCCGCCGGGGCCCGATGAGCGGAACACGTCCACCCGCAGGTCGCCGGGTTCGATGTGCACCTCCACCGGGTCGGCCTCCGGCATGACCAGCACGCCCGCGGCCGACGTGTGGATGCGGCCCTGCGACTCGGTGACCGGCACGCGCTGCACGCGGTGCACGCCGCCCTCGTACTTCAGCCGCGACCAGACGCCGTCGGTCGGCGCGGCCCGCCCAGCGGACTTGACCGCGACCGTCACATCTTTGTAGCCGCCGAGGCCGGTCATGGTCGAGTCGATGATTTCGGTCTTCCAGCCCTGGCGCTCCGCGTACCGCAGGTACATGCGCAGCAGGTCACCGGCGAACAGCGCGGACTCCTCGCCACCCTCCCCGGCCTTGACCTGGAGGATGACGTCCTTGCCGTCGCTGCGGTCCCGCGGCACCAGGAGCGCGTGAAGCTGGTTCTCCAGTTCCGTCCGGCGGCGGCCAAGCTGCTCGGCCTCCGTGGTGAACGACGGGTCCTCCGTGGCCAGCTCGCGGGCGGTCTCCTCGTCGGCGACCGTCTGCTGCCACTGGTGATAGGCATCCACGGCATGGCTCAGCTCGCCGTAGCGCCGGGACAGCGCCCGGGCGCGGTCCGGGTCGGAGTGCACGGCGGCATCGGCGAGGACACGCTCCAGTTCGGCGTGTTCCTGCGCCAGCTCACCGAGCCGGTCGAACACCGTTACCCTCCCTTGCTACTTTGGCCGTCGACGTCAAGATCACCGTGTCCGTGGCCGCGTGTGAGCCACGCCACCCTGACACGGTGATCTTGAGAAACTACTTGGTGCCCGCCGCCTTCTCGGTGGCGCCGGCTGCCTTCTCATTGGTGCCGACCGCCTTCTTGCCGAACCGGCGCTCGAACCTGGCGACGCGGCCGCCCGTGTCGAGGATCTTCTGCTTGCCCGTGTAGAACGGGTGGCAGTCCGAGCAGATATCGGCGTGGATGACGCCGCTTTTCGCCGTACTGCGTGTGGTGAAGGTGTTCCCGCACGTGCAGGTCACCGTGGTCACCACGTAGTCCGGGTGAATTCCAGGCTTCACGTGAATACTCCTGCCTCTGGCGGTCGCCGGGTCGCCGCGGGCGGGCAAATGCCGCCCGGGCGTGAACCGGTACCGCGCTGTTTCGGCTTACCAGTGTGCCAGACCCTGAAACGTACTCCAGGGCCTGGAGATTCCCCCGCATCCCACAGCGCCACCCCAGCGGGATAACGACGTGTGATGCGTTTTACCGTTGTTCCAACGACAGTAAAACGCTTCAGCTGTCGTTGGGACGCTGACCGGCTACGAGCTGACCGTGGTCTTCTGGACCTGGAGCAGGAACTCGGCGTTGCTCTTGGTCTTCTGCATCCGCTCCATGAGGACTTCGAGGGCCTGCTGCGGCTCCAGGGCATGCAGCACGCGGCGGAGCTGCCAGACGATCTTCAGCTCCTCCGGGGTCATCAGGATCTCCTCCTTGCGGGTACCGGAGGCATCCACGTCGATGGCCGGGAAGATCCGCTTGTCCGCGAGTTCGCGGCGGAGCCGGAGTTCCATGTTGCCGGTGCCCTTGAACTCCTCGAAGATGACCTCGTCCGCCCGCGATCCGGTCTCGATGAGGGCCGTCGCCAGGATGGTCAGCGAGCCACCGTGCTCGATGTTGCGGGCCGCGCCGAAGAACCGCTTCGGCGGGTACAGGGCGGTGGAGTCCACGCCGCCGGACATGATCCGGCCGCTGGCCGGCGCGGCCAGGTTGTACGCGCGCCCCAGGCGGGTGATCGAGTCGAGCAGCACGACCACGTCGTGGCCCATCTCCACCAGGCGCTTCGCCCGCTCGATGGCCAGTTCCGCGACCGTGGTGTGGTCCTCGGCGGGCCGGTCGAAGGTGGAGTGGATGACCTCGCCCTTGACCGAACGCTGCATGTCGGTGACCTCCTCAGGCCGCTCGTCCACGAGGACGACCATGAGGTGGCACTCCGGGTTGTTCTTGGTGATCGCGTTCGCGATGGCCTGCAGGATCATCGTCTTGCCCGCCTTCGGCGGCGACACGATGAGACCGCGCTGGCCCTTGCCGATCGGGCTCACCAGGTCCATGATCCGGGTGGTCATCACCGCGGCATCGGTCTCCAGGCGGAGCCGGTCCTGCGGGTAGAGCGGCACCAGCTTGGAGAAGTCGGGCCGCCCACGGGACTGCTCGGGGTCCAGGCCGTTGATCTTGTCGAGGCGGACCAGCGCGTTGAACTTCTCCCGGCGCTCGCCGTCCCGTGGCTGGCGCACCGCGCCCTCGATCACGTCCCCCTTGCGCAGGCCGTACCTGCGGACCTGGGAGAGCGACACGTACACGTCGTTGGATCCGGGCAGGTACCCGGTGGTGCGGATGAACCCGTAGTTGTCCAGGACATCCAGGATGCCGGCGATCGGGATGAGCACGTCATCCTCGGCGATCACGGGCTCGGGCTCCCCTGCCGTGCCCCGCTCGCGGCGTCCCCGGTTGCGGTTGCGGAACCTGTCCCGGTTCCTGCGGCGCCCGGAGTCGTCGTCATCGCCACCGCGGTCGGGTCCCTGCCCGCCGCCGTCGCGCTGGCCGCGATCACGCTGGCCGGCCGAATCACGCTGCCCGCCACCATCGCGCCCGCCGTCGCGCCCGCCACCGTCGCGCTGCCCGCCGTCGCGCTGCCCGCCGTCACGCTGGTCGTGGCGCTGCTCGCCAGCATCGCCCCCACGGGGCTGGTTGTCCCGCCTGCCATTGCGGCTTCGCTGCTCGCGGCGCTGGCCCTCGCCACCCTGCTGGCCCTCGCCACCGGGCGCGTTCGCGCCGCCGGCGCTCTCGCCCGCCGAGGCCCCGTTCGACCCGATCTCCGTGCCGACGGCCGGCCGGTCAAAACTGAGCTGGCCCCCCTGGCCACTGCCGGCACCCTGGCCGGACTCACCTGTCTGCGCTGCGACGCGAGGCTCGCCCCGCTGTGCTTCCTGGGTGTCGGCCGCGTGTCCGCCGCCCAGGCCGGGCTGTGGTGATGTGTCTGATTCCATGGCGTCCTGCTCACGGTGGCGGAGCGCGCCTGCTCCCGCGGACGTGCCCCGCTGGACTGACTTACCGAATGCCGAGCCCCCCTCGCCGGCGGGCGCACCGCCGCTCCCGCCGCCCTGCCTCTCCTGGATCACCGCGATCAGCTGACCTTTGCGCATCCGGCCGGAGCCGGTGATGCCCATCGACTGTGCGAGCCGCTGCAACTCGGGCAGCAGCAGTCCAGAGAGTCCCGGGCCGCCGCGTCGGGCAACCTGGCTGGTCACCGTCTCACCGGCGGAAGCGCCTCGTGTCGGAGGCGCCCCGCCAGCCGGGGCCGCGGCCACGCCGGCCGCGTCCGCAGTGGGGCGCAGCTCAGCCGCGCCGGACTGGCCGGGGGATGCCTCAGGAACGCCCGAGGAGCCGGTGAAGAGTTCGGTGGTATCGCTCACGAGGGGTCCTTCCCAGGGAGCGGGCGGCGGCCGCTGTGGCGGCCGGTCGACCCGGTGTCACGACCCGGCGAATCGGCCGGGCCAGGTACTGCGTGTCCTGCTATCTCCCCACCGCCATGACACGCGCCCGTGCGCATCCCCCGTCCCGAGGCTTGGTCCGCGGCTCGCCACCGCAGGTTCAAGGCGGACCGGGCGAACGGGTAAGTGCCGGAACGAGACCAGACGGCTGGGGAGGCCCGCCCTGGTCCCCGGCCATCTCCCGGCTCACTTAGCCCTCCCCGCGTCATATGTGCGCGGGGGAGGCAGTGATCTGAGATTTGGCTGAGCGTCATTGGCCATGCCCGGCGGTGAGGCCGACCTCGCGGCAAATGACGGGCGAGCACCTGGCCCCATGATGGGGTATCTGGTGCAGCACCCACCTTAACACTAAGAGAGCTCACGACATTCCCTCAGAGTTGCCCGTGTGTCACGGAAGATGCTGTCCGGTCCTGCGGGGACCGGCCCGCGGGACCACGCGCGGCTGCTGTGCTTCTTTCCGGGGGACGATTTACCGCGCGTTGAACTCACGGACGTACGCCTGGCACGGCGGTCTGGAGGGTAGCACCTTGCCTGTCGACGTCCAAGGGGCTTATACGCCATGCGATACCCGTTTCCTGCGCGATTGAATCCACCAGGTCAGGTGCGGAATTCGGGCCCGGGCCGGCCAGCACGAGGAGGGCCGGCCCAGCTCCGGAAACCACGGCGGCCAGGCCGGCCGCCCGCAGCCGGTGCAGCAAGTCAGCGGTCGCCGGCATGACGGTGGCCCGGTATCGCTGATGCAGGAAATCCTCGGTGGCATCGAAGAGCACCTCCGGCGCGCCGGTGAGCCCGGCGATCAGCAGGGCGCTGCGGCCCGCGTTGGCCGCGGCGTCGGCGTGCGGGACCGTCTCCGGCAGCACGCGCCGGGCCGTCTCGGTGGAAAGAACATCCTGCGGAACGCAAATCACCGGGCTAATCCCGTCCAGCACGGCGAGCTTGGCCAGCTTGGGAACGGCCGGTGACCCCGGCCCCCGCTGGTCAGTCCACGCGATCGTGAGCCCGCCCGCCAGGCATGCCGCCACGTTGTCAGGATGGCCCTCCAGGTCCACCGCGAGCCGGAACACGGCCTCGTCCGAAAGCCGGGTGGCACCCTCGCTGACCAGGCCGCGGGCGGCCAGCACGCCGGTGACGATCGCCGCGGCCGACGAGCCGAGGCCCCGGCCGTGCGGGATCGCGTTGATGCAGCGCAGCCCGATCCCCGGCGGCTGACCGCCGAGCACGCCGAACACGGCGCGCATGGCGCGGACGACGAGATGGCCCTCCCCCGCCCCAGCGGTTTCCGCGCCCTCGCCCAACACCTCTATGGCCAGCCCGCCGCCGGTGACCCGCGCCTCCACCTCGTCGTACAACGCCAGCGCCAAGCCGAGGGCGTCGAAGCCCGGGCCGAGGTTAGCGCTGGTGGCCGGGGCGCGCACCACGACGAGCCGGTCGACCCAGCGCGGTACCGTGCTCACGCTGCGCTCCCCGCTCGCCTGCGGGGCGCTTTAAGGCCCTCCGGCTCGCTGCTCGCTGCGCTCACCCGAGTCCTAGCGCCGCCGCGGCGGCGGCCGGGTCCGCGGCGATCGTCACCGGCGCGGGCGCGCCCGACACCGCCCAGTCCGGGTCCTTGAGCCCGTTGCCGGTGATCGTGCAGACGACCCGGGAGCCCGCGGCGACCTGCCCGTTCTGGCACGCCTGCAACAGCCCGGCCACGCCGGCCGCGGAGGCGAGCTCGCCGAAAACCGCTTCCTGCTGGGCCAGCAGCCGGTAGGCGGCCAGGATCTGCCGGTCGGTAACCGAGTCGATCAGGCCGCCGGACTCGTCCCGCGCCTGCTCGGCGAGGTGCCAGGAGGCCGGATTGCCGATCCGGATCGCGGTCGCGATGGTCTGCGGGGCCAGCACCGGTTCGCCGCGGACGATGGGCGCCGCCCCGCTCGCCTGGAAGCCGAGCATCCGGGGCGTGCGGGTCGCCAGGCCGGCGTTCGCGTACTCGGTGTATCCCATCCAGTACGCGGCGATATTGCCGGCGTTGCCGACCGGCAGGCAATGCACGTCGGGCGCGTCACCGAGCGCCTCCACGATCTCGAAGGCAGCGGTCTTCTGGCCTTCCAGCCGGTCCGGGTTCACGGAGTTGACCAGGGCGACCGGGTAGTCGTTGGCCAGCTTGCGGGCGACTTCCAGGCAGTCGTCGAAGTTGCCGTTCACCTGGATCAGCCGTGCGCCGTGCACCAGTGCCTGGGCCAGCTTGCCGAGCGCGATCTTGCCGCGCGGCACGAGCACCGCGCAGGTCATGCCCGCCCGGGCCGCATAGGCGGCGGCGCTCGCGCTGGTGTTGCCGGTGGACGCGCAGATCACCGCGGTGGCGCCGCGGCTGGCGGCCATGCTCACCGCGACCGTCATGCCACGGTCCTTGAACGACCCGGTCGGGTTCGCCCCCTCGACCTTCAGGTACACCTCACAGCCGGTGCGCGCGGACAGCACCGGCGCGGGCAGCAGCGGGGTCGCTCCCTCGGCCAGCGTGATCACGGGCGCTCCGTCGGGCACCGGGAGCCGGTGGCGGTACTGGGCAATCACGCCCGGCCACGGCACGAACGAGGCGGCGGCGTCCGCTGCGGGCTTCACCCTGGCATTCACTCGTCCCTCTCCCCCTCGACGCGCATCACGCTCGCGACCGCGCGCACCACGCTCAGCGCTCCGAGGTCCTCCACACAGCTCGCCAGCGCCGCGTCCCGCGCGGCGTGCGTGACGATCACCAGCTGGGCGTCATCGCCCCTGGCCTCCTGGCGGGCCGCCCTGATCGACACGTCGTGCCGGGCGAAGGTCTCGGCGACCCGGGCGAGCACCCCCGGACGATCCGCGACATCGAGCGCGACGTGGTAGCGGGTCAGCGCGTCGCCCATGGGCAGCACAGGGAGCTCGGCGTAGGTGGACGCGTCCGGGCCACGGGTACCGGCCAGCCGGTTGCGGGCCACGGCCACGATGTCGCCGAGCACCGCGCTGGCCGTGGGCACGCCCCCGGCGCCCGCGCCGTAGAACATCAGCCTGCCCGCCGACTCCGCCTCTACGAAGACCGCGTTATAGGCCTCGCGCACCCCCGCCAGGGGGTGCTCGCGCGGGATCATCGCCGGGTGGACGCGGACGGAGACGCCGCCGTCCCGGCGCTCGCAGATGGCGAGCAGCTTGACCACATGGCCGAGGGCGCGCGCGCTGGCGATGTCCGCGGATGTCACGGCGGTGATGCCCTCACGGTGCACGTCAGCGGCGGTCACCCCGGTGTGGAAGGCCAGCCCGGCCAAGATCGCCGCCTTGGCGGCGGCGTCGAAGCCCTCGATGTCCGCGGTCGGGTCCGGTTCGGCGTAGCCGAGCGCCTGCGCCTCCTCCAGTGCGTCGGAGAACCCGGCCCCGGAGGTGTCCATCCGGTCGAGGATGTAGTTGGTGGTGCCGTTGACGATGCCGAGCACCCGGCGCACGGCGTCGCCGGCCAGCGATTCGCGCAGCGGCCGCAGCAGCGGGATGGCGCCGGCCACGGCCGCCTCGTAGTACAGGTCGGCGCCGTTTTCGCGGGCGGCCTGGTGCAGCGTCGCGCCGTCCTCGGCCAGTAGCGCCTTGTTGGCGGAGACCACCGATTTGCCGTTCTTCATCGCGGCCAGCAGCAGCGAGCGCACCGGCTCGATGCCGCCGATCACCTCGACCACGATGTCGGTGTCCGGGCGGGTCACCAGGTCCATGGCGTCGGTGGTGAGCAACTCGGGCGGGACTGCCACGCCGCGGGCCCGGCCGGGCCGGCGCACCGCTACCCCGATCACCTCGAGCGGCGCCCCAATGCGTGCCTCGAGGTCATCTGCCTGCCGCTCGAGCAGCCGGAACACTTCCGAGCCCACTCCGCCACAACCCAGCAGTGCCACACGCAACGTCCGCACGCCAGAAGCTCCCCTCTGTGTCACCGGGCCCTCGGTCACCCGGCCCTGCGCCACCGGGTCCGGTGTCACCCGGCCCTGTGTCACCCGGCATCCAGCCGGAGCAGGTCCTCGGCGGTCTCCCGGCGGAGGAGGACCCGGGCCGCACCATCGCGGACCGCGACCACGGGCGGCCGCGGCACGTGGTTGTAGTTGCTCGCCATCGACCGGCAATAGGCGCCGGTGGCCGCCACCGCGATCAGGTCTCCGGGGGCCAGGTCCGAAGGCAGGTAGGTGTCGCGGACCACGATGTCCCCACTCTCGCAGTGCCTGCCGACAATTCGCGACAGCATGGGCGGCGCGGCGGACTCGCGCGAGGCCAGCACGCAGGTGTACTCGGCGTCATACAGCGCGGTGCGGATGTTGTCGCTCATCCCGCCGTCCACGCTGACGTAGCTGCGCAGCCCGTCCACGTCCTTGATCGTCCCGACTTCATACAGCGTAACGGTGCCCGGCCCGGCGATCGACCGGCCCGGTTCCACAGTCAGCCGCGGGACGGCCAGGCCTGCGGCCGCGGTTTGGCTGCGGACGATCTCGTTCAGGTTCTGGGCGATGAGTTTGACGTCGGCGGGGTCGTCGTCGGTCGTGTACGCGATGCCCCACCCGCCGCCGAGGTCGAGTTCGGCGATCTCGATGCCATGCTCGTCGCGGATCCGCACGGCCAGGTCCAGCACGCGGTGGGCGGCCACCTCGAATCCGGCCGTGTCGAAGATCTGCGACCCGATGTGGGAGTGCAGGCCCGCCAGTTCGAGCGTGGGGCAGGCGAGGATCCGGCGCACCGCCTCGTCAGCCGCGCCTGAGGAGAGTGAGAAGCCGAATTTCTGGTCGTCATGAGCGGTCGCCACGAACTCGTGTGTGTGCGCCTCCACGCCCGTGGTCACCCGGACCAGCACTCGCTGGCGGCGTGAGGCGGGTGTCGCGCCCGTCGCTGCTGCCGCGCCCGTCGCGCCCGTCGCTCCTGCCGCGCCCGTCGCTCCTGGCGGGCCAACCGCTGGCTCGGTGAGGTAGGCGAGGCGCGCGATCTCCTCGAACGAGTCCACCACGATGTGCCCGACGCCTGTTTCCAAGGCGCGGGCCAACTCGCCGGGGAGCTTGTTGCTGCCGTGCAGGGCGATCATCGCGGGGTCCACCCCGGCCTGGAGCGCGACTTCCAGTTCGCCGCCGGTGCACACGTCCACGCCGAGGCCTTCCTCGCTGGCCCAGCGCAGCACCCCGCGGCAGCAGAACGCCTTCGCGGCATAGAACACCGCCGCGCCGTCGCCGAACGCCTCCCGGAACTCGCGGCAGCGCCGCCGGAAATCCTCCTCGTCGCAGGCGAACAGCGGAGTGCCGAACTCGCCCGCGAGATCGCGCACGTCCATGCCGCCGATGGTGAGCACACCATCGACGCGGCGCGCGGTGTACGGCCAGATCTGCGAGTGCAGCGCGTTCAGGTCCACTGGAGGTATCGGCGGGTGCTCGGGCGGCAGCACGTCAGCGTGACGCGGTCCTGCCGGGTGAGCGACACGGCTCATGAAAATTCCCTGCTGATCGGTGCTAGGACGCTGCTGAAGTCCTTATTTCAGTGCCGTCCTAGTCAGTCGGTGCGGTGCTCGTTAGGTCGGTCCGGTGCTGGTCAGGTCGGTCCGTGGTCCTCGCGGTCGGTGCGGTGCTCGTCAGAGCCGGTCGGGCGCCGCCACGCCGAGCAGCCCCAGGCCTGCGCCCAGCGCCGTCCGCGCCGCGGCCGCCAGCCACAGCCGGGCCCTGGTAACGGGGCGGCCCGGTGGCTCGTCCGGCAGCCCCGGCGGCACCGCCGGGCAGCCTTCCTGGCAGTCGAAATATGCTGCCGCCAGGTCTTCGAGGTAGGCGGCAAGCACATCCGGCCGCCCGCGGCGCGCCGCCCCGCCCACCCGTTCAGGCAGCCAGGACATCGCGTCGAGCAGCGCCCGCTCCCGAGGGTGCGCGAGCAGGCGCAACTGGGCGTGTGCCGCGTCCCCCTTGTCCAGGCCGAGGTCCGCGGCCTGACGCAGAGCGGAAGCGGCATGAGCGTGCGCGTACCGAACAGCATAGGCGGGATTGCCCAGATGCTGCGTGGCCACGGCGCGCGCGTCCACCGCGGCCGGGCCCGGCATCCGGCCCGGGTCCAGGGGGTGGCCCGGGTCCAGGGGGTGGCCCGGGTCCAGGGGGTGGCCCGGGTCCAGGGGGTGGAGCCGGCACAGCGCGTACCTGATGGCATCGGCGCCCGCGAAGCTGATCGAGTCCGCGACCAGGCCGCTGGTTCTGGGTGGTGAGTCCGAGGGGTTCAAACGTTCGGCTGGATCTTTCTTTTCCCAGAGCACTTGGGCCCCGGCCGCCGCCGCGAGGCGGCCTCCCACTTCACTGACCAGCAATTGATACGCCTCGTCCCAGGTACGGGCGGTCGTCAGGTCGATGTGGCGAGGCGCGGTGAGTGTGAGGCCGCGGAGTGCGTCGCTGCGGGCGCAGCCGGGGCCGGCCTCGGTGATGCGGACGGCGAGCGCGGCCAGAGTGTCGGGGGTGACGGTTATCGTGAGGTAGCCGCCGCCGGTGACTGTCACATCGCTGATCTCGGGCCGTGCGCGGAGGCTGGCCGCCAGCGTGCTGGCTACGTCCTGGGGGGTCGTGGCATGCGGGGGCACATTCGCGGGTCCTGCCGGGTGGCGTGGCAGGTCGCGCGAACGGGTGCGGGCGGCTCTGCGCTGCGCCTTCGGCGCTTTTACGCGCTGAGCCGGCCACACCCGCCCGCGCTGGGCTAGCAGGAACGCGATCGTGGTGGAGTAGGTGCCCGGGCCGCCACCGGCCCCGGCCGGCGCGGGACGCCAGGTACCCGCCGTGCTGGGGATGCCCGTGCTGGGCGTGCCTGTGGTGGGCGTGCCTGTGGTGGGCGTGCCTGTGCAGGAGGTGCCGTCGCGGGGGCTCGGCGCGGGAGCTGCGGGCAGGTAGCCGGTGGTGCGGGCGGCCCTGATGGCGTCCGCGAGCGCCATGTCCAGGTCCCCGGTTATCACGCCGTGCAGGCTATCCCGGACCCGGGCAGAGAGGCCGCGGATCGATCCCGGGTCCTGCCGCGGGCCGGAGCCCAGTCCCGGGCTGACTCAGGCGGGACCCAGGCCTGGGGCGGGCGCTCCCCCGAGCTGGCCTTCTGCCCGCCGTCCGGCCAGTTCGCGGACGACGCGGATCATCTCCGCCGGGTCGAAGGGCTTCGTGAGGTAGGCGTCCACCCCGATCTCGCGGCCCCGGGCCTTGTCGTCTTCCTGTGCTCGCGCAGTGATCAGCACCACCTTGATATTGCTGGTCTCCGGGTTGCGCCGCAGTTGGCCAGCGGTCACCCAGCCATCCAGCCGCGGCATCATCACGTCCAGGGTGATGACGTCAGGGTCGATCGCGGTGACCTTGTCCAGGCAATCCTGCCCGTCCACGGCCGTTGCCACGTCGAACCCTTCCAACGTCAGGTTGACGGCGATAAGCTGTCTGATCACCTCATCGTCGTCCACCACGAGCACACGTCCGAGAGCCTGGGCCACGGGCGCGAGAGTAGCGTGTCCGGGCGACTTCGCGCGCCAACATTGAGCTAGCTCTCAGCCGCCGCACAGCAGTCGGCCTGCGCGCTCCCCGTGGCTGATAACCTTGCTGCGTCCTGAAGCCCCCGTAGCTCAGGGGATAGAGCAACGGCCTCCGGAGCCGTGTGCGCACGTTCGAATCGTGTCGGGGGCGCCCAGCTTTCAGCAGCGAAAAGCTGCATCTACCAGGCACGACAGGTTCCAGGCTGTCGGCTTGGCTCCGCCACTGCCCGCCATGGCGAGCCGCCGTCCGCCGGATTCCGCCCCCGTATGGCCCCCGGGCGGACCGTGTCCCCGGGGCTGCCGTGGCGCCGCGGCCGGCCAGGCACGGGCCACGGTCCCGGAAAAGGCGGCGCAATCTAAGCCTGGATATAAGCCTGAACGCCGGCGCCTGCACGGGGTGGGCAGGCGGGCTGAGCCGACGCGTGATTACGCCGGGAATCGCCGCCCATTGGCAAGTCCCGGAAGGAATTCCCGGTGAGCGTTGAGGCGATTTCGTGGGCTCTTAATCTCGCGCCCGTGCCGCGTGATCGCAGCGGGAAGCGGAATCCCGCCTGCAAGGCGGTTCTGGTCGGGCTTGCCAACCACGCGGCCCCGGACGGCAGGGAGGCGTTCCCCAGCGTCCGGACGCTGGTCCGCTACACCGACCTGTCCGAGCGGACCGTGCGGACCGCCCTGGACCGGCTGGAGGCGGACAGCATCATCCAGCCCTGTGACCCGGCGGTCGTCGCAGCGAAGATCAAGCGGGCTGACCAGCGTCCGCAGGGCTGGGATCTCGCCATGCACCTCGTCCGCGACGACCTGGACGACGAGGACCTGGCGGCGCTGGAACGCCAGTTCCCGGGCCTGACCGCCCGGGTCGCGGCTATGCGGGCGGCGGCGGGCAGCCTGCGACGGGACGACCCCGGCGGCGGGGTGCAGCGGTTGCACCCCGCCGCCGGGACGCCTGTGGATAACGTGGCAGACGGGGTGCAGCCATTGCACCCCGCACTGGCGACGGGGTGCAACCACCGCTGG
>WNFG01002708.1_pt1 | contig 25855 bp, 28 predicted proteins | sample 5400431 | NCBI WGS metagenome assembly WNFG01 (sample SAMN13153346, study PRJNA577476) | soil metagenome | isolation source: 120 cm saprolite under Douglas fir tree site 2 hole 3 replicate 2 | place: USA:California | collected 2015-04-18 | reverse complement strand
GCTATGGCGATTTTTGCGCCAATCATTCCTGACGACCATAGGTTTCTCGTCCATCGATCGTGCCGTAATATAGCGGCAGAATCCCAATATCGAGAGCCTGCCGCATCAGTTGAGGAGACGGTCCCACGCAGAACCCGGTACGCTCCGGCTTGCAAATCAAGACCAATCCCAGAATGAACGTGTCTACGCCTGGAAACTGTGCTAATGCTCTCAGCTCAGCCTCGTGCGTCTTAAGGTACGCGATCGCAATATCCTCCTGGTCTACAAGTCTGATTGCCCGTCCGTCCCCTAAAATCCCCGCATAGGGACCCTCTGCACCCACCCGAATGGCGTCCATGTCCATTTGTAACACCCAGACCTTGCCTAACCCAATGAATCGCAACCGGTTATAGGATAGAGCGTGGCTCGGCCGAGCGGTCCGAAATTGACCATCTAGGGAAGACTCCCGCACCCCCTCCACGCCCCGCAGAAGAGTTAGCCGCTTTATGTTTAACGAGATACAGCGCCAGGACCCCAGCTCCGCAAACTCGGGTTGGCCAATCATCGTTTGCGGGCAAAGACCCGGGTGGGCGCCCCGGCGTATGGCTCAAACAGACGGTCTTTAAGACCCCATTTTTGGGGCACCTTTTGATTTCAGTGCTGCCCTAAATTGGAGGCTTGACCGCCTTCTGGAGAATCACGCCCTCTAAGCTACCCATTGATAGCAAACGACTTGAACGCGGTGACCGGTATCAGTTTGCGGTATCACTCATCCATTGTTTACCACGTAGATATGTACCGGCGGCGTGCCCAATGGGCCCGGCGTTTCGGGCGTACTCAGATCTGCGATCGTTGCCTCTAGTCTCTTGAGACCTTCTCTTAAATAAGTTGACGGTTAGCCTCTTTGTTTCAGAACGCGATGGAGGCTCTAGGCCTGGCCAACGGGCGTCAAAGCGAAGTGCTGCCACTGGTACGCTGTACCGTTCTGACTCTAGGGCTTCTGATCCTTCGGATGGTACAAGGTACCGGGGAAACGAACGGACATTGAAGCGGAGATGACTCTGGTTCTCTATGCGTAGGTCCCGGGGGCGACTTCCCGTGCGGTTACGCATCCGAGATCGACGATCACCCTACGCTTGGCCCCAGAGTGAGGCGAGAATTCGGGAGTCGCGTGTTGGCTCGAACCGAGTGCCGCCACTCTAAGAGTGCCCATGATACGGCCCGCAGGAGCGACCTTTTGACTTCCTGGGCTTAGGGCCCTAACATGCGTCAATCTGCGTCAGCGATGATCGGCCAAACCATCTCGCACTACCGCATCATCGAGAAGCTCGGTGGTGGCGGGATGGGTGTGGTCTACAAAGCCGAAGACACTCGTCTTAATCGCTTCGTGGCCCTAAAATTCCTGCCGGAAAAGGTGGCCAAAGATCCCCAGGCCTTGGGCCGCTTTCAGCGTGAGGCCCAAGCGTCCTCCGCCCTCAATCATCCCAACATCTGCACCATCCATGAGATTGATGAGCAAGGGGGACAGGCTTTCATCGTCATGGAGTTTCTAGATGGCGAGACGTTGAAGCACCACATTGGAGAACGTCCGCTGGACACGGAGAAGCTGCTCGCGCTGGGTGTAGAGATTGCGGACGCGCTTGACGCAGCGCATGCCGCGGGCATCATTCATCGCGACATCAAGCCGGCGAATATTTTTGTTACCCAGCGCGGGCACGCCAAGATCCTTGATTTCGGACTGGCCAAGGTGGCGATTTCGGGCATTATGGCAGCCCATGATGTGACCCAGTCAGGAGGGGAGGAACAGCACTTCACAAATCCGGGGACCACTGTGGGCACGGTGGCATACATGTCGCCCGAGCAGGCGCGGGGCAAGGGACTCGACGCCCGCACGGACCTGTTTTCATTTGGTACGGTGCTTTACGAGATGGCTACCGGGAAGCTTCCCTTCCGCGGAGATACGACGGCAAATCTCTTCGACTCGATTCTGCACAAGTCTCCAGTCGCACCCCTAAGGCTAAATTCCGATCTGCCTCCGAAGCTGGAGGACATCATTAATAAAGCGCTGGAGAAGAACAGGGAACTGCGCTATCAGCACGCATCGGATATCCGTACAGACCTGAAGCGGTTGCAGCGGGAGCTGGAGCCGGCAGCGGCATCCTCGTCAAGTGCAACTGAAGAGGACGACCAGGCAAGGGTTGCGGCGCCGCCGACTCGATCCTCGAGTGGCAAGCAGAAGGCGGCAACGTCATCGGAGCACACGATGAAGGCGGAGCAGACCTCAAGACCATGGTGGAAGATCCTGGTTCCGGCGGGGATCTTCGTCGCTGCTCTAATTGGCGTCAGCCTATATTATTTCCGCTCTCGCCCGGCCGCAACCTTGACGGAGAAAGACACCATTGTGCTGGCGGACTTTGTCAACGCCACCGGCGACCAGGTCTTCGATAGTGCTCTGAAACAGGCGCTAGCGGTGGATCTCGGGCAGTCACCGTTCCTCAACGTTCTATCGGACCGCAAGATGAGCGAGACGTTGCGCTTGATGGGTCGCGCGTCGGGCGAGCGCGTGACCAGGGAGCTGGCACAGGAAATCTGCTTGCGGACCGGCAGCAAGGCGCTGCTGTCGGGTTCGATTTCGAGCCTGGGCAGTCAGTACATGGTCGGTCTGGAAGCCGTGAACTGCGGTAGCGGCGACACGCTGGCCAAGGAGCAAGCCGAGGCATCAAAGAAGGAAGACGTAGTAAAGGCCCTGGGCATCGTGACTTTAACCCTGCGCACCAAGTTGGGCGAGTCACTGGCCTCCGTGCAGAAGTTCGACGTTCCCATTGAGGCAACGACTCCATCGCTCGAGGCGTTGAAGACCTTCAGCATGGGCGTAACGACCCAGGGTGAAAAGGGGGACGCCGAGGCGATCCCTTTTTTCAAGCGCGCCATCGAGATAGATCCCAATTTTGCCATGGCCTACGCCCGGGTCGGAATTTCCTACGCCAATCTGGGACAGCCCAGCCTGGCCCTGCAGAATCTGGAGAGGGCGTATAGCCTGCGAGATCGAGTAAGCGCGCGGGAAAAACTTCACATCACCGCCGACTACGCGTATGCAACCGGTGAACTGGAGAAAGAAGCCCAAACCTACCTGTTGTGGATCCAGAGCTATCCCCGAGATGCGATTCCGCACATCAATCTCGGTGCCAATGCCACTGCCCTGGGACAATATGAAAAAGCCGTCGTGGAAAACCAGGAAGGGATTCGCCTAGACGCGAACAACGTTGCCGCTGTAGGCAATCTGGGCCAGGACTACATTGCTCTCAGCCGTCTGGACGATGCAAAGGCTACGTTCGATCAGGGGCAGACGCGCAAACTAGACGGCGGAGGCTTGCGCCAATGGATGTACTACCTCGCTTTTCTACGGGGTGATTTGGTGCAGATGCAGCAGCAGATCGCCTGGGGTGCCGGAAAACCCGGAGCGGAAGACCCGCTGTTCTCGGCGCAATCCGACACTGAAGCGTATTACGGCCGGTTAACCAAGGCACGGGCGTTCTCGCGACGAGCCGTGGATTCGGCGGTCCGCGCCGATTCCAGGGAGACAGCCGCGCTATGGCAGGCAAATGCAGCTTTGCGCGAAGCTGAGTTCGGCAACCCGGCGGAATCGAAACAGGGCATTGCGGCGGCGCTGGCGCTGGCACGGGGGCGGGATGTGAAGATCCTGGCCGCGTTGACACTGGCGCGGCTCGGCGAGACGGCCCGAGCGAAAACGATGCTCGACGAGCTGGAGAAGAGCGATGCCTCAAACACGGTGTTGAAACTTTATTGGGTCCCGACCCTCAGGGCGGCTATTGCCTTGAATACCGGCAATTCCGCCCAGTCTCTTGTAATTCTGGAAGCCGCTGCTCCCTACGAACTGGGAGAGCCACCGCCTACAGCGCCAGGAACGTTGTATCCCGCCTATCTTCGCGGACAGGCTCACCTGATGGCCCACAATGGAGCGGGGGCAGCATCTGAATTCCAAAAACTGGTCGACCATCGTGGAATCGTGTTGAACTTCCCGTTGGGGGCGTTGGCCCGCCTAGGCCTGGCGCGCGCTTACGCGATTTCCGGCGATGGCGCAAGGAGTCGCGCCGCTTACCAGGACTTCTTCGCCCTGTGGAAAGACGCAGACCCCGACATCCCCATCCTGAAGGAAGCCAAAGCGGAGTACGCGAACCTGCAGTGAGTTGAGCAGCCACGGACGGGCACCATGGCAGGGCCAAAGCGCGAGCTTCTGATTGACTTGCCCGCGGCTGCCGACTAACATCCGCTCCCAACAGGCACGGGAGCTACGCTGTGATCGGACAAACCATCTCGCACTACCGCATCGTCGAGAAACTGGGCGGCGGAGGGATGGGTGTTGTCTACAAGGCTGAGGACATCAAGCTTCACCGTTTCGTCGCCTTGAAGTTCCTGCCTGACGAAGTGGCTAAGAACCCGCAAGCGTCGAGTCGCTTCCAGCGGGAGGCGCAGGCCGCATCCGCCCTGAACCACCCGAATATCTGCACCATCTACGAGATTGACGAGCAGAACGGACAAGCTTTCATCGCCATGGAGTATCTGGAGGGGGCGACGTTGAAGCATTTGATTTCTGGCCGCCCGATGGAGCTGGAGACATTGCTCGCCATGGGTATCGAGATCGCGGATGCCCTGGATGCGGCGCACGCGGAAGGCATCGTGCACCGCGACATCAAGCCGGCCAACATTTTCGTGACCCGGCGGAATCACGCCAAGATTCTGGACTTCGGCCTGGCGAAGGTGTCAGGGCAGCCAGGACGGGGTGAGAACGAGGCGGGGTCGTCGCTGCCGACGATGGACGAGCAACATCTGACCAGCCCGGGAACGGCGCTGGGCACGGTGGCTTACATGTCGCCGGAGCAGGCCAAGGCGAAGGAACTCGATCCGCGCAGCGATCTCTTCTCGTTTGGAGCAATGCTGTACGAAATGGCGACCGGGACGTTGCCCTTCCGAGGAGACACTTCAGCGGTCATTTTTCACGCCATCCTGGAGCGGGTGCCGACATCGCCGATTCGATTGAACCCGGATGTTCCGCCGGAGCTGGAACGGATTATCACCCGGGCGCTGGAGAAGGACCGAGATCTGCGCTACCAGCATGCCTCGGAGATGCGCGCGGAGCTGCAGCGTCTGAAACGTGACACCGATTCGGGGCGCACCGCCGCATTCACTTCGGGCGCTGCTCCCGTTGTCGTTCCCGAAGTCGGGACGCCGGTTGGGGGCGTGACGGCCGCGGGCGGCGCAAGCAGGTCGGTCACGGAAGCCGTGACCCCCGCGACCAGTACTGCCCCCACTGTCTCATCGCCGCCAACACGCCAGACGCGCAAATGGATTCTCCCGGCCGCCGCTGCCGTGGTCATGCTACTGACGGTGGTCGGTTGGTGGTTCTTCCGCAGCCGCGCAGGTCGTCCCGGCGCCACCTCCCAAAAGTCCGTCGCCGTGCTCTACTTCACCAACCTCTCGCAGGATAAATCCCTCGACTGGCTCGACCGCGGCCTGAGCGAGATGCTCACCACCAACCTGGCGCAGGTACAGGGCCTCGATGTGCTCTCTACCGAGCGCATCCAGGGCTCGCTGCAACGCCTGGGCAAAAAGGACAGCGCTACGATGGACCCGAGTCTGGCGCAGGCGGTGGCGCGCGATGCCGGCGCCGACGCCTTTATCACCGGCGCGCTTCTGAAGATCGGCCCGACGCAGTTGCGCCTCGACGTGCGGGTGCAGGACACACAGAGCGGCCAGATCCTTGAATCCGAGAAGCTCGAAGGCGAGAGCGTGCAGAACATTTTTGGCATGGTGGATTCGCTCACCGCCCGCATCGCCGGACAATTCCTTCCGGGAGGCGCTCCTACCAAGGCGCCGGCCATCGAGCAGGCCGCCACCTCCAACCTCGAGGCTTATCGGCACTATCAGTTAGGGATGGACGATGAGAGCCGCTACCTGACTGCCGGAGCCATCCGGGAATTCGATGAAGCCGTGCGCCTGGATCCGCAATTCGCCTCCGCTTATCTCCACCTGTCATTCAATTACGGGTTCCAGGGAGATCTGCGCAAAGCCGACGAAGTGAACCGCGAAATCGAGCGGCTCCAATCCCGCCTGCCGCGCCACGAGCAACTCTTGTTTCAGTTGAATCAGGGCCGTCGGGGGCGTGACACGGAAGGGATGATCCGCGCTCTCGAATCTATCGTCGCCGAGTTCCCCCGAGACAGCGGATCTCGCGCCACTCTCGGGGTCGTGCTTCAGGGCGTAAGCCAGCCTGACCGGTCCATCGACATCCTGCGTCAAGGCCTGGCCACAGATCCCAAAGATGAATCCCTGCTGAACATCCTGGGGTACGCCTACGCCAGCAAGGGAGACCAGGCAGCCGCGCTCCAGGCCAATGATCAGTACTTGGCAGTCCGGCCAGGGGACCCGAATCCGTGGGACACGCGCGGCGACATTCTTTACGAGTTCGGCCGCGACGACGAAGCCATCGCTGCCTATCGGAAGGTGCTGGAGTTGAATGCCGATTTCCAGGACCACACCGAGTATCTTAAGCTGGCCTTGGTCTACGCCGACCAAGCGAAGTACGCGCTGGCCGAGGCGGCCCTGCAAGAGTTCGCGCAACGCACGACCCCGCTCTCCGGCCTGTACTTGCCCGTTTGGCAGGCGCAGATCCAGCAGGCGCGCGGCGACCTGGAAGGCGCCCTGGAAAGCTATCGCAAAGCGGTTTTGCAACTCGGCCGCGCCGGCCAGGACTCCGCCGCCGGCGACAGCCTACAATCATTGGCTCTGCTGGCCAGTTTGAGCGGCGACACCTCTCCTGCGCTGTCCTTCGCCCGCCAGCAAAGACTCCATGGCGAGGAACTGCCGGCAGTGGCTCTGCTCGAAAAAGTGCGGGGGGATTCGGGCGCCTCCGAGCGCACTCTACAGCAATACGCAGGTACTAGAGGAACTTCGCCACGCTACATCGAGGTCCAGCGGGCTTTGCACCAGATGATCGCCGCTGTGACCCGCAGCGATGGCAATAGCGCCCTGAGTGCACTGACTGGTCTGCCGGATTTCCAGAACGAGCCCATCCTGTTCAACAAGGGGCGCGCCCACCTGCTGTTGAACAACTATGCCTCTTCGGAGCAGGACTTCCGGCGCACATTGCACGCGAGTCATAATACGGGCAACTTGCACTTTATGCTTGCCCACGTGCCGCTGTTTGCCGTTCTTTCCCACTTCTACCTGGGCCAACTCTACGAAGCCACCGGTAAGAGCCAGCAGGCCATTGACGAATACCAGTCCTTCCTTTCGCACTTCGAGGGCCCCCGCACCCGATTGCCGCAGGTCGCTGAAGCCCGTACCGCCCTTAAGAGGTTGATGGGGTAAGGTGGCGGACCTGCTCCAGTGTGCCGAGTGCCCTGGCACATCTCGCCCACCCTCGCGCCGACGCTCTCCAAGGCGACTCCGCCAAGGGCTCGCGCCAGCTAACCAACCAAGCCCTCTTCGCCCTCTGGAAAGACGCCGACCCGGACATCCCCATCCTGAAGCCAAGGCGGAGTACGCAAAACTGCAATAGTCGAAGGGTCGAACACCTCGATCAGGAGATTCACAGCGGGCAGAACGAACTCTCAACCGAAATTCTCGCCCGCTTCCGCGAGGAATAGATCAAGGGAGGACTTCACTCATGTCTAGAAGCCGTGATGGCAGGTACTACGAAGATTCCGACGACATGGTCCAACGCATCCGGCGGGCCAGGGAAGCCTTTGAGAAAAGGACCAAGGCTTTCCAAGGACCGGACTGGCCCTATTACGAGAAACGCGTCATCGTCGGCCAAAAGAAGAAGGAAGACATGGATCTTGCTCAGGCACAGACGGCGTCCGCGGCTCCAGGGAACGCGGAAACAAATCCGGTACATGCAGAAACTGGCTCGTCCGCTGATTCAGAACCCGCGCAATCCGCCAGCCAGGATGTCCCAACAGGCGCCGCTGATACTTCCGCCTGGTGGGCGGCCCAGCGCGCCGCAAAGAAATCATCCAAGACTGCCCAAGACACTCCGCTCGCAGCGGATGAAAGCCAAGACTCGCAAGACGGAGATGCTTCGTGAGGCTCGAGATTCCATTCGAGGAGCCTCGATCCATCAGGCGGCGGGAATCCGAGGTTCCGCCTCCATCAGAGGTTGAACCGCCTCGTGTGCCAGAGTCCCCGATTACGCGCCGCCTGCAGAGACTTCAGGAACGCGCTCACGAGAACCATGCGCACTATGTTGCGCAGCCTCGGCCTGAGCGTTCGCGGGAACCAAACCATGAACCGGGCAGACCGCGCCAGAAGGAACACCGGCCGCGCCGCACGCGCGAGGGCATCGCGGTCAATATTCGTGGACTCCGGCTTCGCCTGGAAGAGCAAATCTTGCTCGCAGAAACCGGGCGCTTTCGGGTTCTCGCCGTGAAAGATATTGCGAGGACGATACGGTGGGGACAAGAGAGCACTGGAAACTGATCTCCGATATCTGGAAGAGCGCAATTTAGTCAGGGTCGATACCGTCCCGGCCCGTAATGACGGGCGCTGGCTTCGCCCCCAGCGCATCGAAGTCGTAACGCTCACCAAGTACGGTGAGCGGCTGGCTCACGAGACTGGAGAATTCCCGCTCGATCAGAAGCTTTACCACGGGCTGGTGAAGCCCCGCGAAGTCGAGCACGACACCCAGATTTACCGTGCCTACCTTAAAGAAGCCGGGCGGATCGAGCACGCTGGGGGCAAGAATCTTCGCGTCGAGCTTGATTTTGAACTGAAACACAAAGTCCAAAAAGCCCTCTACGCCGCCCGCAAAGCTGAGCCGGAACGGGACCTCCCCGAGATCAAACAGGAGGTCGCTGAACGATTCGAACTTCCACACAACCACAACAAGATTGAGATTCCTGACGCCCGCATCCATTACGAACTCGATCCGGGGTCACAGACGGCCTTCGCGGACATTGAAGTTGTGACGGCAGCTTATCGGCCAAAACATCTTCAATCCAAAGCTCAGGCCGGTTTCCGCATGTACGCCTCTTCCTCAGACAAGGCATCCCTATCCGCCAAGATCGAAGATGAACAACACACGCTCGACTGGGTGCTGGATCTATGAATACGCCACGTCCCCAACATGACGCCATCGACACCATCCAGCACCTCGGATATTCCGAGCGGGAGGCGGCGTTCCTATACACGGTTGCCGTCTATTCCGGGTATTTCCTACGTCGCCAATTCAATTTGTTCGTCCAGCGAGAACGCAGCGCCATCGCAACACAATTTCTGCGCAAGGCAAGACGGCGCGGCCACGTTCGGGAACTTCAGTGTGAACCGGGCCGGTCTCTCTATCAGCTTCATGCCAAGTCCCTCTACCGGATCGTCCGCCAGAAGGACTCGCAGAATCGTCGCGCCAAGGGCACACGAGAAATCCGCCGTCGGCTCATCATGCTCGACTTTGTCCTCGCGCATCTGGGAAAGGAAGAATGTTTAGATTCCGAATTGTCCCGCCGCACATTTTTTGCCCGGCTTGGATTGAAGCCTGACATTTTAGTTTCCGCTGCGCAATTCGGCGACCTGATGCCGGTCACCGTTCGAAGAACCGGCGACCGCCAAACTGTTTGTTTCACGTTCATTGACGAGGGCCACCGGTCCACGGCCAAATTTGAGCGTTTCCTCCGTACCCATGACAGGCTTTTGTGCTCGCTAATAGATTTTGCGGTGATCTACGTTGCGACCACTCCAAGGAACTTCGAGCATGTGCAACGTTTGTTTGAACGTCGTTTCCCGGCGACCATCGTGCCGCAGTTGCCGGGTTCTTCTTCCAGAAATGTGCGTGGCGTGTCCGAGCAACCGCGCGCGTCGTTCGTGACCGAGCTAATCACGCACTCTTATCCATCAGCCTTGAACCCCGATCCGGGCTATGTGGCGGGCCAAGACGAGCACTTTCGCAATGCACAAGAGTCTTTGTTTTCAGGCGAAAAGCGAAAGGACACGGGCTAGGGACAAATCGGCCAAAGGGCGGGAACGACCCCGCCTTTGGCTGCCGCACGTCGGCGGACGCGCTGGTCGTTCCCGCCCTTTGGCTGTAGAGAGTGGAGCACAGCAGGATCGAAACCAGATCAGTTCGGTATCCCTGACTGATCGGATTCAGATATGCGCAAGGTCGATAAGGAGATTTCGATGAGCAAGTTCAGGATCGAAAGAGGCATCAGTCGAATTACCCACGTGAAGTTGCAAGCAACGATTGAAGAGTCAATCGTTGCTGACCTTGCGCTGCTGGGCGAATGGTCGAACAACGACAAGAACTACATCGTGAACGAACTTCTGCGCTTTGCGCTGTCGCAGGACAGCGAGTTCCAGGCTTACAAAGAGTCCATCGGCGCCTCGCGCCCAGAACCAAGAATGTCGGGGACGTCTCCCTCCGTGCAGCCACAAGCAGTATCAGCGAGCAAGGCCGAGCCGAGCACGACAGAGTCCGGCTCCGGTCCCCGGATATAGCGGAGGGAACATGGCCTCACGGTTGAAAACGCTTTGTAGGATTCTCGTACGGCTTCGGTTCTTGCTTTCGGCAGGGCTGAGCGCCGCAGTCGGCATCATCCTTAAATCGATTGTCCTGATTCCGGTCGCTGATCCGCTATTTCGCTACGTTGCGCTCCAGCGCCCCAGCATCTATGTGGCATTTGTATGGAGCTTCGCCATTTTTCTATTTACAACACCATTCCTCATGCTCTCCATGTGCTTCTCGCTTCTGTACATCCATTTCTATGAGGAGGAAACTGCCGAGACCCTGGGAACCCTGCCTGAGTATCCTGAACCGCAGTATCGCCAGGACCTATTCCTCATCTTGGGTGAACTGCATCATCAGCTCGAAGCTTCTCCCGCCGCGCACCCGCAATGGCTGAGCATCCCAGAGAAAGGACTCTATACGGGGATTGCCGCTTTGGGAGCCATCGGCTCTGGAAAGACGCGGGGCGTGATCCTGCCCGCCATGCACCAACTTTTCGGATACAAGGCCCGTGACCCGGAGAAGAAACTGTCGGGCATCGTTCTTGAGGTGAAAGGCGATCTCTGCCGCCAAGTGGCTGGAATTTTGGAGGGATACGGTCGCGAACAAGATTACATCGGCGTCAGCTTAGATTCGCTCTCCGAAAGACGGATCGGCTTGCCATTTGGGGCGTCTGAACATGGACGTTGACACTCAGGCGGGAGTCGGCCAGAATAAGCCGCTGTCCGGCGGAGTTTCCTCCTTTCCTTCGTCTTCCGCCTCTGAACGAGTCGGCCGCGACCGGCCGATACATACTTGGCCCGCTAACCCACGACAGGAGGTTCCATGAAGAGCCTGAAATCCGTTTCTCGAGTGAAACGATTTAATAAAAGTGCACTTTGTGTTGCCGTGCTGGTGATTTCGTCCGGCCTTCCGGTTGCGGCGCAGACCGCGTTCGTACGCGTCAACCAGGTTGGTTATGTCGGCGGAGGTTCGAAACGTGCTTATCTGATGTCTTCCGGAGCGGAGCCTGGAGCCACGTTCAGCGTGATAAATTCCGGAGGCGCCAGTGTACTCACGGCACTCATCGGAGCGAACCTGGGCTCGTGGAGCCGCAGTTATCCGAACGTTTACGCGCTGGATTTTTCTATCGTGACCGCCCCGGGAATTTATACGATCACAGTGAGCGGGCCGATTGCAGCGTCTTCCTCAAGTTTCAGAATCGACACGGCCGGGAACGTGTATGCCACGCCGCTGGCCAATTCGCTTTCCTACTACCAGAACGAGCGCGATGGTCCAAACTTCATCAGCAGCCCGTTACGCACGGCGGCGGCGCATGTCAATGACCAGAGCGCGAAGGTCTATCTCACGCCTAACTACAATGCCGGCTCAGGCCGCTTCTCCGGGGATCTGACGCCCACCGGCGCAACGATCGACGTTTCCGGCGGCTGGTGGGATGCAGGCGATTATCTCAAATTCGTGCAGACCAGCAGTTACACGGTGGCGCTGATGGCAATCGGAGCGCGCGATTTCCCGAACCAGATGGGGCCAGGTTCCAGCACCGCAAACTTCACGGCTGAGACCAGGTTCGGGTTCGACTGGCTGCAGGCAATGTGGGACGACGGCAGCAAGACTTTCTACTATCAGGTAGGGATTGGAAACGGAAATTCCCAGACGGTCAGCGACCACGACATCTGGCGTTTGCCGCAGGCCGACGACACCTACAACGGATGCACGTCGCAGTACCGCTACATCTGTCATCGGCCGGTTTTCATCAACACGGCGGGCGGGGCCGGTGCCCAGATCAGTCCTAACCTGGCGGGCCGAATGGCCGCAGCTTTGGCAGTGTGCTACCACACCTATCGGTCAAGCGATCCAACCTATGCCAGCCAATGCTTGCTTTCCGCGGAGCACATCTTCGATCTGGCAAACACCGCTCCGAGCGGAAACCTCCTTACCGCAATTCCGTTCAGCTTTTATCCAGAGACGGAATGGCGCGACGACCTCGAACTCGGGGCTACAGAACTCTACTTTGCTCTGCAAGGCGCAGGCAGTCTGCCGATGGGCCTGCCCCACAGCGATAGCTCGTTCTATCTGCAGAAGGCAGCCCATTGGGCCAATGCTTACATCACCGGGCCGAACGACGCGGCCGATACGCTCAATTTGTACGACGTCAGCGGGCTGGCGCATTTCGAGTTGTATCGGGCGCTCGGCCTGGCCGGAAATCCCGCGGGGCTCGGAACGACGCAAGCCGCCCTTCTGGCAGATTTGAAGAAGCAACTGGACAAGGCGGTGGCCCAGGGCAACACCGATCCTTTCGGTTTCGGATTTCCCTGGGACACGTATGACACAACCTCGCACGGTGGCGGACTCTCGGTGATGGCGGCCGAGTACACCTACCTCTCGGGCATGAACACCTACACCGATAATGCGAACCGCTGGTTCGGAAATATATTGGGGGCAAATGCCTGGGGAACTTCGCTGATTGTGGGTGATGGCACGACGTTCCCCCACTGCATGCAGCATCAAGTAGCGAATCTGGCGGGTTCGCTGAATGGTTCGCCCCCGGTGTTGTCGGGAGCAGCCGTGGAGGGACCGAATTCGATCGCGGCTAAGGGCACCCTTTCCGGCATGATCGCCTGCCCCACGGATGGCGTGGACGTCTTCGCACAATTCAACGGCAAGGCTGTGTACAAGGATTTCGTCCAGTCCTACTCGACTGTGGAGCCGGCGATTGACCTGACGGCGTCATCATTTCTGGCCTTCTCGTGGCAGATTGCTGGTGCTCCGAGCGGAACGCCATAACTTTGGAATCGGGGGGCAGCGCGCTCCCCGATTTTAGTCTTTGCTTGGCTGGTTGCAGCTGAATCCCATGCCACGAAGAGTCTCGAATGGGGTTTGGGGAAAATCCGAGGCCTACCTCCGCAAAATCCGTGGCATGGACCCGCGTCTAACCTATCGCTGGAGTTTGAATCCAAGCCACCGAAACCCGCGCGGGGCGGGCGATTTGGGGCTATAATCTTCTACGGCTAGTCCGTCTGGTTCTCTGGCCCATCTGGGAGGTCTTCATGCCCGACCCCACATGGCAGGCGTTATACAGAGCCGCTCTCGTTGAACCCGATCCCGTCAAATTGAACGCCCGCATCGAAGCCGCCCGGCGGTCGATTCGCGAGCGCTTGGGGCAGAGCGAAGATTCCGGCAATACTCGCGAGCGCCAACAACTAAATGATGCGCTCTACGCTCTCTTTACCCTCGCCTCAAGAAAGCGATCCGCCTGAGTTCGGCGCACGTCGGCAGGGAAGTAATAGGAGTCTCATCGCCAAAAAGCCCGACCACATTGGGCTTTTTGGCAACAACGACACGCAGAATCCGTGACCTAAACCTCTGAGAACCCTGCACCAAAATTGTTCAATTGATCCTCAGCCCTAAGGGGGCGTACCCTGGTCTTGAATGCCTATGAATCCTTCCGTCGTCGCCCGGACGACGGGTTCCTTTCACCCTCAACCTACGAAAGGAGCGCACATGTTTACCCGCGTAGTCGAAATGACCAGCAAATCAGGGAAATCGCAAGAGCTTGCCAACATCATCGATGAAAAAGCCGTGCCGATTCTGAAAAAGCAACGCGGCTTCGTCGACGAGATTGTGCTCGTCTCGCACGCCAACCCCGATCGCGTTTTGGCTCTGAGTTTTTGGAACAAACAAGAGGATGCTGAGCAATATCAGCGCGAACAGTATCAGAAGATCCACGATACCCTGCGGCACCTTCTCGAGGCCGAACCCGAGGTCCGAACCTTTGACGTCCATACCTCTATCGGCCACAACATCACCGCAGAAAAGGCCGCCTAAGGCCAGACACAACAGAAGAACCTACCATCACGAAAGGCGCGTGGGGAGCGCGCCTTTCCTCTAAACGCCTTTTGCGCCAAAAAGCCCGACAACAGTCGGGCTTTTTGGCAACACCACCACGCACAATTCGCGACCCAAACCTCACGATGAATCCGTGACCCACCCCCCGAGACATTCCGCACTTGACGGTAGAGAATTGTGACGTTGGCCATGCTGGTCCCGGCACCCGGACACCCACCCGCCTAGGCCCGTCGCTCGCGGGTGAAGCACCTTAGTTACTTGGCCTCTCGCAAACTCTGTGGGAAATTACCCGAGCTCGAATCCCAAACGCACGTAAAAGGTAAAGATGTATGAACAAACGCTTGATCTGGGTCGACGGCGATGACTTCACCGGCTGGTGCTGCTCCCACTGTCCCTGGGACATGACCGCTCCTCGCCTCGAAAGCACCGTGGCCGCACTGGCATTTAACCGTCTCGCTCAGAAAACTTTTGAAAAGCACAGGTGCGACGACAGCGCACGCAGAGAGCCACCATGCTAGGACTCATTTGGTTAGCTTGGCTGTACTTTCGTAAGGTGAAGCACAATGTCGTCCGGAACCAAGTTCCGCTGCGGCCTTGACGGCGCGCACCCGCGCGCCTCCTTAAGCCAAAAACCCGACCACATCGGGCTTTTTGGCACTAAGACCACGCAAAATCCGCGACCCACACCTCGGGACAAATCCGAGACCCAACACCGCAGAATTCGTGACCCGATCGGACCCGATCGTTACGTATTTGCGCCAGACAGGCACCGGGGACTAAGATTCCTCGGTCGAGACGGTACAGTGGGACATTCGAACCTAAAATCCGTCCGAGGAGATCAACATGGCAAAAACAGTCAGCTGTAGAGACGTGGGAATGGACTGTGACTTTGTGGCGAGGGGCGAGACCACAGAGGACATCCTGCAGCAGGCCGCAGAACATGCGCGTATAGCCCACAAAATGACCGAAATTCCACCAGAGGTCGCCGATAAAGTCCGCGGTGCCATCCGCGACGAAGCCGCCTAATCACTTCCCGCGTCAATCAGAGGCGCGCTCCCCGCGCGCCTTTTCCGTTCAACACCCCAGCAGAGCAGCCTCATTTCGAGGAACGAGCAGTCCCACGCAGTACGTCCTTCGTGGTCGCCTCTTTCTGGATGTTGAGACTTCCCTTGAAGTACGCGCCTTCATCAATGGAGATGCGATGGGTCGCGATGTCGCCCATGACAACGGCCGACTGCTTTAGGTCGACCCGGTCGCTCGCTTGAATATTGCCTTCCAGCTTACCCTGCACGACCACGGCGCAGGCAGTGACGTTGGCTTTAACGCGCCCGTTCGGCCCGATGGTCAGACGGTTTCCTTTCGGGTCGATGGTGCCTTCCACCTGGCCATCTATATAAAGGTCCTCGCCGCACGAGAGTTCCCCTTTGATCACAACCGACTGGCCGATGAAGATCATTTCCCCGCGAGCAGCGTCCGGCGCTTTGGGCGTTTCCATCAGCGCAACCTCCGGGGAAACATATTGGGACAACTGGATTCTACTCCAATGCGTACGACTCCACGGCGGCCAGAGCACCAAGTGCTCCGGCCGTCTTTTCGACTCAAGACCCACGCAGAAACCCGTGACGCAGCGACGTGGGGTTTTCAAGGTCTGTATTTCCAAAGCCCACCCATCGGTTGGGCTTTTTCATTTGTTTCTGCCTCCGGCGCTCCACCTTGACCCGGCGGGGAACACCACTCGCTCCACTTCAGTCGTGGCGAGTCGCCAGCCCGACACCACAGATAAAAACTAAGGCTGGGTTTATAAACTCTACGTCATACGGTCTTCCGAAGTACTACTTCCAGGACATCCATCCCGACGTGATGGACGAGATCATGTGCGGGATGCAGGAGGCACTCCCCGATGCGTCTACGTCATCTGTTCTTCCTTTTCCAAGGGGAGAGGACGCTCGCTCTCGGGCGGCCGACGACGCGTCGTGCGTAAGGACCTGATGTCTAGATGAAACTGGTGGATGAGTCGTCGCAACGTATCGCGGTGCACATCTAAAGTCTCGGCGGCCCTGACTTGATTCCACTCTTGTTCCCGCAGGACCGTAAGCACGAAGATCTTTTGGAACTCACGGAGCGCTTCAGAGTACCGAATCCCTCCCTCACGCATCCGTAACACGAGACTCTCGAGGTGATCCTGCAAGCCAAACCCTCCGCGCACTCCTGTAGACCGTATCGTCCTCCGGGTCAACGGAATTCTTGCACCGCTATCCGCTTTGCTGTCAGTCGGCTGCGCCTTCAGTAGCATGAGGATGGCAGGAAATGGTGCAGTCTCGGCACCGACAAATCCTAAGGCACTCTGCCGCTAGACGCTTCCTCCACTCGGATCGCTCGTCTCTCGCTCATATATTGTGGAAATCTCGCGCGGCCTGCGCCCAGAGAATCACGCAGGAGTGCGAAAGCGTATTGAAAAGATTGCTCACTGCACTAATAACGGGCATTGACAGCGCCCAAGTGGAGGACTAGGGTTTTGTGCGTCGACGATCGAAAGGATTGGTTCAAATAAAATTAGCCAGTCCGAAGTAGGTTGAGTGATTCGTCTGGCAGGGCAACCTGTCGGGCAACCAGACCCGAAAAAACCGGCTATTTTGCAAGGAGTGGCTGGGGTTTGGAACTGCGAAAGCAGTGATTGCATCAGGGGGCTGTGACGGTGCACGTATCCACGCTGTTGACTCCCTTGCAGGAGTCGGCGGCTAGAGCGTAACCAATGTCACAGCCCTTTTAATTTTCAGCCTTTCTTGAAACGCGGATGCCACCGCCTCCCGCACTCACTTCAAGAGCGGTGACCACATACCAGCAGCGGCCTTGGGAATCGTCTTTAAACTCTCGGACCGCATACCCGGGCGATACGCGCTCGATACGCCGTTGTTTCGGCACAACGTGTTTTTTGCGCGCAACGACGAACGGCATGGAGTGCGCGGTCATTAAATGAGAGTAAGCCGCAGACATGTTGCCACAAAATGTGCCTAGAATCGCGAACCCTGGGTTGGCAGATAAGGAACTACCTCGTCGCAAGTGATCGGATGATCGGAAAAATCAAACATCACAATGGAGTACTCTGTCGGGAGATCACCGCGATTCTACGTAAGCATCATCCATCCAAATCAATTCGCACCGTAAGAAGTTCCGTCCCGAATAATCGCACAGCGGCCGCATTCGCTACGCTCGAAGGTGCTTGCATGTCTGATGAATTTCAGGTTTAATGCGGTGCCACAAGAACTGGCCGGAGGAAACATGAGTCCCATGCGCAAGACTGCAGGACAGAAGGCAGCCGCAACGCGGAAAGACAATGCCGCAAAGCGCCAGGCGGCTGCCGGGAAAGCCGCTTTAACTCGCAGGCGCCGCGCCGCAGGCAAGAAGGCCGCAGCGACGCGTAAGCAGCGAGCGGCCGGACTCAAGGCCGCAAGAACCCGCACGCGTCGGGCCACCGCAAGAAAGGCAGCAGCAACCCGCGCCCGCAAAAAAGAAGAAGCTGCGCTCACTCAGCCAGTGCAGGTCCAAGAACCGCCCGCACCGGAGCCCCAGGTGCAGGCTACACCCGAAACCACCATCCCCGAGTAAGCTGCCCAAAACGTCAAAAGCCTCAGCCCACGAGCCGAGGCTTTTTCCCTTCCGCCAAAAACAGGCAGCCCTCTCGCTCGCGGCTGCACCAATCTTAGGGAATTGACCGAAGAAGGGTTCAGGCGTAGGTTTGCGCTAAACGGAGGCTCTCCCCCATGAGCATAGACGCCGCGAAGAAACAGCCGACGAGCGTGACAAGGGAACCACAAGAACTCGTACACCAGATCCGCCTACGCGCGCATGAACTCTACGAGGCGCGCGGCCGGGAGGACGGTCACGAGATGGAAGATTGGCTCCACGCCGAAGAAGAAATCACGCACAAGAAGGCACGCACTATCGCCGCCTGATTTGTGCACACACTTCCAGCCGGAAAGTGAGGCGTGCCCCGGACCGCTCCGGGGCCTTATTTATGCAAACCCGAGGCTCTACATCATTTCAATCGCCCAACCTAAGTTTGGCGGAGTACTATCCAGACCGGGTCTATTTATATGATTCGCAAGCGCGGCAATCCCAACTGGGGGCGGCCCTTCCGATTTGCTCCGATTTCCACCGAATTCGAAATGCAGGTTAGACAATTACACCTGACGCCAGGGACCTATGTTTTCTCGCCTGAGCTCCGCAATTGGTGCGAACGGAACAGAAACCGATTCTACGTCCCAGAATGGCTGCTTGATGAGTGGGGGATCCGCGTAGACGCAGACCTTAGCGGCGCCGCGTAATCCTGCTCCCCCCGTCCCAAGCAGATCCTGATAGAACTGTACGGACGCCTTCATGTTGGCAACCCAAAACGCCACCGCCGAAATTTTCTCCACCCGCAGCGCCACACGCCAGCAGTTTACGCCCGGCATCGCTTGAATCTTCCCTCTGGGAAGAATAGCGCGGTGGCCTATGACTTACGTCATTGCCGAGCCCTGCATCGGGGTGAAGGACACCGCCCGCGTCGATGCCTGCCCCGTAGATTGCATCCATCCCAAGAAAAGCACGACCTACGATGATGGCCTTCCCAGCTTCGATGAAGTGTCGCAGCTCTACATCGATCCCGTCGAGTGCATAGACTGTGGCGCATGGTGTTTGGCGAACTCTGCGGGCATGAATTTGCCGTCTTGGACGTAGCTTGCGTTGATCTCCGTAAAATGCTTCCACTTTTCCGGCAGATCATCTAGTGCGAAAATCGCGGATACCGGGCAGACCGGCACACAGCAAGCAGAGAAGTTAAGGGCGACTCCGTTTTCCCACCCGCATACGCCCGGCGATGCGCTTGACCGCAAGCTTCGCGAAGGAGCACACTTGGTTTAACCGAAACAAGAGCGCCACTCTCAACTCGCTCCCCTCTGCAATCCGATGCGAGGGAAGAGATGAACCACGTCCGCCAGAGTAATTTTGCGCGGAAAGGAGTTCACTGTATGAAAAAGCTACTGTTAGTTTCTTTCGCGCTGGCCCTCGTGCTGTCCCTGCTCGCGCTTGCTCAGGAGACCCCGAAGTCAGGCGCAATGAAGCAGGAGACCCCGAAGGCTGAGAAAATGTCCGCGAAAGCGGTCACCGTCTCAGGCACAGTCAGCGCGGATGGAAAGACGTTTGTCGACAAGGACAACAAGGGCTGGACGGTCACCAATCCCGAGGCCCTGAAGGGCCATGAAGGGCACGAGGTAACCCTCACAGGTCACGTGGACGCTGCAAAGAACGAAGTTCACGTAGTATCCGTCAAAATGGGAAAAGCACAAATGAAAGACACTACGAAGAAGGACGAAATGAAGAAGTAACGTTCTTCAAGCACCGCCCTTAAAGCCAGCGACAACGCTGGCTTTTTTAGGGTCCGCCAGAAGGCAAGCTGCCAACCGTTCGCCAAAAGCAAGGAGTAAACATCGCCCGAGGCAGATAACCGTCCGGCTTGCCACCAGGGTTCTCGATGAGAAGATGGTGCGAGATCGTCTGGCCAATCGTGCGGAGGATTTCCCCTTGTCCGGAATCAGCATATCGGGCCGAAGCTGTGAGCAAGTCAACGCGCATTTCGGTAAAACAGAGTTTCAATCCGAACCTTGTAGTACGCCATCGGACCTCCCTCCGGCCAGTCCTCTCCGCGGCCTCCCGCTCCATCCCCACCGATGCGTTTATTTGGTTTTGGTCCTTCAACAAACTCACGACACGTCGGCGTCGTTTGCGTTGAAGATCGCGGTGCCCTAGAGTTTAACTGATGCCCGGGCTACCCACTCAGGTCCCGTGGAGACGTTTCGTCTGCGTGCTCCGGAAACTGGGCTACACGGCCCAAAAGACGAAGCAAGGTTCAGAAAGATCGTTCGTGAATCCGGGACGCATCCCGAGTGTTGTTTCATTCCGGGAACCCCATCCCGGACAAAACATGCGTCCACCAGTGTTGCGCAAGTCCCTTCGCAAGCTTCTCCTCTCCCCAGACGAGTTCATGCGACTGTTGGAACACTGCTAGATCGGGCGCGCAAAGGACAACTCGTAGCCATCCGGATCAGACATGTGGAAATACCGCTCGCCCATCTAGACGGATCATTCTGCGGCACAGCGGAATGTTCTTTTAATCGAAACTTGTGGTTGCGCTGCCATTCTCCTCTTCCGATGGTCGTTTACACAGTCCCTTTTACACCCTCGGCGCCCCCCGGCTAGTTGACACCCGCACTCCTCCGGACCACACTCGGCCCGCTTCCCTTTTTGCGCAACCCCCGTCGCGTAGCGGCCCAAATATATCGATAGCGAAACAAGTACGCGGACGTGTGCCACGCCTGCAGCGCTGTTTATGGGAGGAAGTATCGCAAACAAAAAGGCGAAGAAGACCGCAGCCCGCGCCGCGGCCGCCCCCGCCGACCAAGCCACCATGGTCGTCACACTCTACGACGGCACGCGCGAACCGATCGAAGGTCAAGACTTTCTCATCCGCATCTTCGACGGCTTTCAGAACCAACTCTTCGACGATTTCAAATCGGCGCCGACGACCGTGTTCCATCTGCCTTTCCATGACAACTTGCAAGACAACTGCATCGTTGTTGCCACGGGAAAGGGACATGTCGACGCTGGGTTCAGCCCCGTGACGCTCTCCAATAGAGCCGTGGCTACCGTTGATCTCATGCTGCTGGAAGACAAGGCCGACTTCAAGTTCCAGACATGGGCCGCCCTAGAAACGAACGACCCGGTCATCGCCGCTTTTATTTCGGTCGGCGGTACCGGCGCGGACGCAGAAGAGCACTATGACAATCTGCTGGAGGCGAAACCCGCGGCATTGGCCTCCCTTTTGAATCTTGCGACGGCGATGAAAGCAATTCAGCTCCCGAACAACACGCCCCTCGACTACTTAAAAGAAATTCTGTGGGACGAGTCCTTGGCGCAGGACCGCTTCTTTGGATACGCGGATAAATCCATTGTCGATCAGGTGCGCCGGGCGGCCACGGAAGGGGAGTCTCGACCCGAACCCAACCCCGGCCTCTTCCATCCCGATGCGACGTCGAGCTTTAAGCAGGTCCAGTTTGGCGAGGCGAACGTCCAGCTCACGTTCCACGAGAAAGACGCCAAGAAGATCGATGGAGTGGACTGCATCAAGGTCGAGCCGGACATTGACTACTTCCAGGATCTCGGTGCTCACACCCTGCTGGAAGTCATTCCCAACTCTATCACCCACGGCCTGACCGACCCCAAGAAGGTATACGTGCTCCGCTGGATTGCCGGCCGTCACGCTGGCGTCCCCGAATTCGCTCCCCCATACACAATCACCGTATGACCCTCGCTGAAAATGTGGTCGTGAGGTGATGTGCAACGGCATCAGGGCGCTGTGTCTGCCTTTGCTGGGAACAGCACTGGTACCACCGCCGCAAACTTGGAACCTGATATATAGGATGTGTCTCCAATGAAAAGTAGTCCGCAGAACGAGCAGTCCACGAAACCTTTAGGCACTGGCCCGGCAGCATACCTGGCTGGGGCCGTAAAGCGAATGCCCTGGTTAAAATATGCCGACGCGGCACTTGCCGTCTGTGCGATAGGCGCAATCATACGGTCGGGATTCCGAATAAACCCACTCCAGGCGTTCCTGTGGGCCCTGCTATTTCTTGGCTTAATGTTTATCTTGGTGGAGTTCAGGAAATATGCCGAGGGCAAGCCTCCGTCTGGTGTCGCCACATTCCTCGTTTGGGCCTTTGCGATCATTGCAGTCATTGCTGTTATTCCACTGCTCGGATGTAACTACTGGCCGCGATTTTGCCAGCCCAATTCCCCTGTGGCGTAGACAATCAGATCGAGGCGCCGACCTCGCTAGAGTGCTCGTCGAATGGCAATTTTGACTATATCTATTGTCCGGTCTACGAAGGCGAGTATTCGTCAGGGGCGACGGTTGAAATTAGCTCTGCAAGCCCTGGAGAAAAGCATCGCCCGCGGCCGACTGAAGGACCGCTACAAGATGGAGCGCAGACTGGGACGGATTCAGGCGTGTCACTCGCAAGTCAACGATCTGTTTGCAGTCACTCTGCGAGACACGCCCGCAGGCGTACGTCTGGTTTGGAAAATGCAAGAAGACCGAAAGGCCTGGCGGGACTTGCGGGAAGGCGCGTACATGCTGCGCACCAATCTGCAGGCGGACTCGGCGGAGCAGCTGTGGTCGAAATACATGCAACTGACCGAAGCCGAGGCGTCGTTTCGCGCGCTCAAGAGCGAGCTTTCGATCCGGCCTTTGTTCCATCAGAAGGAGCCACGGGTCAAGGCCCACGTCTTGGTGGCTTTTCTGGGCTATGCCTTGTGGGTGACCTTGAAGCATCTGCTGAAGCGTCGGCCTGCGATCACTCCCCAGCCTTCGGCCAGCGGAGTGGACAACGCTCAGTCTTTATCGCCGATGAAGGTGCTGGCTTTGCTGTCCACGCTGCAGAGCGCTGACATCGTACTGCCCACGACGGATGGACGCGAGATCCGCCTCCGCCGGATCACGGAACCGACGGCCGAACAAAAATCCTTGCTTCACCAACTTAGCCTCAGCCTGCCGGAACGGCTGAAATCTCTTTCAAAATGTAGTGCAGAGTCGAAAATCCCTCGCTATGCCTATGCCGGATTGGCCGGTTGAGAAGTTCCCGGTACCACTCGGTAGCCGAGGAGTCGGAGTTCCCGGATCATCTTCGTAGTGCGTCTTTTCCTCGATCTTTCGCTCACCGCCGGACCCCGTTCTTCGTATCGAACTCCCTTGTGCAGAATCAGCCAGATCAGCCGACAATGCCGATGGGCGATCGCCCCGATGGTTTGGTTGTGTCCCAGGCGCGACACCAAACGGCGATACATTGTCTCGAAGATGCTTCCTTTGTGCTTGACCGCCGCGTTGGCACATTGATTGAGAATGCGCCTCATATGGCGGTTGCCCTTCGGGGAGCGGTGGCTGTAGTTCACTCCCGCGCTCTCTTGGTCGCCCGGGCATGCGCCAACCCACGAAGAAAGATGTTTCTCCGAAGGAAAGGTCGCCGCCTGGGCACCCACTTCGGCGATGATCTGCTGCGCGGAATCCACTCCGAGACCGGGCACCTCCGCCAGCCGCTGCACGGCATCGTGGTGCGGGCGGAGCAAACTCGCCATCTCCTGGTCCAGTTGGACAATCTGTTGCTCGAGCAGTTGCAACTCCTCCAACGCCATCTTTAGCAGCCGACGGTAAACGGCGTTTAGATCGGTGCATGCGCCCAGCGCGTCGCACAACTGTGCCTGCGTGGCGCGCAACTTCTTATCGGCCAAAGCGGCGAGAGCTGCCGGTTTGGTTTCCCCCTCGGACAACGCCTTCAGCATGCGTCGTGCACTGGCGCCCAACAGATCCGAGACCAAGCTGGACAACTTAATATGGGTCTCTTCCAACAGACTCTCCAATCGGTTCTGCAATCGCGTATGGTCGCGCGTCAACTGGTACTTCTTGCGCGTCACCGTGCGCCACAGCCGCTGCTCGGCATCGGGCACAAAGCTCAGGGTCAGCTCCTGGGCCACCAGCCGCTTCACTAGTCGTTTGGCGTCGCGGAAATCCTTCTTGCGGCCCTGTCGCCCACGATTGGAGAACGCCTGCGCCAGATGCAGTGCTCCCGACATCGGGCCAGCCCCTTCTCGCTTCTGGCAGGCCGGCTTCCAGTATCGCTCCAGCGCTTGCCATGGCGGTTTCCAATACTGTGCCGTTGATTCCATGACTGCTTCCTCGACCTTTTGTTCGATTAGCCATTCCGCCAGCAAGCGCAAGTGGTCAGGGCTGGTACCGAACCAGCGCTGCTCAAACTGGTACTCGCCTTCTATTTCGACGTCGGCCACGACCACTGCCAACATCTTCTTATGAACATCGATTCCCGCTATCCTGTAAGACATCGCTTCCTCCCGGCGGGAGCGGAAAGCGTGCCGCAACTTACACTATGCAGGGTCACGGGCTATCGCCATCCCACCGAGGGAGTGACAACGCCCAATTATTCGCTTAATCACGCACGCTCCGGATCAGACAGACTCACAGTCTCAACTTCTCCACTCACTACTCGACCTCACCGCTCCGAGCCTCTTCCTATTTTGCCCCTCGGACTGATTTTCATGAGGTTTCGCGGGCCGCAGGCCCTAAATGGACAGACTTTGCGATCGCCTGAACTGATTTTGAAAGGGTTAGTCTGTTTCCCGACCCTTTCGTGACGAACTTCGGTTAGGGAAGAGTCGCCCCGTCACCTACCAAACGGAAGAGTTCGTGCCAAATAGCTCTACGCTTCGCGACAAGGCGGGAGCCATACTTAGCTGGGTCCCATCGGATAGCGCGGCGTCTTGCAAAGACACGGGACGATTGTCATTATGGAGGCGTGCAAACTGTTTTCGAAGCGGCGGGTGGCAACGACGGCCTGCGCCGCCTTGCCGACGCCTGGCATCGTCGGGTGATGGCCGACGACGTGGTTGGCCATGCCTTCAGCCACGGCTTCCACCCCCAGCATGTCGAGCGACTCGCCGCTTACTGGGCCGAAGCACTCGGTGGCCCCAGCACGTATTCCGACTCCTATGGTGACGAGACCACCGTGGTCAAGATGCACAGCGGCAACGGAGAGCACGACGAAATGGATCGCCGCGCGATTGCCTGCTTCGACCACGCTCTGGCCGATGTCGGACTAGCCGACGACGGTGCGCTGCGACAAGTGCTGCACGACTACTTCGCTTGGGCGACCACCACAACGATGTCCCGCCACCACCATTCCGCTGATGATGTGCCGAACGGCCTCAGCATCCCACACTGGTCATGGGACGGACTCCAGGGGTAAGCCTCCACGGCTGACCTGCACCACACCGGTGCCGGTCCCAACTTCGAAGCTATTCGACGACTCGATATTGACCCTTGTGGCGAAACCACCCTGCCAGCCGAAGGCGTAGGTCCTCGCTAACGGCAATGTGTTGACCAAAGCAGTCAACTCCCGGTTTGTCAATCCGGAAGTAATCGCGCACTCTTGCCTCTCGGAATTACTTCCGAATTGCCGTCAACCGACCACAATCCGCTACGTGGACACAGACTACAGCTACGAGTTGCTGACTTCTCGGTCTAGTCGAAGTGTCGTTTCGAGATGTGGGATCAGGCCCTGACCGACGAAAGCTTTGGCCCGTCCGTTGTCCTCAGGATTCGAGACCAAGGATCGGCGTGTCAAGTGCCCTAGCCGCACGCACAGGATCGAAATATTCTCGTAGGAACGCGATCTTGCCGCCTGCGGCACGCAGGAATAGGACATAATCCTGGCGATACATACGTCGCGTGGACTTGATGAGCCCCTCCCCCTTGACTTCGGCGACTGCAAGTTCCGGATCGGCTAACGCGTACACCTTGAGTTCGAAAAAGCGGAACTTCTCCACAGCGCCGACGAACCAAATTGCGTGACGGACCGCTTCCTCCCGCCCGGACAGCTGTGCTGGATGGCCGATGGATGGTGCGTAGGC
>WNFG01001868.1_pt1 | contig 25857 bp, 21 predicted proteins | sample 5400431 | NCBI WGS metagenome assembly WNFG01 (sample SAMN13153346, study PRJNA577476) | soil metagenome | isolation source: 120 cm saprolite under Douglas fir tree site 2 hole 3 replicate 2 | place: USA:California | collected 2015-04-18 | reverse complement strand
ATCAACAAAAAGGCAACGAAAGGCGAAAGCAATTTCATGCGATAGAACAGAAACAATCCGCTTAGAACCGTAAGACTATAGGCTGTCGCTCCGCAGGCGGCAGCCCGCGGAGCCAGGTTTACGTAGAATGCGCGCCGGGCCACCCAGAACAACAGAAGGCACGGTCCGGCGACCGTTACACCCGCCAGGGCCATACCTAGACTGTCGGACCTCATGAACGTGTGGACCAGCCAGGCAGCGGCGCCAAGCACGACTACCGTCCCCAATGCAACCCACAAGTGAATTCGGAGAATTATTCCCAAATACTCGCCAAGGCAATCCCGATACATCGATGAGCCAAACACGCTCATCGGCTCGAGGATAAAAGACGCGTAGAAAACTGACAGAAGGAGAAAAATCTCAAACGCCAGAGCGTAAGCGCCATAGTCGGCAGGTATTAATTGACGAGCCAAAAAAAGCGCGACCAGAAAGTTGGAAGCTGCGATAGCTCCTTGGTCGAGGATCGCCCAAAAACCTTTGCCCATCCATAACGCAGCACTCCGCGACAAGCTCGCATCTCGCTCACTGAACGGGCCACCCGGTGACGCTGGAGATACTGTATCCATGTATGGCTATTTCAATCGAAAAAAGCTGATGTGCTGTCCAGACTGGTCTGCCCGCCCGCTTCTGTCAGCCGGGGGATAGGAAGTGCCGAACCCTCGAATGACTGACGATCAGAATTGCCGACTGTTACACCTTCAGGCGACGATTCAGGAACCTTCGTTCGTCCGAAACCTACTCTATTGAGGATGCGGCCGAACGCATCCGCGCAATCATTGCGGAACATGGGCAACAGGGGCAGGGGATCATCTGGCGCGAAATAGGCAGTCTCTTGAATTCCGCGATAAGATCGAGCCCATTCCCGAAAGGTCAACTCGCCGCCCCGCCCGTATCGGAAACAGGAAACAATATCAAGGTCCTCCACAATCCACTTTCGGCCAACCACAGGAACGCTCGGAATCACCGGCTGGCCCGTCAGGTCTAAGTACAGAGCGCGCGCAGCATCCATGCCGTTACCATCAACAAACAGCCGAAACGTGGCGCCAATGCGGGGGTTGATATCCAAAACTTTATAACAGTCATCCCTGACGTCGTACTTGTAGCCGATGTCAAGGATACCTTTATAGCCGACCGCCTTCATGAACTCCTTGGTGGTCTTCTCTACTCTCTCATTTCTCAAGCAAATGCCGAGGCTGGTGACTCCTCTGTGCACCGGGCACTGGCGCAGTTTCTTGCCAGTGAAACCGACCTGACAGTTGGATGATTCATCGAAATAGCCATTGAACATCCAGACCGTGTCGTCACCTCCAGGAATGTACTCCTGAAGCATCACATTGGATCTTTCGTCCTCGCTTATCTGATCATATTTCTCAAGCAGTTCGGTGCCGGTGCGCACGATGAACATTCTTTTTCCCGTGTATTTCAACAACCGCAGTCCGTCAATTCCCTTGAACATCACGGGAAACGTCGCCGTTTCGATGAACCTCAACACATCGTCCGTGGACTGAGGAAAAACGATCTCCGGTGTAGGAATTCCGCATCGCTTAGCCAAAAAATGCATTTCTTTCTTGTTGCACAATGAGCTAACGAGTCCGGCGTGCGCACGGGGAAAAATGAACCCCTGCTCGAGGAGATCAGTATTTTCTGCGACAAGAATCGCAACCTCATCTGTTGTAGGAATGAGGATCGAACGGCGTCCTATCTTGCGGGCAACTTCCAGTAAGTAAGCCACCGCTTTAGCAGGCGTCACGTTCTCCACATCGAAGAGAAACTTACCTTTACAGTAGCGCGAGAAATAAGCAGGACTCCAGGGATCGGCTTCAACTACATAGACAGGGACCTGGAGGCGTCCTAAGGTCCGCAAAATGCCAAGGGGGCCGTGACCCACGGACCTTAGTATGACGACCGGAGTTGAGATATCTTCAATCTGCACCATGCGGTAATCGTTTGTTCGATCGCTTACCAGAGTAGCTTCGAACCCTACCTAATTTTTGTCATTATAGGATTCTTCTAGGGGAGGACTCACTAGTTCTTGAGTTGGAAACTAGAGGCTCCCCGTCGGCGTGACAGTTCTGTCATCTTTTTCTCCGTCGAGCCTTTCCGACGACGGAACAACTACGGCTTCATTGTTTTGGATCGTCAACACCACGTCGAGGTCGTTTATGTGTGTCAGGACGAAGTCCAGATCCCTTAGCTGGCCGGTGCTTCTCAAGTACTCCGCGCTCTTACCGCCCAAGCACGCCGTTGGCGGTACCCCACTCCAACGTTTTACGATTGCTTGTGTTCTCCGGTCCTTGGATTTGTACCCTGCGTTAATTAGCTCCTCGGCAATCCACGCGCAGCACATCTGATCCTCTTCCCGGAACTCTCCCCGGCTACCAGCTCCAATGATGGCAACTTTTGAGTGACGGCCAATAAGATGCCTGGCCACGGCACCATAGTTTCGGAAACAAGCCACATATGAGGCTTTGCATTGGCTGGCACCGTAAACGAGCCTGGTACCCGAGGATGACAACAGAATGATTGGACGGTAAATATCATTCCGCTCTGCCAGCTCTGCAGGGCTGTTGTTCAGATCAAACCCATCTGGCATGGTACCAGCGACTTCGCCCACCAGGAGGGGATTCTGCAGTCGCGAGGCAAGCTGTAGCGCCGCGTCGAGCGAAGGCACGGGAAAACAGCGGCGACCCATGGCCACACTAGTCACTACCGTCGTAGTTGCGCGGATCACGTCGATCGCAACGACAGCGTACCCATGGCGGTACGCACTGATACTTTCAGGCAAACCATCAATAATTACTGTCTCTGCCATACTTGGTTTTACCGCCGAGATAGACTCTCTGCGATTCGCAGAGGTCGTAATTTTTCCTTACAAAAAGCATCCGAATGTAGACCGCGCCGGTAAATCTCTACGCGCAGTAGTTCCTCCAACCGGACATTGCAAAGATGTACTTCACGACCGAAGTGGTCCAGCAAGGCAAACTGGCTCGCCTTGTTCGGAGCCTCAAACATTATGGTTTTATGCCCGAAAGCTTCGGCGAAACGGTCCGCGAATACACGATTCAAGTTCCCCGCATCGTCGAACAGGCCGACCCCCTTGGCGCTTTCTCTGCCTTCCACAACCAGTTGCAGTGCACCGGCATCGAGCCATTTTCGGCCCTGTTCGATCAGCAGATCCACGACATGCTCGCTGAAGGCACCAGTATGCTTCTTGCCCAGTTCGAACTGGACCTCTAGCCCGCGGTTATGCGCCATTCTGGCAACCTCTCTAGGTTGCATCGCCAGCTCGGTGAATCCCTCGCCACACTCTATCCGCGTGACACCGATATCCGCACAGAGGTCGAGATAAGCTGGCAACTCATCTTGCGCTGCGGCAATCTCGAATGGCCCCCCGCCGGTCACGGTCGCAACGTTGTGCTTTCTCGCCGCCGCAATCTTCCGACGAGTGGCGGTCTCTTTGGCCACGAGCCAGCAAGCCATTGAGATCTTGAGAATCGAGATCAAGTGGGAGCTCTGCTCCAGGTGGCTTTCCAGGGTCACTGGATCATATCCAGGATCAAAGGGACTGGTGCATGGCGGAATCTTCGCCACCCCGATCGTTTCCAGATAGTCAGAGGTGTGGAGCCTGCCCGTCGTTATATGTTCTGAATCGCTCACTCGTAGCATTCGTCTTGCGTCTTGCACGTTTCCTTGGGCCGCTCTCAGTTCAGCCGACGTTCCGCGCCAGCACGACGTACTGAGATCCAGCGGAGCGCAGCAGCGGGAATCCACGGTCAGCTAAGCGCTGCAGCTTGTAGTGGACCTTCATTCCTAAGGACTCCGGTAGCACTCTGCGGTTGAAAAATGTAAACGGCCCGAATCCGAGGCTCCTAGCTTCTTGCTTTTCAAGTCCAGCCGCACGCAGCTGCGCATCGAACTCCTTCGAGGAGTACATATGAACATGAGGCCGCGCAGGATCCGATTCGCGCAGACCACAGCCCTCCAGGAAGTCGCGAACTTTCCATCGTATTCCTGCCAAGCCCGGAAAACGACGTGGATCCAGCATGTAATTCAGGCGCCAACGATGATCAGCACTTATGATGACGTAACCACCCGGCCGAAGGACACGAGCAATTTCCCGCAGAGAGTCGCGCAGAGTGTGCAGCCAAGGCGTGAGTCCGATAGCGAGTACCACCGAAAAAGTATCGTTGGGGAAGGCCAGGCGGCAAACATCGCTCGCGCTGGTGATCACATGCTGATCGACCCCAGCTTTCAACGCAAGCTGACGAGTCAATCCCAGCATGGCATTTACAGTGTCTATTGCGTGTACAACGTAACCGCGACGCGCCAGGGCTACCGTAGTCAAGCCCGCCCCACATCCGATCTCCAGAAGACTCGAATGCGTGGGCACCTTGAGGCGATCAAACAGCGCCAGGACGACATCCCGCCGCTGCTGATAAATGGCTTCATATACGCCCTCTCGCTCATATACCTCTTTCCAATAACTGGACTCCGCCAGAAAGCGAGCATCGACTCGCCTTTGTTGGTCCGCGGCGGCATTCGTGCCATCGACAGTTTTGTCGGACTGGATTTCAGATGATTCAAGATGTGACGTCAAGCAGTCCGCCGCTGGGTCCCCTAAGCGCGATTGTCGCTTCGGCGAAATTTGCGTTGCGCTCTGAGGGCTAAGCAGCACCAGTGCCTTTCCAAACAGCAGGTATGGTTCTCGCTAGGATCTGGACGTCTAGCCATAAGGACCACTTGTCGATGTACTGCATATCCAACTGCATCCACTGATCGAAAGAAACGGCGCTCCTGCCGTTGATCTGCCACAGGCAGGTTATTCCGGGACGCACGCTAAAGCGGCGACGCTGCCAATCCTGATCAAACCCTTCATAGTCCCGCAGAGGGAGTGGCCGTGGCCCCACCAGGCTCATGTCTCCCTTTAGCACATTAAATAACTGAGGCAGTTCGTCAATACTGGTCTTTCGCAGAAACCTTCCCACTGGCGTGATTCTTGGATCTCGCTTGATCTTGAACACTGGTCCGCTAACCTCATTCAGATGTTCAAGTTCGGCCATCTGGCGCTCCGCGTCGGGAATCATAGTGCGGAATTTGTAAACGGAGAACCGTCTCTTGTTCAGACCCACTCTCTTTTGAACAAAGAAAATGGGCCCTCGAGAACTCAACTTGATTAAAAGCCCGGTCAGCAGAAACACTGGGGCCAGAAGAACAATGCACACCAGCGACAATAAGAAATCCATCCACCGCTTTAGCACCGCCGGCCAATCCTCCAGCCTGCCAGTCGAGTGGGTGATGAGGTGCTCACCTTCGAATTCTTCCGCTCTCGATTGGGCTATCTTCAAATTAAAGAGGCTCGTCACCATCCGGAGCACAATCCCTTGTTCTTCGCAGATGGCAGCGATGTGCGAGGCGTGATGGTAGAAGGATTTAATGGGGAGGGCCATCACGACTTCATCTACTACGCTTAGTCGCAAGAAAGTGGCGAATTCGGCCAAATCGCACACAATAGGGTAGCCACTCTTCTTGAAACCCTGTATTCCTGACCATTCCTCGTCTACGAATCCGAGGATGCGATACCCCAATTCAGGTTTAGCCTCGATCTTGCGAGCAAACTCGACAGCACGAGGATTAGCACCCACGATCAGCATGTAACGCAAGTTCCGGTTGTGGGTGCGGATTCGTCCTAGCGTGTATCGCAAAACTACGCGGCTTAGAAGAGCCAAGATGGTAGCAACGCCCCAGAAGACGACCAGGAAGAGGCGATCTATCATTTTGATTTGCAACAAGAACGCGGCAATCCCCATACATAAAGTGCCGCACGAGGTTGCCTTGACCAGGTCGATCCTTTCGGTGCGGCGGTCAGACAGCCGCTTAGACTGGTACAGACCGAAAGACGAGAAGATGATGTGCCATAGAAGCAGAAGACTGCCTAACAACACCAGGTTTTGAACCTTCACCCGGATCGTCAGAAACTGGGCAAAGGACATATGCGGGCTTTCTTGCAAAACTGGCAGAGTGGCCAACGCATACGCCAACAGCATTAGCACAACGTCAAATGCTCTGAACGTATTTATGAGAACGTGACGGCTAACTCGGCCCATGGAAACGGTCCTCTCGACAAGAGCAGCGCGACGTCGGTAAATCAATCCTGCACTAAGTCAACAATTGCAAAGATGTGATATGAGAGCAGCGAATTACTCCAGTCCTTACGACTGGCAGGGAGGAACCGGCCCTATCGCACGAGGTTTGTGCGCCGGACGTGTCGTGGCATACTCGAGAGGCTGGTGGAAAGCACGTGGTGAGCGAGTGATTCCAGAAAGCACCGATCCGCATGGCTCCGCCCTCTCAGTCCCAATCTGGACATGCGAACTTCCAAGCTGGCCGCTGCAAACCGCCTGACTAATCTTTCCGTCTCTTAAAGTCTTTTATAAAGCCGCTCTGGAATCGGAAAAGTGCGCTTGTTTAGCACTGCCCCCAGAAGACGTACGTTTGCAGCCTCGACGCCTTCTTTCACCTTCAGTGCTGCCTCGCGGCGTGTGCTGTTGGATTGCAACACCAGGACAATTCCATCTGTTAACCCGCCGAGTGTGATCGCATCGGAGTAACGTCCGATAGGAGGCGCATCAATCAAAACGTAGTCAAATTCATCGCGCAATTCCTGAATACGCGCGTACAGGTTTTGAGAATTGAGCAAAGCTTGCGGACTAGACGGCGCGGATCCGCACGTCAACACCGAAATACTGCCGAGAGATTGTGTGAAGTCTCGAATGGGCGCGGGCTGAACAATCGCTTCGCATAATCCGGAACCATTCTCTAATCCAAAGTAGCGATGCAAAGACGGCGACCGCAGGTTCGCATCCACAACACACAAGGAGCCCGCGAATTGAGTCCCCAATACCAAGGCAGCGCCGGCGCAAATCGAGGTGCAGCCATCCCCGTGATCCACACCTGAAAATGCAACGACTCGCGGCACGTTTTCACTGGAAGAACGAAATACACTGTGAACTAGTTTTACGACTTCTTCTCCAGTTACCGGCTGCGGATGAGAACCGTTGCTAGAGCTGCGAGCTGAAGAGCTGGCAACTTTGACTGAGGGCTCTTTGCCCCTTTCGATCTGCTGTAGTAGTCCAAGAGTTTTACTCAACGTCTTCCTCCAAGTCAGGTTAATATCTATGAAGCACGACGAACCAATCGAAGACGCCAACAGTGAAGATATTGCCGCCTTCTGCTGCGCCCTCACGCAGCATCCTGGTTGTCATCAGTTATTGGGAATCGAATAGCCAGCCCTAAACAAGCCCCACGGAATAAGAGGCCATATTTTAGAGATGGCGTTCTTGGGGATATACACAATATCTCCGGGCTGCAAATGGATGTCCTCAGCCATATTGCCCGATTTAAGCATGTGCTTAAGGTCGACCTTTTTGGCTTCCACCATGTCGTTCGACGTGCGGTGAAAGAGCAATACCTGAGAGTGTTTCGCTTTTTCCGTGAATCCACCAGCCATCGCGACAGCCTGGCTCACTGTAGTGTCGCCATGCAAATCATACTTGCCGGGTTTGCCCACTTCCCCGTAGGCGGTGAAAGAAGGACCGACAAAGGTCTGCAGTGAAGCTGTAACGTTCGGATCGTGCAGAACACTTGCGTAGGCAGAACGAAGCGATTGTTCCAGTTCTGGCAGTGTCTGTCCTTGGACGTGGATAGCACCCACACTGATGAGGCTAAGATATCCGTCGGGCTGCACAGTAACCGTCTGGTTAAATTCGGGAGTAAGCGGAAAACTTAAGGCAAGGACATCGCCTCTTTCTAGCTGATATCGGGGATTCCGCTGTTGCAGTGCAGGAATCGGCTGAGCGCTATTGTTCGACGCCGGGGCTGAAACCACAGCTGCATTAGGTACTGCTGGCTTTTGCTGATCTTCACCCGCGCAAGCGGATCCCACAAAGGCCAGCGAAACCGAGATTGCAATTTTCAACAGATTGTTGCTAAGCATTGGAAATCTCTCCTGAACTGTTCAAGTAAAGACGTGGTGGCGGCCGCCCAAGGCCAAAAAGCTTGCACAAAGCGAGGAATCATGGTCTTAAGAAAATAGAGCGGCCCAGCCGCTGGAATATGTTTTATCTAGATCCAAAAAAAATATGTCCCGAGGAGTTAGCGAGCCACCGGCGCGCTCGTAACCCACAGCGGCCTCATCTTGTTCTATCTAGATTTTCCTGAGGGAGGTACGGATCGGTCTCACGTAGAGCACCAATCTTTGGTACAGGGGAGCAACCACAGTGCCATCGGCGTCAAAAACCAAATTCTTCTCACGAAATACCTTCTATCTGATTTATTAATAGAATGTTACAAACCTACGGAGGAGACTGGCGGCCACCTCCTACAAGGTCAACGAGTCTATGAATGTTCAAACTGTTGCACAACTTGGATAAACCTTGTGCGTCGGCAGTGTCGGCACTCTTAGGCTTCGAGCGGGTGCCAAGCGCGATCCCCTTGGCGGGCCAATCTTGTCCAAATAGTTCACTTGTTTTCCTCACATCGTGCAAACAATTTGCTTGCTTGGAGCGGCCGAGGTGCAGGCCAAACCCTGCGCTTGCCCTATCTTCTTGTCCGCGCAGCTCACGTTGCCTGACATCCTACAGGTAATAAAGAAGTTGCAACAGAGGTGCATCGTGTGCGGTATAAACGGTATAAGATGGGTAATTGAAGCACCCACTGGCCTAGCGGGGACAAGTGGAATCCATCTTGCTTGAATTACTACAGATTTTGGTATAGCTATCTCATACAGGTCAAGAGCAGAGGTGTGGCTAAACCCATTGTCTTTTCGAAAAGGGTACAGCTAACGAGTTTTCAGCAAGATCCAATAAGGAAAGGGCCGCATGTTTTTGGAGTTCTACGGGTTGCGTGAACAGCCTTTTGGGGTCACGCCAGATCCGCGTTTCTTATATCTCAGCCCGGGGCACCGGGAAGCGCTGGCGTCGCTGTACTACGGCATTGAAGCAGGACGCGGATTTCTCGGCCTAGTTGCGAAGCCAGGCATGGGCAAGACCACCCTTCTATTCCACCTTCTGGAAAAGTTCCGTACGACCGCAATAACGGCGTTCCTTTTCCAGACACAATGCGACTCTCGCGAATTTCTGCGTTATCTTCTAACCGAACTGGGTTGTGATTCCAAATCGCAGGATTTCGTGCACATGCACGAGGAATTTAACAAACGCTTATTACGGGAAGCCCGCGCGGGGAACCGTTTTATCGTTGTGATCGACGAAGCTCAGAATCTCCAGCCCTCCGTGCTGGAAACGGTGCGTCTCCTTTCCGACTTCGAGACAACGCGAGCTAAACTGTTGCACATTATCTTAGCGGGGCAACCGGAGTTGGGCGACAAATTAGCCAGTGCGGGTCTTTCGCAGTTGCGTCAACGCGTTTCTTTACTCAGCGGACTTGATCCCTTGCGTCCGCATGAGATTAAGAACTACATTGATCATCGTCTGCAGGTAGGGGGCTATGAAGGTGGCCCATTGTTTACCCCAGAAGCTCTGGCGGTGATAGTGGACTTTTCCGAGGGTATTCCCCGGAACGTCAATAATTTTTGTTTCAATGCGCTGTCGCTAGGCTGTGCGCTGAAGCAAAAAACCATCGATTTGGCTATTGCCCGCGAGGTGATGTCGGATTTAGATGTGTACAGACACGTCGCCAGCGCTCAGCTTTGCCAGGCTAAAGCGCCTGAGGGGGGGGTAGCAGCGTTAGCAAAAGGATCTGCGCAGGAGAAAATCGTTGCGCCCTCCGCGCTCGGCGCCCTTACGTCGCTTCCCACGCCTGACAAAAAGCATGACATGACGTCGGCACAGGCCAGGGATTATATGTTGGCCGTTGTACGCACGTTGAGAGACTGGCATGAAGCTTGATAGCACGAGATTATTTTCTCGTGGCCGAACGCTCTCGGCGAGCGATCATCAGCGGCAGCCATATGCCGTTGCGACGATCCCGCTAAGAGATTTGACCAGTTTGAGGAATTGAGCGAGTCATGAGCAAGAACTTCGAATTATTGCAAAAACTAGGAAGTGACCACAAAGTATTCGACATCGAGAACAGCGTCGCTGCCACGCCCAAGGACGGTGTCCCGCCTAGCGCGCCCCCCTCCCACTTGCAAGGAGCGGAACTTCAACAAATCACCGAACTCGTCCAGCGTCTTAATCTGCAGGCCGGTGCTGATGCCCCCCGCATGATTGTCTTTACCGGTCTCGAACCATCCAGTGGGTGCAGTTGGGTTTGTGCTTGCACGGGCGAGACCCTGGCTAGCCAAGTATCTGGATCCGTTTGTGTCGTGGATACTGATCTTCGCGCCCCGGGGTTGCATAACCATTTTGGAATGACCAACAGCCGCGGCCTCTCTGATGCTCTGCAGGGAGCGGAATCCATTCGGCATTTTGTCCAAGCAACCTCTCGACACAATGTTCAGCTGCTCAGTAGTGGCTCGGGCGCGGAAAACGTGCAAGGTCTTCTTTCCTCCGGACGAATGCGGTTAAGAATGACCGAGTTGCGGTCGCGATACGACTACGTACTGATCAATGCGGCCCCCTTGAGCGTTTCTGACGACGCTATCATGCTGGGGCCTCTGGCAGATGGAGTCGTGCTGGTGCTGAAGGCGAATTCTTCACGGCGGGAAACCGCGAGAAAGGCGGTAGAAAATTTGCAAGCCGCCCAGGTGAAGGTCCTCGGGGCGGTCCTCAACCAGCGCACCTTCCCCATACCCGAGAAGATCTACAAGAAACTTTAAGGACGAAGGCAAAGCCTAAATAGTTCGTGACAGGTCATTGTCACTGAAATATCTGGGGGGTCTGCACCCATGTTAATTTCCGCGCGCCCATGACATTCGAACAATACCAAGGACGCAAGTACATGCCGGAACTCGACGGCCTTCGGGCAATTAGCGTTCTACTTGTCGTCAGCGTGCACATGCACACAAGGATGTGGCACTGGATGGCAGGAGGTCTGGGCGTAACAATTTTTTTTGTTCTCAGCGGGTTTTTGATAACCACACTATTGTTACGGGAGGAGCAGCAGCGCGGCTCGGTGAGTTTAAGGGCATTCTACATTCGGCGCGCCTTCCGAATTCTGCCGCTCTACTATGTTGTACTCGGAGCGTACGCCTTACTGATTTGCGGGATTGGCATTGGAACCGAGAAGAAAGCGGCGTTCCTAAAAGTGCTTCCATACTATTTAACGTATTTGCAGGATATTCCTTACTTCTTTCACACCGGGCTCTCCCGCACGCTCCCGTATTACCAGAGTTGGTCACTTGGAATCGAGGAGAAGTTCTACTTGATTTGGCCGTTGCTGGCATTCGTGGCTCTCGGAGCAGGCATGAGAAGACCGCGAATTGTTTTGGCAACCGCTTTGGCAACGGCACTTTTCGTCGCCTCACTTCTCCCCCATTCCGTGGGGAACGCCGTTTACCCTTATGTTGGAATTCTTCTGGGATGCCTTTTAGCGCTCGTGCTGGAGCACAAGACAAGCTTTGAAGCCATCGCAGGATTTTCCAATGGAACGACGATCGCTGCGATCGCAATATTGCTGGCGATTATCCATTTTATTATTCCGAACATCCACCACTTGATCACCGAAAGGATCGCCACCACTATGTATAGCTTCGTGGCCGCTATGTTGATCGGGGGGTTGGTAACTGGGAGCGGTCTCCTAAAGCGACTTCTCTCCTGCAGAGCTTTAGTTTTCGTAGGAAAGCTTTCATACGGCATTTATCTGTGCCATCTTCTTTGTCTGAATGCCATAGAAAAAGCCATTCGCACCGATAGCTCTCCGAAACTGGATGTGTTGGCCTATTTCCTGGCCTGTTCTCTATCGATAGGCGTTGCTTATGTGATGTCCCTGCTAGTTGAAAGGCCACTCATCCGCGCAGGTCAGCAACTCTCCCACAAGATGCTCAGAAAGCGATGTGATCGTGGAATAGTGCCTATCCCCGCCGGATCTATTAGATAAATGCAATTGGCCACTTCGATGACCGCTATCTCGCTTGGGTCATTGCGACGGGCAGAGAAGAAGAAGTCGGACAAAACCAGCAAAGGATTCAGCCAATGGCAATTCCAATGCTAAGAGATCTACTTTACACTTCATACTTGCTAACTTGCCTCGCTGCCCCGCGATTCATCCAGTTCCATGCTGTAGCTACGATGTCTTTTAGAGAGCGCTTGGCTCTCCAGTTAAGCAGTTCGTTGGCGCGACTCGGGTCCGCAACCAGGGATGGCGGATCACCAGCTCTTCGGGGCCCGATGCGATTGGGTACCGCGCGTCCGGTCACCACCTCCACAGTGTCTAGGACCTCCTTCACCGAACTTCCTTTTCCAGTACCGAGGTTTAGGGAGACAGATCTGTTACCATTCGCCAAATACTCTAGAGCCAGGACATGTGCTTCCGCGAGATCATTCACGTGGATATAATCTCGAATGCAGGTGCCGTCTGGTGTCGGGTAATCAGACCCAAAAATCTGAAGTTCAGGGGCTAATCCGGCGGCGGCCTGCAGAGCCAGGGGAATCAGGTGGGTCTCCGGCTCATGTAGCTCACCTATCTCACCACTTTCGTCTGCCCCGGCGGCATTGAAATAACGTAGACTGGCAAATCGAATATCGTAACCTCGATCGTAAGCCTCCATGGCATGTTCAAAGAACAGTTTGGAGGCACCGTATGGATTGATCGGCTGCCGCGCCGTACCTTCCGATATGGGGATTTTGGACGGAGTCCCATAAACCGCGCACGTCGAAGAGAAGATGAGAGTTCTAACACCGGAATCAAGCGCTGTGTTCAGCAGCGCAAGGCCGCCTTCGACATTGTTGCGGAAGTATTTTCGCGGATTCTCGACGGATTCACCGACGTAGGCATGAGCGGCAAAATGCATCACCGCCTGGGCCCGCTTCATGGCTCGAGCAAGCTTATTGGAATCCATGATGTCGCCCTCAATTAATTCAAACCCATCTGCCAAACAAGCATGGCCTGTCGACAGATTGTCATAGACGAGAACATCAAAACCGCGTTTTCTCAAAAGGCGGGCGGCATGGCTTCCGATATAACCGGCACCGCCGACTACGAGGACTTTCAGTGGATTCATTCCCTTAGGCGACCTTCCTGACGGGGTGTAGACCAGCGACACTAATGGAAAAGCTCTTTAGCAAAATACACGTCCCTTCGGGCGCAGACGTGGAACTCGCAGACACGAGTCACTGAAATAATTTCCCTGCCCTACGCGAAGAAAGCCACCGGGCTGTCAAGGATTGCCTTTTCTAAGCTTTAATGATGTACGAACGTGGCAGATTCAGAGGAGGGAATCAAAAAACACTCTCGTTTCTGCCACGTTGCCGGATGCCTGAACGCGAACATCACCCTAAACTAGTTCAGATCTAAAGTCCCATCCAAATCAGGATCTTCCCCGAGAACGATAGCCCTCGATGGGGAGACAAGGTAAAGAATGAGCCCTTGGACGCCTACAGGCTTAGCCAAGGTAACCGTAACCCGGCCGTTGGCGGGGACCGCGTAAGTGCCGCTGAGGACAACTGCGGACTGGACGCCGCTTACAGACAGATCGCCCGTCCCGCTGAGGTGACCAGCTCCGTCCGCGACCAACTCCACTGATATTCCGGTTTGCGTCTCACCGACTTCGGACCCCGTGAATCCATATGTGCCGGAAAGACTGGAATTGTTGAAGCCAGCGCCTGGCACCTGCGCCTCGGCAGTCCCGACTGCGGCCCGATCGTGAATCTCCATAATGAACATTCGGGTTGCAGACAACATGTAGAAAACAAAGTCCCGGTCTCCCAAGATAGTGGTTTCGTGCAAAGTTCCGCGGCCGTTCGCCGCAATCAAGTAAGAACCTCCGGTAATTGTATTTGTCACTGCGCTGCTGTCTTCGTCTTGCACGCCCGCTGTGACGCTACCACTCCCATCAACCATCACCTGGGCTATCTTCTCAAAGACCCCCCTGGTAAGTCCCGGAGCGTGCTCAAGAAAGAGTACATAGCCACCGGCAGCTAGAGAAGCGGTGGAGAAAGATTGGGCACTCTGCTTTTCCGCCGTTCCCGCCAGAACCGTGGATGCACCCGGATCCAATTCAATGAGATTTACCCTGTCATTGGAGACCACATAAAGAGCAAAATTTGCGGTGCCTCCTGACGTGCTGAAAGTCGCGGTCCCTCGGCCGTTGGTACTCACTGAATACGTCCCGGTGAAGGAGGGGGGGTTGTCGGCTGGCGGGTTCACATCTTGCGTCCCGTTGGCGATATTGCCTGCTCCGTCGGCGGTGAAGAGACCCGCTTCGGCCATCACCTTAGTTGTGGCATCGATTCCTTTGAGCCGGAATACGTAGTTTCCGTTCAATGCGGAGGTGTTCAAAGCGGCTGGATCTTGCCTCTCGAAGGTTCCGACGGAATTTCCTGCACCATCAAACTCGATCATCTTTCCAACACTGCCATCGGCTTTCATTATGAATCGGAAGTCGTGGCTAGGCAGACCTGTAACATTGAGTGTCATATTGCCACGCCCGTCAGAAAATATGTTGTACGTCCCGGTGAGCGAAGCATTATTGTGGACACCGGTTGCGATGTTGGCGTCCTCTACGCCGCTAAGATTCCCGCTACCGTCCGCATGAAAGACCCCGGCAAAAAATTGTGGTCCACGAGAATCAACACCAGTGATCGTAAATGCGTAATCGCCGCTTAACTGTATCGGCGAAGGGGTGGGGGCGTTTACGGTAATTGCCGTAGAACCACTGATGGAACCGGAGGTTGCGGTGATAGTCGAAAAGCCTCCGGCTACACCGGTGGCGAGACCGGAGCTGTTAATTGTCGCAATCGAAGTCGCAGAGGAACTCCAGTTCGCTGTCAAGGTGAGGTCCTTCGTACTCCCATCCTGGTAGCCGCCAGTAGCGGCGAATTGCTGGGTAGCTCCAACTGGAATGCCTGGGCCGATAGGAGTTACGACTACCGAAGTCAGGGCGGCCGTGACACTCAATGTAGTCGAACCGCTGACCCCACCAAGTGCGGCGCTAATGGTGGAAGTACCTGCAGCCAACGTTGTGGCGCGGCCCCCGCTGCTGATTGTCGCAATGCTCGAGGCAGAAGAGCTCCAGGCTACCTGCGACGTCAAATTCTTTGTAGTGCCATCCTGGTACTGGCCGGTCGCGATGAATTGTTGGTTAGCACCTATCGTAAGGCCCACGGCAGCAGGCGTGACAACCATTGCCGTCAGCACAGGTGATGCTGGAGTCTGGACGCTTGTTTTTCCACCCCCGCAGCCCGCAAAGCCCGCCAAAAGTACAATCGTCAATGGAAATGCGCAATAAGAAAGTCGCATGCTACTCCTCTTTTTTTTCTATTGCTGAAGCCGCCAAATGCGGCCGTAGGTATTTCTCAGGCTGGGGGGCCGTACCAAACTTGTTGCAATTGAACTTCCATGGAGGCGTCCTTTCAAGTCATTTAGCCACTTGCACTTCCGCTGCTTCGCGAACACCCGCCTACTGAAAAGGTTTTGCATCTGAGGTGTGGTTTTCCACTCGCAAGCTACCTGACGGAGAGTTTCAGGCCGCTATCTACATTTTGGCAGGGCGCCAGGACCTTAGGGCAGCATATTTAGGGAGGGAGTAATTCCTAAAAGACGAAGCCCAAGAGCGCCATCCAGTTACCACAGAAGTCGTAACGCAACGAGGATCGAGATCCAGCACCAGTCTAGATTTTGGGGGAGTGATCCAGCGTATTCCCTTCATCCATTATCCACCCGCAGTTCAGTCAAACCGGAAAGGGGCTAACTGAAGCGCTCCTGCTTTAAGGCTTGCTCGGCCTTCAGCTTCTTGGCAAGTGGCACACTTAAGCACGCACATCGGGAGTGATTTTGTGCTGGCGTATCTTGTAGAGCAACCCGCGATAGCTGATGCTCAACAACTGCGCCGCACGCCTCCGATTCCAGCCCGTGTGCTCGAGCGCTCGGCTGATAGCGTGAATCTCCGCTTCAGCTCGGAAACTTCGCAACGAGTAATTCAGGCTAGAGCGAACATATGTCATTATGCCGGCTCCGCTCATAGCGGGGACGCTGGCTTGCTCTGTCGTGCTTTGGCCCTCCTCTGATTGGGGCAACTTGTTAATCGCTGGGGATTGCTTGTCTTTTAACTGCACTTCATGCATTTTTTCACCTCATCTCCGCCACTAAAGAGAACCCCTTTCGCGCGAGGATCATCTTGAAGCAGTAAAGCCAACAGAGCAAACTAGATAAGTTCGACGTTATAACCTTCGATGCTGATGCATAATGAACGTTGAATCGCTTCCACAGAAATGACCAGATTCCGTACCCCATTCTCAATCAGCACACCCTCCACTCCGTCCAATGCGCCACCACGAATTCGAACCCGCTGGCCGACTTTCAAGAATGGATGGCTGGAGAAAGGCACGTTGCTGGAAACGATTGCTTTAACGTCATTGATCTGCCCTTCAGGGATCGGAATACTTTGTCCGTGCTGGCCTACAAAATTGACGACGCCTTCGGTGCGTAGCACACGGATACGTTGCTCAGGCGATGACGTTATCCGAACAAAGGCATAGCCAGGAAAAAGCGGAAATTGCACCATCTTTTGCCGATCGCTCCAGCGCTGCAACCTGCTCGCTACGGGGAGGAACGTGATGATTCCCTGATCCTCCAATTGCCGGACTACCATCTTCTCGTGTCGCGAACGAGTTTGAATGGCGTACCAGTTTAGAGCGGCCGGAGTTTCAGCATACTTTACCCGTGGGGATCCCAATGTTGCGGCTCCGTTCCGCATAACTGCGCCATATGAGCCACATTCGTGACTGCTAGCAAGATCGCTGCGAAGGCAATTCGTAAGAATCACTCTGGGATTACGCTAGTTATGAAGGGGAGTTGTTTGTTAAGCCAAACACTCGAAGCGACCGAGCACCGAGTGAGGTAAGACTAAGGGGAATTGAAAATTGCTGCAAGAGGTCTAAAGACCATGGTGACGAAAGTCTCCATCGAAAGACCGGCCTAATTGTTCTGTCGGTTGGAATGCGCAATAGCGAGTCTCTAAACAAATCAATAGGCAACAGATCATTCCAAACGCCGCTTCCACCTGCACTAGAGTAGGCCGTCATAGACAATCAACAAAAGATCAGACCAAACGAATCAACGTTTGCCCCACGCGCCACCGCACATAGTCGTTAGGGCAGCCGATAGTTGAGGGTGATGTCGGTCTCTACGTCGACCAGCCGGCCATTCACCAAGTAGGGTTGAAAACGCCATTGCTTTACCGCCTCCACCGACGCATCTGCCAATCGCGGATCTCCGCTTACCACCTTTAGCTCTTGCACAGCCCCTTGCTTATTGATAAATGCATGAAGTACGACCGGGCCTTGAACACGCAACTCCCGCGCTTCTGAGGGATATTGCGGCTGGACGCGGTGGATCAAGCGACTCGCCGCGACCTCTCGTGATATTTGCAACAACTTCGCTTTCGAGGTCGATTCCGTCTTCAATGCACGGTTTACGGTCTCGTCCGGGCTTGGGGCTGCTCGGGACTCTGTATGTTGCTGGAACGTCTCGGCACCCCTTTGGTGCGCCCCTCGTCGCTAAAAGCGGCTTCGCGGTTGACGCGATGACTGTCCTTTCCACCGGGCCGTTATTTTCCGATAGTTTTGCCGGCACTGAAAGAGCGCGCGATTGTTGACGCGCCGGATCTTGGCGCTTCGGACTGCTCTCCCCTATCCTGGAAAGCGGGAGATTGCGCCAAGTCGATCTTGCCAAGGTCCAGCCTAATAGGAGCGCGACCCCTAACAGAGCTCCCAGAACCAACTTTAAAAGATCAGGCCGATGGCGGCGTACGTGTCGCGGCGGATTTCTTAGTTCTTCACTGGCGACCAATTCTTCGAGCGCCGGTTCCGATATTGCAATCGTATTCCCGGAAATTTGTTGGTTTGCACGCGATGAAGACGGGCCGACCCCACGCGCGATAAGCGTTGGGACTTCGCTGGCTTCATGGGTGCTGTGGATTATCCTCCTGGCAAACGCCTGTAGGGTGTGAACCTCACGCTCGCCAAAAGCATCGGGTAACGGTGAAAGGATCTCGAAAACACCAATTAGTTTTGCCCCGTCCAGCAGCGGCAAAACTAAAATTGATCTCACTCCCAATTGTCGGCAAGCTCCGGGATCAACCCGGCCGTCAGTCTCCGTATCGCGGGAGATCTGCACCGTTGCCGACTGCACACATGCTCCAGAGAGCCCTGATTCGGTGTCGAGGTGCATCCCCAGATCGGGAGCATTGCTCCCTGCGGTGCCGCGGCAGACCATCTCATTATCCCGGATGAGGGCGATCGCAACACCGGAAGCTCCCGTTGCCAGCCGGGCTTCTTCCACGATCTGATTGAGAATGAGGTCAAGAGCCAGCTCTACGGAAACCACCCCCCCGCCATGCTCCGCAAGCATTGCAGCCAAGTATGGCAGGTCGTAGGTTACTTCAGGCTTCTTTGAGCGCGGATCGTTTACCTCCGCAGAAGGGGTTTCGTCATTGGGGGCACTGTTTGCCAGATCGGGCCGCAACATGGGTTGATGAGCCATGCGAGTACACGGGCACTCACAAACGCAAATCTCCGTCCTTTGCTCGGCCGTCGTTACGGCCATTCTTGGAACGTAGTTACCTGTCTTAAAACTCAGCAGTCATGTGACCAAAGCGGAGTTTTACGCGAATCAGTCTCGATGTCAACATCAAACACCGGAGGAGAATCCCCTCCTTGACGCGCTTAACAGGGAAGGACCGAGGGGTTGGCAGCATGAATTTTGTCACTGCCAACGGCGCTTAATGGAGCGCTTCTCTTGAATTTACGTAGCAGAAGTAACTGATGTTCGGATGACGGTCCGGGAGACTCGTCAACAAAAATCACTATCTTCCCTGTTCAGAGCTTGCTAAAAGAAGAAGCATGCGCCTAGAGAATACGATGGTATCCGGTACCGCATTTTCCAAGGCAGATCAGTGGCACGCCGTCAGCGCCAGCTTTCTGGGGTGGACGCTAGATGCCTTCGACTTCTTCGTCGTGGTTTTTCTGGTGGACACGCTGGCGGCCCAATTCTCTGTTTCCACAGAAAGGATCATTTGGACGACGACTGCGACTCTCGTTATGCGGCCAGTGGGCGCCGTCCTATTCGGAGTCCTTGCGGACCGTTATGGCCGCCGCAAGCCGCTCATGGCAAATGTGGTCTTCTTTTCCATTGTTGAACTGCTCTGCGGATTCGCTCCCAACTACACTGTTTTTATTATTCTTCGCGGCATTTACGGCATCGGCATGGGAGGCGAATGGGGGGTCGGAGCTTCACTGGCCATGGAAAGTGTGCCTGCCAGGCTGCGCGGAGTTCTTTCTGGAATCGTGCAGAGCGGATATTCGATTGGATACCTGCTGGCGGCCATCGCAACACGATTTGTGCTGCCCCACTTGGGCTGGCGTGCCATGTTCTGGGTGGGCGGCATTCCTGCGCTGTTGGCTTTCTACATACGCTCAAAAGTAAAAGAGTCCGAAGCTTGGAAGCAGCATCGCGCACCGAGCCTGACGGCAATTGTGCGGGCCGCCAGCGGTCACTGGAAGATGTTTGCATACCTGGTCCTTCTGATGACGCTCATGATGTTCCTGTCCCACGGAACACAGGATCTGTACCCGCACTTCCTGAAATCAGTGCATCGATTCTCGTCCGCGACTGTCGCCTACATTGCCATTATCTATAACGTGGGGGCAATGCTAGGAGCAATCATCTTCGGATATCTTTCGGAGACTTTGGGGCGGCGCAGGGCGATGATTACTGCCTTGGCACTTTCATTGCTAATAATCCCGGCTTGGTCTTTTGGCAGCACGCGGGCAATGCTGATAGTCGGTGCCTTCATTATGCAAATGGGCGTACAGGGCGCCTGGGGGATCATACCGGCCCATCTCAATGAACTCTCCCCCGATAAGGTTAGGGGACTGATGCCAGGTTTTGCTTACCAGCTCGGGATCTTGTTCGCCGCTCCCACCAACAACATCGAGTACGCGCTGCGCGACCGCTACGGCTATGCCTGGGCGCTTGCCGGATTCGAAACCGCGAACATTATTCTGTTAGCTATCGTGGTAGCACTTGGCTCCGAACGCAAAGGCAAGAATTTTCTAGGAGGAGGCTGACCACTTGATAGGTGGTGTTTAGGAGCTGCAGCCGGGAGGTTTCACCCCAAGATTTCCATTTTGGACAGTGGACGACCGGCTGGAGCCATTTCTCTCTCCCCCGTCACGGGAAAAGCTGCTAAAGTAGCCGAAGTGAAGTCTACAGGTTCTTAGGATCAACCGTTGGGCTTCGTCACCCAGTCCCCCTTTTTCTGGGAATCGATTTTCCGGGAACTCCCTGGGAAGCGAAGAACTGCACAGAAGTCTCTTAGCGGAATAACTGCCACTGCTCTAGTCCGAATCTTTTGGGGGGAAGGCGATGCGAATTGCGGTTGTAGGTTCGGGTTACGTAGGTCTGGTAGCGGGCGCTTGCTTTGCTGATCTCGGACATGACGTGATTCTGGTAGATAACGACCAGCAGAAACTAGCTGCGCTGCGAAGCGGTGCCGTTCCGATCCACGAATACTTCTTGCCGGAACTGCTGCAGCGGCACCGCGGCCGGAGATTGGATTTTTCCGACGATTTGCACGAGGCAGTGCGTAGCAGCACAGCTATATTTATTGCGGTGGGTACCCCTCCAACCGACAGCGGCGACGCCGACCTGTCGTACGTGGAATCGGTGGCTCGCGAGATTTCCGGAGCAGTGAATGACTATAAGGTTGTCGTCGAAAAAAGCACGGTGCCGGTGTACACCAGCGAATGGGTCCGCAAAATCATCTTGCGGAATGGAACTGATCCCGACTCGTTCGATGTCGCTTCCAATCCAGAATTTCTGCGGGAAGGTACGGCGGTAACCGATTTTCTTTACCCCGATCGAATAGTTGTGGGAGTGGACAGCGAACGTTGCGCATCCGTCCTGCGCGAGATCTATAGACCTCTGACCGATGGCACCTACTACCAGCGCGAGGATGCTGTACCCCAGCCTGATCGCGCGCGCATTCCCGCCCCCATTATCGTGACTAGCACCAAAAGCGCTGAACTGATTAAGCATGCCTCCAATGCGTTTCTCGCGATGAAGATCTCGTTCATTAATGCGGTGGCTTCGATTTGCGAATCGGTCGGCGCCAATGTACAGCAGGTTTGCCAGGGGATCGGGACTGATTCGCGAATTGGTCCACGTTTCTTAAATCCAGGAATTGGATATGGCGGATCTTGTTTCCCGAAAGATCTGATGGCTTTCCGATCCGTGGCGAGGGAGTGTGGCTATGATTTCCGCCTCCTGGACGAAGTCATAAGAATCAATGAAGAACAGCGCCAACGCTTTTTGCGGAAGGTGCGCAGCGCTTTATGGACCCTCCGCGGAAAGCGCCTAGGAGTACTAGGGCTGGCCTTCAAAGGAGGTACCGACGATATTCGCGAGTCCCCTGCCATGCTACTGGTGCAGGCATTGCTCCAGGAAGGCTGTCAGATTTCGGCGTACGATCCGGCCGCTATGGACCGCGCCCGCGAGATTTTCAAATCTCGCATTCAATTCGCCGAAAGCTCCTATGAAGCAGCGACCGATGCCGACGCGCTTCTTATCCTGACGGAGTGGGAGGAGTTTGCTACGCTTGATTTAGAACGTCTGAATGAAAAACTGAAATACCCCATCGTGATTGACGGGCGTAACTTATACCATCCGCATATCATGGCTGAGCATGGCTTCACTTACTACAGCGTGGGGCGAGTCCCTGCCATACCTGACAAGCAACCGGCGGGAGCGGCCGGTGGTTTGCGGAACAACCACAAGAGAGCATGAGCCAGCAACGCGCCCTCGTCACCGGCGGAGCCGGATTTCTCGGGTCTCACCTTTGCGACGCGTTACTGGCTGAAGGCTACGCCGTTGTAGCGGTGGATAATCTTCTCACGGGCCGTATTTCCAACCTCGATCATCTGCGCAACGAATCGCGCTTTGAGCTAAGACAACTCGATATTTGTGACCCTTTTGACTGCGGCCACGTGGACTACGTTTTTCATTTTGCCTGCCCTGCGAGCCCGGTCGACTACATGACTCACGGAGTTGCCACTTTAAAAGTAGGTTCACTGGGCACTTTTCATGCGCTGGAGATTGCGCGGAATTACGGCGCGAAATATTTGATCTCTTCAACGTCGGAATGTTATGGAGATCCGCTAGAGCATCCGCAAAAAGAAACTTACTGGGGGCACGTCAACCCCATCGGGCCGCGCTCGGTGTATGACGAAGCCAAACGTTTCTCCGAAGCAAGCACAATGGCCTACCATCGCTATCATCACGTCGACACTCGAATTCTTCGCATCTTCAATACCTATGGTCCGCGGATGCAACTCAATGACGGGCGCGTTATCCCCAATTTTATGAAGCAAGCAATATGCGGAGAGCAGTTAACGGTTTACGGGGACGGCAGCCAGACTCGAAGTTTCTGCTATGTCAGCGATGAGATAGAAGGCATTATGCGGCTGGCAAGATCGTCCGAGCACGAGCCCGTCAACATTGGAAATCCGGACGAATTCACGATTCTTGAGTGTGCGCGACGCGTATTAGAGGTCACGGGATCGAAGAGCAAGATTCGATACGAAGCTTTGCCACAAGATGATCCCAAGCAGCGGCGGCCTGACATCGGTAAAGCGAAAAGATTGCTTGATTGGGAGCCGAAGATTGATCTGCGAACTGGCTTGCAAATGTCGCTGGACTACTTCAGGACGGCAGCGCTTGAGCAGGAGGTTCGGGACATCTAACCAAAAAGTAAAATTCGCCGCGACGCTAAAAGCTTCTCACGCATTCATGGCAATCCCGGCTCGAGAGCCTGTTGCGCATGTAAGAGGCTGATCAACTGTTGTACGTCGTCGCGCTCCTCCGCCGTCTTCGGTTTAAACCGCACTCCCATTCCAAATCCGGGATGGACCGACTGCACGATGCCCCGAGTACGTATTTTCAGGTCACGCGTGCGGACAAGGATTTCGACCCCTGTCTCCGGAGGAAATGGTGAGGTCGTTTCCACATAACAACCACCCTCACTGATATCGCTCAAGCTGCAACGATGCGGGACGGGGATACCCAACTGATAGACCTCTGCTCCAAGGCGACAAGCGTGGCGAGATTCACCGCGGCGATTGCCCGGTGTGGCACGAAAGCGAGCCAGACTGTCGTCTGTGTCAGCTGAAGTGGAAACTGCGTCTGACGACTTAGAAACAGTTGCTTGTTCTATCTGAGCCGGCACTCGTGGAACTGCCTTCGCTCCGCGAAAAGCATTTTGGCGCAGCCACTCCTTCAACAATTTGCGCGATGTCTGTGGCACGTCAACGAACCGCACTCCGACTCTGCCCGACGAATCCTGCCATACGACTTCACCGGCCAGGCGTATCACGCTGCTATGTCCAGGTAAAGTGAATTGGAAATAAACCTTCTCAGAAGCTGGCAATTTATGCTGGCACTGGAGAGCTGTTCCTTCTTCAGTTAGATCGATCAGCGTAGCACCAGCGTTCTCTACGTTCGAGTAGGCGATTCCGGCTTCGGCGTGAACTGGAATCCGAGGGTGCCGCCTCCGCTCTCGCCGCATTAGACCGCGTGCCGCACGCAGGCTGCTTCGGGCGCGTTCTGGGGAAATCGGCTTATACAAGATGAAATTCGCACCGATCGCAAATACCTGCCTCACGTTGTCGCGGCTATGAACAAGCGCAATCACTAAAGAGGTCCCGTTAACCGCTGACAGGCGGGCCTTCTTCAGAACTTCAGCCGCTGACTTCTGATCGTCGCAATCCACAATGATCGCGTCAAAGCGATGCTCCGTAAGTTTTGCTGTAGCAGAAGCTGAGTCGCAACAGCGCTCAGCTTCGATATCGAGCTCTTCTAGGATGCGCCGCAGTATTTCGGTTGCATTATCATCTGCGCACATCAAGAGGGACTTAAGTACCATATTCTCAGAATCCTAGGATCACATGACTGCCACGACAAGTTACTGCGGTAATCCGCAGCAAATAGTTTCTATTTCTCTTACGGCTGTTTCGAGCGGCTGACACTCCTGATTTTTGATTTTCTCCGCCAATATCGCATGGAGATAACGGTAGAGACAATCGATAGTTCCAGTAAATCGGTGAACTGACTTGTTTAGAGGATGTTGAGGCAGACATTTTGACGCTGGCAGGCCGATATCAAAGCGATCACATGACTAACGTTACTTGTCTCCATTACGTTACGAAGGTCCAGCGTCCCAGCACTGTACCCTAGTGCTTTGACCCGCTTCAGCACTCTCCCTACGATGAAAAGAGTCTGTGTCGCCCTTCTGAGCCAAGGCGACCGGCAACACTCCTCCTCTGGGGTGTGAACACTTCCCCATTTTCACCCCACGACGGACGTGGGTGGACGGAGAAGCGTAGCGGAGGGGCTGCATGACGTTTGTGAACGAAGACCGCAGCGGCATTCATACCAGCGAGAACGCAGTTTCACTACGGCGAGGAATCGGCGGCTTTTCTTTGCTCGAAATGTCGGTCGTATTAGCCATCATTTTGATCATCAGCTGTATCGGCTTCATTACCTTGCAGCCCAGCTTAAAAGACCAACGCCTCACCACAGCGTACAACGCAACTCTTATGACATTGCGCCGCGCGCGGCAGCTCTCGGTGGACCAACGAAAGACTTACATGGTCACGTTCAATCACGGCGGCGCCCCTGCGGTTCCTGACAACATCACGCTTAACGTCCTGAATGCAGGAGCTGTTGGCCCTCTTATCAGCACGACTACGCTTCCCCCGGACGTTCAGTTTCTGCAGGTAGCGGTCGGCAGCACGCCAGACAATTTTGGCACTGGCGCTTACCCCATCGACTTCAACGTCAACAATGGCACCGGTGGAAGCAATGTCATTTACTTCAAACCCGATGGCGGGGCTTACGACAACATAGGCAGAGTCAACAACGGTGTCGTTTACGTCACTCGCCCCGCAGAAATGGGGACCTCGCGTGCCATAACTCTTTATGGGCTCACCGGTCGTCTCAGGGGCTGGAAGCTACAGAAGAATCTGAGTGCCGGAACATGGCAGTGGACTCAAATATGAACAAATCAAACCGATCGGCGCGAAATCTCACAGTTCGCAAATCGGAATCCGGCTTCACGATGTTGGAAGTCGTGATTTCAGGCGCCATCCTGGTGGTTGGCCTGGTTGCGCTATTGGCGGTGTTCAGCCTTTCTGTGGCCGCGACTCAGTCAGCCCAGGAAGACATGATCGCGAAGCAAGTAGCTTCTGAAGCCATGGAAAGCCTCTTCACGGCGCGCAATACCTCGCAAGTCACATGGGCGCAGATTCAGAATGTGGCGGACGGCGGGATTTTCAAAAACGGGCCTCAAGTAGTACAGGATCCGGGGCTTGACGGTCTCGTTGGCACGGCTGACGACGTCGCGGATCCGGACCCTAAATGCCCCGGACCGGCCAGGTGCTTGAAGACGCCTGGTCCAGACGGGATGCTTGGCACCAGCGACGACGTTTATCTGCCGCTCAATCAGTTCACGCGTGAGATCAAGATTGTGCCCGTGCCGTCACCAACTGGCGGGAACAACCCTTTCCTGAGGCAGGTTACGGTCACGATTAACTACACGACGCCACAATTTCGGCAGGTACAGAAGACCTACGTTATGAGCGCTTACATCTCGCAGTTCCGGTAAGACTGAAGGGTGAGACATGCGGATTTCACGTCAAAATTCTACTC